>Ga0228701_1002315_pt1 | contig 11495 bp, 9 predicted proteins | sample McNCre117_Aug_MG_2_FD_178017 | JGI IMG/M metagenome (GOLD analysis project Ga0228701, IMG submission 178017) | Freshwater microbial communities from McNutts Creek, Athens, Georgia, United States - 11-17_Aug_MG | ecosystem: Environmental > Aquatic > Freshwater > Creek | place: USA: Georgia...
GTACTCTCAAATTTTGGAACATGTTGATCCAAGAACTTTGGGTAAAGACGATAAAACTTTATTGCAAGAATATTTACAGGGGCACCAGTTGCCTTTGCCGATTTATAACGTTGTGGCAACCACAGGCGTGGCACATAACCAGCAATTTGAAGTGGAATGCTCCATCCCAAGTTTGAATATTACTGTTAATGGGCAGGGTAGCTCACGGCGTGCTGCTGAGCAATCAGCTGCCAAGTTGGCTTTAGAAGCTGCGCATAAGGTGGTTTCTCAAACTGGCAGAAAGCCTAAAAAAACAAAAGCTACTAAGAAAAAAGCATCTGTAGTAAGGCCGGCTAACCCAAATGATGACCAACTGAACTTGAAGTTGAAGTCAGCGGAATAAGAGAGATATTTAATATGACATTTCGTTGTGGAACTGTTGCTTTAGTTGGTCGTCCAAATGTGGGGAAATCAACGCTTCTTAATGCCTTGGTAGGGCAAAAAGTTAGCATCACATCTCGTAAAGCCCAGACTACTCGCCATCGTATCTTGGGTGTGCAAACAACCGATACCGCACAATTTATTTTGGTAGATACACCAGGTTTTCAGACGAAATATAGCAATGCGATGAATAAGATGATGAATCGCACCGTTAAAACTACGATGGCTGATGTGGATGTCATTTGCTTTGTCGTTGAGTCGGGTTACTGGAGTAAGGCTGATCAAGAGGTATTAGAGCTATTGCCGAAAGATGTGCCTGTGGTGTTGTTGGCAAATAAGTTGGATGTGTTTGCTTCTCGTGCCGATGCGCCTGAAGATCGAGATCAAAAGTTGTTTACATTCATGCGCGAAATGAGTGAGAAATTTGATTTTTCAGAAATCATTCCTATGACAGCGAAGAGTCAAGATGATGTGAAGCGTCTTTTGACTTTCTTGGAGCCGTATTTGCCCGAGCAAGAAGCTATTTATGATTCGGAGATGTTGACGGATCGTAGCGAGAAATTTTTGGCTGCGGAAATTCTTCGTGAAAAAGTATTCCGTTATACAGGTGATGAGTTGCCTTACTCAAGCGCGGTCATCATTGAGCAATTCAAGATGGATGGCAAGATGCGCCGTATCGCTGCAACAATTCTTGTGGATCGAGAAAGTCATAAGGCGATGGTGATTGGTGAGAAGGGCGCTAAGTTAAAGCGTATCTCAACTGAGGCGCGTCAAGATATGGAAAAACTTTTTGACGGCAAGGTCTTTCTTGAAACTTGGGTCAAGGTTAAGAGCGGTTGGGCTGATGATCGCGTTATTTTGCGTGAGCAAGGGTTGGAGTAATACAAGACATCATGGCGACCCGTGTTTCCGACGAGCCAGCCTTTGTGCTCCACAGCATTCCTTATAAAGAAACTAGTTTAATTCTGGATGTGTTCACGCGCTCATATGGGCGTATGGCTTTAATTGCTAAAGGTGCTAAACGACCACATTCTGTTTTGAGACCTGTTTTGCAAAGGTTTCAGCCATTGGCTGTTTCCTGGAGCGGTAAGAGTGAGCTTAGAACGATGACCAAAGCCGAGTGGTTAGGTGGTGTGCCGCCATTGGTGGGGGATGCATTGCTTTGCGGTTTTTATTTGAATGAGTTGTTGGTTAAATTTACAGCTAGAGAAGACTCACATGAAGATCTTTATGATGAGTATGCCGCAACCGTTCATAAGTTAGGCCAAGACCCGAAAGAGTTGGAGCCTATTTTGAGACCATTTGAGTTGGCTTTATTAAAAGAGACGGGGTTTGCTGCGGCATTAGACCGTTGCACTGATACTAATCAGTCTCCTTTGGAAGATGAGCATTATGTTTATCAACCGGAGCGTGGTCTTAGAAAGTTACAGGCGGATGATCCGGGGCATTGGCCGGTGATGACCGGAAAGCATTTAAGTCTTATGAGTGCTAAAGATTATTCTGATCCTGAGACATTGAGCCAAAGCAAAACTTTGATTCGATTTTTATTGGGCTTGCATTTACAAGATCAGGCGATGACAACTCGTCAGATTTTAATTGACCTTAAGAAAATATAAATAACCATAAATGATTGCTGATCATGTCACTTCAACCTAAAAACATTATCGATCTAGGTATCAATATTGACCATGTAGCAACATTGAGAAATGCGCGCGGTACGATTTATCCAGACCCTATTAAGGCAGCTGAATTGGCGGAAGTTTATGGCGCTGATTTAATCACTTTGCATTTACGTGAAGATCGCCGCCATATTAAAGATGATGATTTGATTCGCATGCGCCCTTTAATTAAGACAAGAATGAACTTGGAGTGCGCTGTTACCCAAGAAATGATTGATATTGCTTGTCAAGTTAAGCCTCATGATGTTTGTTTGGTGCCTGAGAAGCGACAAGAAGTAACTACCGAAGGTGGTTTGGATGTCATAGGTCATTTTGAAGTAATAAAAAAGGCTGTTTCGCAATTAATGCAATACGGTATAACCGTATCTATCTTTATTGATCCGGATGAGTCTCAAATTGCGAAAGCTAGCGAGACTGGTGCCCAAGTTATTGAGTTGCACACTGGTAAATATGCCGATACATCGGGCAAAGAACAGCAGGAAGAGTTAATGCGTATTCAGAAAGCTGCGCGATACGGCAAAAGTATTGGATTAAAAGTTAATGCCGGTCATGGTTTAAATGAGGGTAATGTGGCACCAATCGCAGGCATTGTGGAAATTGCCGAGTTAAATATTGGCCATGCGATTGTTGCTGAAGCCATCTTTAAAGGATGGCAGTCTGCTATACAAGATATGAGAGAGTTGATGTTAGAGGCTCGACAGCAGGCTTTAAAAAACGCGAATAACTAACTTCATAGAGTTCAGATGATTGCTGGCATTGGTACCGACATACTTAAGATAGATCGCTTAAAAGCGAGTTATACGCGCACAAATGGTCGTCTTGCTGAAAGAATCTTGGGTGTGGACGAGATGAAGGTCTTTCAGGCACGCCTAGCTAGAAATGAGTCAAGGGGCATAGCTTATTTGGCCACGCGTTTTGCCGCTAAAGAGGCGTTTTCGAAGGCAATTGGTTTGGGTATGAGAATGCCTATGAGTTGGCGAGCCATGCAAACTTTAAATGATCCCAGTGGTAAGCCGGTGGTGAAGTGTTCTGGTAAGTTACAGGCATTTATGGAAGAAAAGAAATTTTTTGCACAAGTGAGCATTAGCGATGAAGTGGATATGGCCATTGCTTTTGTTGTGGTGACTTATGGCACGCCAGTGGTGAGTGGTGTATTAGATATTAAAGATATGGGTAATTAAAAATGACCAAATTAAATCAATTAAAAAAATCCAAAGAAAACAATACATTTCTTGCTGGCCCTATTGTTCTTGATGTGGTGGGAAAGACTTTAAATAAAGAAGACGTGAGACGTATTGCCCATCCTAAAACTGGTGGCGTGATTTTGTTTGGACGTAATTACCAAGATAGAAAGCAGCTTAGTGCTTTAACTCGGCAAATTAAGGAGATTCGATCTGATGTCATGATTAGCATCGACCATGAGGGTGGACGTGTTCAGCGTTGCAGAACGGATGGCTTTACTCACTTGCCCGCCATGAAGCGTTTGGGGGATATTTGGAGTAATCATGGCAAGAGGCCAGATGCTTCGCATGCCATTACCGCTATGGATGCAGCGACAGCAGTGGGTTTTATTTTGGCTTCTGAGTTAAGAGCTTGTGGTGTTGATTTTAGTTTTACGCCTGTATTGGATTTGGATTTTGGAAGAAGTGCCGTGATTGGTGATCGGTCCTTTCATAGAGACCCTCAAATCGCTTATGCACTTGCTAAAAGTTTGAATCATGGCTTGCTTTTGGCTGGGATGGCTAATTGCGGTAAGCATTTCCCTGGGCACGGTTGGGCGGAAGCTGATTCTCATGTGGCGATTCCTGTCGATGAAAGGCCCCTGAAATCTATTTTGAGTGATGATGCGCAACCGTACCAGTGGTTGGGGTTGGGCTTGGCATCCGTTATGCCGGCTCATGTGATTTATTCAAAAGTTGATAAAAATCCAGCTGGGTTTTCAAAGATTTGGTTACAAGATATTTTGCGTAAGCAAATGAAATTCACTGGTGTGATTTTTAGTGATGACTTGTCGATGGAAGGTGCGTCTGTTGCCGGTAGTGTCGTAAAGGGCGCGGAGATGGCTTTGAAGGCTGGTTGTGATCAGGTTTTAATTTGTAATCGCCCCGATTTGGCTGATGAGTTATTAAAGCATCTTAAATATGATGAAAAAGCTTTTAAAACATCGCGAGCTAGATTAGAAAAATTAATGCCAAGCTCTAGAGCGATGGCTTGGCATGACCTTCAAGAAAGCCCTGATTATCAAAAGGCTAAGCAGCAATTAAAAGATTTAGGTTTAATTGCTGCTTGATTGGAGAAATTGAACTGCTACTGATTAAAGGTTGTCGGAGTTGCCTGATTTATTTCTGGCAGCGTAGTCCGAGAACATTTCATAGAGCACAGGTAAAACAATCAAGGTTAGCAAGGTTGCGCTAACCAATCCACCAATCACTACTAATGCTAGTGGGCGTTGTGTTTCAGAGCCAATCCCTGTTGATAGTGCCATTGGGAGCAAACCCAGCATTGCAAGCATTGCTGTCATTAATACTGTTCTTAAACGGTCGCTTGAGCCCTTTAAAATAGCTTCCCTTAAACTTAAGCCTTCTGTTTGTAGCTGATTGTAGTAAGTCACCATAATCACTCCATTCAGCACTGCCTGACCGAATAGGGCGATAAAGCCAATAGCAGCAGAAACAGATAAAGGTGTGCCGGTTATAAATAGTAAGAATATGCCTCCAATCATCGCAAATGGTACGTTTGAAATAATCAACAGAGCACTTTGCAAAGAATTAAAGGCATTAAATAACAATAAGAAAATGACCAGGATGGAGATTGGGATAACCACAGAAAGTCTTGCCATAGCACGCTCTTGGTTTTCAAATTCGCCGGACCAGTCGATGCGAACGTCATTCGCTTTAATTTTTTCATCGACGCGTGCTTGCATGTCTTTTACAACGCTACCCATGTCTCGATCGCGAATAAATACACCAATCGATGAAACACGTTGCCCGTTTTCTCGACTGATATTCATGGCGCCTGAGATGGTTCTAAAATTCATTACCTCGGATAGAGGGATTTGCGCACCATTAGGCGCTGAAACCAATGTACTTGGTAGATTGCCTAAGTAACGTTCTGAATCTTTTAAGCGTACAACAACGCTAAAGTGACGTTCACCTTCCCAAAGCTCAGTGGCAGCTTTGCCACCTAGCGCAGTTTCAATCACATCTTGCAAGTCGCCAACGTTTAATCCATATCTGGCGGCTTGTACTCGATCAATCTCAAGGATGAATTGAGGTAACTCCCCATCTCTGTCAATGAAAGCTCTAGCGACTCCTGGGACTTTCTCAACTTCCGTCAGAATTTCAGAGGCGACTTCTTTATTGCGATTTAAGTTATCGCCCAATATTTTGATAACAATTTGCCCTTTAATTTGAGAAATACTTTCTAGAATATTGTCTCGAACAGGTTGAGAGAAGTTTGGCTCGATGCCTGGCATTGCTCTAAGATTGTTATCAATTTCGTTAACGATGTGAGATTTCTTATGCCAAAAACGCCATTCTTTTTCGGGTTTTAGATCGACTAAGATTTCAACGGTATTGATAAGCTTGGGGTCTGTACCATCGTCTGGACGGCCAACTTTCGAAATGGTGGTTGCTACTTCAGGCGTTTTGGAGATGACTTCTCGCAAAATTCTGGCTTGTTCTTTTGCTTCTGTAATTGAAACGGAGGCAGGTAGGTCAATACTGATCCACATAGCGCCTTCGTCTAATTCTGGTAGGAATTCACTGCCTAAGAATTTTGAAACAAACACTGTTGCCAGCATCAACATAAGAGCAATTTTGACAACTTTCTTTTTTTGATCTAAAGCCCATTTGAGGCTACGGCTATATTTTTCCTTACACCAATGTACAAATTTGCTGTCTTCGTGCGAAATATTTTTATTGAGGAATAAATGGCATAACATCGGCACTACAGTTAACGAAATAATGAGTGCACCAATTAAAGCGGACGTTACAGTGTAGGCCATTGGTGCAAAAATCTTGCCTTCATGGCGTTGTAGCGTGAAGATGGGGATGTGTGCTGCAATAATAATGATGATGGAGAAGAGGGTCGGTCTGCCTACTTCGGTTGCGGCTTTAAAGATAGCTCGCTTTCTTTCATGAGCACTCTTTATTTGTTGGTCGCTTAATTCGCCTAGGCGTCTGAATATGTTTTCAACAACAATCACGGCGCCATCGACAATAATTCCGAAATCCATCGCACCAAGAGATAGTAGGTTCGCTGGAATACCGACAATGGTGAGGCCAATAAAGGTGGATAAAAGAGCTAATGGAATGGTGAACGCCACAATTGCTGCTGCGCGTGCATTCAATAAGAATAAATACAGTACGGCAACAACTAATAAAGCGCCTTCAACTAAGTTGCCAAATACGGTTTTTAGAGTTTTATCGATGAGCCAAGAGCGGTCATAGTACGGTTCAATCGTTACCCCACGTGGGAGGATTTCATTATTAAGCTTACCAATTTTCTCTTTAATGCCTTCTAGCACCCTCGAAGGGTTTTCGCCTTTACGCATTAAAACAGTGCCCACAACGATATCATCTTCAGCATCTTGAGCCATGAGGCCTTGGGGAGGTGCGTAGGCAACTCGAACATCCGCAATATGTTTAACAAGAATGGGCACGCCTTTGTTTTCAGCGACCACCACTTGGCCAATCTCGGCAGAAGATTTAAATAAACCGATAGAACGCAATAGAAATTGTTGACGACCTTCTTCAACTCGACCGCCGCCTGCATTTGAGTTGGCTCGTGATAAGGCGTTAAACAATTGGCCAAGTGTTACCTTGTAGTCACGCATTTTTGCGAGATTTGGATTAACTTCGTATTGCTTGACTTGTCCACCAACCGTCACAATGTCTGCAACACCTGAGACTTGTCTTAAATGTTTCTCAACAACCCAGTCTTCTAAAGTTCTTAATTCTTGAGTATCTTTCCCGATGCCTTTTAGGCGAAATCGATAAATTTCACCAATGGCTGTAGATAAAGGGGCGATGTCTGGTGTAACGCCATCTGGTAAATCAACATGCCTTAATCGTTCTGTGACCTGTTGTCTAGCAATAAGGTCTGTTGTTTTATCGTTAAAGGTCACCATTAAAAACGAGAGACCAAATTGTGTATGTGAGAACACTCGCACCGAATTAGGTAGACCCGATAATGCAACTTCAATAGGAATCGTTACTTGTTTTTCAACTTCTTCAGCTGCGCGCCCTGGGTATAAAGTAATGACGTTAACTTGAATATCTGAGACGTCCGGAAATGCTTCGACAGGTAAATTTTTGAAGCTAAAAACACCCGCCAATATCAGGATGAAAAGACCTAAACCAACGAATAGTTTTTGGTCTAAAGCAAAACGAATGATGCGATTAATCATGGCGCAACCTAATTGTGTGGAGAATTGAGGTCTAGTGGATAGTTCTCAATAAGCGGTTTAGCCGGAGTAATGATGGCAGGATCTGTTGATCCTGAGCTGCGGATGCTGTCGCGGAAAATTTCATTTAGATAAAGATTTCCTTCGATAACAACTCGATGTTCTGGTTTGAGGCCTTCTAGGATTTCAACTTTATCGGCGAAGCGGGCACCTAGACTAACGCCTTGGCGCAGGTACTTATTAGGTCCAATTTCGACAAATACGAAGTGGTGTGTTCCCACCAAAATAACTGCTTTTGCCGGAACAACAATGCCATCAATATGGCTAAGTGGTATTTCAGCCTCAACGAACATCTCAGCGCGCAATTTTTTCTGTTGATTGGGAACATTTACGCGAACTTTGATAGTTCTAGTGACTGGATCAACAAAGTCTGCAATTTGAATAATTTTCCCAATTAATTTTTCATTGGGGAGTGTGTTGTTTTGGAGCGTTACTTCTGCACCAATTTCAAAGCGACCAACATCGATCTCCGACGCTTCTAGTACTGCCCACAGGTTAGTTGGGTCTGATACAACAATTGCAGGTGTATTAGATAAATCTGAGTTGAGCTCTCTACCTGGGTAAATATTTTTTTCAACCACGATGCCTGCGATTGGTGAGCGTAATAAAAACTTTTGATCAATGTTCTTTGTTTGCGCGCCCACTGATTTCAGTCTGGCATTTGCACGATCAAATTCAGCAATTGCCTGAGTGCTATCAGAGACAATTTGTTCGTAATCCTTTTGAGACACGATGCCGTAGTCAAATAATTCTTTAGAGCGCGCAAGGTTCGATTTGGCTGCATTAGCACTTGCCTGAGCTTTTTTAAAGTCAGCTTGCGCATTGCCAAAGTCAGCTGATTGAATGACTGCTAGCACTTGATTCTTTTCCACCTTTTGGCCCGGCTGGACTTCGACAGATTCAACTCGGCCGGAGAAGGGGGAGTAGATCTTGGCCGTTTTTTCTTCATTCCATACAAGTCGACCAGATAGATTAAGTTGTTGAGTGGCTCCAACCGTTAAGTCTGTGCTCTTGATGCCATTTAATGCTTTGTTAGTGCCTTCAAATGTAATAACTCTGCCTTCAACAACTGGACGAATCGTTACTTTTTCAGGTGTATAAGCACACTTGGCAATATTCAATAGAATGAATGTGGCAATGAAAAAATAAACAATTTTTAATATTTTTTTATGGTGCTTTACCCAGAACAGTTTGGGTTCATTGGGTAGGTGTGTTTCTAATTGTTGAATGACGAATGATTCTACCGCGCGAAATTTTTCCAAATAAATATTGGATTTAGTTGCTTGGATTATTGATGTAATAAGCAATCGAATCATGCGATAAATATCTTTAGCTAACCAAGAGATTAACTTGATGGAGTCTAGGAGAAATTCTTTTGTTGATTTCATGGTTTTTCTTCAATCTCTGTGGCTAGCTTAAAGGTGCTTAAACTCTTGGCAAAATCAGCTCTAATTTGAGTGGCTTCAGATTTTGCTTGACGCAAAGAGCGTCTAGCATCAATTAAATCTAAAACATTAATCGCCCCTTTGCTGTAGGCAAACTCTGCTTTTTCAGCAATTTGTTCTGCGTGAGGGAGGATGCTATTGATGGCTCTTGTGAGACGTTCTTTTTTAACTTCTAAATCAGTTTCTTGTGCCTGGATATCCGTGTAGGCATCTTTTGCTAGACGTAATTCAGCATCTTTTGCTCGGTAATATTCTATTTCAGCTTTTTGAGCATCCCCTTGGTAGGAGTGTCTTAAAAATAAAGGAACAGAAAGGCCCACGGAGTATGTGTTGATTGTTCCTCTGGCTGGGTCACCTGTGACAGGTTGGTGGTTGTACTGCAAGCCAATAGTGACATCAGGAATCCGTAAAGCTCTACCGAATTGACGATTATTTTCTGCAGCTAATGTTCTATTTTTATTAGCTAATAAATCTGGGCGATTAACTATTTTTTCTAAATCAATTTGGGGTAAATTTTCTTCATGGTTCGGCCAGTCTTGAGAAAGTTTTGCTTTCATGATGCTTTTATCGAATCCCAAAGATTTTGCTAATTCTGCTTTGGCAGTTGCAAAATCAATTTTCGCCATTTGGTAGTCGTTGTTGGCTCTAGCAATATCTAAAGCTATTTTTTTATGATCTAGCTGTGAGATGTCGCCAACTTTGAAGCGTTTATCTGCGATATCTAATGAGCGTTTGCTCAGCGCCATCATTGCTTCTAAGTCTGATGCACGTTGCTGAGCGCTTAAGGCATCAAAATAAAGTAGCTCAATAGCAACTAATGTGGCGCGCTCATTAAATTTCAATTGATACTGAGAAGCAACTTCTGCAGCTGATGCTGCTTGGGACCTATATTTGGCTTTTCCACCTAACTCAATCAACTGATCGATTCTTACGGAAGAGTCGATTTTTCTGGTGCCTTGAGGGTTTCTATTGGGGTGGGGGTTGATAGAGTCAGCGTTGTAGCTAAGTGTTGGGTTAGGGAGTTGATTGGCGATGACTGTTTCAGCTTTGGCAATTTCATGCGCTTGTCGAAAATCAATAAGGTCTGGGCTGCAATTTAAAGCGCGATTGAGCACATCTTTTAGCTTGAGCTCCATGGGGCTTTGGGATGTACATGTGACAGCTTTGTCTTCGGCAAATGCGCTTGAGCTTAGAAGTAAGCCTAAGAAAAATAGGTGGTGCGAAAAAGACTGGAATAGGCGCTTTGAAGACATATAGAGTTATTGTGAAATGTCCGAGAGTAAATCTGGTGACTTTACCTATTTCTCTTTACATTTCTATGAAATATAAAGAGTTTTTTGCGTTAATTATTAATTTCGCAATTGTGGCATAAACCGAGGCTTTATGCCCGCCCAAATGCCTTATTTTGGTGCTTTGAGGTTTGTTGAGATATGGGCTCTATAAATTGTTCTAATTAGGACTATAATGAGACTTCCAGTAACTTATTTGGTCAAAAACGTGGACTTTTTATCATCCCTAAAAGAGCTAGTTAGAGCAACGCAGGCTTTTGAGCACTACTCATCAGCTCATGTGCGTTCAATGGGTTTAACGGTGACCCAGTTTGACGTATTGGCTACATTAGGCAATCAGCCGCCAATGACTTGTAAAGAGTTGGGTGATAAGACATTGGTTACAAAAGGGACTTTAACGGGTGTTTTAGATCGATTAGAAGCAAAACAATTGATTACACGCGTTGTTAATGCTGAAGATGCTAGAAGTCAAAAAATTGGTCTGACGGCTAAGGGTCAAAAATTATTTGAGAAGATTTTTCCAGAACATGTGAAGTATCTCGGAGAGATCTTTAATCAATTAAGTCCTAAAGACTTAAGCCAAATGAATCATTCTTTAAAAATGCTCCGCGAAGCTTTCGAGAAGCAGTCCGAAAATTAATTACATTTATTAACATTAACTACCATTAGAGGATATATGACAACAGCGTTAAATAAAGAGGCTTTAGATCAAATTTTCTATGAAGCACATAGCGCGCATGCTTTTAAAAAGAGTGACTTGACTGATGCGCAAATCAAAGAAATTTATGATTTGTTTAAATGGGCTCCAACAGCTTTTAATGCACAGCCTGCTCGTTTGGTATTTGTGCGTAGTGCAGAAGCTAAAGCTAAATTATTGCCAACATTGATGCCAGGTAATGTGCCTCAGGTAGAGAGCGCTGCCGTGACGGTGATTGTTGCTTATGACACTAAGTTCTTTAATCATTTACCTGTTCAGTTCCCGGTATACGATGCAAAACCTATTTTTGAAAATAATCCTGCATTGACTGAGCAAGCGGCTTTCCGTAATAGCTCAATGCAAGGTGGTTATTTGATTACCGCTGTGCGTGCACTAGGTTTTGATTGTGGCGCGATGTCTGGTTTCGATGCGAATGCCGTGAATGCCGCCTTCTTCCCAGAGGGTGATTGCAAAGCCAACTTCTTATTAAATATTGGC
>Ga0228701_1002317_pt1 | contig 11485 bp, 16 predicted proteins | sample McNCre117_Aug_MG_2_FD_178017 | JGI IMG/M metagenome (GOLD analysis project Ga0228701, IMG submission 178017) | Freshwater microbial communities from McNutts Creek, Athens, Georgia, United States - 11-17_Aug_MG | ecosystem: Environmental > Aquatic > Freshwater > Creek | place: USA: Georgia...
TCCCTCTGTCCAAGTCCTATCCGCTTGCCCCCATTCGTACCCCCCACCACTACTATAAAAAATTGTAATTATTCATGTCCAACGCTAAACACGCTTGCGTTTGTCAAATCTTGCGTGTAGAGTGGTTTCATGCTAGAACATTTAATACATGCTCCCGCTATTACAGACACGGCTAACTTCACGCCGTTGCATACGGCTGCGCCGGAAAAGATTGTGTCGGCTAAAGTTGCCACTACAAAGTGGCTAGAAGATCTGGGCGTGGTGCCAGACGCCGCACTTGAGCAGGAAATAGAAGTTGACCGCGCTCGGAAAGCCTTTGGCTCTTTAGTTGCGACCACGGACACAGACGATCAGCGCACGGCGCTAGCTGCAATCAAGACGCCTGTTGCAGTGCAGCATTTAACTGGGATGCTCACCGCATATGATTGGGAGTTTGTGCAACAGGCCAAGGAACTTCGTGGCTATACAGTAGCAAAGATCGTTGAAGAGACCAAGCACACGAACCCGAGTATCCGCCTCAAGGCGCTGGGAATGCTGGGGCGCGTGACTGAGGTTGGTTTGTTCACTGAGAAGATTGAGATTAAGAAAGCTGACCTGACTGATTCCGAGTTGGAGACGCGCATTAAAGAGAAGCTCAATCGCTTTATGCAGGTTGTTGATGTTGTAGACGTGTCAGATGTCCCTGAACAACTTCACGACGCTCAGCAAGGCTGAGCTTCAAGCGCTCCAGCGAGCGCTCCCCCATATGTCCACCAAGGACAAGATGGAGTTGTTTGAGGATTTGGAAGTCCGAGAGCACCGAGCGCGCATGTCTGCCGCGCACAATTCGATTTTGGGCTTTGCTGCTGCCGTATATCCCGGGTTTAAGGTTGGCGCTCACCACCGCAAGCTGGCAAAGATCTTTCATGATGTGCTCAACGGCACAAAAAAGCGGGTGATTATCAACATCGCGCCACGTATGGGTAAGTCAGAGTTCTCGTCTTACCTGTTCCCCGCGTACTTTTTGGGTAAATATCCCGATAAGAAGATCATCATGGGCACGCACACCGCTAGTTTGTCTGAGGATTACGGGCGGCGCATACGAAATTTGATCGACGGCGAGGACTACGCCGAGATTTTCCCCCAGACAAATGTGGCAGACGACCAGAAAGCGGCGGGGAAGTGGTCAACAACGGCGGGCGGACAGTACTACGCCGCAGGCGTAGGGGGTGCGCTAGCTGGACGGGGCGCGGATCTGTTCGTAATTGACGATCCACACTCGGAGCAGGACGTAAAGATCAACTCAAGGCTGGCTTTTGATAACGCATGGTCTTGGTTTCAGACGGGGCCGCTACAGCGTTTGATGCCGGGTGGTGCAATCATAGTAATTATGACGCGCTGGTCCCTGATTGACCTGACTGGGCGCTTGATCGACTACCAAACAAAGAACAAAGACGCTGATCGGTGGGAGATTGTTGAGCTTCCGGCCATTCTTAATGAAGATACGGAGCAGGAAAAGTCGCTTTGGCCTGAGCAGTGGCCGCTTGACCAGCTAAAAAGCAAGAAAGCCAACATGGACCCCCGGTTTTGGAATGCGCAGTATATGCAGCAGCCCACAGCCGATACTTCAGCGGTCGTCTCACGCAAACATTGGCGCATTTGGCCCAGTGATGACCCACCCACGTGCGAGTACATCATCCAGTCGTGGGATACGGCGTTTGAGACCAAGAACAATTCGGACTATTCAGCCTGTACTACGTGGGGCGTCTTCTATAATGAGGAAGAAAACAACTCGCCGCAGGTAATTTTGCTTGATGCGTTCAAAGATCGGATGGCGTTTCCTGAATTAAAGTCGGCGGCATACAAACATTGGAAGGAGTGGGATCCAGATGCCTTCATTGTGGAGAAAAAGGCAGCGGGCGGACCGCTTATCCAAGAGCTACGGAATATGGGCATACCTGTTCAGGAGTTTTCCCCGAGTCGCGGCAATGACAAGATGGTTCGGATGAACGCTGTGTCGGATCTGTTCCATTCGGGCAAGGTGTGGGCGCCAGATACGCGCTGGGCACGGGAAGTAATTGAGGAAGTCGCCACTTTTCCCGTGGGCGAGCATGACGATTACGTAGATACGACCACCCAAGCCCTGTTACGATACCGCCAAGGTGGGTTTATTGCGTTGGATTCGGACGAGCGGGATGAGCCGTCAATCTTTCGCCGTCGCACGGCTGCTTATTATTAGTATGACAACGCAAAAGTTCATGGGTCGTGGTCAATTGATTGACCGTCTGTCAGCGCAGATGGGGTCACGCGACGCCGCGCTCGACGTTCTGCGTTCTAGGGGGCATGTGGACGAAAAGGGCAAGCTGACCGAAGCGGGTTTAGCGCGTGATGCCATGACCGCAGAAGAACGTGCGCTTGACCGGGCTAAAAAACGCACAGGCAAGCCCGTGTCATCATTCAAGTATGATCCCGCCACTAATCGGGCAACTTTAAAGAAGAGATACTGATGGCAACAAACATCGACAAGTCGCTGTATAGCGCGCCGCAGGGCATCAATACGCTGGCTGCGCAGGAAGAACCGCTGGAGATTGAGATCGTTGACCCGGAGGCGGTCAACATCAAGGCCGGTGACCTTGAGATCAGTATTGAGAAAGACGGCGAAGAGTCCGACTTTTACGCTAACCTTGCCGACGATATTGATGCGGGCGACTTGGATATGCTGGCGGGGGAGCTAGCTGAAGCTATTGAGAATGACCGACAGTCACGCAAAGACTGGGAGAAGTCATACAAAGAGGGGCTGAAACTCTTGGGCCTCCAGTATGAGGAGCGCACGGAGCCGTGGAACGGTGCTTGTGGCGTGTTCCACCCCATGATTACGGAAGCCGTTGTGCGGTTCCAGTCCGAGGCGATCACGGAGTCATTCCCAGCGCAGGGTCCGGTGCGCACCAAGATTCTTGGCAAAGAAACGCCAGAGAAAAAAGAAGCCGCTAAGCGAGTTGAGGATGACCTGAACTACGAGCTTACGGAAGTGATGCGCGAGTTTAGGCCCGAGCATGAACGCATGCTGTGGAGTTTACCTGCAACGGGTTCGGCTTTCAAGAAAGTTTATTTCGATCCGTCGCTTGATCGCCCGGTATCAATGTTTGTACCGGCAGAGGACATTATTCTGCCGTACGGAGCCACAGATCTGGATACGTGCTATCGGGTTACGCACGTTATGCGCAAGACAGAGCAGGAGATTATTCGACTGCAACAGGCTGGGTTTTATCGGGACATCACGTTGCCTGACCCAACCCGCGAACAAACAGAAATTCAAAAAGCCAAAGACAGGGAAACCGGCTTTAGCGATCTGAATGATGACCGCTACATTATTTATGAGATCCACGCCGATCTGGATATTGCCGGGTTTGAGGACAAGGATGATGACGGCGAAGAAACTGGCATTGCTCGCCCATACGTAATCACAATTGTTAAAGGCACCAATGATGTATTGGCGGTGCGGCGCAATTGGAAAGAGGATGATGAGTTCTGCCTGAAGCGCCAGCACTTTGTTAAGTACGACTACATCCCCGGTTTTGGTGCGTATGGGTTTGGGTTATTCCATCTGATTGGTGGCTTTGCCAAATCCGCTACCAGCATCATGCGCCAGCTTGTGGACGCGGGTACGCTATCTAATTTGCCCGGAGGATTAAAGTCCCGTGGGCTGCGCATCAAAGGCGATGACACGCCGATTGCGCCGGGAGAGTGGCGCGATGTAGATATTGGGTCCGGGGCGTTGCGCGACAACATCCTGCCGCTGCCATATAAAGAACCGTCAAACGTCCTGTATCAGTTGCTCTCCACTATTGTGGAGGAGGGGCGCAGATTTGCTGCGACTGCTGACATGCAGGTTAGTGACATGTCGAGTCAGGCTCCAGTAGGGACCACGCTGGCTTTGTTGGAGCGCCAACTCAAGGTAATGACGGCGGTGCAGGCGCGCTTGCACTACAGCTTCAAGCAGGAACTGCGCTTGCTGGCGCAGATTATTCGGGACGACACAGAAGCCGAGTACGACTACGACCCAGAAGAGGGGCCGCGCAAGGCGAAGAAGTCTGATTACAATCATGTAGATATTATCCCGGTTAGCGACCCTAATGCGGCTACGTTGAGCCAGCGGGTTGTTCAGTATCAAGCTGTCATTCAGATGGCGCAGATGGCACCGGACATTTACGACTTGCCGCAGTTGCACCGGCAGATGCTTGAGATTCTGGGCGTTAAGCATGCGGACAAGTTGGTGCCGCTGCCAGAGGACATGAAGCCGCGCGATCCGGTAACAGAAAACATGAACCTGATGAAGTGCGAGCCGGTCAAGGCGTTCTTCTACCAAGACCACAAGTCGCACATTCAGGTTCACATGGCGATGATCCAAGATCCGACGATTGCGCAGGCGCTGGGGCAGAACCCGAAAGCTCAGCAGATCTCAGCCGCGCTGATGGAGCATATCGCAGAACATGCCGGGTTCCTGTATCGCTATCAAGTAGAGCAACAGCTTGGCGCGGCGTTGCCTAAATACGACGACGATCTGCCGCCCGAGGCCGAGTATGCGCTCTCTAATCTGATTGCGCAGGCGTCCAAGCAGGTGGTGGATCAGAACAAAGCGCAGCAGGCTAAAGAGCAAGCGCAGCAGCAAGCCCAAGATCCGCTGATTCAGATGCAGCAACAAGAGCTTCAACTCAAGCAGCAGGACATGCAGCTTCGCCAGCAGGAAGCGCAGGCTCGGATCCAGCTTGATGCACAGAAAGCCCAGCTTGATGCGCAGATAAAGCAGCAGGACATGCAGCTAAAGATGCAGCAGGCGGCTGCACAAGCACAGGCAGCACAAGCCCAAGCGCAGGCGCAGGCAGGCAAAAACGCGCTGGATCAGGCGCGCCTTGACTTAGACAGGGAAAAGATTACCGGCGACATGCAGCTTGCCGGGATGAAGATGGGTGCGCAGATTCAAGAGAGCAAAGCCAAGCAGGAAGCTCAGCATGAGCTTGAGGGGCTGCGCATCGGGACTGATATCGCCAAGCATAAGGCGCAGGTAAATATGCAAAACAAACAACGCAAACCGGAGAGTAAAGCATGATTCATGAATTTGCCCGCGTATTGCGCGAAAAGATCCGCGACGATTTGAACAACTACGCTGATGATTTGGCTAACGGCGTGTGTCAATCGTATGAGGAGTATCGAAAACTCTGTGGTGTCATTCAAGGTCTAGCCATCGCAGAGCGTTACATCATCGACCTTGCTAAAAAAGTGGACGAAGCCAATGACTGATGAACTTACGCCGGAGCAAAAAGCAAAGACAATCCCAGCCCCAACTGGGTGGAAACTTCTTTGCGCTATTCCTGAGATGGACGACACGTTTGAGGGGACTGACATTGTTAAGCCCGATGCGTTTATCAAACAGGAAGAGCCTGCATCAACGGTGCTTTTTGTAGTAAAGGTCGGCCTCGACGCATACAAGGATAAGGTTAAGTTTCCTTATGGCCCTTGGTGCAAAGAAGGCGATTTTGTTTTGGTACGTGCCTATTCCGGTACGCGATTGAAAATCTTTGACCGCGAATTCCGTCTGATCAATGACGATCAGGTTGAGGCTGTTGTTGAAGATCCCCGTGGCATCAGCCGCGCTTAACGAGGTAACACATGGAAGAGTACAAATTCCCCGATGAGGTTGGCGGCGTTCAAGCCATCAAACCAAACGACGAAGACATTGAGGTCGAGATTATTGACGACACGCCCGAACAAGATCGGGGGCGCAAGCCACTGGATCGGGAAGTCGAAGACCCCACTGATGACGAAATCGAGTCTTACTCAGATAAGGTCAAGGGGCGCATTAAAGAACTGACACATGCGCGACATGATGAGCGCCGTGCCAAAGAAGCCACCCTGCGGGAGAAGCAAGAGCTTGAGCGCTTTGCGCAACAGCTACTGTCTGAGAACCAGCAGCTTAAACAGTATGTAGACACTGGCACTGCCCAGTACGCTGAAACCGCAAAGGCTGCGGCTGAAGCAGAACTGGCTGCGGTGCGGCGTCAGTACAAGGAAGCGCAGGAAGCTTTTGATACGGACGCTATTATTGCTGCGCAAGAAGCGTTGACCGAAGCCAAGTTAAAATTGGAGTCGATCAAAAACTTCAGACCTACCCCTTTACAAACAACTTCAGATACTGTACAAAGGCAAATGTCCGCTCCCCAAGCGGCCCAACCTGACGAAAAGACACTGCGCTGGCAGGCAAAAAACCAGTGGTTTGGCTCACCGGGGTATGAGGAAATTACCAGCTACGCACTAGGGCTGCATCAAAAACTAGTCAGTTCGGGTACTGACCCGCGAAGCGATGAGTACTTTCAGGCAATAGATTCACGCCTGCATAAGACTTTCCCTGACATGTTTGGGGGGTCTGCTCCCAAGAAACAATCGGCTGTTGTTGCGCCTGCGACACGCTCGTCAGGCACAAGACAAGTCAAACTAACAACCACGCAAGTCGCGCTGGCCAAAAAGTTTGGCTTAACCCCAAAGCAATACGCTGATCAACTTGTTAAATTGGAGAATGCAAATGGCTGAAACTAACGCTCGTACCCCCCGTGACTTGGCGTCACGCGAAAAAACCGCTCGGGCTGTTTACGTACCGCCGAGTTCTCTGCCAGATCCTACCCCTGAAGCGGGCTATTCATTCCGGTGGATTGCAACGCATATCATGGGGCAAGCCGCAAACACTAACGTGTCAGGCAAGTTCAGGATGGGCTGGGTTCCGGTTAAGGCAAAAGACCACCCTGAATTGATGATCGAAGGAAACTCTGACGGTAATGTGGAAATTGGTGGGCTTTTGCTTTGCAAAATCTCAGCCGAAAAAGCGGAAGCCATGGCGGAGTACTACAACGATCAGGCGCAGAAACAAATGGAGTCTGTTGATAACAACTTCATGCGTAACAATGACCCCCGTATGCCGCTGTTTGCAGATCGTAAGTCAACGGTCAGTCGCGGCGGATTTGGTTCTGGTATTAAATAACGGAGTTTTAAATGGCTTACCCGACTGTTAATGGCCCTTATGGGCTAGTGCCGGTCAACCTGATGGGCGGTATTCCGTTCGCTGGGTCTACCCGGATGATTCCGATTGCGCAAAACTACGCGACAAACCTGTTCAACGGTGACGTTGTTGGTCTGTCTGGTGGTAACGCAGTCATCACCCCTTACAACGCTAACAGCACCACCGCAGCAGCGGCTGGGCAAATCGTTGGCGTGTTCTTGGGCGCACAGTACGCTGGCACCCCTCCGATCTACGGCAACCTGCAAGGTCAGTACTATCAGGCCAGCACCAATAAAGCTGGAATGATTGCGTACGTGATGGACAACCCCACCGCGCTGTTCAAAGCGTGCGTTCTGGCTCAGGCTCAAGGCTCGGCTAACACGCAAGCTAACACCAGCACGACGGTTGGCTACATGAACCCACGGTTCATTGGCACGGATGCGTTCCTGATCGCCGGTAACTCTGGCAGCACGACGAACGGTAACTCGGCAATGGGTGTATCCGGTGGTAACCCCACCGTGTCTAGCTCGGTCGCTGGTAACATTGTTCAGACGGTTGGCACTGGCTCGGCAACTTCGCCTTGCTTGCGCGTTATCCAGATGGTTCCTGATTCGGCAGTCACGGTTGGCACCACGCTGACCAGCAGCCCATCAAACGCAACCACCTTTACCGTTGCTTCTACCACCGGCATCCAGCCGGGAATGACGGTCACCATCGGTGGCACAGTCTATTCGGGTTCAAGCACCACGCCGTTCCCAACGCTCTCTAACCTCACCGTTACCGGCGTTGTGACCAGCACATCCACCATTACCGTTAGTTCGGCTGTAACTGCTACCTCTGGCGCAAGTGCATCGTTCGTCGGTTTCCCCGAAGTGATCGTTGGCTGGAACTTCGGTTACCACAGCTACTTGATCGCCGCTGGCGTCTAAGGAGTAAATCATGGCTATTTCACGCGCCCAACTACTTAAAGAACTGCTCCCGGGCCTTAACGCCCTGTTCGGTCTTGAGTACGCCCGTTATGGCGAAGAGCACAAAGAGATCTACGAATCTGAGAAATCAGAGCGTAGCTTTGAGGAAGAGACCAAGCTGTCTGGTTTCTCCGCTGCTCCAGTCAAGAACGAAGGTCAGGCAATTGCGTATGACAATGCGCAGGAAGCCTTCACCGCTCGCTACAACCACGAAACCATTGCTCTTGGTTTCTCAATCACCGAAGAGGCGATTGAGGACAACCTGTACGACAGCCTGTCTGCTCGTTACACCAAGGCTCTGGCTCGCGCCATGGCTTACACCAAACAGGTAAAAGCCGCTTCGGTTATCAACAATGGCTTCAACTCTGCCTACCCCGGTGGTGATGGTGTCTCGTTGTTTAACACGGCGCACCCGCTGGTTAGCGGTGGAACGAACAGCAACACGCCTTCCACGGCTGCTGACTTGAATGAGACTTCGTTGGAAAACGCGGTCATTCAAATCGCTGCTTGGACGGATGAGCGCGGCCTGCTGATTGCAGCAAAGCCACGCAAGCTGATCATCCCACCGGCTCTGATGTTCGTTGCTACCCGTCTGTTGGAAACCAGCCTCCGTGTTGGTACTACCGACAACGACATCAACGCTCTGAAGAACAACGGCGCAATCCCCGAGGGTTACACCGTTAACCACTTCTTGACCGACGCAAACGGCTGGTATTTGACCACCGACGTTCCAAACGGTCTGAAGCACTTTGAGCGTATGCCGTTGACGAACTCCATGGACGGTGATTTTGATACTGGCAACGTGCGCTACAAGGCACGCGAGCGTTATTCGTTCGGCTGGTCTGATCCGCTTGGTATCTTCGGTTCGCCCGGATCGAGCTGATCTGTGTAGAAAAGGGGGCCAAAAGCCCCCTTTTCTTTTGCACTGTGCTGTGTTATAAAGTGGCATACCTAGACCACCCGACTTGCTGACTGACTAGGCAGACTTCCCTCAAGAGACAGCAAGTTTTGATTTGAGGATATATCATGGGTTTCGCTTCCCACCTTGGCCCTTGGCTGCTTGGCACGAACAAGTACACAACGGGCACGACCGCTGGCACGATCCAGAACATGGGCGCAACGACTGTTGCTCAGACTGGGACCATGACGGTTAACACTACGACTGCTACCACCTTTGCCGTTCTTCCGGCTGGCGCGCAGATCACCAACATCTTCTGTGATATCACCACGGCGTTCTCTGGAACAACGGGTAATACGATTACGATCCAAACGGCTGGCGGAACTTCGCTGGCTACGGTTGGTGGCGCAACCACGACCCCTTTAGCTGTTGGACGCGCAACGGTTACCTTGTCTGGCACCAACATGGCTACGATTCTGAACGTCGGATCTACAGATCTGGTTCTTCAGGTTATCTACGCTTGTGCAGGTACGGCCAGTGGCGGAGCAGCACAGATTACCGTGCAATATCTCGTCAAAGGTTCTGACGGCGCAATGTACCCAACCAGCACCCAAAACTAAGTAGGGGGCTGCAATGCAGCAAACCGATGTAAAGAGCACGCACCTGAACTCTTCAGGTGTGGTGTTTGCTGGGCGCTGTCGAGTGCGTGGATATCAAATCAAACCTAGCGGTACTGCTGGGCAGATTGATATGTACGACAACGCAAGCGCCGCAAGCGGGAGTATTCCGCTATCACTAGACACGACAACTAACACCGCAGTTATTGCTACGCTTATCCCCGGTGAGGGGGTATTGTTTCAAAACGGGTGTTATGTGTCGTTGCCAACCAGCCACGCAATCACAGTGTTCTACGCTTAATCATGGCTAAATCACCAGCTTGGCAAAGAACAGAAGGAAAGAACCCCAATGCTTAAAACTTTAAACGGCACAGCAAAAGACTGCACCCACTGCGGGACATCAAAAGACCTCGCGCTGTTTTATACATCAGGCAAGAAGGTTGATGGGTCTCCCAAGTACGCTTCTTGGTGCAAACAGTGTATTTCTAAAAAGCAAACTTCGTACCACAAACGTACTTGGGGGGAAGACAAGCTTCAATACACGGCATTTAAACGAACGAAAAACGTACGGTCTTACTTGCAGTACCTTCGTGCAAAGGCGGTAGCGCGCAAAAAATCCAAAGAAGTTATTTCTTTGGACGCCTTAGAATTGCTTTGGGCGACACAAAATGGTGAGTGTGCGTTGACTGGGTGGCCGATGACGATGGAGTTAGCTAACGGCGTAGTGCATACAAACTGTAGTATTGATAGAGTTGACTCGTCGCTAGGGTATATTGTTGGTAATGTACAACTGGTGTGCCGCGCTGCAAACGTAGCAAAAAGTAACCTAGAGCAGTTAGAGTTTGTGAAGTTGTGCCAAGCAGTAGTGGGGCGTAGCAATGGCTAAATCACCAGCATGGCAGAGAAAAGAAGGCAAGGCAGAGAGCGGGGGTCTCAATGCGAAGGGACGCGCGTCCGCCAAATCACAAGGGATGAACTTAAAGCCCCCCGCCCCGAAACCAAAAACGAAAGAAGACGCAGGGAGAAGGAAGAGCTTCTGTGCCAGAATGAGCGGCATGAAATCGAAACTTACTTCCTCCAAAACAGCCAAAGACCCAAACAGCCGGATTAACAAAAGCTTGCGGGCGTGGAACTGCTGAGATGGAACACCACGACATAGATGCCGCCAAGTCCTTCATGGATGGGCTGTCAATATTTACTGTGGTCGGTGCGCTAGCCGACATGCTTCCGTCTTTTGCTTCTTTAGTTACTATTGTTTGGTTGTCAATCCGAATCTGGGAAACCGATACGGTTCGTGGTTGGTTTAAAAAGCCCGCGTTGGATGTTGACAGCGATGCCAAGCAGTAGCAAAAAACAACACAATTTTATGGAGGCTGTAGCCCACAGCCCCAGCTTTGCCAAAAAAGTTGGCGTCCCTCAGTCCGTGGGCAAGGACTTCTCGGCGGCAGACAAGGGTCGCAAATTTTCCAAAGGTGGTGACATGGCGGAATCAAAGAAGATGGTTGGTAAAGAAGTGGCCTTCATGAAGAAGAAGGGCGCACCTGCCGCCATGATGAAACACGAAATGGCCGAAGCAAAAGGCATGAAGAAGGGCGGCAAGGTCAAAGAGACAATTGGACCGCGCAGCATGAAGTCTGATGTGGAGAAGGGATCAAACAAAGATCTCAAGCACGGTGAGCATGGCGTTCAAAAGCGCGGGCACACCAAAGCAATGATGCCTAAAATGAAAGGAAGGACGGTCTAATCATGGCAACTGAATTTGCAAAAAAACCGGGCGAAGCGGAGATTTATACCGCCGATGTTGGTAATCCTCCCATGGACTACGAAGGCCCAACTACTCCAACCAAACCAGTCAAGAAACCAAAGAAGATGGCAGGCGGTGGATCCGCTTCTTCGCGGGCTGACGGCTGTGCAGTTAAAGGCAAAACCAAAGGACGGTTCGTATGAAACCAATGAACAAAGCTGAGAGCTTGAG
>Ga0228701_1002319_pt1 | contig 11477 bp, 11 predicted proteins | sample McNCre117_Aug_MG_2_FD_178017 | JGI IMG/M metagenome (GOLD analysis project Ga0228701, IMG submission 178017) | Freshwater microbial communities from McNutts Creek, Athens, Georgia, United States - 11-17_Aug_MG | ecosystem: Environmental > Aquatic > Freshwater > Creek | place: USA: Georgia...
CGGCGACATCGCTGAAGCATTGACTGTTGCTGGCTTTGAAGTGGCAAAATCAGAAGTTCGTTTACCAAATGGCCCATTAAAGGCTGTTGGTGACCACCCTGTAAGCATTGCATTGCACCATGACGTAGTGGTTGATATCACTGTGTCAGTTTTGGGTGAAGCATAAGCAACAAATTAAGCTAACTGCTTAAACTAAAAAGGCTACTTCGGTAGCCTTTTTTATTGTCCGTTTTTTGTTTTTATAGCCGTCTTAAGCTTCCATGTTTCAGTTTATAATGTCGTCATGGCTGAAGACTCATTAGAATCGTTAAAACTCCCTCCTAATTCGGTAGAAGCAGAGCAATCTGTGCTTGGTGGCTTGCTACTTGAGAATGAGGCGCTTGATAGAATTGCGGATATTCTTAATCAAGCTGATTTTTATCGCCATGATCACCGTTTAATTTATACCCACATTGCTAAGTTGATTGAGCAAAATCGTCCAGCAGATATCGTGACGGTAGCTGAGTCGTTAGAAAACTCCGCCGAGCTTTCTAGTGTGGGCGGGATTGCCTATCTTGGCGCATTGGCGCAAAACACACCAACAGCTGCTAATATTCGCCGCTATGCTGAAATCGTTCGTGAACGTTCGATTATGCGGAAGTTGGTAGAAGTAGGTTCGGGCATCGCAGAAAGCGCTTATAACCCGCAAGGGCGTGATGCTCAGCAACTTCTTGATGAAGCTGAAGCAAAGATCTTTCAAATCGCCGAAAGCGGTAATCGCGGTTCACAAGGCTTTGTGAATATTCAAACTTTGCTACCACAAGTGGCTGATCGTATTGATTATCTCTATCAACGTGAAAACCAAGGTAGCGTGACAGGCATTCCAACAGGCTTTGACGATCTTGATGAGCGTACATCTGGCTTTCAGCCAGGTGATTTGATTATTGTGGCTGGCCGACCTTCTATGGGTAAAACGGCATTTTCACTTAATATTGCTGAAAATGTTGCACTAGATACCAAAAAAGCGGTTGCTGTGTTCTCCATGGAAATGGGGGCAACTCAGCTGGCCACCCGTATGATTGGTTCAGTAGGGCGCTTGGATCAGCACCGTATGCGTAACGGTAACTTGGAAGACGAAGACTGGGCGCGCCTAACGACAGCGCTTGGTAAGCTGAATGATGCGCCTATCTTTATTGATGAAGGGGCCGGCTTGAGCTCATTCGACGTCCGTGCACGAGCTCGCCGTTTGCATAGGCAAACTGGCGGCTTAGGCTTGATCGTGGTCGATTACCTGCAATTGATGGCAGGTACTTCAGGCCGTGCTAGTGAGAACCGCGCAACTGAAATTTCTGAAATTTCACGCTCACTTAAATCGCTTGCTAAAGAACTTGATGTGCCAGTGGTAGCACTTTCACAGCTAAATCGAAGTGTGGAGCAACGTCCTGACAAACGTCCCGTGATGTCCGACTTGCGTGAGTCAGGCGCGATTGAGCAAGATGCCGACTTAATCTTATTTATCTATCGAGATGAGGTTTATAACCCAGACTCTGAAGATAAAGGTACTGCTGAAATTATTATCGCTAAACAGCGTAACGGTCCAATTGGACGGGTTCGCTTGACGTTCTTAGGTCAACATACGCGCTTTGAGAATTTCTCATCTGGTAATGCACACATGGGTGACGATTACTAATCACTGCTATGCGTCCGATACAAGCCACCATTAGTCTTAGTGCTTTAGAACATAACTTAGCCGTCGCCAAATCAAAAGCGCCACAGTCTAAAGTGATGGCAGTGGTAAAGGCTAACGGCTACGGACATGGTTTGCTCAATGCGGCCAAAGGCTTAAAATTGGCTGATGGCTTTGCCATTCTTGGTTTGGATGAAGCGTTAACTTTAAGATCAGCAGGGTACAAGCAAACCATTTTGATGCTTGAAGGTTTTTTTTCTGCGGATGAACTACCGGCAATTTCTGAACATGCCATAAGCATCGTTGTTCACTCTCACAAGCAAGTTGAAATGCTTGAAAGCGCAAATCTCACTGCACCCATTTCTATCCATCTTAAAATGAATACAGGCATGAACCGACTTGGGTTTAAGCCACAAGACTTTGAGGCTGTATTGGCAAGGGTTAAAACCTGTCAAAACGTGGCTGACATTACCTTGATGGAACATTTTGCGACCGCAGATGAATTGCGTGGCATCGCAAAGCCATTGGCAGTCTTTAAGCAAGCAACGCAAGCACATCAAAACCCGCAATCGCTAGCTAATTCAGCGGCTTTGTTACGCTTCCCTGAAGCGCATGCTGATTGGGTGCGTGCAGGGATTATGCTTTACGGCACGTCGCCTATCGCTGAAGATTCGGCTGCTAAATTTAATTTAAAACCAGTAATGCAATTCACTAGCGAGATTATCTCTGTGCAGATGCTAGATGCGGGCGAAAGTTTGGGTTATGGGTATCGCTTCACAGCAACTCAAAAAATGCGGATAGGTGTTGTTGCATGCGGTTACGCAGATGGTTATCCACGTCATGCGCCAAATAGCACGCCAATCGCTGTTGCTGGCAAACTGACTCAGATCTTGGGGCGGGTCTCTATGGACATGTTATTTGTGGATATTACCGCTATTCCAGAGGCTGAAATTGGGACCGCTGTTGAGATGTGGGGTAAAAACGTCTCGGTGGATGATGTCGCACAAGCTGCTGGCACGATTAGCTATGAGTTGCTCTGTGCGGTTGCGCCTCGCGTTCCACTTAAGGCAATCGCATAATGGCTAAAGCAAAAACCGTTTATAGCTGTACTGAATGCGGTGGTCAATCTTCTAAGTGGCAAGGGCAATGTCCAAGCTGTATGGCGTGGAATACGTTAGTTGAATCGATTGCTGAAGCTTCAAGCGCAAGTCGTTTCGCACCTTTAGCTGCCGCAAGCACAATTCAAAAGCTGCAAGAGGTTGAAGCGGCAGAAACACCACGCCAAGCCACAGGGATTGCTGAGTTTGATCGTGTATTAGGCGGGGGCTTAGTGCCGGGTGGTGTAGTGCTTATTGGTGGTGACCCTGGTATTGGTAAATCCACCTTGTTATTGCAAACGCTTTGTCATTTAGGCAATAAGAGCAAAACGCTTTATATCAGTGGTGAAGAGTCGGCGCAGCAAATTGCTATGCGTGCTAAACGCTTAGGATTGGATGCCTCGCCTTTAGATTTGCTTGCTGAAATTAATCTCGAAAAAATCGTCGCAACACTTCAAACTCATAAGCCAGATGTGGCTGTCATTGACTCGATTCAGACAGTTTATTCAGAAGCTTTGCAATCAGCGCCGGGATCGGTAGCCCAAGTCCGCGAATGTTCAGCGCAATTAACACGCGCTGCCAAACAGCTTGGTATTAGCGTGATATTGGTTGGGCATGTCACCAAAGAAGGTTCCTTGGCTGGGCCGCGTGTGCTTGAGCATATTGTGGATACCGTACTTTATTTTGAGGGTGATCCAAACTCTAGCTTCCGCCTAATTCGTGCTTTCAAAAACCGCTTTGGTGCAGTTAATGAGTTGGGTGTGTTTGCGATGACTGAAAAAGGTTTGCGCGAAGTCAGTAATCCATCCGCATTGTTTCTATCGCATCACGCCGAAGAAGTAGCTGGGTCTTGTATTACGGTGACACAAGAGGGCACTCGCCCCTTATTAGTTGAAGTGCAAGCTTTGGTAGATGAAGCGCATGCACCCAATCCAAAGCGTTTGTGCGTTGGCTTAGAACAAAATCGTTTGGCAATGTTATTGGCGGTCTTGCATAGGCATGCAGGTGTCGCTTGTTTTGACCAAGATGTGTTTGTGAATGCGGTAGGCGGTGTGAAAATTAGCGAACCAGCTGTGGATTTGGCAGTGCTTTTATCTATTGTATCTTCTTTAAAAAACAAAGCACTAAATAATAAATTGATTGTTTTTGGTGAAGTTGGTTTGGCTGGAGAAGTACGCCCTGTACAACGTGGTCAAGAGCGTCTAAAAGAAGCTGCTAAGTTAGGGTTTACCCATGCGATTGTGCCAAAAGCTAATGCGCCAAAACAGCCGATTAAAGGCATGCAAGTCTTTGGTGTGGATCGATTAGAGCAGGCCTTAAATAAGGTGCGCGAGATTTAAAACTCTGCGTGTAATCTTAATGCTACAAAATCAACAGGACCTCTGTCAGCATTATATCCAGGGTTCATCATATGTTGATAATCTAGTGTGGCGTAAAAATCTTTCCAAATATTCATGCTGTAATAGGTTTCAAAAACCTGCTCAGGTCGGTATTTAAAATTAATCTGCTGATCGCCAAGAAAAAACGAGATGCCACCCACTTGTAAATAATCTCTACGTTCTTTTGAAATGGTGTTGTAAATATAGCCTAAACCTAAGGTGTCTTTCGCCCGCCCCCAAGCATTACCTTTCCATGAAAGCCCAGTACCTAGTGAAGCATCAGTTTCGGTAAAAGCCAGTGTTTCGGTTTTGCCGTCGGCTTTCATGGCGCGTAAGAAAAAGCCTAAATCCTCAGAGATAGCTTGCTCAATATTAATACCTAGGCCGTATTTGAACCTCTCCCCAGTTCTTACTGCGAAAATCGCTTGCATGTCGGCTGGATGGTTGGTGTTGATGTAGTTAAGCGCATCAGTAAAGCTGGCAAGTTGGGCTTTGTTTCGCCAAGCAAGAATACGTATTTTGCCCGGCTGCTTAAACAAAGTATGGTCATGCTCAATTTCAAGCTGATCACCATAATGCTTAAAGATACGATAGTCTGTTGGTAGCATATTGGGGGTTTGTGGGCCTGTCATGCGCCCAATACGATATACCCACTCATCTTGATACCATTCAAGTGCAAAGCCATAACCAAACCCGCGCGCATCAGCTGCATAGTCATAAGCAAGTGGTGCCATAAAGCCTGCATTCATAAACTGAACCCGGGGATCTTTGGCGTAAGCATTGTCATCAAACACATCTAGTGTTGAGAAATTTCCTAGGGTTAGAACCACACGATTTTTATCAACGACACCTGCCATTTGATTCAGATCTGATTCAATGATCTGATCGCCACCACCTAACCCCCAGGTTTGACGTAAAAATAGCCTTTGGCGATAAAGCTTAGGCTTTGTTCCTGCTGTTCTTGTTAATTCGCCGTTGGTAAATGCGCCAGTGCCAGCTAGTTCAGAAAAAGGCACGCCCTGAGTGATTTCTGGGTTGAAATAGAGCTCACCGCCATTCCAAGGGCGAAAGCCCCAATACCCCGTTGTTGTCATCGTGTAGCTTCTTGCTAGGCCAGAACTCAGGCTGTTTTGACCGTCAGGGTAAGTGCTATTAAAAGAAGCCTTACGTTGCCAGATATAGGTGCTTTGAAATTTGAAAGTGGTACTTTCAAATTCGGGCTCTTCAGCATAAGCAGCAACGCTACTCAAGGTGAGCACGAGTAGGAGAGCATGTTTTGAGATGGGGTGCATAAATTATGGATGAGTTATAGATGTAATTTATTAAATATATTACTTATTCTATGTTTCAATTTAGTGAAACATGGTGTTTGCCTCAAAAGGAATTACTTTGCCACTTACGCCAACGCTGTCATCTCCCATTAAATACAGATAAAGCGGCATCGCGCTTTCGATGCTTGGGAGATCTGTATGCACCTCGCCGGGGTGCGTTTTTTTGCGCTGAGGGCTCTGTAATGCACCTGGCACAATACTATTAAAGCGGATATTGGGACGGTTTTCTAATTCTTGCGCCCACATTTGCATCATAAAATCTGTCGCGGCTTTGCTGATGCCGTGGCTACCCCAATAAGCCTTTGGGGATTGTGCTGAACTGTTGGATGTGAAAATCACCGAAGCATGGTCTGCACGTTCTAACAGCGGCAAGCACGCTTTGGTCAGCGCAAAGGGTGCAATCACATTCACACGGAACATTTCTTCAAACTGATCGATCGTTTGGATTTCCAGCGGACTTAAATTGTTAAAGTCCGTCGCGTTATGCAAAATACCATCTAATCGACCTAGCTGTTGGTAGATGCCTTCTGCCATTGCTTTAAAGTCATCTTCCGTGGCTTTGTTTAAGTCCATAGGAAAAATTAACGCTTCAGGTAAGCCTTGCGCTTGTATTGCATCGTAGGTGGCTTCTAGTCTTGCTTGAGTACGCCCAATTAAAATCACGGTGGCACCTTGCTTGGCAAAGGCAATGGCGGCGGTTTGTCCAATCCCTTGACCTGCACCTGTCACAATAATCACTCGATCTTTAAGGTGTTGGCTAGGTGCTTGGTAGTTTTTCATGATGCTTGTTCAATGGGTGATATAAAAATTGGATGAGATTGTCTCACGATTGCAGGACTAATTGGGCTGCGGATAGTCCGCTTTTGATTGCCCCTTCGATGGTAGCTGGGTAATCGCCCTCAGTATAGTCGCCAGCAAGATAGAGGTTGGTTATCTTGGTGAGTTGCTTGGGACGTTCTAAGCTAGAGACGCAAGCAAAAGTAGCGCGTTTTTCTGCGATAACTTTATGCCATTCAGGTCTTGGCAAATAGGGAAATTTCGCTTTAAGTTCATCAATCACTTCATCCGCTAATTCCTTTTGTGAAAGTGTTTGATGACGGCCTTCTGCGCTGATAATTACAGCGATTAAACCATCTTGTCCGCACAGTTGACCTCGGTCAAACGCCCATTGCCCAATGCCCTGTGTAAAGCCTGTCATTAGATTTTGCAGTTTAGTGTGGCTTGGGTATTGAATATAAACGGTGTAAATCGGCTGATAATCAAACGCAATATCGGTAGCGATATCAAATTGTGAGGTGATGGATTGCACATGATGTGGCGAAGTAGCAATGACGACATGGCTAAACTTAAGTACTTCATTACCTGCTATGTTCAGCTCAAATCTATTGGCTGTTTGTTTAATGTCGTTTACAGCAGAGCTAAGTGCTATTTTCCCTCCATTTTTCTTTATGTGTTCAGCAAGTGGCTCAGAAAGCAGTGCTGATAAATCCACTTTAGGCAAAAGGAGATCGCTATCGTTTTTACTTTGATTAAAACTATCTCGAAGTACATTCAAGTAGATTTGTGCGCTAGCTGCGGCGATTGGCGTATTAAGCGCTGCTAAGCAAAGCGGCTCCCAAAGCCATTTAATCAAGCGCGGAGGCTGTTTTTTTCGGTTGAGTAAATCTAGTAATGGTTCGTCTTGGCGGAGCTTGAAGCTTTTAGCTTTTAGCCATAGAAAGAAACGAATGGCAGCAAAGCGTTCATTCCAAGCTAAGCCTTTTGCAGATAATAAGCCAAATAGCAAATGGATCGGAGCCGGTAGATTGTTAGCTTTCAAGCTAAATGATGGGTGCATGTTGAGTGCAAGCGGCAATCTCAATAAAGCTTGGCTTTCATTAATACCAACGGAAGCCATCAAGTTAAGTGATTGCTGATATGCACCTAAAAGAATGTGCTGGCCGTTATCAAGGAGCTGATCTTTCCAAACCACTGCGCGCGCGCGCCCACCTAATTGGGGGGCTGCTTCAAACAAAGTGACATCAATCCCTCCTTCAGCAATCTTATTGGCAGCGCTCAATCCAGCTAAGCCGCCGCCAATAATGGCAACCTTTTTTAGTGGAACATCCATGTTGACCAAGCTAAATAAAGCTTTCTGAGTGGGGTAAGGGATATACGTGAATTGAGTACTTGTTGTGAGCCGCTAGATTTAATCTCGCGAAGCAGGGTGCGGTAAATGGCTGTCATGATTAGCCCCGTGCGTTGTTGCTTTTTATCTTCCGGTGGAAGTGCTTTTAAAGCTCGGTCGTAAAAGCTTTCAGCACGCTCTATTTGGAAATCTAGAAGCTTTTGTAGGTTTTCGGATAAATGGCCATGCAAGATATCAGATTCTTTGACGCTAAACTTCTTGAGTTCGTCTTGAGGCAAGTATATGCGGTTGCGGGGCGCATCCCCACCGACATCGCGAATGATATTGGTGAGTTGAAATGCCATGCCTAAGTCGTGCGCATATTTGAGCGTTTTGCGATTGCTAAAGCCAAAAATTTGCGCTGATAACAAACCCACCACGCTAGCCACACGGTAGCAATAGAGTTGAAGTTGCTTGAAGTCAGCATAACGGTTTTGGTCTAAGTCCATTTCCATACCATCAATAATTTCAATGAAATGCTCTTGGTCTAAATCGAAGGTGTGGATGACATCAGTTAATGCCTTGGTCACAGGATGTTGCGGCTTGCCGTCATACAAGCCATGAATCTCGGTGCGCCACCAAGCAAGCTTAATGCGGGCTACGGAGATTTCTTTGCATTCGTCTACAACATCGTCAACTTCACGGCAGAATGCGTAAAGCGCGGTAATCGCTTCTCGTTTGGCTTTTGGCAAAAATAAGAAGCTGTAATAAAAACTAGAGCCGCTTTTGGCGGCTTTGTCTTGGCAGTATGCTTGTGGTGTCATTGGGCTATCTCAAGTCAGTCTTTTATTGCTTACTCAAAGCGCGATAGGCGATATACAGCCAATCTTTTTTACCTAATTGTGGTCTATATTCAAACACATTCCCATGTGCTTGGTGCAGTTTTTTTAAGATACGTTCGCCGCCCGCAATTATCATGCGCATTTCAAAACCTATGCGGCCAGGTAAAGCCAAACCAAGTGGCGCGCCAGATTGTAAAAGCTTACGAGCGCGATTAATCTGAAACTCCATCATCAAGCCCCAAGTGCCACTTGCATCACCTCGAATGATTTGTGCTTCGGTGACTTTGTATTTTTCAAGATCAGCTTGCGGTAAATAAATGCGATTTTTTTGGATGTCGATGGCTATATCTTGTAAAAAGTTAATGAGTTGTAATGCACTACAAATGGCATCTGCCATGCCGACATTCTGTGGGGTATCTGCTTGATATAAACTCAGCATCAACCTGCCTACAGGATTGGCAGAGCGTCTGCAATAACTCATGACTTCACCAAAGTCTTGATAGCGGGTTTTGATAACATCTTGACTAAAAGCATCAAGCAAATCATAAAACGGCTGTGTCGGCAGCCGATGTTTCTCAATTGCAATCTGCAAAGCGATAAATAGCTCGGTGTTTGGCTTTACATTCCGCTGAATGCGATCAAGCTCTTCTTTAAAGCCATCCAGCAAGGCGATTCTATGTTCTGGTAATAAATCGCCTTCATCCGCAAAATCATCTGCTTGGCGTGCAAATGCGTAAATGAGTGCAACCGGCTCGCGCAGTCTTTTGGGCAGTAGAATTGAAGCGACAGGAAAATTTTCGTAATGTGTGCGTGCGAGCTTGAGGCTTGATTGGATAGAGGCTTGTGTGTTCATGGTTTGCTTGAAGTATGCCACAAAAAGATAGGCTGTAAAATTGATATAGTGGCCTGAGTGTTTGCGCTACAATTGAATCTAATCATTTATTGAGCTGGGTTGCATATGTTAGGAATTATTGGGGGCACAGGTTTGGCCGTGTTGGCTGACTTGCAAGTGGGTCGTCGTCAGATTGTTCGCACGCCTTATGGCGAGCCATCTGGCCCTTTAACTTTTGGTGAAATCGCAGGCAAGCAAGTGGTGTTTTTACCTAGGCATGGAAACGCTCACACGATTGCGCCACATATGATTAATTATCGTGCTAATTTGTGGGCTTTGCATGCGCAAGGTGTTCAAGACATTGTTGCGATTGCTACTGTAGGCGGTATTGCAGCGGAGCTTGGTCCTGGCGCGATTGCACTGCCCAACCAGTTAATTGATTACACACATAGTCGTAAGAATACTTATTTTGATGGTTTGAGTGAAAATGGGTTTAAGCAAGTAAAGCATATTGATTTCACTGAACCATACGACGCTGCTTTGCGTGCTCTGTGTTTAAAGGCGGCTGGCTTGGTTGGTGAAAGTTTAATTGATGGCGGTGTTTATGCTGCTGCACAAGGTCCGAGATTGGAAACTGCTGCTGAAATTAATCGTTTTGACCGTGATGGTGCAACGATGGTGGGTATGACTGGCATGCCTGAGGCGGCTTTGGCACGTGAGCTCGAAATGCGTTATGCCGCAATTTGTCCAGTAGCGAACCATGCGGCAGGGCGTGGTGATAGTTTGCATGAAATTAAATACGAACAGATGAGCGATATTCTTCATGCTACGATGGGGCGGGTGCGCGCCATTATCCAGCAAGTGGTGACTTTGTATGGCAATTAGGCCTGTCTTGCGGATGGGTGATCCTTTGCTATTTGCAAAGGCTGAGCCAATTACACAGTTTGACACCCCTGAGTTGCACGCTTTAATTCAAGATATGCATGACACGATGGCGCAGATGAACGGTGCTGGTATTGCGGCTCCGCAAATTGGTGTGAGCTTGCGTGTGGTGATATTTGGCGTAGGTAGTAATCCGCGTTACCCAGATGCCGAGCAAGTGCCTTATACCGTACTCATCAACCCTGTGCTTAGCCCGGTGGGCGATGTGTTAGAAGATGGCTGGGAAGGGTGCTTATCTGTGCCTGGTATGCGAGGTGTTGTGCCGCGTTATACGCGATTACATTACACAGGCTTTGATCAGTTTGGGCAGCCTATTGATAGACTCGTTAGCGACTTCCATGCGCGTGTTGTGCAGCATGAATGTGACCATTTGGATGGCATCTTGTACCCCATGAGAATTCAAGATCTTAGAAATTTTGGTTATACAGACGTACTTTTTCCTGATTCAGATATAGCGGACGATTGAAAACTGGTGTTATAATGCGCGCCTTGGTTGCATATTAGCGACTGATAAAGACGGAAGAGTGGCAGAGCGGTTTAATGCTACAGTCTTGAAAACTGTCGTGGGTTCACGCCCACCGTGAGTTCGAATCTCACCTCTTCCGCCAAGAATTCTCTAAAGCTGCAAATGTTATGTTTGCGGCTTTATTTTTTTAATGTTTAACATTTAGGATAACAAATGAGCCAAATTATTATTGACCACAATCCTTCTCAAGAAAAACTGCAAGAGTTGGGCGTTTCTTCATGGAGCATCTGGGATTGCGCACCATCTAAATTCCCACTAGATTTCGGTATGACTGAAAAAGCATACGTGTTGGAAGGTGAGTTCACAGTAACGCCACAAGGTGGTGAGACTGTAACGATTAAGGCTGGCGACTATGTTGAGTTCCCAAAAGGTTTGAAAACGCAATGGGAAGTGATTAAGCAATTGAAGAAACATTACAAGCACTTCTAAGCTGTATTTTTTGTAGCAAAAGCGTTAACAAAAAAGGCCCTTGAAAACGGGCCTTTTTTTTGTCTGTTATTTGCTAAGCGTATTACAGGACGTTCCGACGCTCCATCATGGCTTGTGCTAATGTCCCTGCGTCTACATGCTCAATTTCACCGCCCATAGGCATTCCACGGGCAATACGAGTGATTTTTACACCATGCTTATTGAGTAGTTCGCTAACGTAGTGTGCAGTGGCTTCTCCTTCAACGGTATAGTTGGTCGCAAGAATTACTTCTTTTACCAAGCCATCTTGTGCGCGTTTAAGTAGTTTTTCTAAATGGATTTCCTTA
>Ga0228701_1002320_pt1 | contig 11470 bp, 11 predicted proteins | sample McNCre117_Aug_MG_2_FD_178017 | JGI IMG/M metagenome (GOLD analysis project Ga0228701, IMG submission 178017) | Freshwater microbial communities from McNutts Creek, Athens, Georgia, United States - 11-17_Aug_MG | ecosystem: Environmental > Aquatic > Freshwater > Creek | place: USA: Georgia...
CGCAGCGCCAGGCGAAGACGTCTTAGAAAATTCGATCTCGCTGGCTGTACTCGAAAATGCGGTTGATTTCGGTTCGGGAAAAATGGTGTCTTGCGTTTTTGCTCTAGCCGCCAAAGACCATGACAGACACATTGAATCACTCGGACGTCTAGCAGAGTTACTTTCCGATGAACAAACTAGGAATACCCTGCTAAATGCGCCTAATAGCGCTCATGTCGAGCAGTTACTTTCGGGCGTTCTGGGAGAATAGCCTGATGCGAATCGTTGCAGTGTGTGGTCTCGGCTATGGAACTAGTGTCATCCTAAAAAACAACATTGAGAAGGCTCTTAAGTCTCTCGACTACGAAGGTGCGATTGTTGAGGCGGTTGGTGTGGCAGAGGCTCGTCAACTTGGATCACTTGCGAACATCGTTATGACCACCGAAGAGTTGGTTCCGTTGTTGGAAGGCTTGAACGCCGAAATCATTCCGATTCGTCACGTAATCGACATCGACGAAATCACCAGAGCGCTAGAAAAGGCCCTGCTCTAAACCAAAAGCTTTCGAACCTCGGATTTTAGAGCTTCGAGGTTTTCTTCAGATGTTTCGATGTATGCCTTGAACTTGGGTTCAGTTCCCGAAGGGCGCAAAATTACCCAATCTCCGTTGTCTAGGTGAAGCTTTAGTCCATCGGTTGGTGGCAGGGTGCCGGTTGGCTTTGACAAATCTTCAACCCGAATCGAGTGTCCCTGAATTTCGGTCGGCGGGTTTTCGCTGAGGCGGCTCAGAATGTCGGCAACCATGGCTTTATTCTCAACACGAACGCTAACCTGCGCGGTTGGTCGATAACCGTATTTGAGTTTGAGTGCGTTTAGGTGTTCGCCCAAAGTGGTTCCAGTTTTGGTTAGGCGGTCGGCGATGGCCAACGCCACCAGAGCGGCCGAGATGCCGTCTTTGTCTGGAGTGTGACTCGGGTCTACACAGTAGCCGAGAGCCTCTTCATAGCCGAAGCTCAGGTTCTTCACGCGCATGATCCACTTGAAGCCGGTGAGGGTTTGCTCGTAAGCCAGCCCATTCTGTTCGGCAACTCGCTTGAGTGCGCTGGAAGAAACAATCGAGTTAGCAAAAGTGCCTTTAGTGCTGGCTCTGGTTGCAATTTCGTGTGCAAGTAGGAGACCAACTTCGTCGCCGGCCAAGCGCACAAAACCGTTTGCAGTTGGAATTCCGAGCGCAAGACGATCTGCGTCTGGGTCGGTCGCAATAATCAGGTCGGCGCCAACCGCGCGAGCCTTCGCAAAGGCGAGGTCCATGGCTCCCGGCTCTTCAGGGTTCGGAAACGGTGTGGTTGGGAACGTGCCGTCTGGCTGAACCTGTTCGGTTACCGGTACCGGAATCGAGGCTCCGGCCCGTTTCAAGAGTTCGTTTAGAGTGTCGAGACCAACGCCGTGCATTGCGGTGTAAACCACTTTCAAGCGATTGTTGAAGTAGTGACTTTCAATTAGCTTCAAAGTCGATTCGTAGTAAGCCTCGCGCAAGCTTTCGCCGCCGGTTTCGTAAGCGGTCGACTTTGGAATGCTCTCAAAGGTTTGGGTTGCTGCCACCTCGACGATTTTTGCTTCGATATCGCGATCGATAGGCGAGATGATCTGGCTGCCACCAAAGTCGCCGCCAAGGTAAACCTTGTAGCCGTTGTCATTTGGAGGGTTGTGGCTTGCTGTGACCATGATGCCGGCCGAGAAGTAACCGAACTTCACCGAGTGAGCCAACACCGGGGTTGGAACGTAGGTGTCAAAAAGGGTCACGCGAATTCCGGCGCCAGCCAAAATTTCAGCGCTGTCGCGCGCGAAGATGTCGGAGTTGATTCGTCCGTCGTAGCCAATGACCACCGAGGGAACCGCCTCATGGTCGAGTAAGTATTCCGCCAAACCCTTGGCAGCTTGAGCCACCAGCACTCGGTTCATGCGCGCAGCTCCGGCGCCAAGTTCGCCACGCAGACCGGCAGTGCCGAAGGTAATGCGCGGTTCGAAAGCTCTTTGTAATTCCGTTTCGTCGCCGGCTTCAATTAACTTAGCAAGTTGGTCGCGCGTAACCGGGTCGGGATCTTGATCCAACCAGGCCTTAGCGCGTTCCAACAGAGACATTAGATTTTGCCGATGATCTCGGCTAGTAGTGCGCTGATGCGAGGTTCAGCTTCACGGCCGGCTTCCAAAACTTCAATGTGTGAAAGCGGGTGGTCCTGAATACCGGCAGCCAGGTTGGTCATGAGCGAGAAGCCGAGAACCTCCATGCCGCGTTCGCGGGCTGCGATGGTTTCCAGTGCGGTCGACATACCAACGAGATGAGCTCCCATTCCTTTGGCCATCTGCACTTCGGCAGGGGTCTCGTAGTGAGGTCCGCGGAACTGCATGTAAACGCCTTCGTCGAGGGTTGGGTCAACACTGCGAGCGAGGTCGCGAAGTCGTGGGCTGTAGGCGTCGGTGAGGTCAATGAAGTTAGCACCTTCAATCGACGAAGCAGAGGTGAAGTTAATGTGGTCGCTAATCAGTACCGGGGTACCAGGCTTCCAAGTTTCTTTGATGCCACCGGCACCGTTGGTGAGAACCATAACCTTTACGCCGGCTGCGGCTGCAGTGCGCACACCGTGAACCACGCGACGAACTCCGTGACCCTCGTAGAAATGGGTGCGGGCGCCCAGCACTAGGGCATGCTTTCCGCTGGGCAAAAGAATGGAGCGAATCGTGGCCACGTGACCTTCAACTACCGGCTTTGAGAAGCCAGGGAGTTCGGTGGCGTCGATGGTGGCAACAGTCTCACCAATCAGGTCGGCAGCCTTAGCCCAACCAGAACCGAGCGTTAGCGCAATGTCGTGTTGGGCCACGCCAGTTAGTTCGGCAAGCTTGGCCGCGGCAATTTCTGCCACCTCAAACGGGTTGGCTTTTGGATCATCTAAAAGATTGGTCATGGGTTAGATTCTATGGGTGAGCACAGTGTCGAAAAAGAAACATCACATCGTAATTATTGGCGGAGGTCCTGGCGGTTATGAAGCCGCTCTAGCTGGCATCCAATTAGGCGCCGAAGTAACGCTAATTGAGCGCAACGGGGTAGGCGGTTCGGCAGTTCTAACCGACGTCGTGCCTTCCAAGGCACTCATTGCCACTGCTGAGGCAGCCAACTCGGTTCGCCACGCAAAACAGCTCGGAATTCGTTTTCACCAAGACGGCAAAGAAGTTGATCCGACCGTAGATCTAGACCTCGGTGCGATTAACCAGCGTCTACTCGAAATTGCCAAAGAACAATCACAGGACATGCTCAACAACCTCACCTCGCATGGTGTTCGCGTTATCGAAGGCATGGGACGCCTAGACGGCAACCACTTCGTTATTGCCACTCACAAAGACGGCAAAGAAGAGCGCATGGAAGCCAAGACCGTGATTCTCGCGGTTGGTGCTCACCCAAGAACTCTCGATACCGCAAAGCCAGACGGCGAGCGAATTCTCACCTGGGTTGACCTCTACAACCTGAAGGAACTTCCAGAACACATGATCGTCGTCGGTTCCGGTGTCACCGGTGCCGAGTTCGCGTCGGCCTATCGTGGCCTGGGTTCGCAGGTCACTCTGATTTCTTCCCGCGACACCGTGCTTCCAGGCGAAGACCAAGACGCCGCCCAGCTCATTGAAGAAGTGTTCCTCAGAAATGGCATGCAAGTGCTCAGCAAATCTCGTGCCGAGTCGGCAGTGAACACTGGCAGTGGGGTAGAGGTCATTCTGTCCGACGGCACCGTGGTCAAGGGTTCACACTGTCTGATTGCCGTGGGTTCCATTCCGAACACCGCGGGTTTGGGTCTTGAAGAAGCCGGCATTGAGCTCAACGAAACTGGCCACGTGGTGGTCAACAAAGTTGCTCGAACCAGCCGTGCCAACGTTTACGGGGTGGGCGACTGCACCAACTTCTTCCCACTGGCTTCGGTCAGTGCCATGCAGGGACGCACCGCGGTATTCCACACCATGGGAGACGTAGCAATGCCAGCCGAGCTTCGCAACGTGGCGGCTAACGTTTTCACCAACCCGGAAATCGCTTCGGTTGGTTGGTCGCAGAAGGCTATCGAAGAAGGCCTCGTCGACGGTTCGATTTTCAAGGTGATGGTTGAGGCCAACCCTCGTGCCAAGATCGCCGGCATCGAAGACGGATTCATCAAGCTGTTCTGTTCGGCAGGTTCGGGAACTGTAATCGGTGGCGTGGTTGTGGCACCTCGAGCCAGTGAACTTATCTACCCAATCGCGCTCGCGGTGGAAAACCGACTAAACGTGGACCAGGTAGCGAAGACCTTCGCGGTTTACCCATCGATGTCGGCTTCAGTTACCGAAGCTGCTCGCGCGCTTCACCGACCAAACGTTTAACAAAACTCTTTGAAATTAGGCTTTCGGAATTTTTGGTATAGTTCGTAATACGAACTAATTTAAGGTCTGATTTTGAGCGAAAAAAATGATGTTGCAGGCGCACTCGTCAAGCTCTCATTCCTGGTGCAGTCGGTCTATGCGGAAGTAAGTGAAGCCTCCGGTCTAACCCCACAGCAAGCACAACTCATGTGTGTTCTTTGCAGCGAGAGTCTAGGAATGGCTCAATTAGCCCAAACTCTCGGAATCGAAAAATCTAGCTTGACTGGCTTGGTTGATCGCGTGGAAAAACTTGGGTTTGTCACTAGAACAATCTCGCAATCCGATGCGCGCTCCAGCATTGTTCAATTAACAAAAATCGGCACAAACGTTGTGTTGAAATTTCGTGGAGAAGCGACTTCGAAACTTAATGAATTAGTTTCCTGTATGCCGAAAAAGTACCGAGACACTTTCACTGATATTGCCGGACGAATCGTTACTGAACACGAAGTGCCCGCCGTGTTCACCCAAGTTTCATAAAAAAAAGGAAAAGAAAATGAAAAAAGAGATTCAACTCAAAAGACTGGCAGCAACGGCAACCATCGCAGCAGCAACCAACCTAACCATTTATCTTGTGGGTTATTTGGCAGGTGCCGACTATCAAGTCAACGCAGGAGTGAGCATGCAGGTGCAGTGGTTTATGGTTGCGCTAGCAACCTTCTCGCCGCTGATGATTGCTGGTGTTGTCACGAAAGCCATCTCGGCGAAGCGTTCCGGTTTTCAGACTTTCGCTAGTTGGGCAGGTTTAACTGTGGCAACCCTGAGCATTGCTTCTGTGTTCACAGCAGCACAGGACACTGCGACGATTGTTGCGTTGGCGCTAATGCATGTGGTCGGTGGATCAGCTTGGTTCATAGCAACTAAGAAGTAGGAAAATAAAAAATGCCCTCGAAAATTCGAGGGCATTTTTTCTATTAAAAGTGACTAGTCTTCGATATCCATCAGGTGAGTGCCGGCTGGAACGGTGGTTCCAACCTCAGCCTTGATGTTGGAAATAGTTCCGGCCTTATGAGCCTTGATTGGCTGTTCCATCTTCATGGCTTCAAGCACGATGATGGTCTGACCAATTTCTACGACTTCGCCTTCGGCAACCGCAATCTTCACAACGCTCGACTGCATGTCGGCAACAACCGACTTGCCGCTCTTGGCAGTGCCAGCCGCTCCGTGGCTCTTACGTTTTGGCGCCGCTCCTGCGCTGGCGGTTGGTGCTGCGCCTCCTAGGTGTGCCGGAAGTGAAACCTCAATGCGCTTTCCGTTGACCTCAACCACTACGTTGTTGCGAGCGTGACCTTCACCTGGAACGTCTGAGATTCCTGCCCAGGGAGCTATGTCGTTGACGAATTCGGTTTCGATCCAGCGGGTGTAAACACCGAACTTATCGTTTGCGCCAATGAAGGCTGGGTCGTTGACGATCTTCTCGTGGAACGGAAGAACGGTTGGCATACCGTGAACTTCCATTTCGGCTAGAGCGCGGCGCGAGCGAGCTAGCGCTTCGTTGCGGTTCTTGCCGGTAACGATTAGTTTGGCGATCATCGAGTCGAATGAGCCAGAAACCACATCGCCAGACTGAATACCGGTGTCAACGCGAACGCCTGGGCCACCAGGAGCCTTGAACACGTGAACCGAACCAGGCGCTGGCATGAAGTTCTTACCGGCATCTTCGCCGTTGATGCGGAACTCGAACGAGTGGCCGCGAACTTCAGGGTCGGCGTAGTCGAGCACGCCACCCTCGGCAAGGCGGAACTGTTCGCGAACTAGGTCTAGGCCGGTTACTTCTTCAGAGACCGGGTGCTCAACCTGAAGGCGGGTGTTTACCTCAAGGAACGAGATGGTGCCATCTTGAGCAACCAGGAACTCACAGGTTCCAGCACCAACATAGCCAACCTCTTTCAAGATTGCCTTCGAAGAATCGTAAAGACGCTTCACCTGGTCGTCGGTCAGGAAAGGAGCCGGAGCTTCTTCAACCAACTTCTGGTGACGACGCTGAAGTGAGCAGTCGCGAGTTGAAACCACGACAACGTTGCCGTGTTCGTCGGCGAGACATTGGGTCTCAACGTGACGAGGCTTCTCTAGGTACTTTTCAACAAAGCATTCACCGCGACCGAATGCGGCAATGGCTTCTCGGGTAGCCGACTCGAAAAGTTCAGCAACTTCTTCTTGCTTGTAGGCAACCTTGATGCCGCGGCCACCGCCACCGAAAGCTGCCTTAATGGCAACCGGCAGACCGTGAACCTTAACGAAATCTAGAACTTCCTGAGCGCCTTCAACCGGGTTGATGGTTCCTGGGGCTAGCGGGGCGCCTACCTTTTCGGCAACGTGACGAGCAGAAACCTTGTCGCCAAGACGCTCGATGGCGTCGGCGCTTGGGCCGATCCAGATGATGCCAGCTTTGATTACTTCGCGAGCGAACTCGGCGTTCTCGGCTAAGAAGCCATAGCCAGGGTGAATGGCGTTAGCGCCAGACTCTTTGGCAATCTTCAAAATCTTGTCGATGACTAGGTAGGTCTCGGCCGAGGTGGTGCCGTTTAGGGCATAAGCTTCGTCGGCGACCTTGACATGCAGGGCGTCGCGGTCTTGGTCGGCGTAAACCGCTACCGAGCCGATGCCAGCATCCTTGGCGGCACGGGCAATGCGCACTGCAATCTCGCCACGGTTGGCAATGAGTACCTTCGTAATCTTGCGTTCAGTCATGCAAACAAGCCTATTCGTTTGTAAGTGATTTAGCGGTTCCAATAACTCGTATATTCAACACCAAGCACGAGGCTAAGTTCCCGCAGTGTAGGCAGCGACAAACCAATGACGGTGTGGGTGTCGCCTTCGATGCGCGAAATAAAAGCACCGCCGAGGCTATCGACAGTAAAAGCGCCGGCCACTTTTAGCGGCTCACCGGTTGCCACATAGGCGTCTATTTCGCCGTCTGAGATGTTCGCAAAGTGCACCACTGTCGACGAAGTCTTACCGGTGGCAGGTGGCATAGTCGCTCCGGTGCGGTTGTCAATTAGCCAGTGGCCGGAGTGCAAGGTTCCTGAACTACCTCGCAATTCCATCCAACGAGCCCTGGCAACTTCAGGTAGATGCGGCTTGCCAAGAGTTTTTCCGCCAAATTCCAGTGCCGAGTCGCAACCGATAATAATCGCGTTTTGAGCTTCTGGATGGCTAACCACTGCTTCAGCTTTTGCCTTCGCAAGCAGTAAGACGAGGTCTTGAGGATTGGAAATGAGACCCATGGATTGTGCTCTAGCACCGACCGCGTCTTCATCAACTTCAGGAGAAATTGTGACGGGTTCGATGCCGCCGGCTCGAAGCAAAGAAAGGCGGGCCGGAGAAGTTGATGCAAGAACGAGGCGAGTCACGCCTAGATTCTGGCACACTTGAGAGGTGAATAAGACAGAATCCTGGGTAGGCCGTTCCTTCGAAGTAGATATTGAGAAGGTGGCGCACGGCGGAATTTTCGTGGCTCGCCACGAAGGTCGAGTGGTGTTCGTGTCTCACGTTCTACCTGGCGAGCGCGTCAAGGTTCGAGTCTTTGAAGACGCCGGCAAAGGTTTTTGCCGGGCCGAGCCAATCGAAATCATTCAAGCATCGCCGGATCGTGTAACTCACTTCTGGAAAGAGGCAGGCGTTGGTGGTGCCGGTGGCGCCGAATTTGGGCACATCAAGCTCTCTCGACAGCGTGAACTAAAAGCCGACGTGCTTGAAGAGGCTTTGGATCGCTTCGCCGGCTTTAAGAAGCGCGTCGAGGTTGAAGCAGCCCCAGGCGACGACGAGAAGAACGGTCTCGGTTACCGAACTCGCATCCAACTTCACGTCGACGAACAGGGCTTTGTAGGTCCATACCGTGAGCGCAGCCACGAGGTAGTTCGCGTAAAGGCTTTACCCTTGGCCGTGGACGACATCCAGGAGATGGAGTTCCACCACAAGAACTACCAGAGCGTGGAAAAAATCGAAGTTATGGCTTCGAGCACCGGTCAGCTGCAGTGGCTCATTGACAAAAAACTTCAGGGCGATGAGCGCCTCATTGAGCGCGCTGGCGGACGAACTTTCCGAATCACCGGTGGAGGTTTCTGGCAGGTTCACAAAAAAGCGCCGGAAATTCTAACCGCAGCGGTAAACAACTTCATTGAGAAGGCCGGAGTTCTGAAACTTGATGCCGACAACCTAGACCTTTACGGTGGGGTTGGCCTGTTTACCGGAACCATCGCAGCCAAGTTTGGCGAACACTTACGCATGACCACGGTTGAGTCGTTCAAGCAAGCAACTGCCGATGCCACCTTGAACCTCAAGGACCTACCAAACGTGAAAGCCGTTTGTGAGCCAGTGGAACGCTTCCTCGCTCCTCACAAAGACGAAACAGGTCAGGCAACTGTAGTCCTTGACCCACCGCGTTCTGGCGCCGGTGCCAAGGTGGTTGGTCAGCTTCTAAAGATCGCACCAAAGCACATCGTCTATGTGGCCTGCGACCCAGTTGCCCTAGCTCGAGACCTCAAGACCTTGCTCGAGCACTATGACCTAGCTGGCATCCGTGCCTTCGACCTGTTCCCACACACTCACCACGTTGAGACGATAGCGAGCCTTGTTCGCAAATGAGTTCGTCGCCGCTTTTCTTCGAGGAATCCGTTTCCGTTTGTATCGTCGATGATCACGATGCGATTCGTATGGGTTTCCGAAGCATTTGCGAGCAGTCGAATTTTGACCTATTAGCCGAAGGGTCAAACGTTGAAGAATGCCTGTCCGCGCTCGGTGGCAAGATTCCTCAAGTGGTCGTATTGGATTTGTCTCTGGGCGACGGATCAAAGGTTTCCGCCAACGTTCGGGCATTTGTTGATTTGGGCGTGCTGGTTCTGGTCTATTCGATTGGCGACAAAACCGCACGAAACCGAGAAGCTTTGGCGGCCGGGGCCGCGGCACTGATTACCAAATCGGAACGCATGAGCAAGTTGGCTGAAGCCGTTTACCTGGTTGCTCACGGCGTGGTCATTAATAACTTGCAGACCACCGCCGCCATCGACTCAGACATCGAGTTCAAAGATGCCAACCTTTCGGCGCGCGAGCGAGAAGTGCTTTCGCTCTATGCTTCCGGTTTGACCCAAAAGCAGGTTGCCTTCGAACTAAAGATTGCGATGAGCACGGTAAAAGAGCACATCGATCGCGTTCGCGCCAAGTATGCCAAGGTTGGCCGAACCATCACCGACAAAACAGATTTCCTCAAGCGCGCCATCGAAGACGGACTCATCGCAGACATTGAGTAACGAGAAAATTTCTTCAACCTTTGCCAAGACCCAGATCGACCGGGTCATCGGTAGGGTTTTCTCGCTGGCAGCTACCGGAATGTCTGTAGCCCAAATCTTTCTGGTGGCCATTCCACACCTAAAATTTGGAAACCCAACCTATCTTTTGGTGACTCTTGGGCTAATCCTGCTAGCCCAGGTGGCTGCGATTTACACTTTCTGGTTCGGCTCTGCCAATAAATTGGTGTATCTCTGGCACGGTGCCGCCTATCTGATCGCATTCAAGGCATATCCTTACTCTGTTGAAGGCGTGACCGATTTCCCAGGCGACTACCGTTCGTGGCTCTGGTGGTGGACCGGAACGGCGACTATTGCCATGGCCATGTATTTGCCAAAATGGTGGTCAATTCTCTACGTGATTTTTGTTCCGGTTAGTTACCTGTTTCTCAGGCTCGATCGCATTGGCGGCGGGGCCGACCTGGGCACAGCTTTGCTGGATGCCACTTATATCGTGCTCTACGCATTGGCGATTCAAACCCTGGTTGGTCTGCTAAAAACTGCAGCGGGGGAGGTAGACAGCAAAAATGATGCCCTCTTTGTTATAGCAAGGCGAAGTGCTGAAGTTGATGCAACCGAACTTGAACGCCAGAAGATCGACGAACTGGTGCACGACCAGGTTTTGACCACCATCTTGTTAGCCGCAAATGCTGACAGTGAAGAAAAAAGAATTTTGTCTGCAAAAAGCGCTACTGCCGCAATCGAAAGATTGGAAAAAACCGCGAGTGAAGAATCCGATGAACTTCAGGACGTTTCGGTGGGGACATTCTTAGATTCCTTCACCGCGTCTTTGAAACGTGGTTATGCAAATGTTCCGATCACTCTCACCAAAGACTGCGATTTTCCAATCCCGATTAGTGTGGGAATCGCCTTGGCGGATGCCACGATCCAAGCTCTCACAAATTCCGTGCAGCATGCCGGCGCAAAAGCTAATCGTGAGGTCCGAATTAAAGTCGATAGGCAAGGCTTAAAGATCGTTGTAAAAGATGACGGCCGCGGATTTTGGGAGTCAAAAATTCCGAAAAATCGGCTGGGTATTAGAAATTCCATCCGTCGACGCGCAGGTGCCGTCGGGGCTGAAGTTCGAATCGCATCGTCTCCACGCAAAGGCGCGACTGTGGTTTTGAAATGGAGCGCAAATGCTTAATGCTCCTCGTTGGCTCTTGGCGTTGGTTTCTATTTCGTTCGGTGCTTATCACGCGCTAATCGGAGCGCTAGCTTGGAGAAGTTACGACAACCTCTTTTTCCTTGCCCTTGCGATTGCCATTTATTTGGCGACATTGGCCGTTTCGGTTACCGCGAGTCCGGGACTTGCAATCGGAAGACCATATGGTGTTTTGGTGGCTACGGGGGCTGTCTCTACCGTTGTGATTTCAAGCCTTGGAATTCACCCGGGGCACGTAGACCCTTACTCAACCTGGTACATCGGCGCCATGGCTGCTTTGCTAGGCATTTTGGCAGCCAGAGGTCAAAGCATGCTCGCATGGTTCTCGGCAGGCATTGTTACTTGGCAGGTTTACCTTGAGGTTGGTTTGGAAGGACTCGGTGAAGTTGGTCTAGAAGGCATGCCGATTTTGATCGGAGCGGCTTCCGCAACGGCTTTTGCGTTGAAACGCGCCGAAAGTGAGGTCAGCGAATTGCAAAGTTCGGCTCTATCGGCTGAAGCCTCAATTGTTAGCTCTAAGGCATCGGCGGTTGAGCGTAGAAACCGGTTGCAGAAAGTTTTAGAACGAGCGCTGCCAGCCCTAAGCTACATTTCGGCAAACCTAGGACA
>Ga0228701_1002323_pt1 | contig 11462 bp, 33 predicted proteins | sample McNCre117_Aug_MG_2_FD_178017 | JGI IMG/M metagenome (GOLD analysis project Ga0228701, IMG submission 178017) | Freshwater microbial communities from McNutts Creek, Athens, Georgia, United States - 11-17_Aug_MG | ecosystem: Environmental > Aquatic > Freshwater > Creek | place: USA: Georgia...
GCCCACACGGGCAGACCGACACGCCCTCATCGGGCGAGCGGGGTCTGACCGTCAAGACCAAGTAGCTTGTCCAACTGTGTTGCCGTTCTCATCGCGAAGGGTATATGTTTCGCGCTGGTCATCAGCCACATCGTCGGAGAGTTCGCTTAGGATGCGGGACAATTCAAACTCCGGGGAATCCCCGAAAGCCGCATTGTCCGTGTCAATTTCAAGTTTGAACTTTGCCATACTTACTCCCTTCTGAAGTTTTGAATTGCTTCCATTAGTTCTGAGTCACGAATCTCATCAAGCTTGCAGAGTTCATCCTCGGTAAGAGGAGTCCCATCGGCAAACTTTGCCGATTCGTGAATTCCGCAACTAAAGTCGATCTCAATTGAATCAAGATCAACTTCCTTGTTGTTGATGATTGTTTTCATTTGGACGGCATCGGAAAGACAAGCTTTCCATCTTGCGACGTGGGTTTGTCGTGTTTGAGTTCGTACCAGTACCCAACGACAGTTTTGTTGACATCTTCAACGCAACCATCCTTGGCCAAAGTAAGCCGAAGTCGAGGAGGAAGTTTGTTGCTGAACATATTGGTGTTCAACCACTTATTACTTTTCTCCCGACTTGGGAACTCGTAGATTCCGTTTCGTCCTCGGTTGTCGGAATGAATAAAAACTTTGAGGTTCATTATTCGTCCGCCAAGAATTCCTCAGCCCGTTCGGATGCAATCTCCATCAGCTTGGATTCCGCAGCGTTCTGCAGATCCTCGGGGATGGGGATTATGTCTTCCCCGTTGGGAAGCTCTCCGATGGATAGATTCTCAACGGTCACAGAATCGGTGGTGAACCGCTCGACGTGATCCCGATACCCAATCGGGCCGACATCTCGACGGGACAACTCGACGGTGACATCAGCGGTCGCGCCATAACGCGCCCCGTTATACTCAAAGTCAATGTCAAACTGATTTTGGTATGTCATACGAGTGCCTCGTCTGCAATCCGTTGTTTGCGGGCTTCCTGCAAAAGATGCTCGACAACTTCCGCATCCCGCAAGGCCACGTTTCTTTCGGTCCGCCTGTATTTGTACCCCGTGATTGAGGAGATGATCTCCATGCAACGTTTGGGTGTGGCGAACCGAGTTAACCTCATGCCGCGATTCAAGGCTTGTAGTCCCTGTTTCGCGACAAGAAACTGGATAACCGGGACCCCATTAAGGGCCCCGCCAGTCGTGTCGATTGTGATCATGCGTTGTTCTTTTTGTTTTTTCATTGCACTTTCACCTTTCTTGTTGTTGGTTTCTTTGGTTTGTCTTTACATCTGCCCCAAGCGTAGTCCGACCAAGCTTGGAAAAGCTTTTCATACTTTTCCCCGCCTAGCTTGAGCACTTCTTTAATTGCGGCCAGTTCGCTTATACCTCGTCTCCATACGCTGTGGTCATCCGAATACTCGAATGTCCAATCGTGATCCTGGAGTTGATCGTAGAACTTAGCGAGTGACGGGGGCTTCATTGGTAATCTCCTTGATTTGGTAGCCGTAAGCCCAATGCCCGTTGGCTAGGTCAAAGACGCAGTGGTCTTTGACTTCAACGGGAATCTGCTCGACGGCGATTCCTCCTTGTTTCTGCCCATCGTTGACAAGCTCGATGCCAACAATCTTGGCTTTCTCCCAAGAGTCGTTGCCCCACGAGCCACGCCACCAGACTTGATCGCCTTTGCTGAATAGCTTCATAGTTCCTCCATAAAGAGTGGTGTCCGATCGCCGACGTAAGCTCCCCGAACGTTGAAGGAGAAATACTCCTCGGCTTCCTCCATCGACCACTTGTTTTGCCTCATCAACTCCATAAGACATTTTGTTATTCCGTAGACTGCAACTGGACGATCATTGTGGTGAACGATGCCAAGAAATGCCTCATCAAGTCCGTCAGCAAGAAGAATCTTGTCGACTTCATCTGGATAAAAGTCCTTGATGAAAGAAACAACTCTATCTCTCGCTGTCGGCTTAGTTTTCTTCATCGGTCTTGGGCTTTCCGATGTCACGAAACTTTTCGTGAAGCATCTTTAAGGTTTGAATCAAGGAGTCGAAGGCCGACTCCTTGACGCAACCAGTTTTGAATATGTAATACGACTCCTTTGAAGGAATGGGGTTTCCGTTTGACCAGTCCCGCAGGGGACGCATTTCAAACATAGCCCGATATCCTTCAATGTCAGTGTAATATACACCAATACAACCAAACGGATCTTCCTTGGACGGCAAGCGGTGGGTTCGCAAGACCACCTTGCCGTGCGGGAAGTTACTCGTTGCAGTGCGCTCGATCGACTCAAGCCTCAGCATTTTCTGGAGCTTGCCCTTCTCGGCTACGACGGGTAATGGATAGTTCATTTGGTTTCCTCCTTCTGAAGGGCGGATAAAACTTGCTCGAGAGCGTGGACATAACCCCGCGCAGACCCGAGGTTTTGAGACAGAGTTATCTCAATGAGCCCTCCTCCATCGTGTTCCATCCATGCCCGTCTATATGTTTTTATCCTCTTTTCTCCTTCTTTTTTCCAACTCTTGATTTGTTTGACAAGCGACTTCATTTGGTTTCCTCCTGTAACAGGACTTGTTGAAGTGCGAAGGCGTAGCCTTGGTGATACCCAATGTCTTCAGATAGGTGATCTCCTGCATACTCCGACCCCTCGCTACGTTTGTGGGCAAGCCGTGCCTTCTTGAGTCCCTTTCGGCTTTCTCTAAGCTTGGCGTGTATCCAACTCTTTTTGATTTTCATTTGGCCTCCTTAATCAAACCTTCAAGCAGGTCGACGCGGCCCTTTCGGTAGCCAAGGTTTTCTGACTCCCAACAAATGGAGCGGGAAATACCTTTGGATATCCGAAAGTAGTCGTTTGCCTTCTTTAATTGCTTGAGTTCATACTCAAGTTGTTTCTTAAGTATTGTTTTCTTCATTTGGTTTCCTCCAATGCTTCTTCAGCGCGGACAACAAGTTCCTCCATGGGAAAGTTCGGGTCGTTGTGATAATCCACAAAGTCCCGCAACGCTGCCCGAAGTTTTTGGATTTTATCGTCGTTCATTTGCTGAATCGAAGCATCAGTGTCCCGATGCCAAGCTCCAGATAAATGATGGTGGACGATGTGCTCCAATAGGCCTCAAACCCAAGGGCAGAGGGGCTAAAGTTAAACACAAACGTGTTGCTTGCCTTGTTACGATAGAAGTGGAACCGAGCCCACTCCCAACTGGTGTTAGTCAACTTCATTGTCATTTTCCTCCTCATTGACCGCGCCATTGAGCACGGCTTGACGTTGTTTGCGGAAGCGGAACGCCCAATCACCCGACCAAGAGCGGATGATGGCGATCAGCTGTTCAAAGCTCGGTATCCGATAAGGACGCTCAAGCTCGGACGCCACGTAAAAACCCCAGGTGTTGTCGGGAGTTTTGACGTTGATCATCGTCTCGGGCAACACCCATCCGTCGGGATGGACGAGGCCGTTGACGATGACCGCTCCTGTGTTAATGGTGAACTCAAGGCCTTCGCCCTGCTTTCCCCGTAGCTGGATTTCCTGTCCAGCCCTCCAGATTTTACTATTTGGATTCACATAACCTCCCGTCTGACGTTGTGTAATTGAGCTTGCAACCGAGCAATTTCAGCTTGCTGGCTTTCGATGGTCTTCTGTCCGTTTGAAATAGCCGTTGTGGCAATTTCAAGCCAGCTCAAAACCATCTTGTATTTTGGGTGTTCCACAACAGCTTTCTCCAACTGTTTGGCGGTCATCGGAGATCCTCCGCAAGCATCTTGATGAGCTTGATGAGAAGCATGGCCGAGGTCACCAGACAGAAGGGAATGGCGATGAACGCCATGCCCAGCTGAAGGAGAATCGTCAGCACGTCCCAGCACTCGCGAGCGGTCATGCAACCCCCGCGAAGTTGAGCCGGATGCCAAAGCCCCGGTTGTTGTGGTTGACCTTGAGCAACGCCTCGGCACGCGCGTGCGTGGCATCGATCACAGCTTCGTTTTCCGTCAGCCCCTCGCCTTCCCACCCCTCAATCGAGGCGGTGTAGTAGCGGCCGGTGAGGTTCCCGCTGGGGGAAGTCCCGTGGCAGACTGAGATTACGATCTTATTGTTGACTTTCATTTGTGTTCCTTTGGTTAGGGTTATCTGTTTGTTTCCAGCCTATCGGCCAGACTTCTGACCTGCTGGTTAGGCAGGTCAGTTGGTCTATCCGCATAGAACCCAGAACATTCCAAACGGCTTGGTAGTCTTGTTCCTTTGGTAAGCTTCCTTGGTGGTCATCATCTTCTTTTTGATCACCTTTCGATTGATATCGGTCAACGCGTGAGAACGTTCAAGTCCGGCATCGTTCTCTCTGGCACATCGAAGCTTGGCGTTTCGCTTTGCCATCATCACGTTCCTTTTCCAATCGTGAGGTGTAAGCTTCCGGTTATGGTAGGCCAACAGTCCGTTGCGGACGGCATACCTTACGTTTTGTCCGGATGTTCCGTTCATATGTCCAGTCCTCCGTGTTGGGTTATCAATACTTTCCAACGCCCCATCCTGCGGGCGCTGGCCCTCTTGGTGAACCTTTGACCCGGGCCACCGTAGTCATAGCTGACGTCGGTAAAGCTCGCCGCACGTAGACTCCTTTTCTGGCTTAACTCATCGTCCACCGGCAAAGGCATCTCGGATTCGAGGAGCCACCAGTCAGTCCATCCATCGGATGGAATCTTGGCCACGTCGATCGTCCGCCTACCTTTGTAAGCTTCGCTGTCGTGGTAGTAGCGGGTTCCCGATTTGACGATCTTCACATCATAGGTGGCCCAACCAAGCTGGATGTAGTCACTCATTTGTTTACCTCCCCGTAGCCGTCGCACTCCTCGCAATAGGAGGGTGAGCCGTCCGGATACACGTTTCTGAAGTCAAGCCCGCTGCCCTTGCAGACGGGGCAGAGGGTTTCGGTTTTGGTCTCTTGGTTCATTGGGCCTCCCTTACACTGACGATTGGGGTGAACCCCGATCGCCGAGCTTCCAATATGAAGAGCATAAGGTAGGTGTCCTGCAGGGTCGGGACATATTCCGAACCCATCAGCGACATCACCAGACTCTCGTGGAGTTTCTTCATCTTGGGGCTGGCCTCGTAGACCAACCCGCTGGGCGACTCGATCTGCATCTTCATGCATCCTCCTTTTCAAGCCCAGCGATTTCAGCCGCTGTATCGGGCTCAATGTCATCGTTTACAAGATCAAGAAACACTTGAGTTTTGGTTTCTTTCATCGAGTACTCGAAGATCAGCTCGGCCACCCGCTCGGGGGTGACGTTGTACAACACATCATCGTTCTCGCCCAGCTTAACGAACTGACCTTCGGGGTCGAACACGGCAACCTCCGCCGTGGTCTTGCCCCCGTCGCATCCGTTGACTTGTCCGAACTGGACGCTGATTTCGTAGCCGTTACCGAAACGGATGTAGAAGCCTTTTCCTGTCTGGCTTCCAACCATCTCATTACGGATGGCAAACGCAGTGGTATCACTCATATGACCTCCTCGGGGGACAGCTCGACTCGGTTGTTGGGGTTGCTGATGCACAGGTTTCCGACCGTCACCTCGCGGATCTGGTTGAGGGCCTGTTCGAGGGTCATCCTGTGGTAGTCGTAACCACAGGTCTTGTCGTGCCTCCACACCGTCAGAGTGTAGAGGATGGGTTTGTCCTTCATTGTTTCTCCTTTTGGTTATTGCGAGCGACCGCCAGCATCAAGCACATTTCTCAGTGCCGAACGCTGACCGACCCTGCGCGAAATTCGTTTGTAGTTTCCAAAGCTTTCGGGGCTCATCACGTTCAAAGCCCCCGCCGTCTTGTCCGAATAGACCATCGCCCCCTTGAGCTTGGGTTCCGGCCAGTCAAAGGCACAGCCTTTGCACTTGGAGAACCCAAGGTTCAGACGCTCCACCTCGACGGGCTGATTGCAGATGGCGCAGTTCACGGCTGCCCCCACATCAGTCTGTAAAGTTCCTGCTGGCGAAGGAGCAGCCCGACCCTCGCCTTGTCGTCGGGGTCGAGGGTGGCCAGCTTGCCGCGGATAGCCTCGAACTCGGTAAGGGCGGAGGGAGGGATGACCCGCTCGGTCACAGGCTTGGGAGCCGCGACCACGGGAGCTGGCTTGAGGCTGATGGTTACCTTGGGCGGCCGCGGCTGGGAAGGAAGGATGTTCCTGACCTGCCACAGCGTGCGGATGTGCTGCCTGTAGACATCGGCAACCGAGGGTATCGGGTTGTGTCTGGCCTTGCGAACCAGCGAGCGGATGGCGGCTCGGATATTGTCGCACCGAAACTTCTCGTCCCGCTCGACAAAGAGCTTGGCTTGGTCGGGCCGCTCCTCGGCCATCCTGCGACGATAAGTCTCAGCCTTGGGGGTCACCAACCTGTGCTTGTAGGAACCAGTGGAGGTGAACCCAAGGATCTTGGCTATGTCGGCAACGTGGCTTGCCCTAAGCCCGAACGCCTCGCCGTCCAGCACAAGCTTGGGGTTGGATGGGACCGGGCTACGCCTGTCCCTTGGGATATGTGGAGGTTTGATGTCCAGTTGCAGGTCGTCCCAGCGACCAGCCGAACTCATCGGGTCATTGACCTCACGCTCGTGCATCTGGCGACGCAACGTTCCGAAGTCCTGTAGGTAGGTGCTACTCATGGGTTACTCCTTTGGTTGGTTGTCATGCTCCTTATACGCATCGCTTCCCCCTCCCCCTTGGGCATTGACCCAAAGGGTTGAGGGGGAAGACCTTTGAAGCTAGGATTCAAGGAATCAAAGAGTGCTTGCATCGTGCACGATGGGGTGTATAAGCTTGCCAAATGGGTAAGCAGTTGGATGTAGACTGGAAAGCCATCGAGAAAGACTTCATTGCAGGGAAGAGTCGAAGCTTCATTGCATCGACGTATTGCTTGAGCAAGAACACCTTGGATGCACGGGTCAAGAGATTCGGATGGGTAAAGAAAAGGGATGAGGTAACGTCTAAGATCATACGTGCAAACACCGAGGTCGTGGTGCAGGATCAGGTCGGAAGACAGGCCCGATATCTGAACCGCATCGCTAATCAAGTCGACCATAGCTTGGACGTCCTCGAATCCGAGATGCCGGGAACCCGCAAGGAAGTCAAAGAGCACGTCGAGGTTCTTGAAAAGCTTGATCGAGTAGCCCGTCCAGCTTTGGGTCTTGCAACACAAAACACTGGACAAAACGGGAAGACTGTGGTTAACTTGGCGATTCTTCGAAGCGAAGATTCGACGAAGCCGACCATCGACGTCTGAGTTAATACAAGACCTATTGTGCGACAAATCCATGAAGCTTGGTCTCTCAAGCTTGGTATCTTGGAATCTAAGATTCATGGATTTTTGGAATCAAAAAGGGGAGGGGGGAGGTTTTGCCTCCCCCCTCCGATTGACTAGGCGATCTTGAGGGCGGCGAGAATCTTCTCGACCACCTCGGATTCGATGCCCTGCTCCTCCAGAATCTTGGAAACTTTGACCGCTTTGTTGGCGGGTGCAGTCTCCAGAATTGTCCTGCCCGTCTTGGGGTTGGTATATATCCGCTTCATCTCCCTGCGTCCCGAGGCAATCTCGGAATGTTCAAAGGAGAGAGCAGCCTCCCCTAACCGATTGAATCCTGCGACTGAATCGGTGTAGGCTTGGGTAAGGGCTGCACCTTTGACCTGGGAAATTGTCCCCAAGTCCTTACGGCTGGCCAACCGCCCACTTGCCGTCACAAGGGATTTGCCCTGCCACAAGCCGAACACTGCCTTAAGCGTCCGTCCCGATTTGGCCGTGCGGGTAGGTTTGATTTGCACCAGCGGATTGACCGACTCGGTGGCTTTCACTGGTTCAGCAGTGAAGTGCTTTTTTGCCATCGCCATTCCTGATTCTATTGTTTGCATTGTTTTGTTTTCCTTTGGTTTACTTTCCCCCTCCCCCCTCCCCCTATCGGGCGAGCGTGGCGGGGTCAACCCCTATACGCACCCCCTCCCCCCTCCCCCCTTCCGCCCGCCGATATTACCGTATATGTACTTTAAAAATTAAATTTATTTTTAGCAGGTTGACACAGTAAAAAGCATATTTACCATCAAAAGATGCCTCTTGGAAAAACATTTACTGAGTCGTCGGGTGTTGAAGGAGTTGTTTCAGGATACGATCCCAATTGGATTTCAGGCATTATGCGAAGAAAAAACTTGGCCCAAGAAATGTACCGGGACATCAGTGAAGGAAAATACGACGACATCATACCAAATTTAGAGGACAGAAAAAGCTTTGCCGAGGACGCCAAAAATGCGTCGTCCGCTTACAAAAAAGTTTTGGAAACATATCAAAAGTATCCAGAAAAAAGAGCTGAATTAACCTCGTTTGATCTTGGAACAAAAGTAATCGATCAATCAAATATTTCTAAAACACAATCGTTTGGTCAACCCTTTGGTCAAGATCCCTTTTCAAAAACAACAACGGATGAAATTAAAAAAGAGGCTACAGACACAAGGTCGGGACTTAGGCCCAAAAAACCGACCCTACCAAAACCAATAACCGTAAAAAAACAAACTGAGAATGACGTACTTAAAAAAGCCCTTGAAATATTAAAAGAAGAGTATGAAGCAAAAATTTCAGAAGACTTTATCATCAACGGAGGATTTCAAAAGAGTATAGCTAAAAAACCAACTTTTCAAAAATTCTTTGAAAATGTAACAAAATTAAGTAAAGGCGTCGGATCGGAAATGATTAGGGGCGCAGCACTGACCCCGGCATTCGAGTTTATGAACCCATCAAACCTGGGCCCGGCTGAAACCACACCAGAATACGACCTGGAGATGGGCCGAATCTCGATGGACGAGTTTATGAAACGATTGAAGGCGGAAGGCCGATTGTGACGCCAAGTCTGGTGGCGAACTTCCAAATGTCGACGTCAACCCACTCTGGGCAAACTATGTATTGGACGCCGTAACGGGCGGCTTCGAGAATGCACCGCTTGCATGGCGGATGAGTAACAGCGAGAAGGTAAGGTTCTCCCGGACGGGCAAAGGCGAGTGCATTGGTTTCGGCGTGGACCATGTAATCCCTCCGGAAGTCCCGCTCAAAGGCTTCCTCTTCCGACAAAGAGAAGCCCGGCGGATAGCCGTTGTACCCGACCCCGAGGACCGAACCGTCCTTTCGCAGAATCGCCGCGCCGACTTTGACAAACTTGTCTTCACTTGCCTGTTTGGCAGCATCGGCCAAACGAAGCGCAAGATCAAGCCACTTGGGCTTCACTTTTTCTTTTTGCGTCTTTTGGTGAGACTGTAGGGGTTTACCGGAAGGCCATGGGGACTCGTCTTCCACTTTCCAAAATTCGAGGTCGAGCCGTATCCGGTCTTCAACTCGGTGCGGACTGCGGGGTAAGCATCCAGGTAAAGCGAAAACACCCACCCGAACAATTTCACGGTAATATCAAATCCTCTCATGCCGAATCCTCCTTAACAACCTCGTCGAATCCCGGTTCCTCGGCGTGCCAGGTCTGTGTCTGCACCCGCAGCCAGCTTGGTTTGCCGTCCGGTTTGACGAAACTTGATTCTTTCCAAAGAATGTTGTTGTTCGGGACACAGGTGTAGCGGCCGTTGTCCAGGGCGATGAAGTTGTGGGACTTGGTCTGGCTTGGGTCGAGGGAATAGGAATCCTCGTAGGGCTCGGCGGTGAACACATAGTGGCCCGGCAACCATACTTTACGTTTGGCGATCCAGGCATCCACATCCAGCTCCCGAAGGTAATCATAGCGGATCGGTTGGAACGAGTAGCCAAAACAGTCCCAGCGCTGGGCATCCCCAATTCCCCACTCCACGCCAAACCCCAAAGCATCGTGGGCCAAGGCGTGCAAGGGGAGATTGCGGTAAACGGCGCCGCATCTAAGCATCACAGTGCAACCCCAGGCCCTGTGGGGAACGGAAGACAGGCCAAACCAAATGGCCTCTTCCCACCCGCTGGCCATGCCCTGGGAGCAAAATTGAGTATCAACCCATACGTACTGGTGGAAGGGCAGATTGGCGGCGTAAGTCATTTTAGTTTCAACCGCTGTTTCAGCTCTTTCATGGCGTACCTAGAGATTTTCTTTTTGCCGTCGCGGAGTTGCTCCTCCAGCTCCACTTCATCCCCGAACATGTGGATTTTGAGACCCGCTGTGGGCCCGGCGTCGTTGGCGTCCCGCTCGCTCCGCACCGCCCGGCCAATAGCTTCGATCCGGTCGTTTTTTTCGACCGGTTCATGCCAGAGCATCTGGGTTTCCAGGGACTTGATCCTTCCCATCAGGTCGCAGCACGAGTCGTAAAGCCCATGGAACTGGGTCTCCAATTGTTCGACCCGCTTGGTCAGGACTCCGATCCTTCCGACCAGACGCTCTTCCTCCAGATTTCGGGTTGTATTGGTGGTCGTGCTCGTTTCATACAGGTGTTCTCTTCCCTTGGGCACCGGCCAGTTGGGCGGCCACCACCAGTTGCCGGGAGTCATAGGCTACCTCCCCTTTCAAAACGCATAATTGTGTTCATAGTCAGTAATTTATGAATGCAAACAATGTGCATGAGTTTTTCTCCTTTTTGTAAGGACGTTTTCCAATCAAATAACAACCTGTTGTTCATCAATTGGTTGGGCGTTTGGCTTTTTTGCTTGCGATAATATGCATAAATGATATTTAACGGTGGTTTATTGCCGTCATTTCAAACAATGTGGACTGCGTTACACGATTTTTCGCAAAAACGTGTATTACAACACATGAACTGTCACGTTTTGACATTTGATGTGCAGTCGGGATCATTTTTCGCTCTCCTCCCTAAACCCCTCCCGCAGCTTGTCTGTGGTTTCGGTGCCGATGCTGGATTTTTCCTCGTCGTAGAGATCGATCTCATCAATCTCCCCCTTGATGTGAAACCCGCATCCTAGGAGGAATTGCTTGAATTCCCTCATCACCGTCCCCACTTCGACGCACTCGAACTCATGGGTGGTCTTGGCCGCGGAGTCCTCCCACCAATGGTTATGCCGCATGCTGTTGATTGGATCTGGTTTTGGGTGTTCCCCGATGAATGTGAACTTCATAAACAAGAATGTCTCAAATGAGCCGGCAACTGTCCAGGAAAATCGTTAATAATTATAAATTTGCTTAGCTAGAAATGGTGGCAGTCTCTACAAATTTTTAAAAGTTTAAGCCAAAAGCGTAAAATGTCGGGCAAAAGGTTCTTCAGGGTGGTAGTATACCCCCACCCAAGAGCGAGCACCCCCCACCCAGTTTGGCCCTCCCTTCTCTTCTTTATTTCTTTTAATATTAAATAGATATAGAAGTAGGACCCTGAGTGGGTGGGGGTGGGTGGTACTGGGTGGGGGGTAAAAACCGCCACCGCCCCGCTTTTGAAAAAACACTCAAAAACGCAAGCGCGTGCAGGGAGACGAGTTTAAAACGGGCCTTCTACCCCCCCCCCCCCACACCCACACAATTTCACCCC
>Ga0228701_1002326_pt1 | contig 11440 bp, 10 predicted proteins | sample McNCre117_Aug_MG_2_FD_178017 | JGI IMG/M metagenome (GOLD analysis project Ga0228701, IMG submission 178017) | Freshwater microbial communities from McNutts Creek, Athens, Georgia, United States - 11-17_Aug_MG | ecosystem: Environmental > Aquatic > Freshwater > Creek | place: USA: Georgia...
CCGCAGAAACTTTCCTCAGCCGCTACGATGCGCGCGAAGTCGCCTGCTTGATTGTGGACATCCGCATGGGTGGCATGACCGGCTTGGAGCTGCAAGACAAACTGATTGAACGCAAATCACCTTTGCCTATCGTCTTCATCACCGGTCACGGCGACGTGCCCATGGCGGTGAACACCATGAAAAAAGGCGCGATGGACTTCATCCAAAAGCCCTTCAAAGAAGAAGACCTGGTCAGCCTGGTCGAGCGCATGCTCGAACACGCCAAAGACGCATTTGCCGAATACCAACAAGCTGCCAGCCGCGATGCGCTGATGGCCAAGCTCACCACCCGTGAAGCCCAAGTGTTGGAACGCATCGTGGCCGGTCGCTTGAACAAGCAAATTGCCGACGATCTGGGCATCAGCATCAAAACCGTGGAAGCGCACCGCGCCAACATCATGGAAAAGCTCAATGCCAACACCGTGGCCGATTTGCTCAAAACAGCACTCGGACAAAACGCACCCAAGGCTTGAGCGCCACAGTTCGCGCTGAGACGCTCGCCGCGACACCCCCACCCACAACGCCCGTTCACCACGGGCGTTTTCAATTCCACCTTCTCGCTGTATACACAAGACCATGACTGCACAACTGATTGACGGCAACGCCCTTTCCAAACAACTGCGCGCCCAAGTGGCCGCCGACACCACCCAACTCAAAGCCCAAGGCCTGACACCCGGCTTGGCCGTGGTGCTGGTGGGAGACAACCCCGCCAGCCAGGTCTATGTGCGCAACAAGGTCAAAGCCTGCGAAGAAGCGGGCTTGCATTCGGTGCTCGAAAAATACGACGCCAGCATGAGCGAAGCTGATTTGTTGGCTCGCGTGGAAGCGCTCAACAACGATGCGTCCATTCACGGCATCCTGGTGCAACTGCCCTTGCCTGCGCACATCGATGCGCAAAAAGTGATCGAAGCCATCAGCCCGGCCAAGGACGTGGACGGTTTTCACATCGCCAGCGCAGGCGCCTTGATGACGGGCATGCCTGGCTTTTGGCCTTGCACGCCTTATGGCTGTATGAAGATGCTGGAGAGCATTGGCTACGACCTCCAAGGCAAACACGCGGTGGTGATTGGACGCAGCAACATCGTGGGCAAGCCCATGGCCTTGATGCTGTTGCAAAAAGATGCCACGGTGACGGTAGCGCACTCGCGCACCCAAAACCTCAAAGCCCTCACCTTGCAAGCCGACGTCATCGTCGCGGCAGTGGGCAAACGCAATGTGCTGACAGCCGACATGGTCAAACCTGGCGCGGTGGTGCTGGATGTGGGCATGAACCGCAACGATGAAGGCAAGCTCTGCGGCGATGTGGACTTTGAAGGCGTGAAAGAAGTCGCGGGCTACATCACCCCGGTGCCAGGCGGCGTGGGGCCGATGACCATCACCATGTTGTTAGTCAACACCTTGGAATCGGCGCAACGGGCCTTATCTTCTTGATCTGATCGTTGAAGTATTGGCGTGCCCGGCATCGTCGCCAAGCTGAGTGCCCAGCGCTTGTTGAGGTTTCTGGCGCTCTGCCAAGCTGAGCGGCCAGCACTTGCTGCGGCTCCTCGCTTCGCTCTTCATGTCGCCGCATCAAGCGCTGACCACTCAACTTGGCGACGAGTATAGGCACTCAAAATTCGTAATTTATTTCTGGAAAACATTGCATGTCACTGAATAACCCATTGCTCGACTTTTCAGACCATCCGCTGTTTGACGTCATCAAGCCCGAACACATCGCGCCTGCACTTGACCAGTTGTTAACTGCGGCAGATGCAGCGCTTGAGCAGGTCACCGCAGCGAACTTTCCTGCTGAGTGGAAAGCGATTGCAGCCGTGCTTGACGTGGCGACCGAAAAACTCAGCCGCGCTTGGGGCGCCGTGAGTCATTTGCATTCTGTGGCCGACACGCCCGAACTGCGCGCAGCCTACACCGAAGCGCTGCCACGCGTGACGGAGTTCTACACACGCCTAGGCGCTGACGAGCGTTTGTATGCCAAATACAAAGCGATTGATGTGGCCAGCTTGAACGCCGAGCAAAAACACGCCCACGCCTTGGCCATGCGCAACTTTGTGCTCTCGGGCGCCGAGCTGGTGGGCGCGGCCAAGGAACGCTTTGCTGCGATTCAAGAGCGCCAAGCCGAGGTGAGCCAAAAGTTCAGCGAGAACGTGCTCGACGCGACCGACCAATGGTCAACCATCGTGACCACCGAAGACTTGGCTGGTGTGCCAGACGATGTGCTGCAGACCACACGCGCTGCGGCAGAGAAGGATGGCGTGGCGGGTCACAAACTGAATTTGAAAATGCCCTGCTACCTGCCCATCATGCAGTTCGCCCACAGCTCGTCCTTGCGTGAAAAGCTTTACCGCGCGTACGCCACACGCGCCTCTGACCAATCGGAAGCGGTGCAGAACGGCAAAGCCGAACAAGACAACACACCGTGGATGAAAGAAATTCTGGCTCTGCGCCAAGAAGAAGCGCAGCTCTTGGGTTATGCCAACTATGCCGAGGTGTCGCTGGCCACCAAGATGGCGCAGTCGCCCACCGAGGTGATGGCTTTCTTGCGCGACCTCGCCCAACGCGCCCGCCCCTATGCAGAAAAAGATGTGGCTGAAATGCGCGCCTTTGCCGCCGAACACCTGAACCTGCAAGACCCACAGCCGTGGGACTGGCCCTACATTGGCGAAAAGCTCAAAGAAGCGCGCTATGCCTTCAGCGAGCAAGAAGTCAAACCCTACTTCACCGCGCCCAAGGTGCTGGCCGGTTTGTTCAAAATTGTGGGGACCTTGTTTGAGGTCAGCATTCGCCGCGACCAAGCGCCCGTGTGGCATCCGGCTGTGGAGTTTTACCGCATCGAACGCCACACCGAAGACACACGCACACGTGGCCTGCCGCCCGTGCTGGTGGGCCAGTTCTACCTCGATCCCGGTGCACGCGCAGGCAAACGCGGCGGTGCGTGGATGGATGATGTACGGGCCCGTTGGTTGCGCCCAGACACAGGAACCTTGCAAACCCCGGTGGCGCACCTCGTGTGCAACTTCGCCGAAAGTGTGGGCAACAAGCCACCGCTGCTCACGCACGACGACGTCATCACCCTCTTCCACGAATGCGGCCACGGCTTGCACCACATGCTCACCCAAGTGAACGAGCGTGATGTGTCGGGCATCAGCGGCGTCGAGTGGGACGCGGTCGAGTTGCCCAGCCAGTTCATGGAAAACTTCTGTTGGGAATGGAGCGTGCTGCGCCACATGACCGCCCACGTGGACACGGGCGAGCCTTTGCCGCGCGAACTGTTCGACAAAATGCTGGCCGCCAAAAACTTCCAAAGCGGTTTGCAAACCCTGCGCCAAATCGAGTTCTCGCTGGTGGACATGCGTTTGCACACCGAGGGCGAGAAAGCGCAACACTTCATGCAGGTGCTGCGCGATGTGCGTGCCGAAGTGGCTGTGTTGCAAAGCCCCACTTGGGGCCGCACGCTGCACACCTTCAGCCACATTTTTGCGGGTGGGTATGCGGCGGGCTATTACAGCTACAAATGGGCCGAAGTCCTGTCAGCCGATGCCTACGCCGCGTTTGAAGAAACCGCAGGTGCCGACGGCGAACCCAGCATTGAAACCGGCCGCCGCTACCGCGAAGCGATTTTGGAAGCCGGTGGCAGCCGCCCTGCCATGGAATCGTTCAAAGCCTTTCGCGGCCGTGCGCCCCAGCTCGACGCCTTGTTGCGCCACCAAGGCATGAGCCGTTGAAGCTCAGAACATAAGCCACTGGGGCTCGGACATGAAACGCTGAGGTTTAGAACTTCAGCGTCTTCACACCCGTAGAGGTGCCCAGCAAGCACACCTGCGCTTTTTGATGCGCAAACACACCCACGGTGACCACGCCCGGCCATTGGCTGACGTCGGTTTCAAACTGCAAGGGGTCGCTGATTTTCAAGCCTGTCACATCAACAATGTGCTGGCCGTTGTCGGTGACCAAGGGGTGACCGTCTTTCAAACGCACTTTGGCGCTGCCACCCATGGCTGCGAATTGGCGCATCACACGTGCCGTGGCCATGGGAATCACTTCCACCGGCAAGGGAAACGCGCCGAGCGCATCCACCAATTTGCTCTCGTCAGCAATGCAGACAAACATCTTGGATTGGGCGGCGACAATTTTTTCGCGCGTCAAGGCGGCACCACCACCTTTGACCATGTGGCCTTGGTGGTCGATCTCGTCAGCGCCGTCAATGTAGACCGACAGACTCTCCACATCCGCCGCTTCAAACACCTGAATGCCCAAGGCTTGCAAGCGTTCGGTGGACGCGACTGAGCTCGACACCGCGCCCTTGATTTGGTCCTTGATGGTGGCCAAAGCGTCGATGAATTTATTCACGGTAGAGCCTGTGCCCACGCCCACCACCTCGCCGGGCACCACGTATTGCAAGGCGGCTTGGCCCACCAAAGTCTTCAATTCATCTTGCGTCAGGGGGGCGGCGTGTTGTGGGGTGCTCATGGGCGAAAATCCGAGGTTGTATTGACCAAAGCTTGAGATTATCCATGTCGTTGTTGCCCTATTCGCTCGCCCGCCCTTTTCTGTTTGCTTGTGCTCCTGAAACCGCCCATGAGCACACGCTGGCCATGCTGGCGCGCACCCAAAACACACCGCTGGCCTGGGCCTACTGCCAAACCCGCGTGCAAGACCCCATTGAATTGGCCGGTTTACGCTTTCCCAACCGCGTTGGCTTGGCTGCAGGTTTGGACAAGAACGCCCACTGCATCGACGGCTTGGCGGCCATGGGTTTTGGCTTTGTCGAAGTCGGCACCGTCACCCCCAAAGGCCAGCCCGGCAATCCGAAGCCCCGCATGTTCCGTTTGCCGCAAGCCAACGCCCTGATCAACCGCCTGGGTTTCAACAACGAAGGTTTGGACGCTTTCTTGGCCAATGTGAAACTGGCCAAATTCCGCAGCAAGTCAGGCACCCCCATGCTGCTGGGCTTGAACATCGGCAAGAACGCGGCCACGCCCATCGAGAGCGCAGCGGACGACTACCTGATTTGCCTGGACGGCGTGTACCCGCATGCCGACTACGTGACCGTGAACATCTCCAGCCCCAACACCAAAAATCTGCGCGAACTGCAAAGCGACGAGGCATTGGACGCACTGATTGGCACCCTGGCCAAACGCCGCGCCGAACTGGCCCAACAGCACCACAAGCAAGTGCCAGTGTTCATCAAGATCGCACCTGATCTGGACAGCGATCAAGTGGCGGTGATTGCCGCCACCTTGAAGCGCCACTGCGTGCATGAAGGCACGCCTTCGTGGGGCGTGATCGCCACCAACACGACCATCGCACGCGATGCGGTCCAAGGCATGGCCCATGCTGACGAAACCGGCGGCCTGTCAGGCGCACCTGTGTTTGAAAAGAGCAATGCCGTGATTCGCCAGCTGCGCGCCGCCATGGGCCCGAACTTTCCCATCATTGGCGTGGGCGGCATTTTGAGCGGCGCCGATGCGGTGGCCAAAATCCAAGCGGGTGCAGACGTGGTGCAGATTTACACCGGCTTGATTTACAAAGGCCCGGCCCTTGTGAAAGAAGCCGCGCTGGCCATCCGCGATCACGCTTGATCGCACCTGATCATGCTGATCGCATGCATCGGCCTCAGGCAAATATCGTGCGATAGCCTTCAAACCGCTTGGACCAATACACATGGTTCAAGCGCTCGGCTTTGACGCCGGTTTTTTCATTCGCTGCATGGATGAATTTGCCGGACCCGATGTAGATGCCCACATGGGAGAACGAGCTGCCTAAGGTGTTGAAAAACACCAAATCGCCAGGATGGGCTTGGCTGGGGTCAATGGGTTTGCTGATCGCAGCCATCTGTGCTGCGTTGCCACGCAAGGCAATGCCTGCAGATTCTTTGTAGACAAAGCTCACCAGCCCTGAGCAGTCAAAACCGGTGTGCAATTTTTTGCCACCGTACACATAGTTGCGATCCAGCATGGCCATGGCTTGCATGACCACGTCTTGGCGCTTGGCTGGGTTGTTCGGATAAGAGGCGTCGCTGCTCGGTGCTTCTGTGACGACCTGCCGCGGCGAGCTGGCGCAGCCAAACAGCAGAGGCGCCAAGCAAGCACTGAGAAACAAGCGTTTATCCATCCGCTACATCCTAGGCCAAGGCCCGCACCACGGCTTGACCAATGGCCAGCGAACTGGTCAAACCCGGTGACTCAATGCCAAACAAATTCACCAAACCCTTGACGCCATGAACAGCCGGACCTTGGATGCAAAAGTCCGCCGCCGCTTCTTGCGGGCCAGAGATTTTGGGGCGTATTCCTGCATAGCCCGCTTGCAACGCACCATCGCGCAAAGCGGGCCAGTATTTGCGCACCTCGGTGTAGAAGAGTTGCTCGTGTTCGGGCGAGACCACCAAATCGTCAGGGCTGTCCACCCATTGCACATCGGGGCCAAACTTGGCCTGGCCACCCAGATCCAACGTCAAATGCACGCCCAAGCCTGCCGCTTCAGGCACGGGATAGATCAAGCGCGAGAACGGTGACTTGCCCGCCAAGGTGAAGTAATTGCCTTTGGCAAAGTAGGCTTGGGGCACATGCTGCGGGGCCAAACCTTGGAACTTCTTGGCAAGCCAGGGCGCGGTCAAACCCGCTGCGTTGACCACGGTTTGGGCCATCAACTCGCTGCCATCGGCCATCTGCAACACAATGCCTTCGTCCAGACACACAGCGCCCAGCACAGGCGACGCCAGGGCAACGATGCCGCCTGCGTTTTCAAAATCGCCTTGCAAGCTGAGCATCAAACCATGGCTGTCCACAATGCCTGTGCTCGGCGAATGCAAAGCACCCACACAAGACAAGGCGGGCTCCATGGCGTGCACGGTGGCGGCGTCGAGCATCACCACATCGCTGACGCCGTTGGTATGGGCTTTTTCCAAGATGGCTTGCAATGCTGGCAGCTGAGATGCCTGGGTGGCCACAATCAATTTGCCACAGCGTTGGTGGCCGATGCCGCGCTCGGCTGCATAGGCATAAAGCATGTCACGCCCTTGCACGCACAGCGTGGCTTTGAGCGAGCCTTGTGGGTAATAAATGCCCGCGTGAATCACTTCGCTGTTGCGCGAACTGGTGCCGGTGCCAATCGCGTCTGCAGTCTCCAGCACCAACCATTCGCGACTGTCTGCGGGCGCAGCTTGCACCAAAGCACGCGCCACGGCCAAACCCACCACACCTGCACCAATCACTACGCCATTGACTTTGTCCAACCTCGATCTCCTCGTTTCACGGTCCTCTTTCGCACCCCCTATTAGAACCAAAACAACGAAGGTTCAGGCAAGGTTCATACAAGGTTCATAGGGGCCATAAAAAAACGGCACCCGAAGGTGCCGTTTTGAGGTCTTGGAAAACCTGAAGGGGTCAGCGTTGAATCAACGCTTTTTGGCGGCTGGCTTGCCAGCGTTCAATGCATTGGCAGCCAATGTTTTGTAATTGGCTTCGGCCACTTCTGTGGCTTGCTTGACAGCTTTTTGAACCGACTCCAAGGCGTTGTTGCCAGCGGACACAGCGGTTTTGAAAGCGGCCACAGCAGCTTCAGAGCCAGCTGGTGCGTTTTTAGCAGCGTTGTCGACCATGGCGTGGAAAGCTTTTTGGGCTTCGGCGACTTTTTCTTCCAAGCTGCCTGTGAAGTGCGAACCGGTGCCGGTGGCGATTTCATACAGGTGGCGGTTGTAAGCCACAGCCTTTTCAGCCAAAGGCTGGAACAGGCTGGCTTGCAGGGCCAACAGCTCTTGGGCGTCTTTCACGCTCAATGCAGCAGATGCTTGTTTTTGTGAATCAGCCAAAGTGGACTTGGCAGCAGCCAAGTTCAATTCGATGAGTTGCTCAACGCCAGAAAAGGCCTTGTTGGTCAAACCCACCAAAGTTTCCAAATTGGCTTTGTTGGCAGCGATCACTTGTTCAGGGGTCAGGTTCATTTCAAATCTCCAAAAATAACAAAAGGTCAATGGAACTGCTCTGAACCTGCCCCAGTGGGCTGCGTTATGTTGCAGTGCAGCATGGCATGAATTTTAAGAACAAACCTCGTGTTGGCAAGCGTTTTGAACCAAAAAGGTGCGCTTTTAGAGGTGGCAGACTAAATCCTGCCTATCCTCATTCTGCGCCATGGCTCCAGTGTTTGTCCCATTCAGCTTTGTAAAGACGGGCCAAGTCTGGGGATTTCAAAATCAAAAAATTCTCAGCATTTCTGGTTTCTGCGGAGTTTGTGAAATTAAAACTCCCCGTGATGACCACCGCCCCATCGATCACCATCACCTTGTTGTGCGCAATGGCGTGCTGGCCATCGCCACGCAGGGGCACACGACCTTGGCGCAGCAAATCCACCACATAGCGGTTGGTTTGTTCGCTCTTTTGATCGAGCAACACACGCACCGCCACGCCCCGCGCATGCGCCCGTAACACCGCTTGTGCAATCGCATTGTGGGTAAAGCTGTAGGCTTGGACCAACACCTCGTGCTGGCTGGCATCGACCGCTTTGACAATGGCGGCGGCAGACCCAGCCGGGGGTGAAAAGTAAACACCCAAAACTTCCACCTGAGCCCCTGCCCCAGGATTGGCATGGGCTACGCCCCATGCTTCGCCACCACCGCGCCATGTGCCCAAGGCTTGAAACAACACGCCGCTCAGCAGCAAGAAACCCACAGTCCATCTTTTTTTCATGCGGGAATGCTAAACGGCAAATTTGTTATTTGATATTTTTAATAATTCAAAAGGCAAATAATTGATTTATGCCGATTGTCATTTTCAAGACCGCTGGCGAACCACCCCATTCAGCCTCGTAGTAAAGTCGCCAAGCTTTGACCTCACACCACGCCCCCTCCCACACCTCGCACGAGCTGTCGCCAGCCACCCGTCGGGCGATTTTTCTGTTGTCCTTGGGCACATTTGCCAGCATGGCAGTGCAACGCATTTGCGACCCCATGCTGCCCGAGCTCTCGCGCGTGTTCAACGTCCCCATCAGCGAAGCGGCCCAGGTCATTTCCATGTTTGCCATCGTCTACGGGCTGATGCAACTCTTTTACGGCCCCGTCGGTGACCGTTGGGGCAAGTACCGCGTGGTCATCCTGGCCACGCTGGGCTGCAGCGTGGGCTGTGTGCTGTCGGCACTGAGCGGGAATTTGGAATTTTTGGTGGCCTCGCGTGTTGGCACCGCGCTGGCTGCGGCAGCCGTGATTCCCATCTCGCTGGCCTGGGTCGGTGACACCGTGCACTACCAGCAGCGACAAGAAACGCTGGCCCGTGTCGGCCTGGGCACCATGCTGGGTATCACGGCAGGCCAGCTATTTGGCGGTTTGTTGACCGACACCTTGGGCTGGCGCTGGGCCTTTGTGCTGATGGCTGTCGTGTTCAGTGCGGTGAGTTTTTTGCTCTGGCGGCATGAAGGCCGTTTGGAAACACCACCTCATCCGGACCACGCACCCGCTGGTTTTTTCAAACAACTGCAACAGGTGGCCAGCGATGTTTGGGCACGTACGCTGTTGAGCGTGGCTTTGCTGGAAGGTGCGTCGATTTTTGGCTTGCTGGCCATCACCGCATCGCACCTGCATCACACACATGGCATGTCGTTGACACTGGCAGGCACCACCACGGCCTTGTTTGGCTTGGGTGGCATGGCGTACATGGCGTCGGCCAAAATCGCCATCCGCCGCTTGGGCGAGGTGGGTTTGGCGCGCTTTGGCGGCATCGGGGTGGGCAGCAGCTTTGTGGTGATTGCGTTCAGCCCGTGGTGGCCACTGGCCATTCCGGCCTGCTTTGTGGCGGGCTTTAGCTTTGCCATGTTCCACAACACCATGCAGGCCAAAGCCACCCAAATGGTGCCCACAGCGCGCGCCACGGGGGTGACCTTGTTTGCTGGCTTTTTGTTTTTAGGTCAATCCCTGGGTGTGCTGTCACTGGCACAGTTGATGACACATTTTTCATCCGCCTATGTGATGGGCGCGGTGGCGACCTTTGTGGTGGGCTTGGGACTGTTCTTTTCCCATGCCGTGGCACAACGCAACGCCACCCAAGCCGATCACGCCTGACTTTTTTGATTTTTCAACATGACACAAAACATCGAACCACTCGCCATTGAACAAATGGCCCAACAACTCGAACAACACCCGGACTACCGCGTCTTGCGCCGCTTGGTGCCACGCCAAGTGTTCAACACACCCGCCCCAGGTCAGCAGCTACGCAAAGGCGTGGTGCTGGACACCGAAACTACGGGCTTTGATGCGGTCAACGACCGCGTGATCGAACTCGGCATGCTGGTGTTTGAGTTTGACCCAGTCACGGGCGTGATCTACCGCGTCACCGATGTGTTCGACGAGCTGGAGGATCCAGGGTTTGACATTCCCCCCGCCTCGATTGCCGTGCACCACATCACCGATGCCATGGTGCAAGGTCGCCGCATTGACGACGCCCGTGTGGCGGAATTGATGAAAAACGTGGACGTGGTGATTGCCCACAATGCCGCCTTTGACCGCCCCTTTGTCGAGACGCGTTGGCCGTTGTTTCAACAGCTCAACTGGGCGTGCAGCATCAAAGACATCGATTGGCGTGAGGAAGGTTTTGGCTCTGCCAAGCTCGAGTATTTGCTCAGCACCCAAGGCTTTTTTTATGAGGCACACCGGGCCGAAACAGATTGTTGGGCGCTGCTGGAATTGCTCAACCAAGTATTGCCGCAGAGCCAGCAAACCGCGCTGTTGGCCCTGCTTGAAACCTTGAACCAAGCCCAGCAAAAAGTCTATGCCTTGGGCTCACCGTTTGAAACCAAAGACATGCTCAAAGCACGCGGTTACCGCTGGTCGGCCGAGTTGCGTTGTTGGAGCCGTGTGGTGTCGGGTGACGCGGCGCTGAAAGAAGAGTTGTCTTGGCTCAAACACCGCGTGTACGGTGAGCGCAGCGCGCGCGTAGAGGTGGAGTCACTGGGTGGCAAGGTGCGCTACTCCACCCGCGAGGGTCACAAAGAAGTCGTGACCCTGTAAACCTCAATCTGCTTAGTAATTCACCAGCTGCCAAGGCACTGGGCAACTTGGAACGTTGGGGTAATACTGCTGCGACGTGCCGCAGAAATACGCCACCCGTGCAGGGGGTAGGGTTTGCTGGGGCATGACCACCACGGAGGGCTGTTGCACCACATAGCTGGGGGTGCTGGCCGCGTACAAGGCGCCGCCCACCAAGGCTGCCCCCAAAACGGGTGCCACCCAGTTGTTACCCCAGGAACCGCGGTAGTAATCGTGGCGGTAACCACCACCGTGCCAGCCGCCATAACCACCATAGCCGCCATGACCGCCAACATAAGCGCCACCGCCATGTCCAAAACCACCATGTGCTTGGGCAGGCAGCACAAACGCACAGGCCAACAAACAGGCTAAAAGGCTTGAAAGACGTTTCAT
>Ga0228701_1002327_pt1 | contig 11439 bp, 11 predicted proteins | sample McNCre117_Aug_MG_2_FD_178017 | JGI IMG/M metagenome (GOLD analysis project Ga0228701, IMG submission 178017) | Freshwater microbial communities from McNutts Creek, Athens, Georgia, United States - 11-17_Aug_MG | ecosystem: Environmental > Aquatic > Freshwater > Creek | place: USA: Georgia...
GGGTGTAGCCATCGGGCGTGGCTTTGGCCCCGGCCTCCATGCCGATCATGGTGGACGCGCCCGGGCGGTTTTCCACCACCACCGATTGCCCCAGGGCCTTGGACAGCTCCAGGGCGATTTCACGGGTGTTGGCATCCGGGCCTGTGCCCACCGGGAACGGCGCAATGATCTTGATCGGCTTGCTGGGGTAGTCCTGTGCCTGGGCAGTGACAGCAGTCAGGCAGGCCAATGCGATACCGGCCAACCCCAGACGGCGGGTCATGCGGGGCGAAACATGGCGAAAAAAGGGGGTCATTCGGGCGTCTCCTGTGTTTGTGGTGTCCAGACCCTGAGGGTCTGCCTGCATTCTTCACAAATCACAAAATTCTCATAATGGGATAAACCATTAGATTTTTATGGCAATCTAAACCCTAGAATTTCTTCAATTTTTCAAATCAACGGAGATGGCCATGTCCAACCCACTTGCCCGACGCAACGCGCTGGTGTTCAGCCACATGGGGTTTTATGTGCGCGATCTCGACCGCATGGCCCGCTTTTACAAAGAGGTGATGTGCTTTTTCGAGACCGACCGGGGCGATCTGGGGCCGGTGCAGCTGGTGTTTCTGAGCCGCGAGCCGAGTGAACACCACCAGCTGGTGCTGGCCACAGGTCGGCCGAGCGACCTGGCCTTCAGCGTGATCAACCAAATTTCGCTGCGCGTGCCCGACCTGGCCACATTGCGCGAAGTGCGCAACCGCGTCCAGGCCGAGCCCGATGTGAGCGATCTGGTGTGCGCCACCCACGGCAATGCGGTGTCGATCTATTTCCGCGACCCCGAAGGCAATCGGCTGGAAGTCTTCATGGACACGCCCTGGTATTGCGAACAACCGCTGCGTGAACCGATGGACCTGGACCAAAGCGATGAGGCAGTGATGGCCCAGGCCGAGGCCCTGGCACGCAGCCGCCCCCGTTTTCGCAGCCGGGCCCAATGGCAAAGCGAGATGGCACAACGCATGGGCTACCCCGCATGAACAACACCGTGTTTGATGTGGCCATCATCGGCTACGGCCCGGCCGGGGCCACCCTGGCCAACCTGCTGGGCCAGCGCGGCCTGTCCACCCTGGTGCTGGAAAAAGAAGCCGACATCTACCCGCTGCCTCGCGCCATCCACTTTGATGGCGAAGTCATGCGGGTGTTTGAAACCGCCGGACTGCGCGCCGCCGTGGAAACCATCTCCCGCCCCGGCCTGACCGGCATGCACTTCAACAATGCCCAAGGCGAAACCCTGCTGATCCGGGGCGGCACGAACGCACACGGCCCGCACGGCTGCGCCACCAACCACTACTTTCACCAGCCCGAGCTGGAGGCCGTGTTGCGCCAGGGCACGCAGCGTTTTGCCTGCGTGCAGGTGCGCACACAGCACGAAGTCACCGCCATCGAAGACGAGGGCGACGCCGTCACATTGCAGGTGACCGACCTGCAAACAGGCCGCAGCGCGCCGGTGCGCGCACGCTATGTGGTGGGCTGTGACGGTGCACGCTCTTTGGTGCGCAAGGTGCTGGGCTCGCCCATGACCGACCTGGGCCTGCACCAACCCTGGCTGGTGTTTGATGTGCGCCTGAAAACCGAGGTACCCGGCCTGCCCGACCACACGGTGCAGCACTGCGACCCGGCCCGGCCCATGACCTATTGCAACGTGACGGGCAACCGCCGCCGCTGGGAAATCATGCTCATGCCCGGTGACGACCCGACACAACTGGTGCAGCCCGACACGCTGTGGCGACTCGTCAGCACCTGGGTCACGCCCGAACAAGCGGACATCGAACGCGCCGTGATCTACACCTTCCACTCGGTCATCGCCCAAGGCTGGCGCACCGGTCGTCTGTTGCTGGCCGGTGATGCCGCGCACCAAACCCCGCCGTTTCTCGGCCAGGGCATGTGCGCGGCCATCCGCGATGTGGCCAATCTGGCCTGGAAGCTCGACGCTGTGCTGCGCGGGCGCGCCAGCGATGACTTGCTCGACACCTACGAAAGCGAACGCGCTCTCCATGTGCACGCGTTCATCGATCTGGCTGTGCGGCTGGGCAACATCATCCAGACCACCGATCCACAAGCCGCACGCGAGCGCGATGCGAAATTCAAAACCGGCCAACCCACGATTTTTGAATTTCCTGCCCCTGGCCTGGGTGCCGGTGTGTGGCAAGGCGATGCGCCACCGGCCGCCCAAATCTTTCCGCAACCCCTGCTGGCCGATGGCCACCTGCTGGACGAGGCCATTGGCCAGGGTTTTGCCGTGATCGGCACACCCGCGGTGTTGGCCGCCGTGCAGGCCCCCACGCGCCAACGCTGGCAACAACATGCGGCCGTGGTGTTGCCCGCCACCGACCCGGCACTTCTGGGTTGGCTGCAACAGCACCAGGTGGAAGCGGTCTTGCTGCGGCCCGACCGCTACATCGCAGGGGTGGCCCGCAACGCCGCCGGGCTCGACCGGATCAGCCAGTGCCTGCCCACCGTCCCCACACCCATCAGCGCATGAACGACAAAGCCGACTCCAGCCTGTCGCGCATGCTCAGCGTGCTCGACCTGTTTGACGACCAGCGCCTGCAATGGAGCGCCGATGACATCAGCGCGGCACTGGGCGTTTCGTTGCCCACGGGCTACCGCTATGTGCGCATGCTGACCGATGCGGGCCTGTTGCAGCGCAGCGCCGACTCGCAATACACCCTGGGGCCCCGCATCGTGGTGCTCGACCACTACATCCGCCAGGCCGATCCCGTGCTGCAACACGGCATCCCGTTCATGAAAGAGCTGGTCGCGCAAACCGGACTCGACTGCGTGGTGTCAGCCCTGCACGGCCAGCAACTGCTGGACACCCACCGCGAGCTGGGCCAAAGCCCGGCCAGCCTGAGCTATGGTCGGGGCCGCCCCCGCCCGCTGTTTCGCGGCGGTGCACCCAAGGTGATCCTGGCCGGATGGTCGGCTGCCGCCTTGCACAAAATGCTCGACACCCACACCGCCGACATCGCCGCAGCAGGCCTGCCCACCGACTGGCCGGGTTTCCGGCGCTACTACAGCCAGATCCGCAAGGCCGGGTTTTACCTGTCCAACGGCGAACTCGAACCCAACCTGGCGGCCCTGGCCGCACCGCTGCACCGCCCCGACGGCAGTGTGGCGGGGGCCTTGTCGCTGGTCACTTCAGTGCAACGCATGGGCGTGATCGACGTGCCCAAACTGGCCCAGCTCGTGATGCGCGCTGCACACGACATCAGCGCCCGCATGCCCTGAAATTTTTTCTTTTTGACACTCACTGAAAGCCCTTCCATGAAACTCATCAGCTTTATGCACCAAGGTGCCCCCGCTTACGGCATCGTCAACGGCGACGACGTGCTCAACCTCACGCCCATCCTGGGCGCGCAGGCCCCGGACCTGAAAACCCTGATCGCCAAAAACCTGCTGGGCGCAGCGGCCGAAGCGGCCAAAACCCACGCGGCAACGCTCAAGTTTTCGCAGCTAGAACTGTTGCCCGTGATCCCCAACCCGGGCCAGATCTTTTGCATCGGCCTGAACTATGGCGAACACGTGCGTGAAACCGGTCGCGAAATCACCGAAACCCCAACGATCTTCGTGCGCCTGGCCGACTCGCAAGTCGCCCACGGCCAGGACATCCTGCGCCCGCCCGAATCGCACCGCCTGGACTACGAAGCCGAGATCGCCGTGGTCATCGGCCAGGGCGGCCGCCGCATCAAGGAAGAAGACGCCTGGAACCACATCGCCGGTTACAGCTGCTACAACGACGGCTCGGTCCGCGACTGGCAAATCGCCACCTCGCAATGGACGCCCGGCAAAAACTTTTACAAAACCGGCGGCTTCGGCCCCTGGATGGTGACCAGCGACGACATCGCACCGGGCCAGGTCATGCGCCTGCAAACAGTGCTCAACGGCCAAGTGCTGCAGGACACCACCACCGACAAGATGATCCACAGCATTCCGCGCCAGATCGCCTACATCTCGACGTTCATCCCGCTGTCGCCCGGCGACGTGATCGTGACCGGCACCCCAGGCGGCGTGGGCAACAAGCGCACACCGCAGATTTTCATGAAGCCGGGTGACGTGTGCGAGATCGTGGTCGATGCGATCGGCACGCTGCGCAACGGCATCCGCGACGACGCATGAGCCGCCCGGCCTCCGCCCCCAATATGGCCGCCAGCACCGCCGATGCCAGCGGCTATTTCAGCCGCATGTTGCGCGGCGATGTGCCCCCACCACCCGTGGCCACGCTGTTGGGCGGTGTCGTGGAACAGCTCGAGCTGCAGGCCGGGCTGCTGCGCGCCCGCTACACGGCCACAAACGCATTCCTGAATCCGGCAGGCACAGTACAAGGCGGCATGCTCAGCGCCATGCTCGACGATCTGACCGCTTGCCTGGTCGATGCCAGTCTGATAGCGGGCGAAGGCGTGGCGACGCTCAACCTGAACGTGTCTTTCCTGCGGCCCGCCACCGTGGGGACGCTGACCGGCGAGGCCCGCTTCATCCGGCGCGGACGCAGCGTGTGCCATGTGTCAGGCGTGTTGCAGCAAGATGGTAAAGACGTGGCCACCGCGGTAGCCACCTGCCAGATCGTGCGCACCGGCTAAATTGGGGGCAAACACCCCGGAATCCGAGCCGGTGCGCCAGCCCACAGACAAATACACGGGCCGTTTTTACAGTGAAGCCTTCTCTGAACGAACACTGTAAAGGCCCATATGTCAGACCCCATCTCCTCTCAAGAAAAAATCTCCTCGCTGAGTGCGAGCATCGCCGACACCCTCAACGAGGTGCTTCACGAAGCACGCCCCACACTGGCGCGCATGGTCCATCAGGTCGGGGGCAACATGCACGACATGGCCCTGCAAGGCAAAGACGCTGCACTGCATGCCGAACACCAGCTGGAAAAAGAAGCGCATCGTGCGCGCGTGACCGCCGAGCATGACATCCAGAACGCCCCCTTCAAGTCGGTTCTGATCGCTGCGGGCACGGGCGCGGCCACCGCACTGGCGGTGTCCTGGCTCATGCATCTGCGCAAACACTGATGTTCAAACTGTGGCTGTTGCCGCCCGAGTTGCTCCAGATGCACGCACAAGGCTATGCCGATCTGGCCAACCAAGCCTGGACGCAGCAGCTGTACACCCTGAAAAATCGTTGGATGCTCTACGCCCTCAGCGCCTTGAGCCTGGGGCTGGGGCTGGGACTGGCAGGCGTGGCCTTGCTGATGTGGAGCGCGCTGCCCCAGATCGACCCGCGCCATGCCTGGGTGTTGCCTGCCCTGCCGCTGGCTTGCCTGCTGCTCAGTGCGCTGTTGTGGGTCTGGGCACGCCGTTTGCGCACACGGCCTGGCTTGCATGAGCTGCGCGATCAAATCCGGCAGGACATCCAGATGCTGCAATCCCAAGCCTCATGAGCGACGCCTTGACCCCGGCGCAGCGCCTGACCCTGTCGCGAGCCCGGCTGGCTGACGCCCTGAGCGTCCCGCTCGGGCTGGTGTTGCTGCAACGCTGGTTGCAAGCCCAAGCCCGGGCGCAGTCTGCGAACAGACCCTCGCCATCCAACGATCGGCCACAAAAAAACCCATCTTCCTGACGGAAAGATGGGCCGCATCGTGCGAGTGGCACACCGTGGCAAGGTGGCCAATGGCTGGAATCAAAACGGGATGTCGTCGTCCATGTCGTCAAAGCTGCTGGCTGCTGGCTTGGCGGCCGGTGCCGGGCGCTGTGCGGGCGCTGCAGCCGGGCGAGCGGCCGGGGCCGACTGGCGGGGGGCATAACCGCCACCATCATCGGACGGACCACCCATGCCCTGGCGGCTGCCCAGCATCTGCATGCTGTCGGCGCGGATGTCGGTGGCGTACTTCTCGACACCGTTTTTGTCGGTGTATTTGCGGGTGCGCAGGCTGCCTTCGACATAGACCTGGCTGCCTTTGCGCAGGTACTGGCCTGCGATCTCGGCCAGCTTGCCAAAGAAACTGATGCTGTGCCACTCGGTGGCTTCACGCATTTCGCCCGATTGCTTGTCTTTGTAACGGTCCGTGGTGGCCACCCGGATGCTGGTCACGGCATCGCCAGACGGCAAATAGCGGGTTTCGGGATCGGCCCCCAGGTTGCCGACGATGATGACTTTGTTGACGGATGCCATGAAAACTCCTCGAATAAGCGTGAATTATGCGGCCTTTAAGACCCGGTCAGGGCGCCGCCTGCGCCACTGCAACCCGACCCGGGGTCTGCATCGGCCAGGCCACCACCAGCCAGACCAGCATGGCCGCAGCGCAGCCCAAAAACAGTGCCGGACTGCCATAGTTTTTGACCAGCCAGCCGCCCAGCCAACCGCCGGTAAAAAAGCCCAGTGACTGCAAGGTGTTGTACACCCCCATGGCCGTGCCACGAACTTCAGGCGGAGCCAGACGCGAGGCCAGGCTGGGCTGGCTGGCTTCGAGCACATTGAAGCCACAAAAAAATGCAAACAACAGCCCTGCCAGCGCCCACAAACTGGAGGTGCCCCAGGACTGCACCAGCAAGCCCAGTTGCACCAAGGCGATCAAGGCAATCGCGGACAGGAACACTTTTTTCAGGTGCCCACGGCGCTCCATGGCAAACATGCCGCCCATCAGCACAAACGAGCCCAGCACCGCAGGCAAATAGACCTGCCAGTGGGCCTCTTTGGGCAAACCCACCTGCACCAGCATGGCGGGCACAGCCACCCACATGGCCAACTGAACGGCATGCAACACAAAAACGCCCAGGTTCAGCCGCAGCAAACCGGCATGCGACAACACCACCTTCAGGCTGCCTCGGGCCTTGGCCGCCGCCAGCGGCGGGGCCGCCGGTGCCCCCCACACCACCACGGCCACGCCCAGCAAGGCCAGCACGCCTGTCAGCCCAAACAAGCCGGACAAGCCGATGGCCCCAGCCAACAGTGGCGCCACCACCAAGGACAGCGCAAACATCAAACCAATGCTGGCACCGACCAACGCCATGGCTTTGGTGCGGACTTCGTCGCGGGTCAGGTCGGCCAGCAAAGCCGTGACCGCCGCCGACACCGCGCCCGCCCCCTGCAAACTGCGCCCCAGCAGCAAACCCGTCAGGTCGGTGGCCGCAGCAGCCCAAAAACTGCCCAAAGCAAAGATCACCAAGCCCAGAACGATGACCCGTTTGCGGCCGAACCGGTCAGACGCCATGCCAAAGGGCAGCTGCAAAAAGCCCTGCGTGAGGCCATAAATGCCCATGGCCAAGCCCAGCAGAGCCGGGTCATCACCGCCGGGGTATTTGCGTGCCTCCAGCGCAAAGACGGGCAGCACCAAGAACAAACCCAGCATGCGCAGGGCAAAAATCGAAGCCAGCGACGCGCTGGCGCGACGCTCCAGCGGCGTCATCGTGGTCGATGGCACCGGGGCAGCGGAGGGGGCAGAGGGGGATTCGGTCACAAGAACTGGTCAAAAAGGCGGTTCACCCACGCCAGCCTCAGGCCAACGGGGAAAAGCCGTCATTGTCCCTGATTGGCGTGCGGCCGACCCAAAACAAGCCCGACACGGATAATCAAAGGTTTTGCCCAACCGAGCGACCGCCGTGAAACCGTCCCCCGCATCCCCCCACGAAGCCGAGACCGAGCGTTACCTGGCCACGGCGCTGCGCCAGACCCACATCAGCGTGCGGGGTGCCCGCACCCACAACCTGAAAAACATCGACCTCGACATCCCGCGCAACCAACTGGTGGTGATCACCGGCTTGTCGGGTTCGGGCAAGTCGAGCCTGGCGTTTGACACGCTCTACGCCGAAGGCCAGCGCCGCTATGTGGAAAGCCTGTCGGCTTATGCCCGGCAGTTTTTGCAGCTGATGGACAAGCCCGACGTGGACCTGATCGAGGGCTTGTCACCTGCGATCTCGATTGAACAAAAAGCCACCAGCCACAACCCGCGCTCCACCGTGGGCACCGTGACCGAGATCCACGACTACTTGCGCTTGTTGTTTGCCCGCGCAGGCACACCTTATTGCCCTGACCACAACCAACCATTGCAGGCTCAAACCGTGAGCCAGATGGTGGACACCGTGCTGGCCCTGCCCGAAGACACCAAGCTGATGATCTTGGCACCCATTGCCCGCGAGAAAAAAGGTGAGTTTGAAAAAGTCTTTGAACAGATGCAGGCGCTGGGCTATGTGCGCTTTCGCATCAATGGCCAGACCGTTGAAGTGGAAGACCTGCCCACGCTCAAGAAAACCGAAAAGCACAACATCGACGTGGTGGTGGACCGCATCAAAATCCGATCGGAAGAAGACGCCAAAGCCCGCGACGCCCTGCGCCAGCGCCTGGCCGAGAGCTTTGAAGCCGCGCTGCAACTGGCCGAGCACCGCGCCGTGGCGCTGGAGATGGACACCGGCACCGAACACCTGTTCAACGCCAAGTTTTCCTGCCCGGTATGCACCTACTCGATCAGCGAGCTGGAGCCACGCCTGTTTTCTTTCAACTCGCCCATGGGCGCTTGCCCGACTTGCGACGGCATTGGCAGCATGGCGTTTTTTGACCCCGTGCGGGTCGTCGCCTTCCCCTCGCTCAGCCTGGCCAGCGGCGCCATCAAGGGCTGGGACCGGCGCAACGGCTTTTATTTCAGCATGCTCGAAAGCCTGGCCAAGCATTACCAGTTCGACATCGAAACGCCTTTTGAAAAACTCGCCCCGGTTCACCAGCAAGTGCTGCTGCACGGCTCGGGCGAGGAGGAAATCAAGTTCAGCTACACCATGGAGTCGGGTGAGTCCAAGGGCAAAAAAGTCAGCAAGAAGCACCCGTTTGAAGGGATCATCCCCAACATGACGCGGCGCTACCGAGAGACCGACTCGGCCGTGGTGCGCGAAGACCTGGCGCGTTACCGCAACATGCAAGCTTGCACCAGCTGCCACGGCACACGGCTCAAACGCGAAGCGCGTCATGTGCGCATTGGCGAAGGCACACAAGCCCGCGCCATTTACGAGATCAGCCACATCACGCTGGGCGAGTCGCAGCAATATTTTCAGGGGCTGCAACTGCATGGGGCCAAGGCCGAGATCGCCGACAAGGTCGTACGCGAAATTGCCTCTCGCCTGAAGTTTCTCAATGACGTGGGCCTCAATTATTTGAGCCTGGACCGCAGCGCCGATACCCTGTCGGGCGGCGAGGCCCAGCGCATTCGTTTGGCCAGTCAGATCGGATCGGGGCTGACGGGCGTGATGTACGTGCTGGACGAGCCCAGCATCGGCCTGCACCAGCGCGACAACGACCGCCTGATTGGCACACTCCAACATCTGCGCGACATCGGCAACAGCGTGCTGGTGGTCGAGCACGACGAAGACATGATCCGCGTGGCCGACCACGTCATTGACATGGGGCCTGGTGCGGGCGTGCACGGCGGGCGCGTGATGGCGCAAGGCACTTGCGCCGACATCCTGGCCGCGCCAGACTCGGTCACGGGCCAATACATGTCGGGCCGCAAAAAGATCGAAATTCCCAAGCGCCACAAGGCGGGCCAAGACTTCATCGAGATCGCGGGGGCCAGCGGCAACAACCTGAAAAACGTGAACGTGAAATTCCCGGTGGGCTTGCTCACCTGCGTGACGGGCGTTTCGGGCTCCGGCAAATCGACACTGGTCAACGAAACGCTGTATGCCGCAGCAGCCCATCAGATCCACCGCGCCCATGATGAAGCTGCTGCGCACGACGAGATCAAAGGCCTGGAGCACTTCGACAAAGTGATCAACGTCGACCAATCGCCCATTGGCCGTACCCCGCGCAGCAACCCGGCCACCTACACGGGCCTGTTCACCCACATCCGCGAGCTGATGGCCGAAGTGCCTGCTGCCCGCGAGCGCGGCTATGGTCCTGGGCGATTCAGCTTCAACGTGACCGGTGGCCGCTGTGAAGCCTGTCAGGGCGATGGCGTGGTGAAAGTCGAGATGCACTTTTTGCCCGATGTGTATGTGCCCTGCGACGTGTGCCATGGCATGCGTTACAACCGCGAAACGCTCGAAGTGCAATACAAGGGCCAAAACATCGCGCAGATCCTGAACATGACGGTGGAAACCGCGTACCAGTTCTTCAGCGCCGTGCCAACAATAGCCCGCAAACTGCAAACCCTGCTCGACGTGGGCCTGACCTACATCCGCCTGGGCCAAAGCGCCACGACCCTCTCGGGCGGCGAGGCGCAACGCGTCAAGCTGGCACTGGAGCTGTCCAAGCGCGACACGGGCCGCACGCTCTACATCCTGGACGAGCCCACCACCGGCCTGCACTTTGCCGACATCGACCTGCTGCTCAAAGTGCTGCACCAGCTGCGCGACGCGGGCAACACCATCGTCATCATCGAGCACAACCTCGACGTCATCAAAACCGCCGACTGGCTGATCGACATGGGCCCCGAAGGGGGCGCGGGCGGGGGCACGGTGCTGGGCGAAGGCACGCCGGAGCAACTGGCCAAGAACAAAGCGAGTTTCACAGGCAAATACCTGGCCAGGCTGCTGTAAAGCACAAGCGCTTGTTTCTGATCAACCCATCCGGCCTGCGCTTCACCAAGCCTTCATATTCACCCCTCACAATGCTGCCATTTGAAGGGAAGACCATGGCCACCACACGCACCCACTACGACGCCCTGAGCCGGGCTTTTCATTGGCTCACCGCCATGGCCGTGATCGCGGCGTTCATCTTGGGGCCAGAGCACTTTGGGCGGCAGATGCGCCAGGGGCTGGACCCGGCCACGCGGTGGGACATCGTGGTGCATGAGTCTTTGGGCGTGCTGGTGATGGTGTTGACGGTATTGCGCCTGCTCTGGGTGACGGTGCGCCCAGCCAAGCCCCGTTTTGACATGCCCGGCTGGATGCATCTGGCAGCCCGGGCCACGCATGGCCTGCTTTGGCTGTTGCTGCTGGCGGTGCCCGCCAGCGCCATGCTGGCCTTGGGCAGTGAAGGCCATCCGCTGACTTTGCTGAGCGGCATCCGCGTCAACGACATGCCTTTCATCGCGCAATCGACGCTGGCTGGTCTGGCCGACTGGGGTGATGTGCATGGCTTTCTCGGCGACATGATCGTGTGGCTGTCGGGCCTGCACGCCGTCGCGGCCATCTACCACCACCAACTCAAGGATGGTGTCTTGCTGTCCATGTTGCCGCCTCGCGGCTGATTCAATCCACCAGCCTGCCCACATCACGCCATGGAAACCGAACTCAAACTCAGCCTGTCAGCGCCCGACCTGCCGCGCCTGCTGGCCCACCCACTGCTGGCGCAGGCGGGTGACACGCAACGCTTGCTCAACACCTATTTCGATACGCCCGACTTGGCGCTGCAACAGCGCCGCATGGCGGTGCGTGAGCGGCTGGCGGGTGGGCAATGGTTGTTGACGGTGAAGACCTCAGGCCAAAGCCAAAACGGCCTGTCACGCAGGCAAGAGTGGGAAGGCCCGACGACGCCGGG
>Ga0228701_1002330_pt1 | contig 11428 bp, 6 predicted proteins | sample McNCre117_Aug_MG_2_FD_178017 | JGI IMG/M metagenome (GOLD analysis project Ga0228701, IMG submission 178017) | Freshwater microbial communities from McNutts Creek, Athens, Georgia, United States - 11-17_Aug_MG | ecosystem: Environmental > Aquatic > Freshwater > Creek | place: USA: Georgia...
CGCCAACAGCACACGCGGATTTGCCCTGTGTTCGCAGCGCAGCGAAACGCGCAGCCGCTATTACCTGCAAGTGCCTCTGACCGACAAGGTCGAGGACTGGAGCGATGAAGCCTTCTGGGCAGAACTGCGCAAGCGCCTGGACCCCGAAGCCCGCGAGCACCTGGTGACGGGTCCCAGCATCGAAAAAAGCATTGCTCCGCTGCGCAGCTTTGTGACCGAGCCCATGCGTTTTGGGCGCATGTTTTTGGCCGGTGATGCCGCTCACATCGTGCCCCCCACCGGTGCCAAAGGCCTGAACCTGGCCGCCACCGACGTGAAATACCTGTCTATGGCACTGATCGAGTTCTACAAGTACAACTCCGAAGCGGGTATCGACAGCTATTCCGAACGCTGCCTGCGCCGCATCTGGCGCGCCGAGCGTTTCAGCTGGTGGTTCACCAGCCTGATGCACCACTTCCCGGAAAACGGCGACATCGGCCAGAAATTCCAGGACGCCGAATTGGACTACCTGATCCACAGCGAGTCGGGGGCCAAAACCATCGCCGAAAACTATGTGGGCTTGCCACTGGATTTCGGGGACTGAGCGATGTGCTGAACGCACGCTGAACAGCGGCCTGTTTTTGTGGCGCTGCTTTCTGAGCGCTGTCTTGTAGGCGTGGCGCCCTCGCCGCGAAAGGGCTCTCGCAGACCATCCGCCATCGCCCCGAGGGCGGGGCTCCCACACATCAATCCATCGCCCTGGGGGGGTGGGATCCCGCAGGCAGCGCCGCTTGCGCCATGACTCATCGCCTTGAATCGTCCCTGTGACAGGGCCAGGTCAGGCCGCTGGCCATAATGCAGGCGAACTCATTTCAAGGTCCACGCATGCCCTCACTCAAACCCCTGCGCAGCACGCGCATTGTCAGCCTGGCCCTCAACCTGCCCGGCCCCGCCGCCCTGATGCGGCTGGCCGACATGGGCGCACGCTGCACCAAGGTCAACCCACCCGCTGGCGACCCGATGCAGCACTACACCCCGGACGGCTATGCGCAAATGCACCGGGGCGTGAAAGAAATCGCGCTCGACCTCAAAACCCCGACGGGCCAGGCCCAGTTGCTCAAACTGCTGGCCCAAACCGATGTGCTGCTCACTTCATTTCGGCCTTCGGCCTTGATCAAGCTGGGTTTGGGCTGGAAGGCCCTGCGCAAGCAATTTCCCGCGCTCAGTCTGATTCAGGTCGTGGGTGCGCCGGGACCTCTGGCTGAAATCCCCGGGCATGACCTGACCTACCAGGCCGAAGTGGGCCTGGTCAACGGCATGGATTTGCCCGCCAGCCTGTTTGCCGACATGGGCGGTGCGCTCATGGCCTCGGAAGCCACACTCCAAGCGGTACTGAACCACAAAGCGACAGGCAAAGGCAGCCTGCATGAAGTGGCACTGTCAGACGCCGCCGCGTGGCTGGCGATCCCGCGCCAGTGGCGCATGACCACGCCCGATGGCGCGGTGGGCGGTGCACACGCGGGCTACAAGGTCTACCCGTGCAAAAACGGGCGTGTGGCAGTCGCGGCACTTGAGCCGCACTTTGCCAGCCGCCTGTGCGAAGCCGCTGGCGTGCAGCTCAAGCACCCGGTCAAAGACCTGTTCAAACCTGTCACCCACCAAGCAATCGCGGCCTTTTTGGCCAGCCAGACCAGCGCCCAGCTCGACAAACTGGCCACGGCCAAAGACATCCCCATGATGAGTTTGCCGCGCTGAACGCGGCGCTGAGGCGCGGCGGTTTCGCCCTACCCACCGCAGCGCGATTGCGCTGCGGTGGGTGGGCCAGGCCTGCGCCATCAACACCTGGCTCAGGCAATCTTGAGCAAGCGAGCTTGACCATTGGGTTTTTTGGGCAAGGTCAATTGCAGTACCCCGTTTTCGTATTTGGCTGAAGCCGCCGACTGGTCCACGCTCTCATCGAGTGTGAAGCTGCGGGCCACACTGCCGTAATAGCGCTCACTGCGGATGAGCTTGGAGCCCTCCTTCTCTTCCTTTTCCTTTTTAACTTCCGCACTCAATGACACCTGATTGCCATCCACCGACACCTTGATGTCCTCTTTGCTGACGCCAGGGATCTCGGCTTTGATAAAAAAGTTCTTGTCGTCTTCTGACAAGTCCAAACGCATCTGCGGTTCACCCTCCATCAAACGATAAACCGGGCGCAGGGCAAAGCCCTTGAAAAAATCTTCGCTGAACGGGTCGCGCAGTTCGCTGAATGGATTGAATCGTGCAAGGTTACTCATGGTTTTCTCCAGTGATCAATGAAACAGATGGCGGTGAAATCGCCACCCGTTCGCACTGTCGCGCTCGCCGAAACACGCGTCTGTTTTTCAATGCACACAACCCGACCAACTTGCACAGGTTTGCATCGGGCAGTGGTGATCCATCACGAGTTTGAGACAATCTCCCCATGGATACCCCCTTGATAGACCACCTCACCTTGCTCTGTTGGCGCATGGCCAGCTATGTCACACTGAACTTATTTGACGATGCGGCCATGTTGGCCCTCTTGTTTTGCTGAAAAATTGCGGGCCGCGCTGCCCGTGACATGAAAACTGGGCACCTCAATCAAACAGCATGCCATTGCGCAATTGCGCAACCAAGCGGATACGAGATGCACGGAATGCAGGGCAGCGTGGCACAGATCTGAACCACACACGGACAACCCAAGGCACCTCATTCTCGGTGGTCGCCGAGGCCCCACGGCGTGATCTTGACCAGCCACGCCGTACCCACCCCATAGACCAGCATGGCTGCGCCCAGCAGCGCAAAAATCATCCAGGCCGGTGACTGCGCAGCCGACAGCCACGCACCCCCCACCGCCACCACCAGCAAGCGCAGCGTACCGGCCAGCACCGGCCCCATGGCCTTACCCGCGCCCAGTGACGAGAAATACAGCGACAGGCCCAGACCAAAAAAGCCATAAAAAGGCCCGGCCCACAAAAAATAACTGGCCGCAGCAGCCCGAACCAATGCGTCTTCGGAGTAAAGCGATGTCCACACATCGGGGGCCAGCGTCACGATCAAACCCAAGCCCCCTAACAACGCAGCAGCCAATGCCGCCGCCGTCCACGCAGCCTGGCGTGCCCGTGCGATGTGTCCGGCCCCAATCGCCATGCCCACCACAGGCACCGAGGCCACCCCCACGGCAAACGCCATCGGTACCAGCAAAAACTCCAGCCGCGTGCCAATGCCATACCCCGCCAGCGCTTGCGTGCCCAAGGTCGCCACCAGGCGAGTCAAAATCAAGATCGTCAGCACCGTCTGCAGCGGGGAAATGCAGGCCACCGCCCCCACCCGCAAAATGTCCAGCAAATGCCTGCGCTGCAGCGTCGTCTTGCGCACCATGAGCCGGATTTTGCCGTGCCCCGATGCCAGGTAAAACCACAAAAACAAAGCCCCACCCAAATTGGCCAACACCCCACCAGCGGCCACCCCCCGCATGCCCTGTGGCTGCACCACACCCCAACCCAGGCCCAGCAGGCCACCCAACAGCACCTGCGCCACAGCCACTGCAAACAGCGTGACCGAAGGCACCTGCATGTTGCCGCTGCCGCGAATCACCGAGGACAGCGTGTTCACCACCCACACCAGCACCGAACCGGCAAAAGCCACCTCACCGTAGGCCACGGCCTGCGCCAGCGCCTCGCCCGAACCACCCAGCACCGACATGCACCATGGCCCCAACAACTCCATCACAGCCATGTAGGCCAGCCCCATCGCGGTGCCAATCCACAAGGCATGCACCGCCAGTTCATTGGCCCGTGCGGTATCGCCAGCGCCAAGCGCGCGGCTCACAGCCGACGACACACCGCCGCCCATGGCTCCGGCAGACAGCATGTTTTGCAGCATCACAAACGGAAACACCAGGGCCATACCCGCCAGCGCTGCCGCACCGAATTGCCCCACATAACGGGTCTCGGCAATGGCCGCCAATGCCGTCGCCAACATGGCCACCATGTTGGGCAAGGAAAACCGCAGCAAGATGGGCAAGATGGGCCCGGACAGCAAAGGGTTGGCGGCGGGTGCGGTCATGGGGAGGTCCGTTCGGAAGGCTGCAACTGGCAACCATTGTCCGGGCCAAGGTGCGACAGGGGGTGACGCCGGGATTACAGCCAGGCTTGAATAACACGCCCCCCGCCATGACGGGCCACGACCCGCTTCGCGGGATTTAAACCAAAACCTGCTTCGCGGCGACACGCGCCCGCGCCGCATGCAGTTTTTTGTAGCTATCGAGCAGTCGCTGATGCCGATCCAGGGTTTCGAGCTGGAGGCTGGTGGGCGTGAGGCCATGAAAGCGCACGCTGCCGTCCACCGAGCCGATGGCCGCGTCCATGCGGGCATCGCCAAACATGCGCCGAAAGTTGACGGCGTAATCCGCCAAATCCAGGTCCTCGTCCAGCGTCACCTCCAGCACCACGTTCAAGGCCTGGTAAAACAAACGGCGCTCCACCGTGTTGTCGTTGTACTGCAAGAAAGCACCCACCAGTTCGTGCGCTTCTTCGAGTTGTTTCAAAGCCAGGTGAATCAAAAGCTTCAGCTCCATCACCGTCAACTGACCCCACACCGTGTTGTCGTCGAACTCGATGCCGATCAGCGTGGCGATGTCGAGGTAATCATCCAGCTCGTTGTTCTCCAATCGATCCAACAAAGCCGCCAGCGCCTCGTCGTCCAAGCCATGCAGATTGAGCACATCGGCGCGGAACAACAGCGCTTTGTTGGTGTTGTCCCAAATCAGGTCATCGACCGGGTACACCTCGGAATAGCCCGGCACCAGGATGCGGCACGCGGTGGCACCCAGTTGGTCGTGCACCGTCACATAGGCCTCTTTGCCCATGGCCTGCAAGATGCCAAACAACGTGGCGGCCTCTTGCGCGGTGGCGTCTTCGCCCTCCCCGGCAAAGTCCCATTCCACAAATTCATAGTACGATTGGGCGCTGAAAAACCGCCACGACACGATGCCGCTGGAGTCGATGAAGTGCTCCACAAAGTTGTTGGGCTCGGTCACGGCGTTGCTGATGAACGTGGGTGCAGGCAGGTCATTCAGCCCCTCAAAACTGCGGCCCTGCAGCAGCTCAGTCAGGCTGCGCTCTAGCGCCACCTCCAGGCGAGGGTGCGCGCCAAAAGACGCGAACACACCGCCGGTGCGCGGGTTCATCAAGGTCACACACATGACCGGATACACCCCGCCGAGCGACGCGTCTTTGACCAGGACCGGGAAACCCTGCGCCTCCAACGCCTCGATGCCCGCCACGATGCCGGGGTATTGGGCCAACACGGCAGGCGGCACATCCGGCAAAGCCATCTCGCCTTCCAGGATCTCGCGCTTGACGGCCCGCTCAAAAATTTCAGACAGGCACTGCACCTGCGCTTCTACCAGCGTGTTGCCCGCGCTCATGCCGTTGCTCACGAACAGGTTTTCAACCAGATTGGACGGGAAGTACACCACCTCACCATCGGACTGGCGCACATAAGGCAGCGCACAAATGCCGCGCTGGGTATTGCCCGAGTTGGTGTCAAACAGGTGCGAGGCACGCAACTCGCCGTCGGGGTTGTAGATGGCCAGGCAATGGGCATCCAGCAGCCCTTTGGGCAGCGCGTCGCGCTTGCCGGGCTGAAACCAGCGCTCCTTCGGGTCGTGCACAAAGTCGGCCTGCGCGATGTCTTCGCCAAAAAACACGCCCGCGTAAAAGTGGTTGTTGTTCAGCCGCTCGATGTATTCGCCCAAAGCCGAGGCCAAGGCGCTTTCTTTGCTGGAGCCCTTGCCATTGGTGAAGCACATGGGTGAATGCGCGTCGCGGATGTGCAGCGACCACACATTGGGCACCAGGTTGCGCCAGGATGCGATTTCGATCTTGATGCCCAAATCGGCCAAGACCCGGGTCATGTTGGCGATGGTCTGCTCCAGCGGCAAGTCCTTGCCCGCGATGCGGGTCTGGGTGAGTGCATCGGGGCTGAGTGTGAGCAAGGCCTGCGCGTCGGCGTCCAGGTTGTCCACCGCTTCAACGATGAAAGTGGGGCCCGCTTGAATCGCCTTTTTGACCGTGCAGCGGTCGATGGACCGCAAAATGCCCACGCGGTCTTTCTCGGACATGTCAGCTGGCAACTCCACCTGGATCTTGATGGTCTGCAGGTAGCGGTTCTCCGGGTCCACGATGTTGTTTTGCGACAGGCGAATGTGCTCGGTGGGGATATCGCGCGTCTGGCAATACAGCTTCACAAAATACGCCGCACACAAAGCCGACGACGCCAAAAAATAATCGAACGGCCCCGGCGCAGAGCCATCGCCCTTGTACCGAATGGGCTGATCGGCCAGCACGGTGAAGTCGTCAAACTTGGCCTCCAGGCGAAGTTTGTCGAGAAAATTGACTTTGATTTCCATGCTGTGGTTCCGGGCGATTGGGGCGTCCCAGCGGCCTGTAAACAGTGGTTGAGCGGCTGGGAAGGTGACGAAGGGTATGTAGTTTGCCTGAACGATGCAGCCCCGGGAGTTGCATGCAGCTGCAGGATGGTGATGCCGCAGCCTGCGGCAATGGCGCTCTCAATGGTTCAACTGCCCCCACGCCTTCTCCAGCCGCTTGATGCTGACCGGCTGCGGGGTGCGCAGCTCTTGCGCGAAGAAGCTCACGCGCAGCTCTTCGAGTAGCCAACGGAACTCCAGCATCCGGGCGTCTTGGGCGCCTTTGCGCTCGGCCACCAGACGCCAGTAGCGTTGCTCTTGAGGTTTCAGCTCGGCCAGGCGCTGGGCGTCGCGGGCGGGGTCGGCGCGGTACTTGTCCAGGCGCAGCGTGATGGCCTTGAGGTAGCGGGCGTAATGCTGCAACTGCGGCCACGGGGTGGCGGCCATGAAGTTTTTGGGCATCAGGCGTTGCAGTTGCGTTGTGCCATCGGCCGTCGCTTCGGGGGCGTTTTTGGTGTCTTTTATCTTGCGGGTGGCCGCGCCAAACTCCAGCAAGATGGTGCCCGCCAGCCGGGCCACTTCGTTGGCGATCAAGGTCAGGCGGCCCCGGCCTTCTTCGATGCGACGCTTGAAGCTTGGCTCGTCGTTGGGCAGCGGGTCCAGCAAAAAAGCGCGGTCCAGCGCCACGTCGATGATCTGGGTTTTCAGCTCGTCCGCCGTGCCCAGCGGCATGTAGGCCACGGCCATTTTTTGCAGATCGGGGATGTTTTTCTCGAGGTATTTGAGCGCGTCTTTGATCTGCAGCGCAAACAGGCGGCGCAGGCCCGCGCGGTTTTTGGCGGCGGCCACGTCGGGCTCGTCAAACACCTCGATGGTCACCGCGTCTTGCACGTCCACCAGCGCGGGGAAGCCGATCAAGGATTGGCCGCCTTTGGTGATTTCCATCAGCTCGGGCAATTCGCCAAAGGTCCAGGCGGTGTAGCGCTGGGGGGCCAGGGGTTGGGGGGCAGCGGGCTTTTCACCACGCTGCGAATGGGCTCGTCCGCTCGCATCTGCCTTGGATAAATGGGGGTCTGACCCCGATTGTTTGGACTCCCCGCTTTGGGGGGCTTCAGGTACTGCGGCAGGTGCTGAAGCAACTTTCAGCTGCGCCAGCGCCTGGAACGCGCCACGAGCCTTGGCGCCCAGCTCGCCTTTGAGTGCGCCCAGGTTGCGGCCCATGCCCAGCTGGCGGCCGTGTTCGTCCACCACCAGCAGGTTCATGAACAGGTGCGGGCTGAGCATGTCCAGCTTGAAGTCGGCCCGCTTCACGTCCAGGCTGGTTTCGTCACGCACTTTTTTGAGCAGCACATCGGTCAGCGATCCGGCACCAAACACTTCGGGCGCAGACAGCTCGGTGGCCAGGCGGGTGGCCGATTCGGGCAGCGGCACAAAGCGGCTGCGCGGGCGCTGCGGCAGGCTCTTGAGCAGGGCCTGGATCTTGTCTTTGAGCAAGCCGGGCACCAGCCATTCGCAACGGTCTTCGCTCACCTGGTTGAGCACAAACAAAGGCACCGTCACGGTCACGCCGTCGCGGGCATCGCCGGGCTGGTGCAGGTAGGTGGCCAGACAGTCGGTACCGCCAAGACGTATGTGTTTGGGGAAGGCCTGCGTGGTGATGCCGGCGGCTTCGTGGCGCATCAGCTCTTCACGGGTCAGCAGCAACAGGCGCGGCTGCTTGGCGCTTTCGGCAGGGTACCAGTTTTCCAGCAGGCGACCGCTGCACACGTCGGGCGGGATTTGCTGGTCATAAAAAGCGTAGATCAGCTCGTCGTCCACCAACACGTCTTGGCGGCGCGACTTGTGTTCCAGTTCTTCGACCTTGGCGATCATCTTGTGGTTGGCGGCCAAAAACGACAGCTTGGTCTCCCACTGGTCGCCCACCAGCGCTTCGCGGATGAAAATCTCGCGTGCACCGTGCAGGTCCACCCGGCTGTAGGGCGTACGGCGGCCGCTGTAGACCACCAGGCCATACAGCGTGGCCCGCTCCAGCGCCACCACCTCGGCCGATTTCTTTTCCCAATGCGGGTCGAGCAGTTGCTTGCGCAGCAAATGCGCCCCCACCTGCTCCAGCCACTGCGGCTCGATCGCGGCAATGCCCCGACCAAACAGGCGCGTGGTCTCCACCAGCTCGGCCACCACGATCCAGCGGCCCGGCTTCTTGCTCAGGTGCGCGCCGGGGTGTTTGTGGAACTTGATGCCGCGTGCGCCCAGATAGGCTTCTTCGTCTTCGAGCTTGTAGCCTACGTTGCCCAACAAGCCCGCCAACATCGACAAGTGCAGCTGCTCGTAACTGGCGGGCTGCGTGTTGATGCGCCATTTGTGCTCAGTCACCACCGTGAGCAGCTGGGTGTGCGTGTCACGCCACTCGCGCACACGCCGAATGTTGATGAAATTTTGGCGCAGCAACTGCTCGTATTGGCGGTTGCTGAGTTTGTGGTCGGTGCCGTGGCCGCCCCGGGCGTTGTGAATCCATTTCCAGAGCTTGAGGTAACCGGTGAACTCGCTCTTGTCATCGTCAAACTTGGCGTGTTGCTGGTCGGCCTGGGCTTGGGCGTCCATCGGGCGGTCGCGCACGTCTTGCACACTCATGGCACTGGCGATCACCAGCACCTCGTCGAGCGCTTCTCGGCCACGGGCTTCCAAAATCATGCGACCCACGCGGGGGTCCAAAGGCAGGCGGGCCAGTTCTTTGCCAATGGGTGTCAGTTCATTGTCGTCATCGACTGCGCCCAATTCGGCCAGCAATTGATAGCCGTCGGTGATGGCGCGTTTCGACGGCGCCTCAATGAATGGAAAGTCTTCGACCACGCCCAGGTGCAGGCTCTTCATCCGCAAGATCACGCCAGCCAAAGACGAGCGCAAAATTTCTGGGTCTGTGAAGCGCGGGCGACCTGCAAAGTCTTTGTCGTCGTACAGGCGAATGCAAATGCCATTGGCCACCCGGCCGCAGCGGCCGGCGCGCTGGTTGGCCGCGGCCTGACTGATGGGCTCCACCATCAACTGCTCGACCTTGCTGCGCAAGCTGTAGCGCTTGACGCGGGCGGTGCCCGCGTCGATCACATAACGAATGCCGGGCACCGTCAATGACGTTTCGGCCACGTTGGTGGCCAGCACAATGCGGCGGCCATTGGACGCCTCGAAAATCCGGTCTTGCTCGGCCTGCGACAGGCGGGCAAACAGCGGTAACACTTCGGCGTTGCGGGTCAGCGGCTGGTGGGTCAGGTGTTTGCGCAGATGGTCGGCGGCTTCGCGGATTTCGCGCTCGCCGGGCAAAAAGATCAGGATGTCGCCCCCTGCCCCGCCTTGCCAGAGTTCGTCCACGCCGTCGGCCATGGCCTCGTTCAGGCCGTAGTCGCGGGATTCTTCAAACGGCCTGTAGCGCTGCTCCACCGGGAAGGTGCGACCCGAAACCATGATGACCGGGGCCGGGCCGTTGCGCGAGGCAAAGTGTTTGGCAAAGCGGTCGGCATCGATGGTGGCCGAGGTGACGACGATTTTGAGGTCCGGCCTGCGCGGCAAGATTTGGCGCAGGTAGCCCAGCAAAAAGTCGATGTTCAGGCTGCGCTCGTGCGCCTCGTCGATGATGATCGTGTCATACGCCTGCAGCAGCGGGTCGGTCTGGGTTTCGGCCAGCAAGATGCCATCGGTCATGAGCTTGACCGAGGCGTTTTTGCTCAAACGGTCCTGAAACCGCACCTTGAAACCCACCACTTCGCCCAACGGCGTCCGCAGTTCTTCGGCAATGCGCTTGGCCACCGAGCTGGCCGCAATGCGCCGGGGCTGGGTGTGCCCAATCAGGCGGCCTCTCTCGCCGGGCTTGGCATTCATTCGCCCACGTCCCAGCATCAGCGCGATTTTTGGCAGCTGCGTGGTCTTGCCCGACCCGGTCTCACCGCAGACGATGATGACCTGGTGCTGGTCCATGGCGGCCATGATTTCGTCACGACGGGCCGAGACGGGCAGGCCTTCGGGAAACTCGATTTGAAGAGGGGTGTCAGACAAGGCGGAAACTTCTGTGAAAATCAATGCAAGAACAGTCCGGGATTATCCCCGGCCCGGCCTTCGCCCCTTTGCCCTCCATTTCGCCGCCCCTGATTGCCCATGTCCACTGTCTTCAATTTCACCTTCGTGCCCTGGTTTCGGTCGGTGGCGCCCTACATCCACATGCATCGGGGCAAAACCTTTGTGGTGGGCATTGCGGGTGAAGCCATCGCCGCGGGCAAGCTGGCGCACCTGGCGCAAGACCTGGCGCTGATTCAAAGCATGGGCGTCAAGATCGTGCTGGTGCACGGCTTTCGGCCCCAGGTAAACGAGCAATTGGCGGCCAAGGGCCACACACCCAAGTACTCGCACGGCATGCGCATCACCGACAGCGTGGCGCTGGACTGCGCACAGGAAGCAGCGGGCCAATTACGCTATGAGATTGAGGCTGCGTTCAGCCAGGGTTTGCCCAACACGCCCATGGCGGGCTCCACGGTGCGGGTGATTTCGGGCAACTTCATCACGGCGCGCCCGGTGGGCATTGTGGACGGTGTGGATTTCCAGCATTCGGGCCTGGTGCGCAAGGTCGATGTGGACGGGATCATGCGCACCCTGGACATGGGCGCCATGGTGCTGCTGTCGCCTTTTGGCTTCTCGCCCACGGGCGAAGCCTTCAACCTGACCATGGAAGAAGTGGCCACCAGTGTGGCGGCCGAATTGCAGGCGGACAAACTGATTTTTGTGACCGAGATCCCGGGCATCCGCATGCAGCCGGGCGAGCCCGCCAGCGACGACAACCCAATCGACACCGAGCTACCGCTGGCCGCGGCCAAGCAGTTGCTGGCCTCACTGCCCCGGCCCACCGAGCCGACCGACATCGGCTTTTATTTGCAACACTGCGTGAAGGCGTGCGAAGAAGGTGTGGAGCGCTCGCACATCCTGCCCTTTGCGGTGGACGGCTCGCTGCTTTTAGAGGTGTATGTGCAC
>Ga0228701_1002334_pt1 | contig 11420 bp, 10 predicted proteins | sample McNCre117_Aug_MG_2_FD_178017 | JGI IMG/M metagenome (GOLD analysis project Ga0228701, IMG submission 178017) | Freshwater microbial communities from McNutts Creek, Athens, Georgia, United States - 11-17_Aug_MG | ecosystem: Environmental > Aquatic > Freshwater > Creek | place: USA: Georgia...
GCAAAGAGCTGGGTTACGGCAGCGATCTGGACATCGTGTTCGTGTACGACGATGAGCACGAAAGCGCCCAGGAAATTTACGCCGCCTATGTGCGCAAACTCATCAACTGGATGACCGTGAAAACCGGCGATGGCGATTTGTACGAGATCGACACCGCCTTGCGCCCCAATGGCAATGCGGGCCTCTTGGTCACCCGCTTTGAGGCCTATGCCGATTACCAGCAACAGCGCGGCAGCAACACCGCCTGGACCTGGGAACACCAGGCCATGACGCGGGCCCGCTTTGTGCTGGGCCTGCCCTCCTTGGCCCCGCGCTTTGATGCAGTGCGCCATGCGGTGATCAGCGCACCGCGCGATGCGGCCAGCCTCAAGGCCGAGATCGTCGCCATGCGCGAACGCGTGCGCCAAGCGCATGTGATCAAGCCAGACCGCTTTGACGTCAAGCACAGCCCCGGTGGCATGGTGGATGTCGAGTTTGTGGTGCAGTACCTGGTGCTGTTGCACACGGCCGCGCACCCCGTGCTGGCCGACAACGTGGGCAACATCGCCTTGCTCATCCGCGCCGAAGTCGCAGGCTTGTTGCCCATGGGCCTGGGCCAAGCCGCGGCCAACGCCTACCGCGAAATGCGCAAGGTGCAACACCGTGCGCGTCTGAACGAAGAGCCCACCGATGTGGCCTTGGCCACCTTGGCGTCAGAGCGCGCTGCGGTGTTGGCGCTGTGGCGTTGGGCGATGGCTTAAAACTTGTATTCAGCCTTGAGTTTGAGGGTGCGACCGTAGTAGTTGGCGTAGCGGGTGTCGACGCCTTGCAAGACCCCTGTGGTCAACAAACGCTGCGGCGGTTCTTTGTCCAAGATATTGTTCAGTGCGAAGCTCAGGGTCAGATTTTTTTGGACTTCCCAACGTGAGGCCAAATCAAGTGTCCAGAAGGCGTGAACTTGGTGGACATAGTTGACGGTGTTTCCGACCAAATCGCTCAGTGTGGCTGTTTCCGTGTTGCCGGATCGGTAGTTGGCGCTGGCGCTGACGCTCCAGTGTCCACGGTCCAGCACGCTGCGCAAGGCCAATTGATTGCGGAGTGTGACTGTGTTGCTGTTTTCGCTGTAGCGGCCCAGATCGGACTCGAAAGCGCTGCTATTTGAAAACTGCCGTTTCGATTGGAGGAAATGTGTTCCCTTGATGCTCCAGCGCAGCAAGCCGCCTTCAATGGGTTGGCGCCAGTGTGCGTCATAGTCAATGCCAGCGATCTTGGATTGTCCTAGGTTCTGATTGGGCGAATAGATGTATTCACCGCTTTGATTGCTGAGCAAGTATTGGTTTCTTAGTTCGGCGTTGTTCAGGATTTGGGTTGCTGACAGATTGCCAAAGGTGTCTGCAATATCCAAACGCCAATAATCCATACCCAAACTCCACTGTTTGTTGGGTTCCAGCCGGAAACCTAAAGTGGCTTGTTGCGATCTTTCAGGTTTCAAGTTGGGATTGCCGGCAAAGTACCAAGGATAAATTGCGCCAGTGCTCACATCTTGTGCTTGATAGAAGTATGACTTCTGAGGGGTCATTTGGCCTAAAGTTGGGGCTCTGAAGCCGGTGCCCATTGAACCCCTGAAAAAGATATGCGCGGAAGGCTGCCATTTCCAGCTCAATTTTCCAGTTGATATCCCGCCAAAATCCGAATAAATGTCATGTCGCAGCCCTACCGTGGTTTCCAGCTGTGCTGTGATGTGCGCGTGCAATTCTGCATAAAGCGCGGTGTTTGTTCTGCTGCCCGAATATGAAGGTCGGATATCTTTTTCGTTGCCTAAATTTTGATAAAGCACTTTTTCGGTTCGTGTGTTCAGTCCCAAGCCCAGAGCGACAGCGCCGTGCTCTGTTTCGTAGAGCTCTTTCGATGCCAACGCCTCGAGTGATTGCAGTTGTGTGACGCCCGAATCCAGCCCAAAAGGGTAGGTTGACCAGAGGTAGGGCGTAAATTTGTTCCTCGTTTCGGCGCTGTACTGAGCGGGATTTTGTTGCACTTCTGAGGAGTTCAACATCAAATCATTGAGCGGTCGCCCCAGAAGGCCTGCAAGATAGCTGCGATCAACCTTGTGTTGCCCGCTGGAAATCGATGATGCAATGTCCCACCCATCGAGTTGTCCTCTCGCGCCCAACACCAAATGGTGCTGATGGTTTGCATAACGCTGTCGTGTCACGTCCAGTGGCACGGCATTCATCAATGCCACGCTGCCATCGGGCAGCATGTTGTCGTATTCGTTGTAACCATAGGACACACTGCTCTGGGAATTTTTGCCAACAATGAATTCAGAAAATCCAATCCATTCCTGCCCCAGCTGTTTTTCGCCTTTGAAGTAAAGCTGCTGTTTTTCGGTTGACGGGTAGAGTGTGTAAACCGGCTGTGTATTGAATTGACAAATTGTTCGGCCAGCATTTTCCGTGGCATACGCGCCTGGCGTGCAATGGCCGTGGTTCTCGAAGTAGGCGTTCCTGATTTGTCCAGTCGGGTCCACAATGTTTTGTGCAGGCGCACTGTAAAGACTGAAATTTTGCAGCTGACCAACATTCCAGTATTGTTTTCCATTGACCGTGAAGGCCTGTGTGCCTTCGCGTGAAGCTGAGCGGTCTCCCGCAAGCAAAGCGTTTTGCTTTTGCGCCGAATAGTGAAGCTGAACGCTGTAACCGTCCTGTTCTGTTTTGCCTTTCCCCCACGATAAATTGACGGTGTTGCCTGTGGCCACCCCCCCTTTGGGGAAAGTGTGTTCAGCAGAAACCGTAAAGCCATTCACGGAAGTTTTGGTGATGATGTTGACCACACCCGCGACGGCATCTGAACCATATCGGCTGGAGGCACCATCTGTGAGAAGTTCGATCCGTTCAATGGCCATGAGTGGAATGAGATTCAAATCGACCACCGCCCGTTCGCCGGCAATGGTTTGGCTGCCGTAAAACGGCAGTCGCCGCCCATTGAGAAGGACCAAGGTCCCGCTTTGATTGCCGTGAATGGCTGCAGCTTCGGGGCCGCCAGTTACGGTGCCGGTCATGGTCCCTGCTTCCTGGAAGTTGATCATGACGGGAAGTTGATGCAACAACTCGCTCAGGCTGGTCATCCCGCTTCGTTCGATATCTCTGCGACCGATCACTTGCAAAGGCAAAGCTTCTTTGGCCTCTTTGGCCAAGATGGCCGAGCCCGTGATTTCGACCTTTTCAAATTGCCGGTATTCCAGTGGGGCATCTTTGACCTCCACCGGCGGGTATTTCTGCGCCGGCGAGTCGGTATTGGCCGCTGCAGTGGACAGCGATGCGAAGGTGCACGCAGCTGCGCAGCCCCATTGAATGAACTTGCTCATGATTTACTCCCTGATCTGTCAGGTGCCTGCGCCTTGGTGTTTATTGCACTGCTGAAGATTTGTATGTCCAGAAATTAAATCACAACATTGATTTTTTTGCGCATCAAGGTATACGTTAAGAGGATAAGTAGTAATAAAAAACCCCATCAAACGTGATGATTGAGGGATGGTGTGACTCAGTAAACTCAGTCATCAAGCCAGCACGTCATCAAGCACCAAAATCGCAATAGGTGTTTGTCGCGGTGCTTTAAGTGCATGATCTGAACAAAAATCGTCCATGACACAAACGCTGCTCCTTGTTCCCGGCCTCATGTGCAATGAGGCCGTGTGGGCTCCGGTGATCCCTTTCATCGCTCACGCGGCCCAATGCCAGGTGGTGGACCACGGCAGCGCCCACAGCTTGCCGCAGATGGCCGAGCAGTTGCTGCGTGCTGCGCCCGATCGTTTTGCATTGGCGGGCCACTCCATGGGGGCGCGGGTGGCCATCGAGGTGTATCGGCAAGCGCCTGAGCGTGTCACGCGCATCGCCTTGCTGGACACCGGCTATATGCCTTTGGCCGCAGGCGAGGCAGGTCAGATCGAAAAAGACAAGCGGGCTCAGCTGCTGCACATCGCCCAAACCCAGGGGGTGCGCCGCATGGCCAGCGCTTGGGTGCAAGGCATGGTGCACCCCGATCGCCTGTCCGATGTGGCCTTGATCGAGGCCATCGTGGCCATGTTCGAGCGCAAGTCTGCAGCCACCTTTGAAGCGCAGATCCAGGCCTTGCTCACGCGCCCTGATGCCCGGCCGGTTTTGCAAAGCTTGAAGGTGCCCACCCTGATCGGCTGTGGTGACCAGGACCTGTGGGCCCCGCTGGCCCAACACCAGGCCATGCAGGCCTTGGCCCCGCATGCCCGTTTGTTAGTGTTTGCGGATGCGGGTCACATGGCCCCCATGGAGCGCCCGAAATTGGTGGCTGACGCTTTGCTGGATTGGTTGTTGGTTCCAGCGGCCTGAGCGGCAGGCACCGGGCAGACAACTTCAAAACAACAGCCCGACAAAGGACAAAGAAGCCGTCTAAACTGGCGCGTCGCTGGATGACGTAGAAAGTTCATATGAATCGCGCCTGGAATCGAAAAGTGTTTGCCGCCGCCTTGGGCCTTTTGGCATGGGCGCTGAGCACCGGGGCCCAAGCGGCTTGCCCGGCTTTGCTCAACCACACGGTGGAGCGCTTGCAAGACGAAAAGCCCCAGTCCTTGTGTCAGTACAGCGGCAAGGTGTTGTTGGTGGTGAACACCGCCAGCTTTTGTGGCTTCACCCCGCAGTACAAAGGCTTGGAGGCCTTGCACGCCAAATACAAAGACCAGGGTTTTGCGGTGCTGGGCTTTCCGTCCAATGACTTTTCTCAGGAGTCCGGCAACAACAAGCAAATTGCCGACTTTTGCGAGAGCACCTTCGGCGTCAAGTTCCCGATGTTCACCAAAACCCAACTCAGCGGCGAAGGCGCATCCCCTTTTTACAAGCAGCTTGTGGCCGAGTCCGGGCAAAAGCCCAGCTGGAACTTCTACAAATACCTGATTGGCCGCGACGGCAAGGTGGTCGACAGCTACAACAGCATGACCGGCCCCGACAGCAAGTCGATGATCGCGGCGATTGAAAAGTCCCTGAAGGCGGTGCCATGAGTGCTCGCATGAAGTTGGCGATTGTTGGCTCGGGGATTTCGGGCTTGGCGGTGGCGCACACCTTGCAAGGCCGTGCCGACATCACCGTGTTCGAGGCGGGTGATTACTTTGGCGGCCACACCCACACGGTGGACGTGACGCTGCCCACACCGCAAGGCTTGGTCACGCATGGGGTGGACACCGGCTTTTTGGTGTTCAACGAGCGCACCTACCCAAACCTGATCCAGCTGTTTGCAGACCTGAAGGTCGAGACCGTCAAGTCCGACATGTCGTTTTCGGTCAAGGTGCCCGGTGCCCGCAAGGGCCAGCCTCTGGAGTGGAGCGGCACCAACCTCAACACTGTGTTTGCGCAACGCGGCAATTTGCTCAGTCCACGCTTTTGGCGCATGCTGTCCGATGTGATCCGCTTCAATGGCTTGTGCACCCGTATCGCCCAAGAGCAAAGCGAAGAGGCCTTGCAGCAACCGCTTCAAGACTTTCTGACCACGCACCGTTTCAGCGAACAGTTCCGCGACTGGTATTTCTTGCCCATGCTCGGCTGCATCTGGAGCTGCCCGACGGACCAAATGCTGCAGTTCCCGGTGGCGACCATGATCCGGTTTTGCCACAACCACGGCCTGATTCAGGTGATGAACCGCCCGCAGTGGTTCAGCGTGGTGGGCGGGGCGCGGCAATATGTGGAGAAAATTTTGGCCCATGTGCCCGACAAGCGCTTGAACACACCCGTGCGCCTGATCGAGCGCGATGCCCAAGGCGTGCGCATCGTCACCGATGGCCGTGCCGAGCATTTTGACGAAGTGGTGATCGCCACCCACACCGACCAAGCCCTGGCCATGCTGCGTGAGCCATCGCCCAATGAACAGCATGTGCTGGGCAGCATCCGCTACCAGGCCAACCGCGCCGTTTTGCACACCGACGCCTCGGTGCTGCCCGCCAAGCCCAAGACCTGGGCCGCCTGGAATTACGAACGTGCCGCCAGCGATGAACGCGAGTCCTCCCGTGTGTGCCTGCATTACCTGATCAACCGCCTGCAACGCATTCCGTTTGCGCAGCCGGTGGTGGTCTCGCTCAACCCGGTGCAAGCCATCGACCCGGCCACCGTTGTCGGCGAGTACGAGTATGCGCACCCGGTCTTCGACATGAAAGCCATCAAGGCCCAGCAGTGCCTGCCTTTGATTCAAGGCTTGCAGCACACCTGGTTTGCGGGGGCATGGGCCGGTTATGGCTTCCACGAAGACGGCCTCAAGTCGGGCCTGCAAGTGGGCCGCATGTTGTTGGCCAAGATGGAGGCGGGCACTGCATGAGCGCAGCGGGGGCTTGCCTGGGCTGGGGCCAAGTGCGGCACACGCGTTTGCGTCCGGCACGGCACGCCTTTGTGTACCCCACCGCGTTTTTGATGTTGCCCATGCGCCGCTTGCAGGGGCAAGCCGCTTCAGCCGATCTGGCCATCAACCGCCGAGCCTGGTTTGCCTTTCATGATGTGGACCACGGCGATGGCCGCCCGGCCTCACAAGGCGGGGCCTTGGCCTGGATGGACGAATTGCTGCAGCAGGAAGGCATCCTGGATGCACAAGGTGAAATCTGGCTGCAGACCTTTCCCCGCGTGTTGGGCCATGCCTTCAAGCCCGTGAGCTTTTGGTACGCGCACCGCAGCAACGGTTCTTTGGCCGCCATCGTGGCCGAGGTCAACAACACTTTCGGCGAGCGCCATTGCTACCTTTTGCCCGCGCCCCAATACGGCCACACGCTCAGGGCCGACAAGGTGTTCCATGTTTCGCCCTTTTGCGATGTGCAGGGCGAATACCGTTTTCGCTTCATGCGCACCCAAAGGGATGGCCGCGAGCAACTGGTGGCCCGCGTGGAGCACGCCGACGCCGATGGCCCCCTGATTGACACCAGCTGGAGCGGCAGCCTGGAGCCTGCCAACGCTGCGGCCTTGCGCCGCGTGATGTGGCGCTTTCCCCTGCTTACGCTGGGCGTGGTGGCCCGCATCCATTGGCATGCCTTGCTGCTCTGGCTCAAAAAAGTTCCCTTTTGGCGCAAGCCCGTGCCCCCTTCATTGTTTGTGACCCGATGAAAAACGACACCGAATCGATGGCCCCCATCTTGAATGGCGCTGTCAGCAGCGTGGCCGCCGCCAACCATCGCTTGCCCCAAGCAGCTCGGCGGGTCATGGCATTGCTGGCCCGCCTGAAGGTGGGCATGCTCACCTTGTACGGCCCCGATGGTGTGGCGCATGTGTTTGGCAAGCACCAAGCCCCTTTTGCCACGCTGCACATCCAGCGCTGGGAGGTGTGCGCTGCCGTGCTCAAGTCGGGTGATATCGGCTTTGCCGAGGCCTACATGGACGGTGATTGGGCCACCCCTTCGCTGGCCGATTTGCTGCGTTTGTTCATCGCCAACCGCCGCGAGATCGAAAGCGCGATTTACGGCCATTGGCTGGGCCGCCTGGCCTACCAGCTCAAGCACTGGCTCAACCGCAACAACAAAACCAACAGCCGCAAAAACATCCATGCGCATTACGACTTGGGCAATGCGTTCTACCAAGTCTGGCTGGACGGGACGATGAACTACTCATCGGCGCTGTTTGGTGAGGACAAGAACCAGGACATGGCCGAGGCCCAAAAGGCCAAGGTGCGCCGCGCCCTGCGCATGACCGGCGTCAAGGCCGGTGACCGCGTGTTGGAGATCGGTTGCGGTTGGGGTGCCCTGGCCGAGGCCGCCACCTGCGAGCTGGGTGCACACATCACCGGCGTGACCTTGTCTACGGAGCAGTTGGCTTTTGCCCAGGCACGCATGAGCCGTTTGGGCGTGGCCGCTCAGGCCGATTTGCGCTTGCAGGATTACCGCGACATCAGCGATGCGCCTTTCGATGCGATCTGCTCGATCGAGATGATCGAGGCGGTGGGCCAGTCGTATTGGCCGACGTACTTTCAGACGGTGAGCCGCTTGCTCAAACCCGGTGGCCACGCTTGCATCCAGAGCATCACGATCGACGACGCCTTGTTTGACCGCTATGTGAAGTCCACCGATTTCATCCAGCAGTACATCTTCCCGGGCGGGTGCTTGCCCAGCCCCAGCGAGTTCCGCAAGCAAGCACGGGCTGCCGGCCTGGAGGTGGTGGACGAATTGAACTTTGGCCCTGACTACGCCGAGACTTTGCGCCGCTGGCGCGACAGCTTCATGGCGCAGCTGGACCAAGTCAAGGCCCTGAAGTTCGATGACCGATTCATCCGCCTGTGGGAGTTTTATCTGGCGTATTGCGAAGCGGCGTTTGACGAAGCCAACATCGACGTGATCCAGTTCACATTGCGCAAGCCTGCTTGAATCCACAATCCGCCGATGGGGGCCTTCTTGATGAACATCGCACACCACACCGCCACGCGTCGCCGGGCTTTGCAACGCATGGCCGCCTTGCCATTGGCCGCCACATTGCCTTGGGTGGCGGCTTGTGCGGGCCCCCAGGTTCAGCAATATGCCCAAGAGACGCCCGTGCTGGATTTGCGCAGCTACTTCAACGGCAAGGTCGATGCCTGGGGTGTCTTCACCGACCGCAGCGGTCAGGTGGTCAAGCGCTTCACGGTCGAGATGGATTGCAGCTGGCAAGGCGAGGAGGGCGTGTTGGACGAGGCCTTTGTGTATTCGGACGGCACGCGCCAGCGCCGCATCTGGAAGTTGCGTGCTGGCCCGAACGGCAGCTACACCGGCGCGGCCGACGATGTGGTGGGCCAGGCCCGCGGCCAAGTCAGCGGCAACGCATTTCGTTGGGGCTACACCCTGGCCTTGCCGGTCGATGGCCGCATTTGGCACGTGGACTTTGACGACTGGATGTACCTGATGGACGATCGCGTCATGCTCAACAAGGCCACCATGAGCAAATGGGGCATTCGCTTGGGCGAGGTCACTTTGTCTTTCACCCGCCGCACGCCCTTGGTGTTGCCGAAATGAAGGCGTTCAATCCGCCCATCACCGATTGGTCGGGTCGCCGTGTTTGGTTGGTCGGCGCATCCACCGGTATTGGCTTGGCCTGTGCGCAGCAGATGCGGCAAGCGGGCGCGGTGGTGATCATTTCCGCCCGCAAGCCGCAAGGCATTCTCGAATGGGCCGTGCAGGACGCGGGCGTGCACTGGCAGCCGCTGGACGTAACGGTGCAAGCCGACGTGCAGGCCACAGCGCAGCGCATTTTGGCCCAAGGCCCCCTCGACATGGTGGTGTACGCAGCAGGCCATTACAAAGCCCAACGCGCCACGGCCATGGATTTGCAGCAGTTGTTGCAGCACCAGAGCGTCAACTACCAAGGCGCATTGCAGGTGCTGGATGCGGTGCTGCCCAGCATGCTGGCGCAAGGGCGCGGGCACATCAGCTTGCTCAGCAGCGTGGCCGGCTGGCGCGGTTTGCCCAATGGACTGGCCTATGGCCCCACCAAGGCGGCTTTGACCCACTTGGCCGAAACGCTGTATCTGGATTTGCAAGGCGCGGGCATTGGCGTGAGCGTGGTCAACCCGGGCTTTGTGGATACGCCTTTGACCGCACAAAACGAGTTCACCATGCCGGCCTTGATCAGCCCCGAGCAAGCGGCGCAAGCCATGCTCCAAGGCTGGGCGCAAGGTGCTTTTGATATCCACTTCCCCAAGCGCTTCACGCTTTGGCTCAAGCTCTTGCGGATCTTGCCTTACCGTTGGTATTTCCCCCTGGTGCGGCGCTTCACAGGACTTTGAACATGGACACCCGGCTTGCCACGGCCCAGTTGGCCGAATTTTTTGAAAAGCTCACGCTAGAAAGCGTGGCGCAGTTGCCCAACATCTATGACGCACAGGCACGTTTCAAAGACCCGTTCAATGAGGTGCAGGGCCTGACCGAGATCGAGCGCATTTTTCGCCACATGTATGTGGCACTCGATGGGCCTCATTTCGTCATCACCGGCCAGTTGGTCGATGGCTCACAGGCCTTTTTGACCTGGGAGTTCCGCTTTCGCTTCAAGCGCTTTGACACGCAGACCTTGCAAGTCGTGCGCGGCGGCAGCCACGTCATGTTCAACGACCAAGGCTTGGTGACCCTGCACCGCGACTATTGGGACGCGGCGGAAGAGCTCTACGAAAAGCTGCCCCTGCTGGGCGGCGTGATGCGTTGGCTTAAAAAGCAGGCCAATACTTGAGGTGATCCGTCAGCGCTTGCGCTTGGACGGTGACGTGTTTCCATGCGGGGATGGATCATCGTCGCAGTCGAAGCCGCGACCGACAAACGCATCAAGCCGGTTGGCTGTCGATGAAGCTTTGGCGCTGCGCCATCTTGTCGTAGAGCCTGTGTAGGTTCGGGTAAGGCGTGCGCCAGTCGATTTGCGGGAAGCGGAAATCCAAATAACCCACCGCGCAGCCCACGGCGATGTCGGACAAACTCATGTGGATGCCCGAGCAAAAAGCCTTTTCACCCAAACCCTGGCTCATGGCGCGCAAGGCGTGCTGGATCTTGTCCAGTTGGCGGTCGATCCAGGCTTGGCTGCGTTGGCTGTCCTCGCGACCGGTCCAGACGGCTTCCATGCGGGCCAGCAAGGCGGCGTCCAGCAGGCCATCGGCCAGGGCCTCCCAGGTTTTGACTTCGGCCCGCTCGCGGCCGGCTGTCGGAATCAGCTTGCCCACAGGCGACAGGGTGTCCAGGTATTCCACGATCACGCGGGAGTCGAACACGGCTTCGCCGCCTTCCATGACCAGACAGGGTACTTTGCCCAAGGGGTTGGACTCGTGGATGCGGGTATGGTCTGACCAGACGTCTTCGCTGATGAACTGGTAGTCCAGTTTTTTCTCGGCCATGACAATGCGCACTTTGCGCACATAGGGGCTGGTGATGGAGCCGATGAGTTTCATGTGTCCAGAAGTCGGTAATGGGTGGCTTTCAATTCTAGGTGAAGGTTCGCCGTCATACCTCAACAAATAGCGACGGGCTGTCACCTGGGGTCATGAACGCCCCGCCAACTACAATCGGGGGATGAATTTCTCCCCCATTTCCGCCCTTTCGCCGCTGGATGGCCGTTACGCCAGCAAACTCAACGCCCTGCGCCCGCTGATGAGCGAACAAGGCTATATGCACCGCCGCGTTCAGGTAGAAATTGCCTGGTTTATCGCCTTGTCCGATGCGGGCTTTGCCGAATTCAAGCCCTTGACGCCAGGCGCTCGCAGTTATTTGACCGCTTTGGTCAAGAACTTCTCCGAGGCCGATGCCGTCGCCATCAAAGAGTTCGAGAAGGTCACCAACCACGACGTGAAAGCCGTGGAGTACTGGATCAAGTCCAAATTCAAGGACCGTCCTGAGTTGGAGCACGTGGGCGAGTTTGTGCACTTTGCCTGCACCAGCGAAGACATCAACAACACCAGCCACGCTTTGCAGATCAAGGGTGCTCGCGCCCAGGTGATCTTGCCCG
>Ga0228701_1002337_pt1 | contig 11409 bp, 8 predicted proteins | sample McNCre117_Aug_MG_2_FD_178017 | JGI IMG/M metagenome (GOLD analysis project Ga0228701, IMG submission 178017) | Freshwater microbial communities from McNutts Creek, Athens, Georgia, United States - 11-17_Aug_MG | ecosystem: Environmental > Aquatic > Freshwater > Creek | place: USA: Georgia...
TGCCTTCATGATCTCGATCGTGCCGGGGGGCTTTGCCAATCTGGTGACGCCCGATTGGACCCCGTTCCTGTCCTCGCCGGTGGGCGTGAGCGCGATACTCATCACGCTGATGTTCGTGCTGGATGAGCAGATCGGCACGGTCGGCTATATCCTGACGCTCAAGCCGCTCGATGCGCAGATCCGTTCGGCCAATCCGCTGCTGGCGGGCTGGGTTGCGGCGCTGATGTGCTATCCGCCGTTCCAGATGATGAACCCGCCAGACCGGCCGCTGTTCTATCTCGCCAATACCTGGGGTGATGACACCTGGCACCGCGTTGTTGGCGAAACCGGCGCGCTGGCGTGGGGCTGGGCGCTGTGGCTGGTAGCTTTGACCGCCTGCTATGCCTGGGCAACGGTGGCCTTCGGCATCCGGTTTTCGAACCTCACCTATCGCGGCGTGCTGACCGGCGGGCCTTACCGCTTTACCCGCCATCCGGCCTATCTCGCCAAGAACACGTTCTGGTGGTTTGCCTCGATGCCGTGGACCGTGGCCAATGGTTCGCTGGTCGATGCGGTGCGCAACACCTTTTTCCTCGGCTGCGTCAGCGCGATCTATTTCTGGCGCGCCAAGACTGAGGAGCGCCACTTGCTGGCCGAAGATCCCAAATACCGCGCCTATTGGGTCTGGATGAACCAGCACGGCGCGATCACCGCGCCGCTTTACCGCATCGCCCAGGCGCTGCGCGCGCGGGCCAAGGTGCTGCCCGGCGGTTAGACCGCGGTGCCCTCGTCCGCGGTATAAACCTTGATGTCGCGCCCGGTCAGCCCCAGCCCGGCGCGCTCTTCGGCCCAGACCGCCATGTGCGGGGCCTTGAAGTGGACCGCCAGCTGCTCGCGCGAGGCCCAGACCTCGCTCACCCGGATCAGACCGGGATCGAGCACGTCCTCGCCGTAATTGTATTCGATGCAGCCGTCCTCGGCGCGGGTCGCTTCCATGACCTTGCGCATCATCGGGCGGGCTTCCGCCATCCGTTCAGCCGGAATGCGGAATTGGCCGACAACCAGGATCGCCATTACATCGCCTCGTCGTAAACGCGGGAAATATCGCCGCCCCATTCGCCGTTGAAGCGATCGAGCAGGCGCTGGGCCGGAACCTTGCCCGAGCGGACGATTTCCTCAAGCGGGGCGAGGAACCCGGCTTCGCTCTCGCCGATCGCGTTGAGCTTGCCGCGCGCACGCAGCCCGCCGCGCGCGATGTCGAGCACTTCGCCGGCAATGTCGCGCAGCGTGCCGCCACCGGGCAGCGGCGCATCGAGCCCGAGCTTGGGGACGGAGGAGCGTAGCGCCTCGCGCCCGGCCATGTCCCAGCCCTTGACCAGATCCCACGCCGCATCGAGCGCGCCCTGATCGTAGAGCAGGCCCACCCAGAACGCGGGCAGGGCGCAGATCTGGTTCCACGGCCCGCCATCGGCGCCGCGCATTTCGAGGAAGCTCTTGAGCCGAACTTCTGGGAAGGCGGTGGAGAGGTGATCCTGCCAGTCGCTTTCGGTCGGCAGTTCGCCGGGCAGGGCGGGCAGCTTGCCGGCGAGGAAGTCGCGGAAGCTCTGGCCCGCGGCATCGATGTACTTGCCGTCGCGGAAGACGAAATACATCGGCACGTCGAGCATGTATTCGGCGTAGCGTTCGTAGCCGAAGCCATCTTCGAATACGAAGGGCAGCATCCCGGTGCGAGCCGGGTCGGTATCCGACCAGATATGGCTGCGATAGGACAGGAAGCCGTTGGGCTTGCCTTCGGTGAACGGCGAATTGGCGAACAGCGCGGTGGCCAGCGGTTGCAGCGCCAGGCTGGTGCGGAACTTCTGCGCCATGTCGGCCTCGCTGCCATAGTCGAGGTTGACCTGGATGGTGCAGGTCCGCAGCATCATGTCGAGGCCCATCGTGCCCACGCGCGGCATGTGCCGCAGCATGATCGCATAGCGGCCCTTGGGCATGATCGGCAGTTCGTCGCGGCGCTTGTCGGGCCACATCCCCAGACCCATGAAGCCGAGGCCGAAGCGTTCGCCGATCGCGCGCACCTGATCGAGGTGGCGGTTGGTTTCATCGCAGGTCTGGTGCAGCGTTTCGAGCGGCGCACCCGACAGTTCGAGCTGGCCTGCCGGTTCAAGGCTGACCGTGCCGTCGGACCCGCTCATCGCGATCACGTGGCCGCCTTCGACCACTTCTTCCCAGCCGAAGTCCTTGAGCGCGAGCAGCAGGTCGCGGATGCCGCCGGGCTCGTCATAGGATGGGGCATGATGATCGGCGCGCGAAAAGACCTGCTTTTCGTGCTCGGTGCCGATCCGCCATGCAGCGCGCGGCTTCTCTCCCTTGATCATCGCCGCGATCAGTTGGTCGCGGTTTTCGATCACCGGATCGTTGCGATCCGAAACCTGTCTTGTGCTCATGACGGGGAGATAGGTGGCTGGCGATTGTTGCGCCAGCATTAAATTACCAATCCCCCGCGGTCCCCATCCACAGCGATGTTGCGGCAATCGCGGCGGTTTCGCCGCGCAGGATCCGGGGGCCCAGCGTGATCGCCCGGGCCTGGGGCAGGGCGCGCACGGCCTCGCGCTCGGTAGCATCAAAGCCGCCCTCGGGGCCGACCAGCAGCGCGGCGGGGCCAGTGGCCGCGGCAAAGGCCGCGCGGGCGGGATCGCCGCCGAGTTCGTCGGCAAAGAACAGCGTGCGGGCCGGTTCCCAATCGCGCAGCAGCGCCTCCAGCTTCACCGGCTCGGCCAGCTGCGGCAGGGCGGTGCGGGCGCATTGCTCGGCCGCCTCGATCAGCACGGTGCGGGCGCGCTCAAGGTTGAGCTTGTCGGCCACGCAGCGCCGGGTCAGCACCGGCTGGATCCGCCGCACCCCCAGTTCGCAAGCCTTTTCGAGCACCAGATCGAACCGGTCCTTCTTGAGCAGCGCCGCGCAGAGCGTGAAATCGGGCACTTCTTCGCGCGGGCGGAGCAGGGTTTCGGGGATCAGCACCACGTCGCGCTTGCCCGCGCTGGCGACGCTGGCGGCCCATTCGCCGGTCGCATCGTCGCACAGCACCACCGCGTCGCCTTCGCTCACCCGCATCACCCGCGCCAGATAGTGCGCCTGCTGGCCCTCGATCGCGATCGCGGTGCCTGCGCTCAGCGGGGCCGGCACGAACAGGCGCGGGGCGCTCTTGGGCGGCCAGGCGGGTGTCTTGGGCGAATGGGTGTCGGGCATGAGCGACCTCTAGCGCATTTCGCCCGAGAAGCTACACAGCCCTGCATGACTGCCCAGATCGTCCCCGATAGCGAGCACAAGGGAATCGTCGCGGCCCTGCCGCCGGCCCTGCGCAATTATGCCCTGCTGGCCCGGTTCGACCGGCCGATCGGCTGGTGGCTGTTGTTCTGGCCGGGGGCCTGGGGATTGCTGCTGGCGGGCGGCGAGCGGCGCTGGGACTTGCTGCTTTGGCTGCTGGCCGGTTCGATCGCGATGCGCGGGGCGGGCTGCGTCTATAACGATATCGTCGATGCCGAGCTGGACCGGCAGGTGGCGCGCACCGCCGCCCGGCCGATCGCGAGCGGCGCCGTGTCCAAGCGCGCGGCGTGGATCTGGCTGGCGGCGCTGTGCCTGATCGGGCTGGTGGTGCTGCTGCAATTGCGCCCGGTGGCACAACTGGTCGCGCTCGCCAGTCTGGCGCTGGTTGCGGCCTATCCGTTCATGAAGCGGATTACCGGCTTTCCGCAGGCCTGGCTTGGGCTGGTCTTTACCTGGGGCGCTCCGGTCGGCTGGATCGCGCTGCGTTTGGACCAGCTTGGAGTGATGGCCGCGCTCTATGCCGGTGCGATCGCGTGGTGCATCGGCTATGACACGATCTATGCCTGTCAGGACCGCGAGGACGATGCGCTGGTCGGGATCGGCTCTTCGGCGCTGACGCTGGGGCGGCACGTGCGGGCCGGGGTTGCGGCGTTCTACGGCGCCGCGGCGCTGTGCTGGGCGCTGGCGGTGTGGCTGCTGCGCCCCGATTGGGTGGCACTGCTCGCGCTGGCACCGGTCGCGGCGCATCTGGGCTGGCAGGCGCTGACCCTGCGGCCGGACGATGCCGACAATGCGCTCGCTCGCTTCCGCTCCAACCGCACCGCCGGGCTGCTGCTGGCGCTGGCCTGCTGGGTGGTGGGCAATGCCTAGGCGCGCGCTGCTGGCCGCGGTGCTGGCGCTGGCGGGCTGCCAGAGCCTGGGGATCGAGGAGAAGAATCTCGTCGCGGTCGGGACCGAACCGTTCTGGAGCGTCGAGGTTGATCCCGGCGAATTGACCTATGCCACGCCCGAGCGGCTGCTCGGCGCCAGCGCCCGGGCCGAGCGCAAGGCCGATCGGGCCGGGATCACCTGGCGCGCGGTGCTTGAAGGCCAGCCGCTGGTGCTGCGGGTTGAAGCGGGGCAGTGCAGCGATGGCATGTCGGACGCGGTCTATCCCTACCGGGCAACACTGACCGTGGCCGGGCAGCAGCGCCGCGGCTGCGCCCGCAACGGCCCCGGGCACGAGCGTTAGATTCAGAAAAACATGCCAGACCAGATGCCTGTCAGAATGACTGCGAAATTACTTGAGGTGCGGGTTACCTCAAGTTAGCTTTAAGTCATCGGGCTGGGAACAAGGTCGCCTGTCTATGGACCGTAACGATCTCTTGCCGATCGGCGAACTCTCGCGGCGCACGGGCCTCGCGGTGTCGGCGATCCGCTTTTACGAGGACAAGGGGCTGGTGCAGGCCCAGCGCACCTCGGGCAACCAGCGCCGCTTCCTGCGCTCGGACATTCGCCGGCTCAGTTTCATCCTCGTCGCGCAGAAGCTTGGGCTTGGTCTGGATGAGATCGAAAGCGAACTTTCGCGCCTGCCGCCCGATCGCACGCCCAGCCACGGCGATTGGCAGCGGCTGAGCCGATCGATGCGGGCGCAGGTCGATGCGCGGATCGCACTGCTGACCCGGACCCGGGCCAAGCTGGATGAATGCATGGGCTGCGGCTGCCTCAGCCTTGATCGCTGCCGGTTGCTCAACAAGGATGACCGCGCCGGGGTTGGCGGGGCGGTGGGGCCGCGCTTCGTGCTGGGCTGATCGCCCGCGCTTCAATGAAAATCGCGTGATTTCGGAATGACCCGCACCTGACGCGGGTGGCCGCGCGGGCGGCTGGGCCGGGCCGGCTCTGCCGCCGTCAGCCGGTCCAGCAGCGCGGTGCGATCGATGATCCGCTGGGCCATCAGGTGGACCACGCCTTCCTTGCTGCGCTGGACTTCGCCTTCGATCACCATCAGCCGGGCTCCCATCACCGCGCTGCGCTGGCGTTCGAGTTCGCTCGCCCAGAGCAGCGCGTTGACCACCCCGGTTTCGTCCTCGATCGTGATGAAGATCGCCTTGCCCGTGCCGGGCCGCTGGCGCACCAGCACCACCCCGGCCGCGCGCACCCTTGCCCCGTCGCGCGCCGCATTCACCGCCGCGCAATCGAGCACCCCGCTGGCGGCCAGCCCGGCGCGCAGGAACTGCATCGGATGGCCTTTGAGCGAAAGCCGCTGGGTCTGGTAATCGGCGACCACTTCCTCGCACAGCGGCATTGCCGGCAGGGCTGGGGCGGCTTCGGCGCGCAGCTCCCCGGCCTGGGCGGCGGCGAACAGCGGCAATTGCACCGGCACGATCCGCTGGGCGTCCCAGCCAGCCTCGCGCCGGTTTGTGCCCAGCGAGCCGAGCGCATCGGCATCGGCCAGCAATTGCAGCGCGCGCGCCGGCAGGCTGGCCCGGCGGGCAAGGTCTTCGAGCCCGGCAAAGCGCCCCGCCGCGCGGGCGGCCACCATTTTGCCGGCCCAATCCTCGCGAAAGCCGCCGATCTGGCGCAGGCCGAGGCGCAGCACGCGTTCGGCTTCGAGGTGGTTGTCCCAGTGGCTGGCGTTGATGTCGATCGGGCGCACTTCAACCCCGTGCTCGGCGGCATCGCGCACCAGTTGGGCCGGGGCGTAGAAGCCCATCGGCTGGCTGTTGAGCAGGGCGCAGGTGAAGGCCGCCGGATAGTGGCACTTCAGCCATGACGAAACATAGGCCAGCCAGGCGAAGGCCTGGGCATGGCTTTCGGGAAAGCCGTATTCGCCAAACCCCTCGATCTGCTTGAAGCAGCGTTCGGCAAAGTCGAGGGGATAGCCACGCGCGGTCATCCCATCGACCAGCCGCAGGCGGTGCTGGTCGATGGTCCCGTTGTTGCGGAAGGTCGCCATCGCGCGGCGCAGCGCGTCGGCCTCGGCCGGGGAATAGCCCGCCGCGACAATCGCCAGCTTCATCGCCTGTTCCTGGAACAGCGGCACGCCCAGCGTCTTGTCGAGCACGCTTTCGATTTCGCCGGGCGGGCCGGGATAGTCGACCGCTTCCTCGCCATTGCGCCGCCGCAGATAGGGATGGACCATGCCGCCCTGGATCGGCCCCGGGCGCACGATCGCCACCTGGATCACCAGATCGTAAAGCCGGCGCGGGCGCAGCCGTGGCAGCATGGCGATCTGGGCCCGGCTTTCGACCTGGAAGGTGCCGATGCTGTCCCCGGTGCACAGCATGGCATAGGTCGCCGGGTCTTCGCGCGGGACCGTGGCCAGCGTGAGATCGGCGAGGCGGTGCTGACGCAGCAGGTCAAAGCTCTTGCGGATCGCGGTGAGCATCCCCAGCGCCAGCACATCGACTTTCATCAAGCCCAGCGTTTCCAGATCGTCCTTGTCCCATTCGATGAAGGTGCGATCGGGCATGGCGGCGTTGTGGATCGCGGCCAGTTCGTCGAGCCGGGTTTCGCTGAGCACGAAGCCGCCGACGTGCTGCGAGAGATGGCGCGGAAAATCGAGCAACCGCGCGACCATTTCGCGCAGCCGGGCAAGCTCGGGATTGGCGGGATCGAACCCGGCCTCAGTCAGCCGGGTTTCGGGCAGTTCGCCGCTGCTCCAGCTGCCCCAGACCGTGCCCGAAAGCCGGGCGGTCACGTCTTCGCTCAGCCCCAGCGCCTTGCCCACTTCGCGGATCGCGCTGCGCTGGCGATAGCGGATCACCGTGGCCGCGATCCCGGCGCGTTCGCGGCCGTGGCGGGCATAGATGTACTGGATCACTTCCTCGCGGCGTTCATGCTCGAAATCGACGTCGATGTCGGGTGGTTCGTCGCGCTCGGTCGAAAGGAACCGCGAGAACAGCAGCCGTTCCTGCACCGGATCGATCGGGGTGATGCCCAGAAAATAGCAGACCAGCGAATTGGCCGCGCTGCCGCGCCCCTGGCACAGGATCGGCGGATCGAGGCTGCGGGCATGGCGCACGATGTCATGCACGGTGAGGAAATAGCAGGCGTAGCCGCGGCTGTGGATCAGGCCGAATTCCTCGTCCAGCACGCGCTGATAGGCGGCGGGCAGGCCATCGGGGAAATGGCTGCGACCGCCTTCGCGCACCAGATGTTCAAGCCAGCCCTGCGGCTCCCAGCCGGGCGGCACGGGTTCGCGGGGGTATTCGTAGCGCAGTTCGCCAAGGGTGAAGGTGATCCCGTCAAGCAGATCGCGCGTGGCGTGAAGCGCAGCCGGGCAGGCGCGGAACAGCCGGGCCATTTCGGCCGGCGGCTTGAGATGGCGTTCGGCATTGGCGGCCAGCTGGCGCCCGGCGGTCTGCAGGGTCAGGCCTTCGCGGATGCAGGTCAGCACGTCCTGCAAGGGGCGGTCGCCGGGCGCGGCATAGAGCGCATCGTTGGTGGCGATCAGCGGCACCTGTGCGCGCTCGGCCAGCGCCATGCGCTGGGCCAGCCGGCGCGTATCGCTGCCGCCCCGGGGCATGGTTGCGGCCAGCCAGATCCGCGGCGCGGCGGCGCGCAGCGCGCCCAGCAGCGCGGCATCGCCGTCCATTGCCACCAACGCAAGATCCCCGGCATGGGCCAGCAGGTCCGCGAGGAACAGCTGGCATTCGCCCTTGGCCGCGCGGCGGTTGCCCAGCGTCAGCAGCCGGGTCAACTGCTCCCAGCCGCGCCGGGTTTGCGGATAGGCGATCACATCGGGGGTGGCATCGGCAAAGACCAGCCGCGCGCCAAGGATCAGGCGAAAGCTGCCCGCCTGCCCGCCAACGGCCTGCCACGCGCGGTGGGCGCGGACCACCCCGGCCAGGCTGTTGCGATCGGCAATGCCGATCCCGGTCATGCCCAGCGCATGGGCCCGGGCGACCATCTCATGCGGATGCGAGGCCCCGCGCAGGAAGCTGAAATTGGTGGCCGCGGCGAGTTCGGCAAAGACGGGCGGCGCGGTCATGCGAACAGCCCGTGCAGATACCATTTCGGGCCTGAGCACTCTTCGTACAGGCCGTGGCGAAAGATCCAGTAACGCCGCCCGGCCGCATCCTCGATCCGGTAATAGTCGCGGGTCAGCCCGGCCTGTCCGGGGTATTCGCCGCCACGCCGCCGCCACCATTCGGGCGCGATCCGTTCTGGCCCTTCATAGAGCCGGACCTCGTGCAGCTTGCGCTGCCAGCGAAAGCGGTGAGGCGGCCCATCGGGGACTTCGGCCAGCACCTCGACCGGCTGGGGCGGATCGAGCAGGAACAGCGGGCGCAGCGGCGGTTCGCCCGGCGGCAGAGCCGGCCAGCAGGCCGGGGCGGGGGCATCGATCGCCGGGAGGGCGCGCTGCGCCTGTTCGGGAATGTGGCTGTCTTGCGGGGCCAATCGGCGCAGGCTGCCGGGGCCAAGCCGGGTGCTGAGCCGGTCGATCAGTTCGGCCAACTCGGTGGCATCACGCGCGCTGCCATCCAGCCCCGGCTGACTGGCTGCCAGCGGTTCGGCGCGGGGCACTGCCAGCACCATGCCATCATAGCCGAACCCGGGATCGAGCGGATCGGCCAGCGCGGCGATACGTTCGTCGAACAGGCGCAGGACCAGCTGCGGATCGCGGCAGGGCTGGCCGGTTTCGATATCGAGCCGGTGGCGTGCGCCATCGCTGCGCAGCAGGGCGAGGCTGAAGCAGCGCCCGCCCAGTCGGCGCTCTTCAAGCACGCCGGCGGCCTCGTGCAGCAGGTCGGCAAAGTGATGAGCCAGCGCGCCCTGATGGGTGAGCGGTTCGGCAAACCGGCGGCGAAAGCGCAGCGGGGCTGCTGCCGCCAGCGGGACCAGCGGAGCCTGCTCCTCACCGATCAGGCGGCGCAGCGCGGTTACTGCCTCGGCCCCGAACCGCGCGGCCAGACTGGCGGCGGGGCGCGCGGCCAGATCGCCAATCCGGGTCAGCCCGGCCCGGCGCAGCGCCAGCAGCGCGGCGGGATCAAGTCCCAGCGCGGTAACCGGCAGGGCGCGGATCGCCGCAGCTTCATCGGTCAGCGGCTGGGCGGCGGCGTGGCGGGCCAGCGCCTGGGCAGCCTCGGCCGTGGCGGCCAGCGCCAGCCGGCATGACATCCCGATCGCGGTACAGGTGTCCTCGACCTCGGCGGCCAGCCCGGCCTCGCCGCCGAACAGATGCTCGGCCCCGGTAATGTCGAGGGTGATCCCATCGGGCAGGGCGAGCGCGGCCAGCGGCGTCCAGCGGGCGCAGCACCGCACCATGCGGGCCAGCCACGCGCGGTCGGCGGCTGGGTCGAACGGGGCGGCGATCAGGCCGGGCTGGCGCGCGCGGGCATCGGCCAGCGTCAGCCCGGGGGCCAGCCCCAGCGCGGCGGCGCGGGCATCGACCGCCGCGAGGCGGAGCGCGCCCTTGACCTTGATGATCAGCGCGAGCGGGGCGTCAGGCGGCGGCGCGGGCGTCAGCGTCGGGCAGTCCGGTTCCTCGATCCGCAGCCGTTCTGCGGACAGGAACGGAAACCACAGCGCCAGATACCGCCGCTTCGCTGAAACTGCGTTGGTCACGGTTCCACTCCAGCTGCCAGTCGATCCCGCAGGGGCCGGATCGCTGGCGCAGCAAGGTGATGGCAAAGCTCGCTTGCCCCGGGGCTTGGCCGGGCAGGGCGCGCGAAGGGGCGGCGGCCACTTGCCAGCGGGTTTGGGCGGCGCTGGGCACGGGGCGGGCATCGGCGCGCAGCAGCAGCAGCGGCACGCCTGATTGCTGCGCGGCAAGGGCCAGGCGGCGGCTGGCGGTGAGATCCAGTTCGCGCATCGGGCCCCAGCCTTCGGCGATCACTGCCCCGAGCGCAGCGCAGCGCAGCGCATCGACCGCCGCGCGCAGCAGCGCCAGACTATCGGGCACCAGCCCGACCAGCGCCTGACCCGGTGCCGCGCCGAGTTCGTTCCAGCCATTGCCCTGCAGCACGCCGCCCAGGCCCAGCCCCCGGCGCGAGCGCAGCCACAACACGGTCTGGCCGGGGCGGGGCATGGCCGTGCCCAGAGCCAGGGCAAAGCCCGCCGCCGCCGGGGCATCGGCGACGTCGGCGGCGTAGATTTCGTGGACCCGGCCATAGGCCAGACCGCCGCCCAGCGCCGCATCGAACGAGGCGATCCCGCTGGCCCAGCAGCGCGCATCGGGCAGGCCCGCATGAGCGGGGGCAAGGACTGAACTGATTCGCATATGTTCTTATTATGTTCCATTGCGGAACGAGATCAAGCGGCCTCGTGCGAAGCGGGGATATGGCTTGATTTTTAGGACTATTCAGCGGCGAGCAGCTGTTCCGCCGCGCTGAGATCGACGCTGACCAGCCGGCTGACCCCGCGTTCGACCATCGTCACCCCGAATAGCCGGTGCATCCGGCTCATCGTCACGGCATTGTGGGTGACGATGAGGTAGCGGGTATCGGTTTCCTGGGTCATCGCTTCGAGCAGGTCGCAGAAGCGTTCGATATTGGCATCGTCGAGCGGGGCGTCGACTTCGTCGAGCACGCAGATCGGCGCCGGATTGGTCAGGAACAGCGCGAAGATCAGCGCCACGGCGGTCAGCGCCTGTTCGCCGCCCGACAGCAGGGTCAGCGATTGCAGCCGCTTGCCCGGCGGCTGGGCATAGATTTCGAGGCCGGCTTCCAGCGGATCGTCGGAATCGACCAGCGCCAGATGGGCCTGCCCGCCTTCGAACAGGCGGGTGAACAGGCGGCGGAAGTGCCCATCGACCGCTTCGAACGCCGCGCGCAGGCGTTCGCGCCCCTCGCGGTTGAGGTTGCCGATCGAGCCGCGCAGGCGGTTGACCGCTTCGGCCAGCTCGGCCTGTTCGGCGAGGCTCGATCCGTGGCGCTCCTCGGCGGCGGAAAGTTCGTCGGCGGCGACGAGATTGACCGGGCCGATCCGCTCGCGTTCGGCCACCAGCTTGTCATGCTCGGCGGATTCCTGCGCGGCGGCGGCCACTTCGGCGCCGGAAAAGCCAAACCGTTCGGGCAGCAGCGGCGGCGGGCACTGGAACCGCTCGCCCGAGATGCCGGCCATTTCCGCCCGTCGCGCTTCCTCGTTTTCAGCGCGGGCAACGGCGCCAGCGCGCAGTTCGCG
>Ga0228701_1002340_pt1 | contig 11401 bp, 14 predicted proteins | sample McNCre117_Aug_MG_2_FD_178017 | JGI IMG/M metagenome (GOLD analysis project Ga0228701, IMG submission 178017) | Freshwater microbial communities from McNutts Creek, Athens, Georgia, United States - 11-17_Aug_MG | ecosystem: Environmental > Aquatic > Freshwater > Creek | place: USA: Georgia...
CTTATTGGTTCCAAATTAATGAACCCCCAGAAACATAGTCTAGCCATCCACCTATACTTTGAGGTGTATTGGGGTTCTGAATTGAACTGAAATTACTTCCATCAAAAGAATAAATTGAATAACCGTCACTAGAGTTTAAATAAATTTTATCGTTTATAATTCCTATATAACTACTAATTCCCACGCTTAAGGAAGTGTTTTGTATGAAACTGAAAACATTCCCATCAAATTTGTAGATGTCTCCATTTGGCATTTTATAATACATATTTCCATTTATTGAGCCTAAAATATTATATTTATTTAGCGCACTTGGACGATTTATCCTATCATAATAGCCAGCGGGAGGGCTTAAGTTTACAAATCTATATCCATCAAAATAATAAAATATGTAATTATTATTGCCATCATTTACATTGAAATATAGTTTATTATTTATGGTACCAACATAGTTGGATAATCCAATAGGAGTAGGTTCATCAATTACATCAATAGGAGTAAATGCTGTCCCGTCAAAAGTGTAAACAAGATATCTATCAATTCCATTCCATACATTATAGTATATCAAATTGTTTATAACTCCGATATATGTATAATAACTTATACCATTAGGTGCAATTAGACTTGTTTTTGTAAATTTCGAACCATCAAATTCCCAAATATTATATTCATTATTATAAAAAATTCTAAAATATGCTCTGCCATTTATTTCTCCTAAGTAGTTTCTTGTTTCAAAGCCTCCTGGAATATTAATTCCAGTTAATGCCCAAGTTATACCATCAAAAGAATAAATATTACTTTGATAATAATGTAAGGAAATGTTTGATGTAGATATTTGACCTAATAAATTTCGCCATTTATTACTTCTATCAAATACCTCTAATTCACCATATTTACCACAGTCCGTACAAAAAATAACCAATCCTAGCTCTGGTGATACTATTCTATTTCTTTGAACACTTGTCATTCTAGGAGGCAAAAAACCTTTAGTAGTAGAATTTACCTCTAAAACTGCAGAGGAAGCTGTTGAAGAGAATGTACCCACTATTATCTTTCCCGAAGTTTTAATATCAGTGGTTAAACTAATTGTACCTGAAATCAAAGTGCCAACTGAAGATAAACTAGGTAAGGTTACTAGACTAGAATTACTTGTAGCTGTAATATTTCCAGCAATATTAGCAGTTGCAGCATTTCCAGTAGTATTCTGGTTTAGTGTTGGAAAATTAGTCAAACTTGCTGCGCTTCCACTTGGTATTAAATAATCGATTCCTGCAGTTAATGGCGCTTGTACATTAGTTCCTATAACCAATCCAAGGTTTGTTCTAGCTGCAGCAGCAGTTGTTGCTCCAGTTCCTCCTTTTGATACAGATACTGTTCCGCTTAATGTACTTGCATCAGCAGTAGTCGGAATTGTAATATCTGTGCTACCATCAAATTCAATCCCATTAATTTTCTTTGCTGTTGCTAGCTTTGAAGCTGAAGCTGCATTACCAGTTGGTGTTAAATAATCAGTCCCCGCCGTTAATGGTGCTTGAACATTAGTACCAATTACTAATCCAAGGTTAGTTCTAGCTGTTGCAGCATCCGTTCCTCCTGTGCCTCCTTTAGCGATTGAAACTGTTCCATCTATATTACTAGCATTCACTCCATTTGCATAATAAGCGTAAGGGACATTCTGCAGTCTAGTTGTGCCCATTACTACAAAACTTGAACCGCCAGCAGGGTCCATCTCAACCTTTAAAAATTTAGGAGAAAGCTTCCAATCGATAGCTGCAAAGCTAGTAACATTAACTTCACCAACTACGACAGAAAACACTCCCTGTGCATTCGTAGTGACTTCCTTTGTTTCGGTATATTCAACTGTACCAGTCTCTGAGGTTTTAAGGATACTAAACTTAAGATTAATCTTTTGATTGGCTAATACTGTACCAGAAGAGTTTCTAGCAACACCTTGGAAGTTAACTCCACCAGTTTGTGCAAATGCGCTTTGACATAAAAGAACAATAATTGATAGAATTAGGATAACTTTTTTCATTCTTGAATTTTAATAAATTTGAAAACAGCGGACTTAGATGAATTGTCCATTGACTGATACATTAATCGAATAAAATACACGCCATCGTTTAGCGCTGAGATATTGAATTCTTTCTCTAAGAAGTTGATATAATAGGTCTTTTCATTCAGGTTAATAACTCTGCCACCCATATCGACTATATGAAATTCAATAAATCCAGGATGATTGAGAATTCCTTTAATACGGATATTTTGAGATGCAGGATTCGGATAAACAGAGATATTTTCACCTTCGGTAAAGCTAAGGTCTACAATCCCTGTTATCAGAGGAGTGTATGATTGAAGTACACCTGTGCTCAAAGATGAATTATCCGAATGTTTGTAAAATGAAATCGAAGAGGATTCTCCAACGCTATAATCTAAGGTTACCCCATTTGTGGCAGAATAAGAGCCAGAGACATTAATCGTTTGCGGGCTAATAGATTGACTATGGGCATTAAATATCACAAATGTCAATAAAATCGCAAAGGCGTATTTCATAGGTTAGCGGAATGGGAATCAATTATGGACGCTAAGAATCTTAATCTGAATAATTGTTAATATCAGTTTCTCGCAATAACGGAAAAATTAGAATAATGATTTAAAGGATTGGGGTGCCCAAATGTTCCGTTTTCGGAAAAGGGAACATTATCTGATGCACAATTACAAAATTCAAGTTGATTAAATGGGGGCTATCTTGTTCTTAGATATTACATTTACTGATTTAAGGTTTCGAACGTTTTCCTGTGCTTTCGTAAATAATTCAACATTCTATCAGATTTTATCTCTATCATTTCTGTGCCAGTAATTGATAAAGAAGCTTTTTCCTTCAAGTTAATGGTTCGACTAACAAGAATTTTTCCGTTATCATCGAAGGAAATAAAGTACCTGTCGAAAAGCTTATCATAAAGAGCAGACAATAAAACTGAGTTGTGTTCATCCGTTTTTTCTATGCTACTAGAATCCTTCCAGGGCACTATATGGGATGCAATCAATAATTCTTGAATTGAGGAGCCCGTAATAGCACATTTCCCCTCCCATAATTGAATTACATCTTTTCGGTATTTGCCTTGTCCGATTCGTCTCTTTCCAAAAGCTAAAGTTTCTGTTTCAGCGGAGCTATCCTCTGGCAATACATCTATGTTGATAGACTCTAACTTTATATCTGCTATATCTAATATTACATCAAACTCTTGTTTAGTCAGGTTATATAGGTAGCCTTGGTTAACATTCCCTTTGATGTTAAAAGGGCTATAGCTTGAGCTGTTTAAATCTTTAATCTTGTTGAAAATTACTGCTTTGTCAATCGGGGTTTCAAATAGGTAATATTTTACATCACAAATTCTTCCCTCAGTACCCCAATTCGAATGACCATTAAACTCTTCAGGCTTACTATAATTATATGCACTTGTTTGCGCAACGCAATACCCTACCACCTTCGACTTAGAATAATTAATTATAATATCTCCTGCCCGCAATTGCGTCATAGTATCCCAATGGTGGATGCTTCTTCCGTTTTTATCAACGATTGGAGCCCAAAGGCATTCGAACTGATACTCCAACTTAAACGTTTGTCCTTGATTTACCCAGAAATAAGCCATAATTATAAAATCTCGTTTTTTAACGAAAATATCTTCTTCTTAACAGCCGACCTTAGTACAAATGATAGCTTCCTCATTGGAACATTTTTCAAGCCATAACGCCTACTAAGTAATAGTTCCAGTTCATCTACCAGTTCTTTCTCAATTCTGAAGGAAACCGTAGTGTCGAATCTCTTTACTGTATTATTCACTGGCGGCACATTATAGCACCTAAGGTCAATTTTTGATGTTTTTAGTGGCATATTATATCTGAAAGTTATAAATAAAAATACTCAATCTTTAGAATTATGACAAGTAATAATAGACTTACCGTTTAATAAATAAATCAGGTTACAATCAATTAAAAAATTTAAATTATAATAAATTTAAAAACCATTTATTAATCGGAAATTATGGGATTATTTTCAGCATTATTAGGGAATGCAGGCACTGTTAGCAAAGACGACTTGGTAAAAGAGTTTGGAAAACTATTAATTGAAGGAGAAGATATTGAGCTTGGATTTAAGTTAATTAGAGACACATTCATTTTTACTTCTAAGAGGTTAATTCTTGTTGATAAACAGGGTTTAACTGGGTCTAAAACAGAATACAAGTCAATCAACTACAAGAGTATATCTCGTTTCAGCATTGAGACTGCAGGAACGTTTGACCTGGATGCTGAGTTGAAGATTTGGATTTCAGGAGAAGCTCATCCAAGTATTAAGAAACAGTTTAACAAATCTGTTAATGTTTATGATGTTCAGAATGTTTTAGCGTTTCACGTTTTAAAATAATAAATATGAAAACTCTAATCAAAAATCTCTCATTAATTACTTTCCTTATTACATTCTCAATTTCCTCACCAATATTAGCTGGGACAAAGAAACTAACAGCTGAGGGATATGTATACTTATGTAATGGACCAAGCTCAAAGGTTTATCATCGCTTTGAGAGTTGCAAAGGACTAAATAGGTGCTCAACGCAGATAGTCAAGGTGTCACTATCAGCAGCCCAGAGTAAGGGAAGAAGAGCTTGTAGAATAGAATATTAATCAGTTAAACAATTATAAAACCCCGACTACAATGAAAAAATTATTTTTATCCTTTATTTTCAGCATTCTAGCGTTTGCTGCATTTTCACAGACTCAGACGTATGTAAATCCTTACACTAAGAAAGACGGCTCAACTGTTCAAGGTTATTATAGAACTTCGCCTAATAAGACCAATACCGACAATTATTCTACTCAAGGTAATACTAACCCTTATACTGGTCAATCAGGTACTAGAGCTAAAGATTACTCTTCAGAAGCAAGTAATTACGGGTCAGGACAAACTATCCAGACTGGTCCTCGTGGTGGGCAGTATTACTATAATGAGAACGGGAATAAGACATACGTTCCAAAGCAGCCTAGATAATTATTAACCCCAAATTTAATAACTATGAAAATTACAATTGACCTCGGGAATATTTTCAAAAAAGAGTTCTGGAATAGGTTGGATTTTATTGGAGCTTTAATAATATTATTAGCTGGTATTTTATGGGTATTTATTATACCACTAATTCTAAGTGTGATTATATTAATTTTTCCTGAAACTAGCTGGATAAGCTCTCTTTCAGATTTTTGGAAACCGATTTCTGCCAAAGATTTTATTTTGTTCAATGCATATTTGATGTTAATATTATGTTTTTCCTGGTTTATTGACCTTATTGAAGGTTCAGATTTAGAGGAGGAAACATTTATTAATACTTTTTCGTCCGCACTCGTAGCCTTTTCTGCGCAAGAACTTAATTTTAGATATTTTGAATTTTCTGATAATTTACCATGGAATATATTTCTATATTTTCCAACAATAATGTTTTTATTAAAAATTCAATTTAGAAGAACGATTCAAATTAAATCGATGTTAAACTCAAACGCAGATATGTTGCGAAAATTGACTCGTACTGATGAAGAACTTAGATTAAAAATATTAGAAAAAAAGTTGAAGGATTTAATTAAATAAACATTATTGGGCAGCTAGATTTCGTTTCTTGCTGCCTTTTTTTAGAAAGGTGTTGAATCATACCTATAGTAATTATCACGCTCACAGTCCTGCTTTATCACCCCTTTATTAAGCAAGTAATCCATAGCCTCTAAATCATTTAGTTTATGGAAATATTCAAAACGAGTCAGTAAATAAACTATTTCCCTCACCGAATAGCCCGTTTGGGGTTGAAGTAATTGTTGCAGCTCTTTCTCTGTTTTGTCTACAGGAACTTCCTCTAAAAAATGTTTTTTTGTGGTGTCATTTTTAACACTTTCTACACTTTTGCCGCCATTCTGGTATTCCTGCCAAGTAAACTGACTTAAATAATCTGCGAAGTCTCCACCCGCTTGCCGCAATTCATTCGGGGCATATTGCTCTAGAAAATCATTAACCAGAACCTTAGTCTTGGGCAGTTTATTGGCGAATAGCTCAACCTTCTTTTTCCACTCATTATAAGTTCCACCATCATCCGATAAATCAGGGAATACTACAATGTTTCTACCTTTCAGAACTTTAAATTTATCCTCAGTAAGCGACGACTTATTATATACTGCTAGCCATAACAAATCATTATCGTCCTTAGGTACTCCATAATAACAAGTGCCATAAATAGCTGTCTTAGGAGCCTCGACAATTGCAATGGGATTCTTAGGGTACTTCTTCAATAAATGTGACCCAAAGAAACACGACACCTTGAGTTCGTTTTTCTCGTATTCCTCTACCCATTGATTGCCTGGTTTGTCTTTAATTAGTGAATGAAGCGCGCTAGTTTTAACCGTTTTATTTCGCTCATCAAACTGTTTGACCTGGACGAAAGCTACCTGGTCATTTTCATTGATATATGGGATTGTCAGAGCACCACGAAGGTGCCCTGACTGAATTGTTCCCAATAAATACATCGATATTATCTCCTCCAGTAAATTTTCTGGAACCCCTCTATTGGATAGGTATGTGAAGAAGGTGCATTCATTATATCCACCTAAGGTAGTCTTTAATGCATCCTTGGGGATAAATACTTGTTTCTTCTCCGATTGAGAGTGTGATTCTCGTCTTATCGCAAGGCTTTTTGCCAGGTTGACTGTATCAATCCTATCCGATTTAGGATACATGTAGTAACCACATGAATCTTGTCTATCGCATCGTCCAAATTGCTCTGGTTGAAGTTCCCCAGTTACGGAATCAACGTACCTGACCAGTTTCTTCTTACCACAGCCTGGGCATAGATATTTTCTGCTTGACTTATCAAACTTGTATTTAAACTTGCTCATTTGTCTTTCGTGTTAAAAGTGTCAAACGAGACCGTGTAAAAAAACTTTTTCTAGAGGTTTAGATAGAAATACTACCTTACCCATATTCCGCCTTTCCAAGCCAAACTTTAGGGATTCGAGCCTTTTGGTGAAATTGGACTTATTTAATGGCTTATAGCCATTGTCCAAACAAAACGCGCGATAGGCTTCATAAAAGATTTTTAATGGCTCAAATACTTTAGTATCGGTAGTCTTTTGAATGTTAATCTCCTCCAAGAACATCTGAACGGAATCCGATTCTATTTTATAGCGGTTTAGTACATCCTCAGAAATCTTGCATTTGGAGAACTTGCCTTGGTCCAACAGTCTTTTTAATCCTTCAAGTACCCAATTAAGAATACCAGGCAATTCAGTCTCAATAATTTTGCTGGCTAAGAGTTTATCTTGCTTCTCTTCTTCAATGGTTACGTTGAATGGCAATATTAGGAATCGTCTAAAATATGCATCTGTTTGTTCAACATCTTTTGGAAGTTGATTACAGTTAAATATTAGCTTAGCATATTCGTGTAATAACAGAGGTCGACCATATGGCTGTCTAGCTTCAATTGGCTCGCCTGATGCCATCTTCTTAAGCATATCTGCTTCTAGCTTTCCACCAATTTCCGAGCCATAATTAACTAGCTTATTTGAAATCTGAGCTCTGTAATAACCTGCTGAATCGGTTAAAGATGTTAAAGAATAGTTACTTACATTTTCTCTCCCTAATAGGGCTAACATTATTTCAAAAACTACAGATTTGCCATTAGCCCCTGAACCATACAAGACTAGCATCTTCTCGGCTTTAATAGTTTTGTTACCGTTCTTAATAAATAAATACCCTAGATATTCAGCTAAAACTAGCTGAGCGGATTCATCCGGAAGTACCTCTGACAGAAATTTTTGAAATTTAGGGCACTTTGCATCTGAATCATATGCATAAGGTAATTGATAGGTTAAAAACTGCTCTTTGTCAAAAGGAATAGCTTTTACCTCCCCATCTGTAACTTTAAGGGTGCAATCTAGTAGATTGATATAGACTTCATTTGCCTCAAGCTCGGGGGTTGCGAAAATTTGAGTAGCAGCAAATTGTTTACAAAGTTTATCTCTAAAGCCGTAATCTTTTTGAATGATTTCAGGCACCTCTAAAATTTTTGCAACTTCAAATAAAAAGAGTTGAAAATGTTTCAGTTCTACTTTCTGCCAATACTGCCCATTGAACAAATAGATATCATCATTATATTGAACAATATCCCAGTCATTTGCTTGAGAAATATTTTGGATTTCATCAATACAGCAAATATAGTAATGCTTTTCTAGAAGTTTGAACTTTGAAATCTTCTTGATTAATTCCTCTTTGTTAAGAGTATTTTCGTCCTCATATTGCTCTAACAATTTGTCATATCCTTCAAACGCCCTGGAGTTGAAATCTATTCTTTTAAATTGTTTGAGCATCTTCTTCAGCACCTCTGTATGCTTAGATACAATTGGCTCTTCATTATGAAGATTTTCGAATGCAGCCTTTAACACTTCTGATTGTGATAAAGGGAAAGTGAATTTTGGGTTTAATGCCATTTTTATGTTGTTTAAAACTACAACACAAAGTTTGCGGCACTTCTATGCAGGTACGTTATATGAAAATGTACCTAAAATGTACTTTTTGTGAACTGGCTTTTAGAGATGTATTCTTCTAACCTTATTCTTAAATCGTCACTTAAGCTTGGTAGAACGAAGTATTTTACCTTATCCAATTTTTTATAATGAAATATATCGAACATTTTGGGTATTCTTTCTTTGTATTCTATCTCGAATTCTTCACAGAGAATAATACAATATTCTTTATTAGTTAAATGTCCCTTGGGTCTTAATCCGCTATCTCTCAGTAGATGGAAAAAACATAATGTTGTAGAATGGTCCCATTTAAAATAACTTGAATCATTTTTTAGATTTTTCGATTTGTTACTACCTTTTATGGGGGAACTTATTGCAAAGTTTGCCCAATTTAAGTATTCGTCAATTAGCTTTAAATAGCTTGATGCCAAGGATGATGAAATCATTAAATCCCATTCCTTTTCTGTAGCTACAAATTCTTTACAATTATCAAATAATTCTTTTGTGCGAGGAATTAAGTTGATAATTTGACTTGGTGTTAGTTTTTCAATAAAATACGCCTGTAGTTTATTGCTTTTAGATTTATTGAGGTTCTTAATTATTTCTTCAAGTGCAATTCTTCTTTCAGTTTCATCTAATTGCTTCAGGTCATTAATGAATTCTGCCCTACACGCTTCAACATATTTAGCAAAGACATAACCTATTTGAGGTTTTGAATTTTCATTCCAATCCCAACCAAAATCTTTATCTAACTTAAGGTACAAGTATAGTGAGTCATACTTGTCTATTATTGATTCAAAATGCGATTTAATGGTCATGAAGTTTGTTCATTATTTCAATATTTTAACTACTTTCCCTTTCTTAAAATAAACCCAAATAAATGAATTATCGCCTTGCTCATAAAGCAATACCTTATCATAACCACTTGAACTCCTTGCCTTACTTGGAATTCCCCATGCTAAGCTAACCTCAAGCTCGCTCATACCAACAGAGATTTTACTGTTATATATATTGTTTTTAAATATTGATTTTTCAATTTTTTTAAACAAATTCTCATCCATAAAATCAACACTTTGAAATGATTCTCCATAACTAAACCTATCTAAACCATTAATTCCAGAAGAAAATACATCAAAAAAATTGTAGTCTTTTTTGAATTTAAACTCCTCCCCATCATAATGAAAGGTATATAAAAAAGCAAAATCATTTATTTCCGAAAGCTTTGCTAACTGTACTTTTTTTAAAAATATTACTTTACCTGGCGTAAAAGTTATAGGACGACCTTCAAAAGGAGTAATATTAACACCTTTGTTAACTATATAATATTTCTTCTCTAAATTATTCTTTAGAAATTTATTATATCCAGATTCAATAACAACAACATCCGTAAATGATGGTTTATATAGTATTGAATCTGAGTTTTCTACAATCAATATTTCTGATTCAATTATTTCACTAATCTTTAAGGGCTTATTTATGTACTTATTGAATTCATCAGTATAAATATTTTTTTTCTCCCCATTCTTCAACAAAGTTGCTCCATATGGAGCGCTTAAGAAAATCAAGTTCTGACCCTTAATTCCATTTAGTATTGATTCATTTTCACTGAACACTTTAGGTAAGAAAAATGTAGAATCATACTTTATTGTTTTTTTAACCACATTTTTAGATAAATCGACAATCTCTATTTGACCCAATGAAGTAAATCCTATAATTAATAACGATAACACAAGGAAGGGGAAGAAATTCTTAGTAGTTTGAATTTTCATAATATAAACTTTACATGTGTTAATAAAAGGTAATTTTTACTCTAGAGGAAAATAACACGATGATTACTAATATAATTTCTAATAAAAAAATAGATAAATGTATCTATGAGAGATATTCAACTATTTATTTAAGAAGTAAAACAGAGTGTCAATTATAGCTATAAATGGATATTCTTAACAGTTGAATTGTTTCGGTATGTGGTTGTATAAAAGGTAAATTAGTTATTATTTATAACAACCTAATTGAGTCTTTTTATCATCAATATATCCCATCAATGCAGCATTGTTAGTTCCTGTATTTTTTAGATGATTATCGCTATTTTCTTCTGCGACATTAAATTCATCTTGCAATTTCTGGCAATCATTTAAATTATCTATCCTACTTTTCAGTCCAGGGTCATATGTTTCCCACTTAACAGTAGAAATGGTTGAGGTACCCATACCATTTGTAACATTTGAATATGGTGCACTTTCTGCTTCTTCTCTTGCATTAGTTATACAATGATATAACCCAAAAACACAAAAAATAAAAAATATCAAGCACCCGTATTTTTCACCTACAGACTTTTCTTTAGAAGGCTTATTTTCTTCGCTCATAATTCAGTTAGTTAGCTGGAATTTCACCCTTTCCTTCTTTTAATGCTTTATCAATTTCATCAGAAATAAAAACATTCCCAAATACTCCAACGCCAATTATTTTTGTTTTACCCTCCCAAGTAGCCTTTGTTGTAGAGAACAACACATAATTGTCAGAGGATATCGTGCTTTCAATCATCCTGTCCAATATTGCTCCACCAAGCATTAATCCTAATGCTGAACCAATTTGCTCCGCTCCAGAATCTGAATTTTTCATACTATCCTTTATTGACTTCTGCATTATGACATTCAGTTTGTTTTTAACTGCCTCTTTATGCCTGTCTTGAGTAGGATTGGTCAATGCACCAATGATAAGTAGAACACCAGTGATGATTAAAGTTATATGTTTGTTTTGCATAACTCGTCAGATTTTGTTTTTCTTAATAAACTTACCAATTATCCCTTAACGTATTAGTTTATATCCCCAACTATTTATCTAACGGCAC
>Ga0228701_1002345_pt1 | contig 11371 bp, 8 predicted proteins | sample McNCre117_Aug_MG_2_FD_178017 | JGI IMG/M metagenome (GOLD analysis project Ga0228701, IMG submission 178017) | Freshwater microbial communities from McNutts Creek, Athens, Georgia, United States - 11-17_Aug_MG | ecosystem: Environmental > Aquatic > Freshwater > Creek | place: USA: Georgia...
GCCGCGTCCCCGCGCGAGCCGGCCTACCGCGCGCTGCTTGGCACGGCCTATCTCAAGGGCGGGCGGTTTGAATCCGCGGCCCAGGCGCTCAACGATGCGATGAAGCTGGGTGACAACAGCGCCCGCACCGCGCTGTCGCTGGCGCTGGCCGAAATCGGCGCGGGCGCCCCGCGCGAAGCGGTCGCCATTCTGGATGACTGGCGCGATGCGATCCCGCCCGCGGATCGCGGGCTTGCGCTCGCGCTCGCGGGGGAAACCGGGCGCGGGGTGGCGGTGCTCGCCGATACCCTGCGGGCAGGGGAGAACACCCCCAAGGTGCGCCAGAACCTGGCCTATGCCTATGCGCTTGATGGGCGCTGGCGCGAGGCGCGGCTGATGGCCGCGCAGGATGTGCCCGCCAACCAGATCAGCGACCGGATCGGCGAATGGGCTTCGCGCTCGCGCCCCGAAGATCATCGCCAGCGGGTGGCCGCATTGCTTTCGGTGCCGGTGCGCGCCGATCAGGGCCAGCCGACCGCGCTGGCACTGATCGATAGCCCGGCGACCGAACAGGCTGCCGCCGAAAGCGGCGCGCTGGCAAGCTTGCAGCCCGCTCCGGCGCGTCCTGCACTGGCAGCGGGCGAATTGCCGGCCGTCGCGCCGGTGCAGAGCCAGCCGGCGGTCGATCTGGCGCAGTATCGTCCGGTTGCCGCGCCGCTTCCGGTCGCGCCGGTTGCGGCCGCCGCACCGCTGCCTGCACCCGAACCTGTTGCTGTGGCAGTCGCTCCGGCTCCGGTCCGCACGGTTCATGCCGCGATCGCCATGCCGGCCGCGCCGCGCCGGGTGGCGGCTGTCCGTCCCGCGCCGCGTGCGGTGGGGGCCAAGGCGACGCATCTGGTTCAGCTGGGGGCTTTCTCCAGCCAGCAGGGCGCCCGCCGGGCCTGGGGGATCTATGCCGCGCGGACCCCGCAGCTCAAGAAATACCGCATGTCCATCTCGGGCGTGACCGTGCGCGGCAAGCGCTATTGGCGGGTCGCCGCAGCCGGGTTCGATGCCGGCAGTGCCAGCGGCCTGTGCTCCAGCCTCAAGGCGCGGGGCGGTTCGTGCTTTGCCTATGCCGCGCGCCCCGTGGCCGCTCCGCTGCGCGGTGCCAAGCCCGCACCGATGCTGGCCAAGGCCCCGCCCGCGCGCAGCCCGGCCGGCCCGGCCAACGCCCGCCGCCACTGATTTTGCTTACCCGGTAAGGCCAGCCCCTCTCGCACCACGCGGGAGGGGCTGTCTGTTTCAGCCGATCGCGGCGCCGCCCTTGAACAGCGCGGTGACGCGGCCCTGAACGCCTTGCCGGTCGAACGGGGTGTTGCCGGCGGCGGCTGCCATCTTGTCGGACGAGACCACCCACGGGCGGTCGGGATCGACCAGCGCGATATCGGCCTGCGCGCCCACTTCGAGCCGCCCGGCATCGACCCCGAGCAAGGCTGCGGGATTGCTGGCCAGCAGCGCAAAGGCGCGGGCCGTGTCGATCACCCCATCTCGGACCAGCCCCAGGGTCAGCGGCAGCAGCGTTTCCGCCCCGGCCATGCCCGGTTCGGCATCGGCAAAGGGCAGGCGCTTGTCCTCGGGGCCGCGCGGATCGTGGCCCGAGGCGATCACGTCGATCGTGCCATCGGCGAGCGCGGAGCGCACGGCCTGCCGGTCTGCCTCGCTGCGCAGCGGCGGGGAGAGGCGGGTGAAGGTGCGGAAATCACCGATCGAAACGTCTGACAGCATGAAGTGCGCCGGGGTGACCCCGGCGGTAACCGCCACCCCGCGCGCCTTGGCGCTGCGCACCAGATCGAGCGCGGCTGCCGTGGTGACCTGCCGCAGGTGCAGCCGCGCGCCGGTCAGCTCGGCCAGCGCGATATCGCGGGCCACGGCCAGCGCCTCGGCCTCGGCCGGGGCAGAGGGCAGGCCCAGCCGGGTCGCCATTTCGCCCGCCGTGGCAACCGCGTTACCCGCCAGTCCGCCATCTTCTGAATGGGTAACGACCACCAGCCCGAGCATCGCGCAATAGGACAGCAGGCGGTGCATCGTGCCCGAATCCGCAATCCAGCGCCGCCCGGTGGCAACCGCCTTGGCCCCGGCATCGCGCATCAGCGCCAGCTCGGCCAGTTCGCGCCCTTCAAGCCCCTTGGTTGCCGCGGCGAGCGGGTGCACCCACAGGTCCGGCTTGCCCGACTGCGCGGCAAACCGCACCGCTGCCGGCTTGTCGAGCACGGTGCCCTGATCGGGCATCAGCGCGGCGCGGGTGATCCCGCCAAAATGGAACGCCGGCTTGTCGATCGCAAAGGCGCCCAGATCGACCAGCCCGGGGGCGATCAGCGCGCCCTTGGCATCGATCACGCGGTCGCCGTCCTGCGGCGCGGCTGCAGCGCCCACCGCCACGACCCGGCCATCGGCGCAGCGTAGCGCGCCTGCCTGCGGTTCGCCCGCCGGGCCGACGATCCGGCCGTTGGTGATGGTCAGGGGTGCCAAGGTCTTCATGCCCAGCCCTCCAGCCCACGCGCCTTGCGGGTCAGCACTTCGAGGCAGGCCATGCGGATCGCCACGCCCATTTCGACCTGCCGGGTGATCAGCGAGCGCCCTGCCAGATCGGCCACGGTGCTGTCGATTTCCACGCCGCGGTTCATCGGACCGGGGTGCATGACCAGCGCATCGGGCTGCGCCTTGGCCAACCGTTCGGGGGTCAGGCCATAGAGGTGGCGATATTCGCGCGGGCTCGGGATGAACTGGCCTTCCATGCGTTCCTGCTGGAGCCGCAGCATCATCACCACGTCGGCGCCTTCAAGCGCAGCGTCGAAATCGTGCATCGGGGTCACCTTCATCGCCTCGATCCCGGCCGGCATCAGCGCGGGCGGCGCGCAGACCCGCACGTCTGCGCCCAGCGTGGTCAGGCAATGGATGTTCGAGCGCGCGACCCGGCTGTGCAGGATGTCGCCGCAGATCGTCACGGTCAGCCCGCCAAAATCCTCGCGCCCGCGTTCGCGCAGCGCCGTGCGGATGGTCAGCGCATCGAGCAGCCCCTGGGTGGGGTGTTCGTTCTGGCCATCGCCCGCGTTGAGCACCGGGCAATCGACCTTGTCGGCGATCAGCCGCACCGCGCCCGAAGACTGGTGGCGGATGACGATCGCATCGGGGTGCATCGCGTTGAGCGTCATCGCCGTGTCGATCAGGGTTTCGCCCTTCTTCACGCTCGATTGGGCAACGTGCATGTTGACCACGTCGGCGCCCAGCCGCTTGCCCGCGATCTCGAAGGACAGCAGCGTGCGGGTGGAGTTTTCAAAGAAGGCGTTGATGATCGTCAGGCCAGCCAGCCGATCGACGCGCTTGTGCGGCTGGCGGTTGAGTTCGACCCATTGTTCCGCCTCGTCGAGCAGGAACAGGAGCTCCCACGGGGCGAGTCCGGCAAGCCCCGTCAAATCGCGGTGCGGGAAGGCGGCGGAGCCGGCTGGATAGCGGCTCGCGGTGCCTGGCTCGGGGCGTGCGTCTGGCGATGTCATTGAAGACAGCGCCCTATCCTTGCACCGGCCTTGGCTCAAGTGCGAAGTGCATTCGGCGGTGGACAAGGCCCGCTGGTCGAGCCGGCTCTGGCCAAGCCGGCCGGGCCTGCTTATGGCTGGGGCAAACCAAAGCCAAGGAATACCGCATGATTTTTGCCCGCAAGGTCTGGCACCTGCTTGTCGCGATCAAGGACGGGCTGGTGCTGCTCTTCATGCTGCTGTTCTTTTTCGCGCTCTATGCCGTGCTGACCGTGCGGCCGGGCGTGGCCCAGCTGCGCGACGGGGCGCTGCTGCTCAAGCTTGATGGCGCGGTGGTTGAGGAAACCTCGCTCAACGATCCGCTCTCGGGGCTGGTCACGGGCGAGCCGCCGGCGCGCGAATATGCCGCGCGCGATGTGGTGCGCGCGCTGCGCCTTGCCGCCAGCGATGACCGGATCAAGGCCGTGGTGCTCGATCTGTCGCGCTTCGATGGCGGCGGGCTGGTCCACATGGAGGAAATCGGCGCGGCGATGGACGCGGTGCGCGCCGCCAAGAAGCCGGTGCTGACCTTTGCGGTGAGCTATGTCGATGATGGGGTGATGCTGGCGGCCCACGCCAGTGAGGCCTGGGTCGATCCGATGGGCGGGGCGTTTGTCACCGGGCCGGGGGGCAACGGGCTCTATTACGGGGCGCTGCTCGAACGGCTCAAGGTCAAGGCCCACGTGTTCCGGGTCGGCACGTATAAGGATTTCGTCGAACCTTACCTGCGCAGCGATCAGTCCGCGCCGTCGAAGGAAGCGCGCAAGGCGCTCTATGGCGCGGTGTGGGATAACTGGAAGGCCAATGTCGCCAAGGCGCGGCCCAAGGCCAATCTGGCGCTGGTCACCGGCGATCCGGTGGGCTGGGTCAAAGCGGCGGGTGGGGATTCGGCCAAGGCCGCGCAAAGCGCCGGGCTGATCGACAAGCTGGGCGATGCGGTGGCCTTTGGCGAACGGGTCAAGCAGCTGGTCGGGGCCGATCCTGACGATTCGCGCCCCGGCGCCTTTGCCCACTCATCGATGACCGCGCTGCTCGGCGCCCATCCCGCCCCGCGTGAGGGCAGCGCCGTGGCGGTAGTGACTGTCGCTGGCGAGATCGTTGATGGCGAGGCCGGACCCGGCAGCGCCGGGGGTGACCGGATCGCGGCGCTGATCGACGAGGCCAATGCCGACGATGTTCCCGCGCTGGTGCTGCGGGTCGATTCGCCGGGCGGCTCGGTGATCGCGTCCGAACGGATTCGCAGCGCGCTGGAACGCTTCCGCGCGCGGGGACGCCCGGTGGCCGTGTCGATGGCCAACATGGCGGCCAGCGGCGGCTATTGGGTGTCGACCCCGGGGCAGCGGATTTTCGCCGAACCCGCCACGATCACCGGTTCGATCGGGATTTTCGCGATCATTCCGAGCTTCGAGGGCACGCTGGCGAGCTACGGGGTGACCACGGACGGCGTGCGCACCACGCCGCTGTCGGGCCAGCCGGACATACTGGGCGGGCTGACGCCCGAGACCGAGGCCATGCTCCAGGCCAATATCGAAAACGGCTATTCGCGCTTTGTCGGGCTGGTTGCCAAGGCCCGCGGCAAGAGCCTGGCGCAGGTTGATGCCGTGGCGCAGGGCCGGGTCTGGGATGGCGGCACGGCGCGGCAGCTGGGGCTGGTCGACCAGTTCGGCGGGCTTGACGATGCGCTGGGCTGGGCGGCCAATGCCGCCAAGCTCGAACGCTGGCACCCGCAATTCTATGGCACCCCGGCAGATCCGCTGGGTTCGCTGCTCGAACGCTTCGGCGGCGGGGACGAGGACCGCGAGGATACCGGCCTCATTTCCGGCGGGCGCGATTTTGCCGGGATTGCCGCGGCGCGCCAGCAGCAGATCGTCGGCCGGGTAGGGGGTGATCTCGCCCGGTTGCTGTCGGCCCGGGGCGCGCAGGCCTATTGCCTCGAATGCCCGGTTGCGGTGAGCCAGACGCCTGTGCCGCGCGCGCGGTTGCGGATAATCGGCCAGCTTCTGGCCCTGCTCGGGATCGCTTGAGCCTATCGCCCTTGCCCTTTCGCATCGGGGCCACTAAGGGCCACCGCTTGATTCCGTATATCCGTGCGCGCCTTGGCGGGTTCAGAGATACGGACTTCGTCGGGCCGCGGGCGTGGCGGAATTGGTAGACGCGCTGGTTTTAGGTACCAGTATCGCAAGATGTGGGGGTTCGAGTCCCTTCGCCCGCACCAGTTCGGCCCTGCGGAACGGCGCAACACGGATGCATTCTAGAAGGCTTCATTTGTCATGCAGATTGTCGAGACCAGCAACGAGGGTTTGAAGCGCGCCTACACGGTGAAAATCGCCGCGAAGGACATTGCCGCGCGGATCGAGGGCGAAGTTTCCAAGATCGCCCCCCAGGTGCGTATGCCCGGTTTCCGCCCCGGCAAGGTGCCGGCGAACCTCGTCAAGAAGATGCATGGCCCGCAGCTTCATCAGGAAGCGCTCAACACCTCGGTGCGTGAAGCGCTCGACAAGGTGATCGCCGACAACAAGCTGCGTCCCGCGATGCAGCCGCAGGTTGACCTTGGCGAAGGCTACGAAGAAGGCAAGGACGCCGAGCTGACCGTCAGCCTCGAAATCCTGCCGACCATCGCCGCTCCGGCGCTTGACGGCCTGAAGCTTGAAAAGCTGGTCGTGACCGTTTCGGAAGCCGAAGTCGACGAACAGGTCGCCCGCATCGCTGCCGGCGCCAAGAGCTTCACCGACGCCAAGAAGGGCAAGAAGGCCGAAACCGGCGATCAGCTGATCATCGACTTCGTCGGCAAGCTCGACGGCGTTGAATTCGACGGCGGCAAGGCCGAAGACGCCGCGCTGGAAATCGGTTCGGGCCGTTTCATCCCGGGCTTCGAAGAACAGCTCGTCGGCGCCAAGGTCGGTGATGAAAAGATCATCACCGTGACTTTCCCGGCTGACTATCCGGCTGAAAACCTCAAGGGCAAGGACGCCACCTTCGACATCACCGTCAAGGCGGTGAAGGTTGCCGGCGAAACCGTCATCGACGATGAATTCGCCAAGAACCTCGGTCTTGAAGGGCTGGACCAGCTCAAGGGTCTGATGCGCGGCCAGCTGGAGCAGGAAACTGCCGGCCTGACCCGCACCCAGATGAAGCGTGCGCTGCTCGATGTGCTGGCCGCCGGCCACGATTTCGACGTGCCGCCTTCGATGGTCGAAGCTGAATTCCAGCAGATCTGGGCGCAGCTGACCCAGGAAGCCAGCCGCGAGGAAGATCCCGCCGCCGCGATCGCCGAGATCGAAGCGGAAAAGGACGATTACCGCGCGATCGCCGTGCGCCGCGTGCGCCTCGGCCTGCTGCTTTCGGAAATCGGCCAGGCCAATGGCGTCGAAGTCAGCAGCCAGGAAATGTCGATGCTGCTGCAGCAGGCTGCCCAGCAGTATCGCCCGGAAGACCGCCAGCGCTTTGCGGAATACATCCAGCAGGATCCGCTTGCCGCCGCCCAGCTGCGCGCGCCGCTTTACGAAGACAAGGTCGTCGACTTCCTGTTCGACAAGGCCGACGTCACCGAGCGTGAAGTGACCCGCGACGAACTGCAGGCCGCGATCGAAGCCGAAGAAGGCGCTCCGGCGGCTGCCAAGCCCGCCAAGAAGCCCGCTGCCAAGAAGGCTCCGGCCAAGCAGGCCGAAGCGGCTGACGAAGCCAAGCCGGCGGCGAAGAAGGCTCCTGCCAAGAAGGCTGCGGCGCCCAAGGACGAGGCCAAGGCCGAAGCCGCGCCGAAGAAGAAGGCTCCGGCCAAGAAGGCCTGATTGCCCGAATCATGAAACGGCCCGGTGCGCCACTGCGCACCGGGCCGTTTTGCATCTGGCGTCCCGGCTTGCGACCCTCGACCGGCACCAGGTGCCGGCCTGCCGGAACATCAGCCTACTTGGCCTTGCAGGTGTTGATCCCGAGGACCGAGTAGAGCGGGCAATAGCCCATCAGGCCGGTGAGCAGCGGCACGACGCCGATCCAGCCCAGAGCGGTGGTCCCGGATACGGCCAGGCCGAGCAGCAGCACGCCGACGAAAATTCGTAGCGTGCGGTCGATGGTTCCTTCGTTACAGGTCATGGTTCCATTCCCCTTTCATCCGCGACAGGTGATTGCGCTGGGTTCGCGGCCGGTCGCCTGAGTGCCACAGTCGCCGCAATTGTAATTGTTGCAACGCAAATCGTCGTTAAATCCGCGCAGGGCGGTGCTGGCTGCGAGTTCGGAGGCAATTGCCGGGCAAAGTAAGGGTTAATCCCCTTGAACATCGGCGCGCCAGTCGCGACATAGACGCTTCATCGCACGCAATGAGGAATTCCATGATCGATCTGTTCGGCTCGTCCAATGCCCAAGGCAAGTTCACTGTCGATCCGGTAACGGGCGCTCTGGTTCCGACCGTGGTCGAGCAGTCGAGCCGGGGCGAGCGCGCGTTCGACATCTTCTCGCGCCTGCTGCGCGAACGCATCATCTTCGTGACCGGTGAGGTCGAGGACCACATGGCCTCGCTGATCGTCGCCCAGCTGCTGTTCCTCGAAAGCGAGAATCCTTCGAAGGATATCTCGATGTACATCAACTCGCCGGGCGGCGTGGTGACCGCGGGTCTCGCGATCCATGACACCATGCAGTACATCCGCCCCCGCGTGTCGACCGTGTGCATCGGCCAGGCCTGCTCGATGGGCAGCTTCCTGCTCGCCGCCGGTGAACCGGGCATGCGCATCGCTCTGCCGCAGGCGCGGATCATGATTCACCAGCCTTCGGGCGGCGCGCGCGGCATGGCCAGCGACATCGAAATTCAGGCCCGCGAAATCCTCCGCCTGCGCAAGCGCCTCAACGAACTCTACGCCAAGTATACCGGCAAGAGCCTTGAGGAGATCGACGCGGCGGTTGATCGCGACAACTGGCTCGATGCCGAAGAAGCCAAGGCTTTCGGGATCGTCGACAAGGTGTTCGAAGCCCGCCCCGATAGCGATGCCGTGGGCGAGCAGACCGGATCGGGCGGCGCGCCCGAATAAGTCACCGGAAACTGGCGCGGCCGGTAAGGATTCGTCCACCGTGCCGCTTCAGCTGCCGGCAATGTGAAGCGCCCTATGGCGCAGGATTGATAATTGGTCTCACCGGGTTACACTCCGGGTGAGTCCCGCCCCCAGGGCGAAACGGAAGAAGGCATGACCAAACTGAGCGGATCGGACGCCAAGAGCACTCTCTACTGCAGCTTCTGCGGGAAGTCTCAGCACGAAGTGCGCAAGCTGATTGCCGGGCCGACCGTGTTCATCTGCGATGAATGCGTCGAACTGTGCAACGACATCATCCGCGAGGAAACGAAGGCGGGCATCGCGGGCAAGAAGGACGGCGGCGTCCCCAGCCCGAAGGACATCTTCGAAACGCTCAACGATTACGTGATCGGCCAAGACCGCGCCAAGCGCGTGCTCTCGGTGGCGGTGCACAACCACTACAAGCGGCTCAAGCACAGCGGCAAGGGCGGCGAGGTTGAGCTGTCGAAGTCGAACATCCTGCTGGTCGGGCCGACCGGCTGCGGCAAGACCCTGCTCGCGCAGACCCTGGCCAAGACCTTCGACGTGCCCTTCACCATGGCCGATGCGACCACGCTGACCGAAGCCGGTTACGTGGGCGAGGACGTGGAAAACATCATCCTCAAGCTGCTCCAGGCCAGCGACTACAACGTCGAGAAGGCCCAGCACGGCATCGTCTACATCGACGAAATCGACAAGATCAGCCGCAAGGCCGAAAACCCGTCGATCACGCGCGACGTGTCGGGCGAAGGCGTGCAGCAGGCCCTGCTCAAGCTGATGGAAGGCACCACTGCCTCGGTGCCGCCGCAGGGCGGGCGCAAGCATCCGCAGCAGGAATTCCTGCAGGTGGACACCACCAACATCCTGTTCATCTGCGGCGGGGCCTTTGCCGGTCTTGAAAAGATCATTTCCGATCGCCTGCAGAAGCGTTCGATCGGCTTTGGTGCGCACGTTGCCGATCCCGACAAGCGCAAGGTCGGCGAACTGCTCCAGAAGGCCGAGCCGGAAGATCTGCTCAAGTTCGGGCTGATCCCGGAATTCGTCGGCCGTCTGCCGGTGATCGCGACGCTTGAAGACCTCGACATCGAGGCGCTGGTCAAGATCCTGCGCGAACCCAAGAACGCGCTGGTCAAGCAGTATGCCAAGCTGTTCGAGCTGGAAGACGTCACCCTTACCTTCACCGACGACGCGCTCGAAGCGATCGCCAGGAAGGCCATCGAGCGCAAGACCGGCGCGCGCGGGCTGCGCTCGATCGTCGAAGGGCTGCTGCTCGACACGATGTTCGATCTGCCGACCGAGCAGGACATCGCCGAAGTCGTGGTCGACAAGGACGTGGTCGAAGGCCGCAAGGAACCGGTCCGCGTCCTCAAGGGCAAGGAAGAAGCAGCCGCCTGATCGGGAGCTGCTTCCCCTCGCGGCCAGTCCGGGGACTGGCCGCCATTTCCTGAATTAGCTGCCCTGGTGGTACACGGTTTCGCCGTCACGCTTGACGGTGACGTCCTTCTGCACGCTCTTTTGCAGCAGCCAGGTGCCGTTGCTGTTCGTCCAGGTGTCATCCGACACGACGATCATTTCCAACTGATGCTGCGCCCCGTCGGGGCCGGTGCGGGTCATGCTGCCGTTGAGCTGCTGCTCAACCGCGGCGGCCGTGCCCGAAACGGTGGCTGACAGCACGGTGGTGTTGATCTTGCGATCGCCGCCGCCGGCCATCTTGCTCGCGCGTTCAACCAGCGCCGAACCATCGTGGGGATCGCCGTTAATGTCGGTGGCCTGGAAATCGGGGGTCAGGAACGCGCGCACGGCGGCGCCATCATGGGTCGTCATCGCGCCCTGCAGCGCCTCGTAGCGCGCGGCGAAGGTCGCCTTGGCGGCATCGTCGGCGTGGGCGGGGGCGCTGGCCGCGATGAAGGCGGTCGCGGCAAGAAGCATCTGGGGCAGTCGGTTGCGAAGCAGCATGGGACGTCTTTCGTGCTGGAATGACCGCAGATGCGGCGAGTTGGGTCTGGCGGGGCGGGGCTGAACGGCGCCTGACGCGCCTAGTGGCGCTGCTCCACCGGCAGGTGGCAATCGCCATCGGCCTGCTCGATCTGGATCGTTGCGTGATGGATGCCGAACCGCTCGGCCAGTTCGTCAGCCAGCCGGTGCAGGAATTCGTCGCCCGGATGGCCTGCCGGCATCACCAGATGGGCGGTAAAGGCGACCTCGGTCGTGCTCATCGGCCAGATGTGCATGTCGTGCACTTCGCTGACCCCGGGCAGGGCGGCAAGATGCCCGCGCACGGCAGCGCCGTCGATATGGTCGGGCACCGCGTGCAACCCCATGCTCAGCGTGGCCTTGAGCAGGCCCCAGCTGCTCCAGCCGAGCGCCAGCGTGATGACGAGGCTGGTGACCGGATCGATCCACTGCCGCCCGGTCATCAGGATCGCAAAGCCGGCGGCAACCACGCTGGCCGACACCGCCGCATCGACCAGCAGGTGTTGGAACGCCGCGCGCAGGTTGAGATCGCCCTTGCTCTCGCGTGCGAACAGCAGCGCCGAGGCAAGGTTGATCGCGATCCCGAGGCCCGCGACCAGCATCACCCCGCGCCCGTCAACCGCGGCGGGCTGCCACAGCCGGTGCAGGGTTTCGATCAGCACCGCGCCCAGCGCCACCCACAGCAGCGCGGCATTGGCGATTGCGGCCAGGATCGACGAACTTTTGAGGCCGTAGGTGAAGCGCGCCGAGGATGGCCGCGCGGCCAGCACGCTCGCGCCCCAGGCCAGCAGCAGCGACAGCACATCGCCCAGATTGTGCCCGGCATCG
>Ga0228701_1002349_pt1 | contig 11349 bp, 8 predicted proteins | sample McNCre117_Aug_MG_2_FD_178017 | JGI IMG/M metagenome (GOLD analysis project Ga0228701, IMG submission 178017) | Freshwater microbial communities from McNutts Creek, Athens, Georgia, United States - 11-17_Aug_MG | ecosystem: Environmental > Aquatic > Freshwater > Creek | place: USA: Georgia...
ACCAACGACAAAGACCAGGTCATTTGCTCGAGTGACCAGCACTTCATCCCCTTTGGCGATTTTCCGGGCTTGCCCAAAAGCCACCGCAGCCTGCTCAAGGCAGGCGAGTCGATCGTGTCGACGGCGATTTTTGCCGGCAACCGCTCGCTCTTGGTGTCGCACAAATCGGCAGGCTTCAACGAATACACCGGCTTGAACTGGACCAGCCATCTGGTGCTGCCGGTGTCGGCCATGTTCGAGCGATCTCTGGGCCGCAACGACTATGGCCTCACGCCCAAGGAACTGATGAACTCGCGTCTGATTCCCGAGAGCAACCGGCAGACTTACCAGGAAATCCAGCGCAACAAGGGCGACATCCAGCTGATCTCGATCAACGGCATTGTGCTGGCCACCGACCTGGGCAAGTCTGGCAAAAGTTTCATGCCCATCTTCGATCAGATCACCGAGACCGGCAGCTCCACCACGGGCAAGATGGAGCTGTTGCTGTCGGAAATGTCGGCAGACATGCTGCAACAAAACCTCAAGGCCCTGGAGAACCTCAGCAAGCAGGCGATCGAGCTGATTGACCGCAACCTCTTCGAGCGAGCGGCCGATGTGCGCTGGTGGTCCACCGACCATGTGTTCTGGGAGTCGCTGGGTGCCCAAGGTGGGCGCAGCTTTGACGAGGTCAACCGTCGCCTGGGCATCATCAATGCGTCATACACCATGTACCGCGACCTGGTGATCGCCGATGCCAATGGCCGCATCGTCGCCAACTCCCGTTTCGAAAACCGTGAGCGTCTGGACGGCATGACCGTGAGCGACCACGGCTGGTTCCGCCAGGGCATGCAGCTCACGCGCTCCATCCAATACGGTGTGCAGGATGTGTGCAAAAGCGATCTGGAAGCGGTGGACACCTCGCTGGTCTACTGCGCGGCCATCCTCGAAAACGGCCAGCGTGTGGGCAAGCCTGTGGGCGTGTTGGGCATCTTGTTCGATTGGAAGCAGCAAGCCTTGCCGATTCTGGAGGAGTGCCTGCCGCGCATGAAGGGCAGTGTGGTGCTGGGTGGCGCAGCCTTTTACGTCAACCGCGACAAGGTGGTGATTGCCAGCACCGACGAAGCCAATTTCCCGGTCGGTCAGGCCGTGGCGCTGCCGCCAGAAAACACCAAGCTTCGCGAGGGGCAGTCGGCCTCGGGTGTGTTCAGTGCCAATGGCCGCAAATACATCATCGGCTCGTCCGGCAGCCACGGCTACCGCGAATACAAGGGCCTGGGCTGGACCGCGCATGTCGTCCGCACCATCGATTGAGTTGGCAGCAGTGGCCCAGGCGCCGGCACAGGCAAGGCGGCGTGCCCGCCACAAGGTGCTGGTGGCCCACACCTCGGATGCGGTGGCCCGCAACCTGGGTGCGATGTGCCAGTACCACGGCTGCGACGTGGAGTACTGCAAGGATGGCGCACGCTTGATCAGCACCCTGGTGCGAGGTCGGCATGTGGCCTTGTTCATCGAGTTCGCTTTCCTGGAGCACCAGCGCAGCGATTTGCTGCAGGACATCCACCGCACCTCGGCACTGCAAAACCTGTTTGTGATCGCTTTCGCGCCCAAGCATCTCGAGCGTGATCAGTTGCGCATGCTCGAGGCGGCCAACACGCTGCTGCAGCCGCCATACAGTGAAGAGCGCGTGGTGGCTTTGCTGCGCCGCGCGCTGGCCATGCCCAAACGCATTTTGCTGATCTCGCCCTGGCCGCGGAACGAGTGGCAAGAGGCCATGCGCCGTGTGGGCTACGACGTGCAGTACCTGCCCAGTGTGCAGGCCCTGTCCGAGGTGCAGGACCCCTACCGGCCGGATTTCGTGATCACCGAGTACCACGCCGGGGGAGACCATGGCCTGGGTCTGTGCACCGAGCCACCGCCTGTGCTGCAGGGGGTTCCCCTGCTGGTGGCCTATGGAGGGCGCGAGGCGAACGACATTGAGCTGATTCTTAAAACCCACAAAGGCGAGGTGATGCTTTCGCCTTTTGAGTCGCCGACCAACCTCAAGAAAATCCAGGACTTGTGTCCCCTGGCCCCCAAGGGGCGCCGTTTGCGCGCGCTGGTGGTCGATGACAGCCCCACCATCCGCAGCCTGATCGTCTCCATGTTCAAGGAGATGGACTACCTGGTAGAGACCGCCGCCAACGGCTTCGAGGCCTGGAAGGCGGTCGAGCGGTTTACCCCTGACATCATCACATCCGACTACGACATGCCGGTGCTCAACGGCTGGCAGTTTTGCAGCGAACTGCGTGACCACGAGCGTTTTCGTGACATTCCGGTGATCATGATCTCTACCCGCGCCAGTGCCCTGGACCTGCGCAAAGGCGAGCTTTTGGGCGTCTCGGCGTATCTGACCAAACCGTTCACACGCGATGGCTTGCGCCAGGCCATCGACATGGCGGTGCGCAACGCACGCATCAAAAAAGAGCAGGAGACGATTGCCAAGTTCGTCGCGGCCGACACCCTCAAGGCGGTCAACAACATGGTCAGTGATGGGCATTTCTCCAATGGCGAGGACAAATTCATCACCGTGCTGTTTTCGGACATCTGTGCCTTCTCATCCAAATGCGAAAAATACTCGGCGCGCAAGATCGTTCGTTTGCTCAACCATTACTTTGACCTGATGGTCGATGTGCTCAGCGAGCACGATGCCATCATCGACAAGTTCATTGGCGATGCCATCGTGGCCCGCTTCGATTCGGGGGACCCGGTGCGCGATGCGCTCAACGCGGTGCGGGCCGGTTGGCACATGCAAGAGCGCTTGCGCCAGTTCAATCTGGAGGCTTTCGAAGAAATTCAGATCCGCGTGGGCATCAACAGCGGCCACGTGATCCTGGGCAATCTGGGCTCTGAAAGGCACCGGCTTGAATACGCCATGATCGGTGACAACGTCAACATCGGTCAGCGCCTGGAGAGCAGCGCACCCGTGCAAAAGTGCCTGATGTCCGAGGCCACCTGGAACTTGGTGCAAGAGCAGGTGCTGGTGGGGGAGCGCCAGGAAATCCAGGTCAAAGGCAAGAGCCAGCCGGTGCTGGCCTATGTGCTCGAAGGCCTGCGCTGAGCGCGCTCAGGCCGGATCCATGCCGTGCTGGCGCTTGAGCACGTCGCACGCGGGAGATTGCCAGAAGGCCAGCAAGGCTTGCATCGCCTCGCGCTGTTGGCAGCGGGTGGCGACGCTGCCCGAGAAGGTGGTGATGATCTCGACCGCCTTGGGCAGACCGCCCACCAGAGTGATGCCCGCCACGCCCAGCATTTCGCTCAGCTGCTGAAAGCCCAGCGCCACTTCGCCCTGGGCCACGAGCGCACCCACCGGCACGCCTGGCTTGGCCTGCACGATGCGTGGAGCGATGAGATCGGCGATGCCCCAAGCTTCAAATTGCTTGGCCAGCTGCACGCCGCTGGGGCCAGTTGAATAGCCCAGTGTGGGCGCGGCCAGGACGGCGGCCTTGAGGGCTGCTTCGGTCGAGATGTCGGGCACCGGCGCGCCGGCGGGCACGGCCACCGCCACGCCCGAGTGCACCAGATCGGCCCGGCTGCCGGGTAGCACATGGCCGCTGGCGATCAGTTTGTCGATGGCGTTGCTGGCCAGCACCACGCCGTCAAAGGCTTCACCCGCCTCCACGCGCTTGGACGCGTCCACACCGCCGACCGATTCGACCAGCACTTGAATGTCAGGCACTTGCGCTTTGTAAAGCGAAATCAGGTCGGCCAGCAGGGGTTTGGTGGCCATGGAAGAAATCAGTCGCAGGGTGGTCATGTCGGCTTTTAGATGGGTTGGGCAGATGCAGGAGCGACGCCCTCGTCGCGAAGGGTGATGAACCTGGTGCGCCGCGCATCGATGTTTTCGCGACGAGGGCGTCGCTCCTGCAGAGATTATGGCCAGAGGCCGGGCCCGCACCCAGGCCCCGCTTAAACTACCTGTTATGCGAATTTTGGGTATCGAATCTTCTTGCGACGAAACCGGCGTGGCCCTGGTCGAGACCACGGGCGAGGCTTTGCCGCGCCTGTTGTCGCATGCGCTCTACAGCCAGATCGAGATGCACCAGGCCTATGGCGGCGTGGTGCCCGAGCTGGCCAGCCGTGACCACATTCGCCGCGTGCTGCCGCTCACCCGCCAGGTCATGGCCGAGGCGGGCGCGAGTTTGGCCGATGTGGACGTAGTGGCCTACACCCGGGGGCCTGGCCTGGCCGGGGCGCTGCTGGTGGGCTCGGGCGTGGCCTGTGCGCTGGCCGCGTCTTTGGGCAAACCCGTGCTGGGCGTGCACCATCTGGAGGGGCATTTGCTCTCGCCGTTCTTGAGCGCCGACCCGCCCGAGTTTCCGTTCATCGCCTTGTTGGTGTCAGGTGGCCACACCCAGCTGATGCGGGTGGACGGCGTGGGGCGCTACGAGCTGCTGGGCGAAACCATTGACGACGCCGCGGGCGAAGCCTTTGACAAATCGGCCAAGTTGATGGGGCTGCCTTACCCGGGCGGCCCGGGCTTGTCGCGACTGGCCGAGCAGGGCAATCCGGCGGCCTACAAGTTGCCCCGGCCTTTGTTGCACAGTGGCGACTTTGATTTTTCTTTCGCAGGCCTCAAGACGGCGGTGCTCACGCAAAGCCAGAAAATCGGCCTCGCTGTCCACACCGAAGGTGCCCCCGAACGGGCCGACCTGGCGGCATCCACCCAGGCAGCGATTGTGGAAGTGCTGGTCAAAAAATCCATGAACGCCCTGAAAGCCACGGGCATGAAGCGCCTGGTGGTGGCTGGCGGCGTGGGGGCCAACCGCGAGCTGCGTGCGCAACTCAACGCGGCCTGCGCCAAAGTCAAGGTGCGCGTGCATTACCCCGAGCTGCACCTGTGCACCGACAACGGCGCGATGATCGCCATGGCCGCCGCCATGCGACTGCAAGCCGGGGCTCAGCAAGCCGAAGTGCGTTACAGCTTTGACGTGAAGCCCCGCTGGCCTTTGCACGAACTGGTTTAAGCCGACCCAATTCGACCCGTTACACTGCGCCCCTTTCTGACTCCAAACCCCTTCAAGCGGGTTCTATTTTTGATATGCGTTTGCCTCGTGTCTTTTCCCGTCGTGTGCTGGTGTCTGTGGCAGCAGTTTTTTGCATGGCACCTGCCCTGGCCCAGTCGCCAGCCCCCATCAAGCTGGCGCTGATCGAGGGCCTGAGCGGGCCTTTTGGCAACACGGGTGAGGCCGTGGTGCGCAACATCGCCTGGGCGGTGGAGCGCGTCAACACCCGTGGCGGCGTCAAGACTGCGCAAGGCATGCGCCCCATGGCGCTGGAGCGCTACGACAGCAAAGGCCAAAGCGATGAGGCTTTGTCCGCGCTCAAATCGGCCATCGACGATGGCGCGCAGGTGATCTTGCAGGGCAACTCGTCGGCCAATGCCGCTGCTTTGTTGGACGCGATCAACAAGCACAACGAACGCGAGCCGGGCAAGCGCGTGCTGTTTTTGAACTATTCGGCGGTCGATCCGACGCTGACCAACGAGAAATGCAGCTTCTGGCATTTCCGCTTTGACGCTCATGCAGACATGCGCATGACCGCATTGATGCAGGTTTTACAAGTGGACAAATCTGTGAAGTCGGTTTATCTGATCGGCCAGGACTACAGCTTTGGCCAGGCCGTGCTGCGCGAAGCCAAACGCCAGCTGGCCGACAAGCGCCCTGATGTGCAGGTGGTGGGTGACGAGCTGCACCCCATGGGGCGCGTGAAAGACTTTTTGCCCTATGCGGCCAAGATCAAGGCCAGCGGCGCGCAAGCGGTCATCACCGGCAATTGGGGCAATGACCTGACGCTGTTGGTCAAAGCGGCGCGTGAATCGGGCTACGAGGGCAAGTTCTACACCTTTTATGGCAACGCGCTGGGCGCACCGGCGGCGCTGGGCGATGCGGGCGTGGGCCGCGTGATCGCCGTGGCCGACTGGCTGCCCAATGTGCCGGGCAAGGCCAGCGAGGCGTTTTACCAGTCGTTCCGCCAGCGCTTTGCCAAACCGTCCGAAGATTACGTGCATGTGCGCATGCAACTGATGGTCGAGGCGCTGGCGCAGGCGGTCGAAAAAGCGGGCAGCACAGAGCCTGTTGCCGTGGCGCTGGCGCTGGAAAAAGCCCGCGTCAGCATGGCTGGGCAAACCGGTTTCATGCGCGGCGAAGACCACCAGTTTCAGCAGCCTCTGGTGGTGGGGTTGATGCAGCGCCAGGGCAGCCCCGGTGTGCCCTTTGATGTGGAAGGCTCGGGCTACGGCTTCAAGGTGGTGCGCCAGATCAAGGCCGAACAAGCCCGCTTGCCCACCTCCTGTCAGATGGTGCGTCCGGGCTGAACACGCGGGGCGCAAGCCATCGCGGCACAATCAGGGCTTGTCGCCGGACTTTCAGGAGAACCGCTTGAATCCACCCGCCCTGGACCCCGTCACCCTGGCCCATCTGCAAAGCTGGCAGGGTCGCAGCGAAACCGTTCATGACCTGATCACCCCGGCACCGCTGCGTGGTTTGTCGGCCACCCTGGACCGGGATGACCCGGCGCCGGAAACGGGCACCCCCTTGCCCCCCTTGTGGCACTGGTTGTTTTTCTTGCCGCAACACCGGCAAAGCGAGATCGGACCGGACGGTCATGCCCGCCGAGGTGGCTTTTTGCCACCCGTGCCTTTGCCGCGCCGCATGTGGGCAGGTGGACGATTGCAGTGGCATCAGCCTGTGCGGGTGGGCGATGCCGTGCACCGCATCTCACGCATCCAATCGGTCACCCACAAAAGCGGGCGCACGGGTGATTTGCTCTTTGTGCTGGTGCGGCACGAGGTCCACAACGCGCAGGGCCTGTGCCTGACCGAAGAACACGACATCGTGTACCGTCCAGCGGCCTTGCCTGGAGAGACCGCACCGCCGCCGGTGGCTGCGCCCACCACGGCGGATTGGCACCGGGAGGTGGTGCCCGATGATGTCTTGCTGTTTCGGTATTCGGCACTCACCTTCAATGGCCACCGCATCCATTACGACCGCCAGTACGTGACCACCGTCGAGGGCTACCCCGGCTTGGTGGTGCACGGCCCCTTGATCGCGACACTGCTGGTCGATCTGGTTCGCAGGCACACCGACCGGCCGCTGTTGGCGTTTGAGTTCAAAGCCCTGCGGCCCACCTATGAATGCGCCGATGGCCGGGCCATGCAGGTGGCTGCACAAGCCCATGACCACACCGTGCAACTGTGGGCACAAGACCACGAAGGCTGGTTGACCATGCAGGCCAAGGCCACTTTGGGCTGAAGCTCTGCGCTCTGATCGCGCACGAAAAATCGAGCCAGCAGCCCTTTGCGCCGAAAAAAAATGCGCCCCGCAGGGCGCATGAAGAGAAAAGTCAGGCAACTGCATGAAGCGCTGACGCCCTCATTGTACTGTATGTTTATACAGTTTTATCGCTTCACCATCTTGGGGGTCAGGTCTCGCGGTCCACATCCTGCTGAAAACTGGCGGTGGCCAATTGGCCCACGCCGCCCATCCAAGGCCCGTAAAGGGCATCAAAGTCGCTCACGATCTGTGCCAGTGGCATGTCGTCAAAACTGCCGCGCTGTTTCACATACTCCATGTGGCGCTGGCCGGATTTGTCAAAGGGGTGGTAAATCGAATCACCCAAGCCATCAAATTCCAGCGGCAGCAGGCCGAATTTGTCGCACAGCTCGATGTTGAATGCCGGGGTGGCCTTGACCCAGCGTCCGTCCAGCCAGATGTCGGCGTAGCCGTGCCAGATGAACAGATTGGTTTTCATCGTCTTGCGCATCCGCTCGGTGCTCAGGTGGTTGCGCACATCGGCATAGCCCGGCCGGGCATGCAAACCGGCTGCGCGGCACACCGCCACCATCAAGGCGGCTTTGGGCACACACCACCCAAAGCCCTGAGCGATCACCGAACTGGCTTTCATGCCTTCGGGGGTCAGGTCAATCCGGTAGGGGTCATAACGAAACTGGTCGCGCACGGCCAGGTAAAGCGCCACAGCACGCTCACGGTCGGTATGGCCTTGAGCGTGGGCTTTGGCAAACGCCATCACCGCGGGGTGATCGCTGTCAATCAGTTCTGTCGGACGCAGGCTGTCAGGGGTAGGTTGGTCGTTCATGGCCTCACTGTAGCAATTCGTTTGGTCGGCAACTGTCGAGCGAGCTCAGGTCAGCGGTTGGCCTCACGTTGCACAATGGACAACTTTTGTCATTTCAGGTGCTTCACTGCCATGTCTGCTTCCTTGCCTCAAACCGATGCCGATGGCCTTTTGAAACGGGTGCAAAGCACTTCGCCGGGGCCGTGCGATTGCCCGGTGGGGGCCTGCGTTTCATGGGACAGCATGCCGGACGACCGCTGGCCCGCCTCGCGGATGAAAGCTGAAGCCACTTTGCGCGATGCGCCAGGTGAGGTGCCTGTGGAGGCCACCTTTGAGGAATACCACCCCCAGGGCACGCGCTATGACTCGCCCAACGCGCCGGTGGCACCCCGGTACTTTCCGTACAACCGCTGCGATGTGTTCACATGCCAGACCTGCTCGCGTGTGCTGCTCAAATACACCGAGTTTGGCGGCTATTACATTGACCACCGAGTTCGGGTGGTGCAGGCTCAGCAAATTGTGGATGCCCCTTTGCCCAAGGAATGACAACCCGATTCGTGAACTTTTGACAGGAGCGATGCCCAAAGAGAGGACACAAAGAAAAAGGGGTTACGTTTTCACGTAACCCCTTTACTTTTTTGGCTCCTCAACCTGGGCTCGAACCAGGGACCTACGGATTAACAGTCCGGCGCTCTACCGACTGAGCTATTGAGGAATGACCGAAATTATAGCGGCATTTTGAGGTGCTTTTGAGAGGGGCGGGTGGATTTCTCTCAAAAAACGAAGCACCTCAAAAACTGGCTTTGACGGCCAGTCGCAGGGTGCGTGGCGCGCCAGGGTAGAGATAGTAGTGGCCGAATTCTTTGGGTGATTCGCGCCAGTAGTGGCGATTGGTCAGGTTGTCGATGGCCAGTGTCCATTGCGTGCGGGTGCCGCTGATGCGGGTGTCGTAATGGGTGGCGGCATCGAGTGTGGTCCAGGCGGGCAACTGGATGCTGCCGTTTTCGAGCACGCTGCGCTCGCCTTCGTGACTCAGTCGCAGGCTGCTGCGCAGGCCAGGCACATCCGCAAAGCGGTACTGGGCGACGGCGCGCAGTGTCATGCGCGGCACGTTGAGGGCGCGCGCTCCGTTCACGCTGGGGTCGATCACGGCGTTTTGGCGCAAGGCTTTGATCCATGTGGCGCTCACATCGCCGCTCCATAGGCCTTGTGTCAGGCCGCCAGACAGTTCCAGGCCACGGTGATGTGCCTGTCCGTCGATCTGGCGGGTGCAGCTGTTGTCGGCTTCGCAAGTGCCCGCATCACCGGCTTGCGGCCGGGTGATGTCAAACAAGGTGGCTTGCCAGTGCGCCTGAGTCCATTGGCCTTTGACACCCATTTCATACTGTTGGCTGCGCAGTGCAGGCAAGGCCTGACCGGCGTTGGTGTATTTGCTGCGGTTGGGGGCGACATCGGTTTCCACACCTTCGCCATAGCTGGCATAGACACCGTACGCAGGCGAGATCTGGTAGCTCGCGGCCAGCCAGGGGGTGTTGAAGCTGCGCACATCCTGCACGGCTCGGCTGCCGTCGGTGCGCACGCTGGCGCGGTTCATTTGAGTGTGGCGCAGGCCCAGCCAGAGCGCGATTTGGGCGTTGATCTCGATGCGATCGCGCAGTGCCAGTTCGGTCGTGTATTCGCTGCGGTTGGTGTTGAGATCGCCCGGGGTGGGTTGGGCTGCGGGGCTGTCAGAAGTGCCGTCGATGTTGCCCGTGCCTGCCCAGTTGTAAGCTTGCTTCTCCGACAGGCGGTCAAGCAGGCGGCTGCGCATCACGCTCACGCCAATGTCGTGCCGAAGGCCTGCCGTGCGTGCCTGGCCGGTGATTTCGGTCTGGAGCGCATCGCTGGTGCGGCGTTCGTTGTCGCTGCGGTAGTCGTACAGGTCAAAGCTGCCGTTGGCGGCATACCGGTCACCCAGCCAGTCGCCATTGGGCAAAGTGGCACCATAGGCAAAGGTCAGCCTGTCGTCCGTGCGCAGTCGTTGCGCGCCATAGCTTGTGGTCCAGAGCCAGCCATCGCCCAGGTTGTGCTTGAAGCGCACGGAACCGGTGGTGCCTGCAAATACGCCGGGCACTGACCAGGCTTGCCGGGTCAGGTTGGTTTTGCCGTCTACGGGCGCAGGCAGGGCATCACCCAACAGGCTGTAACCGTTCACGCCCATCTGCTGGCGCTCGCTTTTTTCAAATTCCCATTCCAGTTTGCTGTCGGCCGAGATGCGCCAGTCCATGGCCAGGGCCAGCAGGTAGCGGTGGCCTTGGGTGTTACGGATGGAGGGGTTCAGGTCTGCATAGGCGGTATTGAAACGGTAGCCCCAGTCTTGTTGGTCCCCAAAACGCCCGCCCAGATCGAGGCCGATGCTGCTGCTTTGGCCATTGCCATAACTGGCACTCACGTTGCGGATGGTTTCGTCTTTCGCGACGGGAGGGCGCTTGACCATGTAATTGACCAGGCCACCGGGGGCGCTGGTGCCCGCCTGGATGCCGCTGGTGCCCTTGAACAGTTCAATCCGCTCCTTGTTGTCCATGGGGATCATGGTTTCGGCGGTGATGGGCAGGCCTTCGCGGCGGTAGTTGTAACGGTTGTCCAGGGTGTAACCGCGCACGCTGAGCATGTCCCAATAAGCGGGTGAGTTGTAGCTGTCGGCCACGCTGGCATCCAGGCGCAGGGCGTCAGACACACTTTGCGCGCCAATGTCTTGCAGGGTCTGGCTGTCAATGCTGATCGCGCTGAACGGGGCTTTGCTCAGCGGCACATCGCCAAAACCGCTGATTTGCGACGGGGCCGCGTCGGTGATGGTGATCTCAGGGACCGTTTGGGCGCTCAGCCCGCTGGCTGAGGCCCAGGCGATGCTGGCGGCCACGGCCTGCGCGACGTGAGATGTGCGAAAACCACGCTGGCGAGTTGTGGTGCGGATGGATGGCGAAAAGAATGCCATGACGTTTTCCTTCAACGTAATGACAGGTCGGCTGGTGTCGAACATGCATGCGCCGGAGAGTGGCGCTGTTCTTTTGACAAGCTTCCCTGCGCGAGGATTACCTCAATCAGGTTCAAAGGGACTTTCTCAGTCGAAGGCCTCACGGCCCTCAACACCCCTAGCGAATGCGACGCAAATTTGCGGCGCGGTGTTGATTTTAAGCGATGCCCAGCCGTTGGTGCAGCAGGGTGGAGGTGGTTGTGTACTGGAGCAGGGTTTTGTCAGCCGGGCGCAGCAGGGCCACG
>Ga0228701_1002357_pt1 | contig 11315 bp, 9 predicted proteins | sample McNCre117_Aug_MG_2_FD_178017 | JGI IMG/M metagenome (GOLD analysis project Ga0228701, IMG submission 178017) | Freshwater microbial communities from McNutts Creek, Athens, Georgia, United States - 11-17_Aug_MG | ecosystem: Environmental > Aquatic > Freshwater > Creek | place: USA: Georgia...
CACCGGGAATCGAACCCGGGCGCACGGTTTAGGAAACCGCCGCTCTATCCGCTGAGCTATGGAGCCATCAACGGTTCCGAAGCTTGGTTTTTCGTAACCGTCAGTACAAGGTTACCGAACACGCAGTCGGCATGGATTGCCAAGCGGCCGGGCAGGGGTAGCCTTGGAGTGTGAACGATAATCTGCCTACCGCCGCCGCACACAAGGCGGCCTGGGATGCCTGGGCATCGGAAATTCGTTCCATTGGTGGCACCAATCCCTTGCTGAATTACGAGCTGGATAACTTTGCTCAGATTGACCTGGAGCGAGCCCATCCCAGCGGCATGGCCCAGTTTGTGTCATCGGGCACCACGCTGCTAAATAACCTGATTCGCGACCCACTAACTTTTTCGCGTGCATACAACGCGGGCAAGCGGATTGCAGCCAAAACCGAGTACCTTGCGGACCACTTTGGGATTGACACCTGTTTCCTTGTTGGCGGTTTGGTTAACTTTGAAGCCGACGGCTTTGACCTCAAACTTCCCATTTTGATGTGGCCCACTCGACTGATACGCAAAGGTGACGATTTTGAGGTTCGCCGCGTTGGTGGGCCAATTGTTAACCCGGCTCTGATTAGCAGCGTTGAAGTTTGTTACGGAGTGAAACTGAATCGTTCGGCTCTGCTTCGAACCATTTCCGACAGCACCGATCTGGTGCCGATCTCTTTGCTGGATTTCCTCACCCAAAGCGTTGGCGGCGGGAGCCTAGAACTCAAACGCATTCTTGCGGTGGGTAACTTCACAACTGTTCCCACCGAAATCCTGGCCGATCTTGATAGAGCCCAGGTGCCTTTACTCAATCAACTGCTCTACAGGCAAGACGGTCTTGACGTGGAACCCACGGAGCAGAAGGCAATTGCCATTTCACCGCTGGATTCGGTGCAACACCGCATTGTGGAGCGCGCGCTAGCTGGTCAAAGTTTTGCGGTGGAAACCCTGCCAGGTTGCGGTTACACGCAAACGGTTGTGAACCTGCTAACCAACTTGGCCCTGGAGAAAAAACGGGTTTTGGTTCTGGCTCCACGACGCCAAACCTTAAATGAACTTGATGAACGCCTTGCCGCACTAGGGCTGAACGGCGTTGTTTTGCGCAGTAACAGCGCGTGGATGGACATAATCGCCGCCATTAGTCGCAACGAGAAGGCCGAGACTCCCGGCTTTAGTGACGCGGCCGAAAAGCTTGAGTCCACCGGCGCGCAGCTCAGGGAATACTTTCACGGCTTGGCAAGCATCGATGACCGTATGGGCGTTAGCGTGCAGAACGTTCTGGACAAGCTTGCCGTGCTTGCAGCCATGCCGCACCCTCCCGAAACGGAGGCTCGGGTGGCACGCGAGAATTTGCTCCACGGGCAGAATCGCGATGACTCGCTACAACTGTTACTCAAAGCGCATGAGTTAGGCGAGTTCAAGTTTGGTCCGCAGGATTCGGCATGGTTCCAGGCCAGGTTTGACTCTCCGCAGGAAGTTGCCAACGCACTAGAGGTTGCGCGCAAGTTGCGCGACGAGATCTACCCATCGCTGGCAGCCAAGTTGGAAGACTTTATAGCCACGGTGGAGTTTGCGCCGGCCAACTCGGTTGCCGAAATGGGTGTGTATTTGCACCTATTTGCAGCCATTCGCGAGAGTCTCGACAAGTTCACACCGGCCGTATTTGACCGTTCGCTTGCAGATGTAATTGTGGCCACCGCGCCTCGCAAGGAAAAAGGCGAAATGAGCGGTGTTACCCGTCGTCGTCTCAAAAAGTTGGCCAAGGAATTCATTCTGCCTGGAATGACAGTTGCCGACGTTCACACGGCTTTGATTGCTGTGGACGAGCAGCGCCTAAAGTGGGCGGAGTTCAACACCAGTTTGAAGCCACCAACTGTGCCTAGTGGAATCAACGATGCCCTCGCCACCTATCAGACCTTGGTAACTGATTTGGGGAATCTCCAGAAGCATCTTGACCCTCGAAGCACCGAGGCTCACTTGGTTGATCTACCGCATGCCGAATTAAAGGCAAAACTTCATTCGCTGGTTGAAGACACCGGCGCGCTCTTGAACTTGGGCGAACGTGCCATGGTGGCTAACCAGTTACGCGAACGCGGGTTGGAAGACCTGATGCGAGACTTGGCCCGAATCCATGTTGCCCGCGAGCACATTGCCAGTGAGTTTGACCTGGCCTGGTGGCAGAGTGCACTCGAGTTTTTGGCTCAAGAAAACCCGCGTCTTATGACGCAGAGCGCCAACGGAACGGCAGAACTAGAGAACCAACTGGTGACCTTGAGTAGTGAGGCACTGCAGCACAACCGTGTTGAGGCGCGTTATAAGTTGAAACGCAGTTGGGACAAAGCTGTGGCCGGACAGCCAACCGAAACGGCTCAACTAAAGGAGCAACTAAAGACCGGCAAGATCACGCTCAAAGAGGCGGCCTCCATTGCGCCAAACCTCTTGCTCGGGCTTACGGGCGTTTGGGCCATGTCGCCTTACGAGGTCACTCAACTTGTTCCAGGCGGAACACAGTTTGATGTGCTTGTTGTTCTAGACGCCGCGGGCACCAGTGTTGCCGAAAACATCAGCGGATTCAAGCGCGCCAACCAGGTTATTGCCTTTGGTGACAACGCAATTGCCGTTCCTACCGGGTTTGAAGTGGAAGCTAATCCCATGGCAACTCCGCTGGAGGCCACCGCACCGAGCGTTGTCACCCAGGTTGGGCAGGCGTTTGGCACCGAGGTTCTTAGAGTCAACTACCGTCCCGAGGGCCAGGTGCTGGGCGAGTTCATAAACCGCGAGTTCTACCAAAACCGAATTGTGTTTGAACCCACCATCGATGATTACCAGGGCAACACACACGTTGAGTTTGAGGAAGTTACTCAGGACAACCGTGCCGCAACCACTTTTGAGGGTGCCGCCGAGAGTCTCGATGCCGAAGTGGATCGTGCCGCCGAGGTGATATTCAATCACGCGCTCTGGCATCCACAGGATTCGTTGCTGGTTGCAACTGCAAGTCAGGTACACGCCGACCGCATTCGCAATGCCGTTTACAACGGGCTCAAGATTCGCCAACACCTGGTTGAGTTCTTTGAAGGCCACGGCCGCGAGCGCTTTGAGATTTCCGCCATGAGTCAACTGGCGCACCGCACCGCAGACCGCGTGGTTTTCAGCGTGGGTTTTGGTCGCACGCCGCAGGGAGCATTGCAAACCAACCTTGGTGAGTTATCCAGCACCGATGGTCGCCGCGCTCTGGCCAACCTCCTCGTGAGCGCTCGTAAGCAACTAACCGTGGTTAGTTGTTTCGGTGCCGCCGACCTAGACGGCCAAACTTCCGGGGGAGTGGCCCAACTACGTGCACTCATGTTGAGCGCCCGTTCGCCAAAGGTTGCGGAGGGTTCGGAGACTAACCCTATTCTGGATGACCTGGCCGTGCGACTGCGCAAACTCGGCGTAACGGTGAAACTCGGCTACGGAGACCGAATCTCAATGGTGGCCAGTTATGCCAACGATGCCGCGGCTTTGGTTTTGGACTGGGATGTTGACGCAAACGACCTAAACCAATCGCTGGTGTTGCGCTCGGCGTTGCTCACCGCCCACGGTTGGAAGTATCAGCGCGTGTATTCAATGCAGTTGTTTAGCGATCCGAGCCAGGTGGCGTTTGACCTTGCCGAATCCCTTGGAGTTCAGGTGTTCCAGCGTTCACGCCCTGGCTATCAAGACGAAGTGGCGTTTGAGGACACGGATCACGCTTGGGGCGATAAGCCCGCCATGGACAACGACCAGCGATTGAAGAACGACAAACCGCCACACTGGCAGTAGTTCGGGTGTGCGGTTGAGGCTAACGCCAGGCCACTAAATCTATTGATTAGGCGGTAGTGTTGCCGCCGGCACTGCCATCCTTGGAATCCGTGCGGTAAAAGCCCGAACCCTTGAACGTGATGCCCACGTTGCCAAACACCTTGACCAGTTCGCCCTGGCACTTTGGGCATTTGGTGAGGGCGGCATCGCTAATGGATTGCTGCACATCAAAGACATTGCCGCAAGACTTGCACTTGTACGAATAGGTTGGCAAAACAAACTCCAAAACTTTGGCCGCAAACGCGGGGGCACTACCTAGATTTTAACCGCTTGTATGATGCGCTGCGGTGTGACCACGTAGTCCACCGGCTGGTCGTGCGGCTCAACCGGAACCTCTGGCAGCACTTCTTGTTCAAAAACCACTGCGGCAACCTTAAAGTTGCGGTCGGCTGCGAGGGCAACATCGTAGTAGCCCTTACCCTTGCCTAGCCGGTTGCCACGGGCGTCTGCCGCCAGCGCCGGCATGAACATGAGATGCGCGCTACTCAACAGCGCGGGCTCTCCAACGGGTTCTTCAAACCCAAAAATGCCCGGCGCGGTTTTACCCGTGTATTCCACCCAGTGCATGGACCCGTTGGGCTGGCTCACGGGAGCAATCAAACGGATACCTTCGGCGCTTGCCTGCTCAATGAAACCGGAAATGTTGGGCTCGTTTCCAAACGGCAGGTAAACAGCAACCACGCCTGCACCCAGTTCGGCAGTGAGAACGTTTAGCTGTGCGGCCAACATCGATGCGTGTTCTTCACTTGCTGCCCAAGCGGCACGCACCTGGGCTAGCTCTGCGCGAAGTAACTTTTTGCGATACTGCGCATCGATGTTGTTCATGGCACTAATTTTGACACCATGGGAATGCCTTTTGCTCTCACTCACGGCAACGTGAGTTTGCGCCTCATTCGCATGCGCGATGCAAAGGCAATGGAAGCCGCCCTGCTTGGCAACCGCGCTTGGCTGAGAAAATGGGAAGCCACTAACCCACATGCCCCAAACTCTTTTGATGTGAAGGGCATGATTCGTTCGCTTTTGCGTGCGGCTGATTCCTTTGCCGGTCTGCCGTTTGTGATTGAGTACGAGGGGCGCCTGGTTGGACAGCTCAACGTTTCAAATATTGCTCACGGTTCGCTTAGCAGTTGTGTGATTGGTTACTGGATTACTCCCGATGTGGCGGGCCGAAACATAACGCCAACTGCCGTGGCTCTGGTAACCGACTACGTGTTCAACCTGGTTGGTTTGCACCGGGTTGAAATTGACATTAGGCCGGAAAACGTGGCTTCTCTGCGCGTGGTGGAGAAACTGGGTTTCCGGTACGAAGGCCTCAAGGAACGTTACATCCACATCAACGGAGATTGGCGCGATCACTATGTGTTTGCCCTCACCCACGAAGAGGTGAAGGGTGGCGTTTTGAACCGTTGGCTTCGTGCCGGTGTTCCCAAACTTGCTTATCCTTGGCAGCCTCATTCAGCCTGAAACTGAGGGAAAACGCGGCCTTTGCTGTGAGTTTCACGGATAACTTTTCACACGCCGAGGTCAATGAGCCTCGTAGGCCTAATTACCAAATATCGTTGGTGTATGAACTCCTCATCGATAACCGGACTCTTACTGGTTATTGCAGCCATCCTTGGCGTTTGGGTTCTCATTCCGGCTTGGACCAAGAGGGGGCAAGAAGTGGAAATCATTCGCGAAGCAAAGAACGAACAGCGTCAGCAGATTCGTGAAGTTCGCCAAAAAGTAGGACGCCCCAGCAAGCAGATTTCGGTTGCTCACGCCAGTATTCGCCTGAGTCAACTCCGCCTGATCTTTGGTTTCACCATGCTTGCCGGTTTCCTAACTGGAGTGATTGCCCTTGCCGATGCTGTACACCTTTGGGCTTTGAGTGTGGCCGGTTTTGCAACTGCCGCGGGTTCGATTGTGATTACCCGAAACGCAACTGCAAAACACCAGTTGCTGCTTCAGGGCAGTTTGGCTAGTCGTAGCAGAAACACGAGTGCCGCATTCAGTGCGCATGTGGAGTCCACGCCGATGGCCGCCGAAGAGCCTCAAGCCGAAGCGCCAACCTGGACCCCAATCGAACTTCCAAAGCCGATGCACGCGGGTCACGTTGGAAACTTGGAGCAACCAGTGTTGGCCCAAGTTACTCCATTGTGGTTGGAGACTGAGGTTGTTGAAGAGGCGCCAGTTGCCGAATTGAACATCGATGAAATTCTCCGAAAGCGCCGCAACGTAGGTTAATTTCTTCGGTGGTGCGGGATGTATTCCGTTTGCTACATACACGCCACAACGGCTTTGCTACGCGGATTCTGAACGTTTCCTGCGATAACCTTGAATTAACCCCCCAATGAGAAAAAGGATTTTCATCGTGGCATTTATTGACAGCATCAAGCGCATTTTCAAAAAGAACGCACCAGACGTTGCAAAGGTTGCAACCGCAATTGCAAACGACGTGAAGAAGGAAACCGAAGAAATCGTTGCCGACGTAAAGGTAGCAACCGCTAAGGCAACCAAGAACGTTGAGAAGACCGTTACCAAGGCAACCAAGACCGCGGAGAAGGCAGTGACCACTGCGACCAAGACCGCTAGCAAGGCTGCCCAGGCCGGAACCAAGGCAGCAGCTGCCAAGGTGACCGCCGCCACCAAGAGCACCGCTAAGCCTGCTGCTAAGCCTGTTGCTAAGAAGGCAGCTCCTAAGGCTGCACCTAAGGCCGCTGCTAAGCCTGCTGCTAAGAAGGCAGCTCCTAAGGCTGCACCTAAGGCTGCACCTAAGGCTGCTGTGAAGGCTGCACCTAAGGCCGCTGCTAAGCCCGCCGCTAAGCCTGCTGTGAAGGCTGCTGCTAAGCCTGTTGCTAAGAAGGCAGCTCCTAAGGCTGCACCTAAGGCCGCTGCAAAGCCAGCCGCTAAGCCTGCTGCAAAGCCAGCCGCTAAGAAGGCCGCACCAAAGAAGTAGCTTCAAACGAATCGACCCCACCGCCTTTCGGCAGTGGGGTCTTTCGTTTAATCGGATCTAGTTATTGCCGGCAACCCAGCGAGCGGCCAGCGGCAGCGTTGGATGACTGAACACAAAACCGGAGCTCAACAACTTTTCCGCACTCATATTTTGCGAACAGAGGAGCAGCTCCTGAGCCGCCTCTCCAAAGGCCAACTTGAGCGCAAACGCCGGAACCGGAATCAGGGTTGGTCGGCGCAAAGCGTTACCTAACGCGGTGACCAGTTGACGGCAGGTGGCCGGCTCCGGAGCGGTTAGGTTGAATGGGCCACTAGCATTCGGCGTATCAATCAAGTGCAATATTGCCGCGGCTTCATCCACCACGCTGATCCAAGCCCAATACTGCTTGCCGTTACCTAGCGGACCGCCAACGCCGGCCCGAATCAACGGCAGCAAACGCCCCAAAGCGCCGCGTTCCCGGCTGAGTACCATCGTTGTTCTTATTAGCACCAACCGCACCGATGAATCCACCCCAGCGGCGGTTTGCTCCCATCGGCTGGCTAGGTCGGCCAAAAAGCCACGTCCAGCCGAATCCGATTCGGTGAGTAGACGACTTCCCCCTTCGCCGTAGAAGCCGCTGGCAGAGCCGGAAACAAACACTTTGGGTTTCACGTCAGCGGCATTCATGGCGTCAACGAGGGTTTTGGTGCTGTTTAAACGACTCTGAACCAGCTCTAGCTTGTATTTGCGAGTCCAGGGCAGTTTGCCTGTGGTGGCCCCAGCAAGGTTCACCACGGCGTCAATGCCATCGAGTGCATTGGGTGAGAGATAACCAGTGCGCGGGTCCCATTCAATCTCGTTCGGATCCTGCGATTTGCGTCGAACCAGTCGCACGGCAACATCACCGCGTGCCTCAATCTGGCTAATCAACTCGGTGGCAACTAGGCCACTCGCTCCGCTGATCAGTACCTTCATGGCTAGAACTCGTCTGGGTTAGGTCCGGTACGCATGCCGGAGTCCAGGGTGGCAATTGCTGCCATGTTGGAGGGGGAGAGTTCAAAGTCGAAAACATTGATGTTCTCCACCAAACGATCCGGATTCACGGTCTTTGGAATCACCAGGTTGCCCAGCTGAATGTGCCAGCGGATAACCACCTGAGATGCGCTCTTTCCATGCTCGGCGGCAATGGCCTGCAAAATTGGGTGGTCGTTGAAGCGACCACGCGCCAGCGGTGACCAAGCTTCGGTGGCAATGCCGTGTGCCGCGTCGTAGGCGCGCACCTCCGCCTGCTGCAAACCAGGATGCAGCTCAATCTGGTTTAGGGCCGGCACTGTGCTGGAGTTGGCGGCCAATTTGTCGAGGTGCGCCGGATGGAAGTTGCTCACTCCAATTCCACGAACACGACCACTGGCAAGCACCTCCTCAAATGCGCGCCAGGTGTCAACATATAGGTCCTGCTTTGGCACGGGCCAGTGAATGAGGAGCATGTCAAGGTAGCCAATGTTGAGGCGATTGAGGCTCTCATCAATGGCGTCTAGCGAACTCTGGTAGCCCTGACGGTCGTTCCAGATTTTGGTGGTAACAAACAACTCTTCACGGGGCAGTCCGCTCTTGCGGATGCCCGCGCCAACCTCAAGCTCGTTGTCGTAGAGCGCAGCCGTGTCAATGCGGCGGTATCCGGTTTCAATGGCCTTAACCACCAGCGAGTCGGCTATGTCCTGGGTAACCTTGTATACACCAAGGCCAAGCTGGGGAATGCTTTGCCCGTTGTTGAGAGCGAATAACGGGTTCTGTTCAACTGAGAAAGTCATGCTAGTTGAAAGGTCCAAACACTGGATTCCATTCCCCAATGGTGCGCTCACCAATGAAGCCCGCAATGTCAAACGGATCCTGATCCAACAGCGCCGCAAGCGACTCTGCGGATTCGGCCTTAAAAATGAGCAGCGCGCCTGGGTAGTCAACCATTGGTCCACTCGCCAACATCACCCCTTGCTCCAAAAGATCCGCAAGCCAGGCACGGTGCACCGGTCGCAATCCGTTCAAGGTGTCCGCATCGGCGGAGTAAAAATACTGAACGGCAAAAACTGCCATGGGCCTCTCCTTCAGTCTTGGTCAGGTCTTTATTGGGGGTTTGGTCGTTAGTGGTGGTCTGGCAGCACCGGAATGCTTTGTGTGTTGTCAATAGGGTGCATTTTGGGCATCGATGGCAGCCAAGCGATTGTGGCGATAATAGTTGCGATTTGGAATACCACCGCAACAAAAATCGCCGCTTGCCCGGAAACGGTGTCAATCACGAAACCGGCGATTGCCGCGCCAACCGAGTAACCAACCAACTGTCCCGTCATAATCCAGCCGTAGGCTTCGCCGGTTTCGCCAGCACCCAAGGAAAGGCTTACCAGCGTGGAACCCAATCCGAGTGCCGGTGCAATGCCCAATCCGGCAATAAACCAGCACAGCGCTAGCCACCACGGGTTTTGAGGGTTGATTAGCGAAAGCAGGTAGCCCGCAAAAATCAGAAGTTGAAACCAAACCATCCATTTGGCACTCTTTGCACGAGGGCCAATCACAAAGCCGCCAACCAGGCTGCCAACGCTGAACACGCTCAACACCCAGCCGGCGCTGGCCGTGCTCAAAATGCCAACAGTGCCAACTTCAACACCGCTGAACGAACCAATAAGTAAACCGCCCGAAATCATCAGACCAAAAATGGCGGGGTTTTTGAGCACACCACCCAAACGCGCGCCGGTTGGCTCGGGCTTGTAGCGGACCACCTCGGGATTGGAAAGGTAAATGCCGCTACCCAGAATCTGGATCAGGGCCATCGCAATCAGCGTGGCTGCCGGATAAACGGCGGCTGCAATTGCTGTTGCCAGCACCGGTCCAAAAATCCAGATGAGTTCCTGCAAAGTTGCGTCGAGCGAGAACAATCGATGCTGTTGGTTTTTAGAAACCAGATGGGGATAAATGCTGCGCACCGATGCCTGAATTGGGGGAGAGCTGAGCCCAACACCAAGACCGGCCAGAACTACCAGAACGGGGTGAAGCGTTACCAGCGCCAGAAGCAGCAACAGCGCCGAAGTGATCACGGTGGTTGCGCCAATTAGTTGACGCGCACCACGCTTGGCAATTTCACGCGCCAAAATTGGTCCGGCAATGGCGGCACCAACGGTTTCGGCACCGAGCGCGATTCCGGCCAGAGTGTAGGAGTGATAAGTGCGCTGGATGGCAATCACAAACCCCAGGCTCATCATTCCAAATGCGAATCGGGCCAGGAGTTGGGAGCCTATGATTCGGCTCACACCGGGGTTTCGCAACATTGCGGAGTAACTGCTCATTGTGCTTTCAGCCTACTCGCCGCCACACCCTCCGGGGTTAGATCCAGCTGGGCAGCCACATGTGAATGAGCCAGTACCAATAGGGGGTGTTCACGCCCCACCAGATGGTCAAGAAAAACACGCTCAAAGCCACGCAACTCGCCAGGTAAATGAGAATCGCCTTGCGCCATTTGGTAACCGGCGGAGGACCGGGCAACTCCTCGTTGGGTTCCACCCCGGCCATGATTTTCAAATCATCGATGGTTGATTGCCGTGGCCTGCGGTACCAAAGCGAACGCAGCACGTAAACCAGTGCCAGTATCTGGAACGGCAGGGTAACGATTGCGTAGAACTGAAAAATGGTGCGCTGCATGTAAAGCAGCCAGGGGAGGTAACCCGCGGCCACGCCAAGCAGAATCAACCCTTCCATGCGAGGTGCGCGAGACCGGTTTCGAATCAGGTGGTACAGCAGATAACCAATAGCGGCAAAAGCGCCCCACCAAATGAATGGGTTGCCGAGTGCGGTAACCGCGCTGGAGCAACCGTAAATCCACGGACACGTTGGCCCCTCCGGGGTTCCTTCATAGAACATGGCCGTTGGGCGAATCGCCAACAACCAGGTGAGGGGGTTTGCCTGGTAGTTATGCGGCGTGTGCAGGTTCAGATGGAACCCGTAAATCTCGCGATGGTACTCAATCAGGCTCTGCCACCAGGTGGCCTTGCTGTTGCGGTCGTAACCACCCGAGGTGACAATCCAGCCGGTCCAGTTGGCAACGTAAACCGCCAGGTAAACCGGCAGAGTTAGCAACAGGTTGGCCAGAGTTTGGCTGAACGCGCCGGCCAAGAACCAGTCGCGCAGGCCGTAGCGGCGGCGAAGCATTAGTTCGCTCACAATCACGTAGGCCACAAAAAACAACGCCACGTAGGCGCCACTCCACTTGATGCTGGTGGCAAGCCCAAGCGCGGCTCCCATGGCAATCATCCACGGGCGATTCCACAAGATGACTTGGGAGTGTTTGCCGGAGTTTTGGTTGAGCATGGCCAGCGTGTAGCTAAGTCGCGCCTGTTCTCGGTCGCGCAGCAAAAAGTAAAACGCCAACAACACAAAGAAGGCCAAGATGCCGTCTAGTAGGGCTACTCGGCTGAGCACAATGGCGTGGCCGTCAATGGCCAACAGTAGTCCGGCCAGGGTTGCTGCGCTGTGGCTGCCCCGCAGGC
>Ga0228701_1002363_pt1 | contig 11301 bp, 11 predicted proteins | sample McNCre117_Aug_MG_2_FD_178017 | JGI IMG/M metagenome (GOLD analysis project Ga0228701, IMG submission 178017) | Freshwater microbial communities from McNutts Creek, Athens, Georgia, United States - 11-17_Aug_MG | ecosystem: Environmental > Aquatic > Freshwater > Creek | place: USA: Georgia...
TCGGCACCGGCGACATCGGCAAAAGTGACGGTCGGGGTCTCTTTGGTCACCATCTTGTGACGCGACTTACCGAACTGCATGACCTTGTTGCCGCCGCCCTGCATCGAGCTCAGCATGAACCAGAAGAAAGCACCCATCAACAGAATTGGCAACATGATGCCGAGCATCGACATGAACCAGTTGTCGTGGGGAACATCATCGTTGAAGCCGCCCGATAACTTGGCGTTGTCCACTGCGGTCACGACCTGCTGGCCGCGGGGGGTTACCCAGAAAAACTGAACCTTGTCGCCAAACTTGGGGTCGGCGGTGGTGAGCGTCATGTCAACGCGCTGGTCGCCACCAACGATGGTTGCCTCTTTGACCTTGCCATCACCGAGCAGGGTCAAACCCTGGTCGGTGGTTACCTGCTGGTAGCCCGACATGCCAATGAGGGAGGTTCCGATCCATACCGCAGCGATCGCCAGGATCACATAGATGAACGGCCCGCGAAAAAGTCTCTTCACATTCATGGTGATAACAGGCTAGCGCCTATTACCGAACCGAATTCTGGGTGTTCGCTTTGGGCAATCAGGCGTGCGGGTCTTCGCCACCGTAGACGTGTGGAGCCAAGACACCTAGGCCACGCACATTGCGGTACTTCTCGGCGTAATCGAGGCCATAACCAACCACGAATGCGGGCGGAATATCGAAGCCCACGTACTTGACCGTGACCGGAATCTTGACGGCCTCAGGCTTGCGGAACATCGCGAGCACCTCAACGCTGGCAGCACCGCGCGACTCCATGTTGTTGACCAGCCACGAGAGGGTGAGGCCGGAATCCATGATGTCTTCAATGAGCAGGACTTTCTTGCCGGCAACTTCGGTGTCGAGGTCTTTGTTGATCTTGACCACACCCGAGGACTGCGTGCTGGCCCCGTAAGAGCTCACCGCCATGAAGTCGAGGTGCGCGTGGAACTTGAGTTCGCGGGCAACATCGGCCATCACGATAACGGCACCCTTGAGCACACCCACGAGCAGAACATCACCATCGGGGTAGTCGCGTTCAATCTCTCGAGCTAGTTCGGCGATACGCGCGTGAATTTGCTCTTCGGTGAAGAGAACCTCGGTCAAGTCGTTGGCGATGTCGTTGAGTTCCATTGCACTATCCAACCATTAGTCGGTGCGAAATCACCTTGTCATTGCGCGCTGAAAACGAGTTTGTCCTCGCTGCGCTGCACCTGACCGCCCGGAACGTCGAGCGCACCCTGGCCGTGCCAGTTGGTGATAAGCAGGTCGATGGCGTCGAGGTGCGCGGCGGTGAGAGCGCCGAGGCCCGCACGCTGCGCCGCGGCCCGATAAACGCGGGTGCGAATCGCACGGGGTTGTTCAGCAATCTGTTTGGTTGAGATTCCCTCGTCAACCCACGCCTCGCACCAGGCCTGCTTGGCGAGCGCATCCAGTACCTCAGCATCGTCCTGCAGGTGGGTCGCGGTGCGCGCGAGAGCATCGGCAACTCCTGGACCAAGCTCGGTTTCCAACACCGGCAACACATCACGACGGATGCGCACCCGCGCGTACGCACTGTCGCGATTATGCGGATCGTGCCAGGGCGCGAGCCCCTGATCGGCGCAGGCCGCAACGGTTTGCTCGCGTGTGATGCTCAAGAACGGTCGCAGATATAAACCGTTTACCGGGGTCATGCCGGCAATGCTCGTGGCGCCGGCGCCGCGAGTGAGCCCGAGTAACACGGTCTCGGCCTGATCATCGCGAGTGTGTGCCAGTAGCACGGCGCTCGCGCCAGTTTCGTGAGCAACCTTTTCGAAGGCGGCATAGCGGGCCGCGCGGGCGTCACCCTCTGGACCGTGGGTCTCGATACAGCCCTGCGGGTCTACTCGACCAACGGAGACGCGCTCGACCACAACGGGAGAAAGCCCCAGCTTGCGCGCGGTGGCCGCAGCGGCCTCGGCAACTTCGGCCGAAACGGCTTGTAGCCCGTGGTCCACGATGACAGCACCTGCACGAACGCCACAGCGCTGTGCCTCAAACGCGGTGGCGGCGGCGAGCGCGAGCGAGTCCGCGCCGCCCGAGAGGGCAACCAGCACCAACGGTGCATCAGCGGGAACGTCGTAACCCGTGCCGCCAGCACAGCCCGGCATCCGAGTGAGTGCGTTCAGCGCATCCACAAATTGGGCGCGCATCAGTTCGCGCACGGCACGACGAGTATCGGCCATGGCGGGCGTGAGGCGTGGTCGAGTACTCATCTTCGATAACCTTATTGCGACGCAAAACGAATTAATAAGGAGTGCACGCGTGGGCGCATATGACGTGATTGTCGAAATCCCCAAGGGAAGCCGTAACAAGTACGAGGTCGATCACGAAACTGGTCGCGTGTACCTCGACCGTGTTCTGTTCACCACCTTCGTGTACCCCACCGACTACGGCTTCTTCGAGAACACGCTCGGCCTCGACGGTGACCCGGTCGACGCGCTGGTGCTGCTCGAGTACCCGGTGTTCCCCGGTGTCGGCGTCAAGGTTCGCCCGATCGGCGTGCTCAACATGAGCGACGAGGCTGGCTCAGACGCCAAGGTCATCTGTGTTCCCTACAAGGACCCGCGCTGGACGCACATTCAAGACATCACGGATGTTCCCGAGCAGACTCGCAACGAAATCGAGCACTTCTTCCGCACCTACAAAGATCTCGAGCCCGGCAAGTTCGTCAACGTTGAAGGTTGGGCAAACGCGGCCGAAGCCGAGAAGATCGTGCTCGACGGATTCGAACGCCTCAAGACCGAAGGTCACTAAGACTTCACGCACAAACGCCCGCCGCCACAAGGCTGCGGGCGTTTTGCTTTAGAAGTTCACACCTCGCGACGACATGAACGGCTTCGGGTTAATCGGCGAGTAGTTCTGGTACACCATGAAGTGCAGGTGGCAGCCGGTCGATGTTCCCGTGGTTCCGGTCAGGGCGATTCGTTCACCGGGCCCAACCTGTTCTCCCACGTGCTTGAGCATCCCGCCGCTCTTGATGTGTGAGTACGTGGTCTCGATGCCGCCACCGTGGTTGATGCGCATGCTGTAGCCGAAGCCGCCGTTCCATCCGGCGAAGCTCACGCGGCCGCCCGAAGCTGCGTAAATCGGGTTGCCACAGGAGGTCGAGAAGTCAATGCCGCGGTGGAACGAGCTCGACCATCCGTAGCCAGTCCAAACGGAGCTACGCGGACCCCAATAGTCACTCACGTATCCATCGGAGGGGCGGGTCCATCCCGCGTCGCTCACGGCAACACCACGAGCGGCAGCCTCAGCCTTGGCGCGAGCCAGAGCGGCCAAGCGTGCCGCTTCAACACCCGCCTTGTACTGGGCGACAGTGGCGTCGGTCGCGGCCTGCAGGGCAGCCAGCTGTGCTTTGAGCTCGTCAGCGTGCGCGTTGTTCTCATCGAGACGTTGCTGGTACGCCTCTTGAGCTGCGACGGCCTGGTTGTAGGCGTCTTCGGCAATCTTCTTCAGACGCTCGCGCTCTTTCAGGGCGATATCCGCCTGGGCCTGCAAAGCGGTGGCTTCATTCTGAGAGGCCAGTGCGTCGGCATAAATCGTGGATGAACGTTCGACGAGTTTGCTCATCGAACCGAGACGAGCCAGAAGTTGATCCGCGCTCGAGTCGCCGCCTTCGATGAGCAGGTTGAGCGCGAGGTCGCTGCCGCCTGAGCGATACAGCTGTGCTCCCAAGCGACCTGCCAGGGTCTTGGCGTCATCAGCTTTTTTCTGCGCTGCATCAGCCTGAGCTTTCAAATCCGTCGCACGCTGATCGGCATCTTCAAACTTGGTCTGAGCGTCGTTGTAAGCGTTACCCTTGCGCTCGGCTTCGGCGGTTGCGGCAGCCAGGTCCGATTCGAGCTGATTGATCAAGTCTTGAATTTGTTTGACCTGAGTAGCCTTGGCAGCTTGGCTCTTGCGCGCCTTGACGACATCGCTCCAGCTGGGGTAGCTCGCGGCCTGTGCCGGCTGTCCAACCGCGCCCGCGACAACGAGACCGATGATTGCCAAACCACCGGCTGCCTTGAGAATCCGGGCACGCACCGTTCCACGCTAACAATGCATTTCGGCAAAACCTGGGAGATTCAGGGACTTTGGATGATTCTCGGAGGTTTGTTGGGTTAGCCCGATTGGTAAAGAACAAGTGGTTTCGTTTATGCTGGAGTGTTGCAATTTTCACAACTTGCTTCATCTTCGGCCCCATCGTTTAGTGGCCTAGGACGCCGCCCTTTCACGGCGGTAGCACGGGTTCGAATCCCGTTGGGGTCACCAAAGATGTAAGCTAGTGAAGTTGCTCACGCAACATAAGTAAGGCCCTGTAGCGCAGTTGGTTAGCGCGCCGCCCTGTCACGGCGGAGGTCGCGGGTTCAAGTCCCGTCAGGGTCGCGGATGGGCCCTTCTTCGGAAGGGTTTTTCATCTGGCGACGAGTCCTTCCACGACTTGCCGTCTCGGCTCTGTAGCTCAGTTGGTAGAGCGCACGACTGAAAATCGTGAGGTCACGGGATCGACGCCCGTCGGAGCCACCAAAAACCCCCGGACACAAAGACCGGGGGTTCTTTTATTGGGATTCGTCGAGCGGGCCACTAGTTGGTCTGCGTGGGGGCACTCGAGGGTCCAGCGCCGTTCGGAGCAACCGGGGCACCGGCGGGAGCCTGGCCGTGAGGAGCGCCCTTCGGTCCTCCACCCATGCCCTGCTCAACACTCTTGACACTCAAGTCAGAGTTGAACAGAACAGTGGTCAGTGAACCATCAGCCTTCTTCATGTGCACCTCGTAGGCGGCGCCATCGGCATCGGTCTCGACGCGAATCACCGAAGCACCCGCCACCTTGGCCTTCGCTGCGGCGGTGAGAGTGTCAGCCTTGGCTCCGGTGACGATCGTCTCATCGCTGCGCTGCTTGGTGGGGTCACCCACGGGCGGAGTCGCGTTGGTCGGCGCGCTTGGAGTAGTCGAGCTGGTGGTCGACACAACCGCAGCGGGTGACGAGTCGACGGTAGCCGCGTTGGCTGCTCCGCTGAACGCCACAACTGCTCCGGCAACGAGGGCTGCGGCGCCGAGAGCACCTGCACCAATGATGGTTTTCTTTTTCATGATGAACCTTTCTTGTTGAACATGTGGGCTACATGTTGGTTCTAGAAAAGCGTCATCATTTTGGCGCGACCTATGGTGCGCGTATGAATCGCGTAAGAGTGCGTGCGAGGGTGTGGCTAGAGTCCGAGTCGGCGATACCGGCGATAGCGCGCGCTGAGGATGTCGCGGCTGTCGATGGTCGTCAGGTGCGCGAGCGTCTGCTCGAGCGTGGCGGCGAGGCGCTTGCAGAATTCGACAGGCTCGTCGGCCGCATCCGGGTTCTCGGGCACAACGAAGTCGACAATGCCGTTGGCGAGCAAGGCCTCGGATGAAACTCCTTGAGCCTCGGCCATCTCCATCGCGTGGTCGAGATTGCGATGGATGATCGCGCTCGCGCCCTCGGGCGGCAACGGTGCCAGCCACCCGTGTTGTGACGCGATCGTGTAGTCGGCGGGCAGCAGTGCAATAGCGCCACCGCCGGTTCCCTCACCCAAGATCACCGAGACCACGGGGGTCTCGATTGTGGTGAGGTCGCTCAGACAGCGCGCAATCTCTTGGGCGAGCCCACCCTCTTCGGCCTCACGAGTGAGGGCCGCGCCGGGCGTATCGATCACGGTGACGAGCGGGAGCTTGAGCTCGACGGCCAGGCGCATGCCGCGACGGGCTTCACGCAGGGCCGCCGGGCCGAGCGGTTTGCCGGTGCGCTGGCTTACGCGGTCTTGCCCCATGATCACGCACGAGACTCCGCCGAGACGGGCCAGCGCAAGAATTACGCCGGGGTCGTGCTCGCCCTCGCCGGTGCCGTTGAGGGGCAGCACATCATCGGCGGCCAAGCGCAAGAATGCTTTGACACCCGGGCGCTCCCTGCGGCGCGAACGCTCGATTGAATCAGCCGTCGAGGTGAACTCGATCGCGGGCTGCTTGGGCAGCGTGTTGGCAAAATTCTGTTTGCGCGGAGTCATGAGAATGCCCAGCACGCGGTCGATGATTGCTGGTAGTTGCTCGGGCGGGAGTACCGCATCCAATAGACCGTGCTTGAACAGGTTCTCGCTGGTTTGCACGCCCTCGGGAAAAGCGAATCCGAAGAGCGCTTCGTGCACGCGCGGGCCAAGGAAGCCCACGAGTGCGCCGGGTTCGGCAACGGTCAAGTGGCCGAGTGAGCCCCAGGTTGCCATGACGCCACCGGTGGTTGGGTTGCGCAGGTAGACCAGGTACGGCAGGCCCGCTTCTTTGTGGCGGGCGATGGCGGCCGAGATTTTGACCATGGCCATGAAGGCGACAGTTCCTTCTTGCATGCGGGTTCCACCGGATGCTGGTCCGGCCAACAACGGCAAACCCTCGGCGGTCGCGCGCTCGATGGTGGCAACCAGTCTCTCGGCGGCGGCCATGCCAATCGTGCCCGCCATGAATGAGAACTCGCAGGCTACGAAAGCCACGCGGCGGCCGTGCACGCGCGCTTCACCCGAAATCACCGACTCATCGACGCCACTCTTTTCGGCGGCGCGAGCAAGCTCGGCGGCGTACTCGGGCGAGGGCTCAACGTCAATAAGGGGAATTGCCCAATCGTGGTAGGTACCTTCGTCGGCGACCTGCAAGAACAGTTCCATAGCCTTCATCGCACAATGCCTTTCTCGCGCAGGTCAGCAATCTGTGCAGCCGTCAGACCATACCCGGCGAGCACCTCGTCGGTGTCGGCACCCAGGGCGGGCGGGTTCTTGGTGATGGGCGTGGGCTCATGGTTGATCGAGAGCGGCCCGCGCACGAGCGGCAGACGGGTGCCATCGGTGCGCTGGGTCTCGACCACCATGCCGAGCGCCTTGACCTGCTCGTCATTGAATACCTGGTCGTAGGTATAAATAGGGCCGACCGGAATACCTGCCTCGCGAATGCGCTCGGTCCACGCCACCGCGGTGCGGGCAGCAAGTAGGCGTTCCATCTCTGCTTTGACTGCCGGACGATTGGCGGTGCGGTCGCGACCGGTTGAGAACCGCGCATCCGCGCCGAGTTCGGGCGCACCGAGCAGGGTGCACAACTGCACCCACTGTTTGTCGTTGCCCACGGCGATCACGAGCGGGCCGTCGGATGCTTGGTACACCCCGTAGGGCGTGAGCGAAGGATGGTCGTTACCGGTCGGTGTCGGGGCATCACCGGTACTCAGCACGCGCTGGCCCTGGAACACCGAAATGGCAAGCGCGGCCTCGAGCAGCGAGGTGGTCACAAGCGCTCCCTCGCCCGACGCGTTCACGCCGCCGTCGCGCTGGTAGAGCGCTGCGATGATTCCGACCGCACTGAAGATGCCCGAGACGATGTCGATGATGGGAATGCCGAAGCGGTAGAACTCGCTCGCGTTGGGGCCGGTGACCGACATGAGGCCCGACATAGCTTGGGCCACCTGGTCGAGTCCGGCCGAGCCGGCCAGCGGGCCCACCTCGCCGAATCCTGAGATTGATGAGACCACGAGTCGCGGCTTCTCAGCACGCAGTTCATCAGGGTCGAGCCCCATCTCCGTCATCACGCCCGAGCGAAAGTTTTCGACAATGACGTCAGAACCCAGCGCCATTTCGCGCAGCAACTGCTTGCCCTCGGCGCTGTAGAAGTCGAGCGCGATCGAGCTCTTGCCGCGGTTGATCGACTCGTAGTAGAGCGAGTGCTCGCCCTCAAACGGTGGCCACGCACGCGTGATGTCGCCGCCCTTGGCAGTCTCCACCTTGATGATGGTGGCGCCGAGATCGGCGAGCAAAGCCGTGCAGTACGGGCCCGCGAGCGCCCGGCTGAGATCGAGAACAACGATGCCTTCGAGCGGTCGCGTCATGACCTAGGCCTTCGCCAGCTCGTGACGGTACTCGTTACCGACGATTGGGTTCGAGACGGTTCCGATCTTTTCAATCTCGACCTCGACCACGTCGCCGGGGTGCAGCAGCCAGGCAGGCGTGCGCGCGTATCCGACGCCCTCGGGGGTGCCGGTGGCGATCATGTCGCCCGGGCGCAGCGTGATGGTGCGTGAGATGTGCGCGAGGGTCTCGCCGAGCTCGTAAATCATGTCGCGGGTGTTTCCGTCTTGGGCGATCTCGCCATTCACGCGGGTCTGCACGCGCAGGCCGTCGCGCAGGTCGCCGGCCTCATCCACCGTGGTGATGTCCCCGAGCGGGCCACTGTTGTCGCCGTTCTTGCCCAGAATCCACTGCGAAGTGACCTTCTGCGCCCAGCGCGAAGTGACGTCGTTGAACGCGGCATAACCAAGGACGGATGCGCGCGCCGAGTCGGCGTCGCCATCCACAATCGTCTTGCCCACGAATGCGGCAATCTCGCACTCCCAGTCAATCCCCGCCTCATTCGAGGGAACAGGAATCGGGGTGCCGTCTGTGACCAGCGTCGAAGTCCAGCGCGAGAACAGAGTGGGGTACTCGGGCAGGTCGTCATTCTTGAAGGAGCCTTCGGCCACGTGCGCGTGGTAGTTGAGCCCGATGCAGAACACCTTCGCGCCGGGAAGCACCGGGGGCACCACGGTGACATCTGCGAGGGTGACGAGTTGCCCGGTCGCCGAGCGACGCTGCGCAGCGAAAGGGTCAGCCCAGAAGGTCTCGAGATCGGTAATGAGCTCGGCTTGCGAATCGCTGACGCGCTTTGCCACGTAAACGGTGTTCTCGCCCGCACGACGAATTCCAAGAAGTTTCATGATTAGCCCTTTTCGTTAAACCTTCTAAAGGTTACAATGTTTAGGTGCTCGCAAACAAGCTTTCTGAAAACCTTCGTCAGGCGCCGCTCTCGCGCGCCGAAACGTTGGCGAGCCAACTCGAGCAGTCCATGCTCGCGCAGAACAAACAACCGGGTGACTTCATCGGCACGCTGGCCGAGCTGCAGGCATCCAGTGGTTTCGCCCGCGCCACGGTAAGCGAAGCCGTGCGACTGCTGCGTGAACGCGGCGTGATGGAGATTCGCCCGGGTCGCGACGGCGGGCTGTTCGTCGCGCAGACCTCCCCCGTCATCAAACTCCGTCACACGCTGCTCACTGTGCGCCACTCAGCTACCTCGGTGGCTGACGCGATCGTGGTTCGCGAAGCACTCGAAGAGGTGCTCATCCTCGACGCCACCGCGCACCGTCGCGAAAGCGACATCGCTGATCTGCGTGCGCTCATGGCTCAGCTGCGCACCACCAAGTCATCGCCACAGAAGTTCATGACCACGAACTGGCAGCTCCACGCCCGCATCGCCGAGATCACGCCCAATGCACTCGCCAAAGCGCTGTACCTCGGCATCCTCGATTTCATCAAGGCCGAAACCAGTGAAGTCAGCCCCGATGACACCGAGTGGAGCGCCAACTTCGACAACCGCATCGCCGTGCACGAACAGCTGGTCGAGGCGATTGCCTCGGGCAGCATCACCGCGGCGCGCAAGGCAGTCGACGCTCACAACCGCACGACCTAAACGCACGCCCATCCCTAAGACCCACAACCCAACCACGCGCTGAGAAATAGAAGGAACGACAATGGCTGAGTCCGAATACCGCAAGTATCTCTTTCCCGAAGATGACGCGCGCCTGGTGGGCATCCGCCAAATCAAAGACGCGTACGAATACCGCGAAGCCGCCAAGGTCGACGCCTTCACCGGTCAACTCATCAAGGGATGGGAGCCGCTCTACTTCAACGAATTCAAGGGCGTCACGAACGATGGCAACATCATCCCCGACCTGTACACCCTCGCTCCGGTAGCCGCCGGCGACGAAGCGCCCACCGCCGCGATGGTTGATGCGGCCAACGCGTTCTTGGCTAGCCTCACGCCGGAGCAGCGCGACAAGGTTCAGTACGAAGTGACCGCCAAAGAGTGGCAGGGCTGGGCCAACCCCGAGTTCATGCAGCACGACATCGGACTGCGCATGGAGTTCGAGCCCGACGCCACCAAAGACGGCGCATTGGCCATCATGAAGGCGAGCCTGAGCCCCGAAGGCTATACCTTCGCTCGCAACCTGATGAAGATCAACGGGTTCCTGGGTGACCTCAACGGCATCCCCCAAATCATGAACGAGTTCAGCTACAACTTCGCCATCTACGGCGAGCCCTCGCTGACCGCTCCGTGGGGTTGGCACTGGTACGGCCACCACGTGGTGTTCAACTGCCTCGTCGTCGGAACCCAGATGGTGATGACTCCGGTCTTTCTCGCCGCCGAGCCCGACCTCATCGACGAAGGCCCCGACAAGGGCGTGGTCGTGTTCGCCGGTCGCATCGAGCTGGGTCACAAGATCATGGATGCCCTCACGCCCGAACAGCGCACCAAGGCGATCACCTACAACGACATGATGAACGACCCGAACATGCCCGAGGGTCGCTACCACCCCGGCGACGGCCTGCACCTGGGCGGCGCTTTCCAGGACAACCGAGTTATCCCCTACGAGGGTGTCTGTCTCGCCGAGTGCTCGGATGAAGCCAAAAAAGCTGCCAGCGCATTCGTTGCCGACTTCATCTCGTTCATGCCCGAAGGCCCGCGTCGCGTGCGCCAGCGTGAGATCGAAGACCACTATGACGAGACCTACTTCTCGTGGATTGGCGGCACCGAACGCGGTGACGTCTACTACCTGCGCCTGCAGTCGCCGGTGCTGCTCATGGAAATCGACCACCACTGTGGCGTGTTCCTCAGCAACGATCACCCGGAGCGTTTTCACATGCATACCGACCTCCGCACGCCCAACGGCAACGACTACGGCAAGGCGCTCATCAAGCAGTACTTCGAGCAGAACCATTAGCCATGGCCACCCTCGAAGAAATGGCGCTGTATCGCCACATCGGCGAATCGTTGCTCTACGCCTACGCAGAAACCAGCGACACCAAGAACCCCGCTGCTGCCCGCGAGATTCTCTCGGATGCGGTGGTCGTGTTCGGCGACTCGCGCCTCGAGACCCCTGAGGCGATTGAGGCTCACTTCACCAAGCTGTGGTCGCCGCCTGAGAAGCATCGCCACTCGATCAGCAACGTGCAAGTGTTCGAGACCGATGCACCCGAAGAGTTTGTACTCACCGCCGGCTACGAGCGCGATGAGTTTCGGCCCGACCCGGTGCGCACAACCATCGGCATCTACACGGTACGCGTGGGCAAAGTGGGCGGGCAGTGGCGCATCCGAGAACTCAACATCAATCGGGTGTGGCACAAGCCGTAGACTGGCCAGTGCGCTGTTTCCTCTTTTTCGCCTGTCTCGCACTACATAAGGAAACAAAATGAAGCTCAGCTTTAT
>Ga0228701_1002365_pt1 | contig 11296 bp, 11 predicted proteins | sample McNCre117_Aug_MG_2_FD_178017 | JGI IMG/M metagenome (GOLD analysis project Ga0228701, IMG submission 178017) | Freshwater microbial communities from McNutts Creek, Athens, Georgia, United States - 11-17_Aug_MG | ecosystem: Environmental > Aquatic > Freshwater > Creek | place: USA: Georgia...
CGATTTCAATCATATAACTTCCGGCGGATATGAATATCGCACTAACCATAAGGCCGATGAAGGCATAGATTTGATATACACTTGTGAGAATGAATGCCGGATTCAGCCGACCCATAGAGTAGATCATCCACAACGCCAAAATGAGGACTATAATCTGCAACGGAACGGAAAAAGCAGCTGACGCCGCCCCGCTGTGCTCAAAGAAAGCCATTAATACGGAAACTGAAGGCAAAATCACCCTCAGGAATCGGTAAATGATCTGGTGCTCTCCAAGCATGCTAGGAAGCGGCTTCGAATGTTACATTCGGATGGGCCGTATTTACGGCGGTGCTGGACCCGCTGTGCAGCACGAACACCCTGTCATAGATCATGGCTGCCGCCGAGATTAGCATCTCAGCAGGAATGCTCGGCGGCGCCTTCAGAGCATTCTCAATATCTAGAAAGTCCGTGCACCGTGGGTGGAGCTTGATGATGTTGATCGTATTTTGCAGAAAAAAGGATCGTGCCTTTCTCTCATCGAATTGCCAGTTAGGTAAGTAGATCCTGCAGTAGCTCCCCCTAGAAGCTGGGAGATTATCTAGGAAATGCTGCTCGTCAAAAATGTGGGAATAAAGTCCCCAGCTAGATTGTATTTCTTCCGCAATACTTGTCTCGACCTTCGTTACAATTCCCGGCCGTCGTGTGGCTTTTTCTATATACATCTTTGGATTGTACACAAATATCCTACTGACAAAGCGGCTTCCGCCGACATTGATCGGCAAGCCATAGATGCGGAAAAGGGCCTTTTTGATGCCACTGTATATGTCCTGCCTGTATGTTCCTATGCCTTCTTCGAACAGGGAGAACGTCAAGTTAGGGTTCTTTATTCGCGCCCTATAAAGAAACTTGTTAGTACCGAAGCCAACGTCCCAATGAAAGAATACCTCTTGGTATTTTCCGGAAGTGGCGTGTTCTATCGCTGACCTATAGTCGTCAAAGGCCGCAACCCCGGGAAGGCGCCCGGATGCGCCAAGCCTAGCCGCTACACCGCGTGCACCATAAAATCCTCTGGATATTAGGATATCGGATCTGTCCGCGATATCGAGCTGATTAATAATCGCGTTTGCCGTCACGATCTGTATCGGCCGCTCAACGACAAATGCGATCTTCATATGGCTATCCGTGACCGTTGGCATAATGATCTACAACCCCGATACCGAATCCCAGGTCACTGCCGTATTCTTCTTCACATCCCGCACCACCTTCTGGCCCAGCACTGCATCCAGTTGCTTCGGCGCCAGGCCGTATCCCGGCCGCACGCTGCGCACCGCATCAGGGGTGATCACTTCGCCCGCCTTTAGATCCTTCACGAAATAGAGCGAGCGGCGGAACTGCACATTGCCCTGCTCACTCGACTTGCGGCCATAGTCCACTCTGCCAAGCGCCGCCCACGCTGTCTTCGCACCATGGCACAGCGCGGCCATGTCGGCTGGCTCCAGCGAGAAACTGTCATCTGGCCCACCGCCATTGCGGTCGAGGGTGAAATGTTTCTCGATGATCGAGGCCCCGAGCGCCACGCTCGCGATCGCGGTGGTATTGTCCAGCGTGTGGTCCGACAGGCCAGTGACAAGACCAAAGCGCTCGATCATGTCGGGGATCGTGCGCAGGTTGTAATCTTCGGGCGGTGCGGGATAGCCCGAGACGCAATTCAGCACCGCAAGTTCGCGACAGCCACCATCGCGGGCAGCAGCGATCGCCTCGGCGATCTCTTCGGCGTCGGCCATGCCGGTGGAGATGATCATGGGCTTGCCAGTGGCGGCGGCATAGCGGATCAGCGGCAGATCCACCGCCTCGAACGAGGCAATCTTGTAGGCGGGCGCGTTCAGATCCTCCAGCAGATCGACAGCGGTGGTGTCAAACGGCGAGGAGAAGATTGTGATGCCGCGCGCGCGCGCATGATCAAAGAGCGGCTTGTGCCATTCCCAGGGCATATGCGCCTTCTGGTAGAGGTCATAGAGCCTCTGGCCGTCCCAGAGACCGCCACGAATGCAGAATTCCTCGGCATCGCTGTCGAGGGTGATAGTATCGGGACGATAGGTTTGCAGCTTCACCGCATCTGCACCTGCTGTCACGGCTGCATCAATGATGCGCAGTGCCGTCTCAAGGCTGCCATTGTGATTGGCCGAGAGCTCCGCGATAACATAGGGGCTATGATTTGGGCCAATACTACGGCCGGCGATGCTGATACTACTCATACTGGTCTCCTGTTGCGCATCACGATCCACTCCGGTTTCAGCATTCCAAAACACACCAGGGACAGATAGCCACCGTTTATGAATTTCTGGTCACGCAGGACACCCTCTTCGGCAAAGCCTAGCTTATGGTGTAACGCCACCGAGGCCGAGTTTCCGACAATGACCTGGCCGCAGACCTTGTGCAGATCTAACGCGCTGAATGCGTGCTCAAGCGCGGCCGAACAAAGTCTAGTACCACTACCTCTTATTGCCCCCGGACGAATATAGAAGCCCCAGTCAGCAACTCCCCCTGGCGCTACGTCGGCAAACTGTACGAAGCCGAAGGGGCCGGTCGCGTCTTCGGCGAGCAAAAGCCGACGAGTGGGATCCTGACAGACCCGAAGGTACCATGCACGGTGCTCTTCTTCCGCGAGTTGGTGTTGGCTGAACATCATAGCCCTGACCGAGGCATGATTGCGCCAAGTTCGCAGGATTGGCAGGTCATCAATCAAAACGGGACGAAGGCCTACAGCGTCATGCATCTTGGCCCTCCATCCAAGCTCTAACGTAATCAACTCCATCGCCAGCGACTATGCCCGCAGATGCGTTAGACACATCTCGCAGCCAGCGTGTTAGGCTTCCTGAGGTAAGGCGATGCGTCAGAAACGGGGTTATTTCTTCTGCAGATGCAAGGTTTGGCGCAGCGCCGGAAGCCTGTAGGGTATTGGCAATCTCACGTTGATTATCCGCCAGCACCATCTGGATGCTTGGCAGGCCAAGGCAGCACCTTTCCCACGCCGTGCTTCCAGCAGCCCCAATCGCCAGATCGCTGTCGGTCATCAGACGAGCCATATTGCTCACCCCCGACAAGACGAGTGTCGGAGCGCGCATAGCGCTGGCGCGTAAACGGACAGCGTCCAACCAAGGGGCACTTGGCCCCATCACCACGGTAATTTCCACCCCGGCTGGCAAGGGGGCGGAGTCCAGCGCGTCCAGTACCTTGCAGGTCACATTCTCACTATCTGATCCGCCAAGCGTCACAAGAATCCGCTTCAGATCAGGTGTGACACGGCGCGCAAGACTCTCAGTGCGGTGCGCCGCAAACTCGGGGCGCAGCAGTGCGTGCTGCGGACCAAGTAGCCGTGTCGCGGTCGGGGGCAAAAGATCGGCATAATCAGCTTCGCAACGGCCAAGGCCGGGATCAAGCAACAGGTCACAATCATGCGCGCGGTCCGCCAGATCGTCGATCACCATCAGCCGACGACAGAACGGGCGCATCATGCTTTCCCAAATGTAGTCCAGCCCATAGTGATCAACCACAAACCAGTCGGCTTTCGGTTCATGCGCAAGGGCGCTGCTGCAACATTCGGCGTCACCGACTTGATCCTCGCCCGTCCAATCGGCTGCAACATGCGGCGCACATTCCGGCAATGCACGGACCCGATGGCCGCGCGCTCTGATCGCGCCGATAAGGTCGCCCTCCATCGGCCGACACAGGAACAGGGAGTCGGCGCCGGAAGCGCGCAACGCATCAGCAAGCGTCAGACAGCGCATCACATGGCCCGTGCCGATATTGCTAGAGGCATCGGCCCGGAACACCAGTCGCTGTGGCTGACCATTCACGCTCATCTGTCCACCGCCAACCCGAGCGCACGGAACATCCACTCCGCCCGCTCCCAGTCCTCAGGCGTGTCGATATCTTGCACGCGGTGACGTGGCAGCCGTACGGGAATGCTCGACTCACCAAAGATCGGACGGCCAGATTTCCATGCCGCCGACGACCCCCAATAGAATTGCCCGGCATCGTGCCAAGCCTCTTCCAGATCCTGTGAGCGAGCACCGAAAAGCTCTGGCTGGAACATCGCAATCCGGCCGGCATCTGTGATCCGAAACGCGCGTTGGATGGGGAAGGCATAGCTGGTAATTGAGAAAGCGAAATCCGCCTCACTTTCCACCAGCGCCGCCAGCCCGCGCTGCAAATCCGCCCCCGCGACAAAGGGTGCAGTTGCATAGATGCAGCAAGCATGCGCAACCGGAGCAGCCGTGATCGCCTCAATCATGGCGACAGCATGAGCGATCACTGGGATGGTCGGCGTTATGTCGTCGGAAAGCACCGCTGGCCGCATAAATGGGGTCTCTGCACCATTGGCCCGCGCGACATCGGCGATCTCCTCGTCATCGGTGCTCACGACCACTCGGTCGAAGCAACCAGAATCCAATGCCGCCCGGATCGACCATGCAATCATCGGCCGGCCGCAGAACGGTCGAATGTTCTTGCGTGGAATGCGCTTGCTGCCGCCGCGCGCAGGGATTACCGCAATTTTCATCCGGCGATTTCGGCGCGCAAGGCTTCGACGACAAAATCCTGCTCGCCATCAGTCAGGCTAGGATGCATCGGAATGCTGATTGCCTCGCGGTAATACTGCTCGGCCTGCGGGAAATCACCAACTTCGAAGCCCATCTTGCGATACCAAGGCTGGGTATGGACTGGGATGTAATGCAGATTCACCATGATATCGCGGGCACGCAGCCCCTCGAACACCTGCAGATGGCTAGTTTTCATCTGGTCGAGCCGCAGCCGGATCACATAAAGATGCCAAGCTGAATAGCTATCGGGATGCTGCCAAGGCAGGGTTACCGGCAGGTCCGCCAGCAGGCGGTCATAGCGAGCCGCGATCTCATGACGGCGCTCGACATAAGAATGCAACCGGGTCATCTGGCTGACCCCGAGTACGGCCTGCATATCGGTCATCCGATAGTTGTAGCCAAGATCGACCTGCTGATAATACCAAGGGCCGTCGGACTCGCCTTCCATGAGCGCCGGATCACGGGTGATCCCATGGCTGCGCAACAGGCCGAGGCGGGTCGCGAGATGGCCGTCATTTGTCAAAGCCATACCGCCTTCGGCGGTAGTGATGATCTTTACCGGGTGGAAGCTGAAGACGGTGATGTCGCTGTAGCGACAGTTGCCTATGGGCTCCCCCTTGTAGCCGCCGCCGATGGCGTGGGACGCATCCTCGATGATGCGGAAACCATATTTCTGCCCAAGGGCATGGATTCTAGCCATATCACAGGGCTGGCCGGTCAGATGCACCGGCACCACCACCTTTGGCAGTCGCCCAGCCTTCTCTGCAGTGATCAGCTTCTGTTCCAACCGGTCCGGGCAAAGATTCCAAGTCCGAGGGTCGATATCGACGAAGTCTACCGCCGCCCCGCAATAAAGGGCACAATTGGACGACGCAACGAAAGTGTTGGGCGTAGTCCAAAGCAGATCGCCCGGACCTAGATCGAGCGCGAGGCATGCAATATGCAATGCCGAGGTAGCGCTGTTCACGGCCACAGCATATTGCGCGCCCGTTTGCGCAAGCACCGCCTGCTCGAAGGCGGGAATATTTGGCCCCTGTGTCAGGTTAACCGATTTCAGCACACCGACCACGGCGTCGATATCTGCTTGGGTGATGTCTTGCTGGCCGTATCTAATCATGGGGACTACACAATTTTGAATTTTTCAGAACGCGACACCGAATCAGTATCGCCAGAATTGATAAGAGCTATTGATTTCCATAATAGGATTAACAGAAAGGCCGCGTTAAGGCCCAGAGGTACTGCAAACAATTCCTGCGAGACGGGAAGGACCTTCGTCGACACCCACGTGACCACAATGAATGCAGGAAGCGCCGCAAGGTGGCTGCATATAATTGGCCTGTCCCGCCGAATCGCATAGAGCGCGAAATGAGGGACCGTGCCAAGGGCATTTATTGTCATCGCCAGCACAAGCAGCGGGTATATTCTACTATAATTGAAGTAAACCGGATTGCCGATCCAGCCCAGCAGCATCGGCAGCGCCAGCCAGCTCGCCACGCCGAAACCAGCCGAGATGCCGATGGTCTGGATTAGCATTTGTCGTATCGTCTTGCGCGCCTGCGCGCTGTCGCCAGCCAAATGGAGGCGTATCAATTCGGGGTAGCCGAAGGCGAAGACTCCAGCATCAAGGAAGGTCATCAAGACACTTGCCACACCTAGGAACAAGACATAGGCCGCGACGGCCTCCAGCCCTGCGATATCTTCCAGCCAAAAACGGTCGAGAGACTGAAACCCACGAAGTGCGAGTGTTGCGATCAGAAAACCCAGACTGACGATAATGCCGCGCCGTAACCAGTTCCAGTCTACCGCATCTCGCCAACCTCCAAAACCCATCCCGCCGATCAACCAAATACCAAGCCCGACCGTCGCAATCCCAAAGCCCCCCCAGAGCGCCACAACTGTCGTCAGACTCCGACTTTCATCAACGAAGAGCATCAACGCCAGAACCGCTATCGCCCACAACCCTTGGCGCAGGAACAGCAGGATACTGGCGGCGATTTGGCGGGAAAGTGCAATTAGCAGCCTGTAAATCTCCTGATTAATATATTCGCACAGCAGGATTGGCAGGAACCACCAGATCAACGGTGAGGGCCAGCCCGCATACCACAATCCGAAAATCGCGATCGGCGAAATCGCCAGAAATAGCGCTGCCGAAAGACATGCCTGCGCCTTCAAGAGGCGACCACGCTGCTCTGCGGCCACTGTGATAATCTCTCGGGTCATGTAAGTGTAGAAATCAAGCCCTACAAAATAGACGCAATAGCCAATGGCCGCGGTGAAAAGTCCATAATAGCCGACTTTTGCAGGATCGAGATAACGAGCAAGAAAAAAGATGAAGAGGAAACGAACACCGAGTGTCAGGCTGCGCAGGCCGAGATTGAGAAGGCGGGTCTGCGCGTGCCTCACGACCAGACCTCGCCACAGGCAAGGCTATGCCGCCCCGGCTCTATTTGCATCGCGGCGATCGCGCGCTTTTGCGAAGTGTATCTCTCAGGATTCCGCGCCAGGAATAGTCGCGTGACCTTCGTCGCATCCGCCATCCTTCGTAAAGTGAGGACATATACATAAAGGCGGTTATCAGCCGCTGCAGGCAAACACCCAAGCCTGATCAGAGACTTCAAAAAGTAATCCGTGCCGCCTGCGTTGATACGCTTAGCAGGTTTGTGCTTGGGCAGGCTCGACTTCTTCTCCAGTAGGCACAGAGGCCTCACCTGGATATCCTCCTGAAGCTTATAACGCCTATCACACACTATACCCTCACAAACTCCCGCGCAAATCCTTGTACAACTGTAAGGATAGCGTCCAAAATGAGCAGATATCACATCACTTTGCAAGCGCAAGCCGGGCGTAAGTAGGCGATCATCGTATCCGTCGTTTTTTCGGTTCATCTCCGATGCATTTCGCGATAATGCCGGACTATGCGGATTGCTTCCCTGACACGAGAGGTGGGACAGATGTGCGTTGCTCTGATTGCTAGCAGGCACTTCGGGCTGGAACAGGCCGACTAATGCAGCAGCGGCTGGTCATCACTGGTGCCGGCGGGCTTCTTGGCTGGCATGTAGCCTCCCGGCTGCACGCCGCTAATTGTGCTGCCCGCTACCGTAACGAAACAGTCCCCTTTCATCTTTCGCTACTTGACCATGAGTCATTTCAGAGCAACTCAAGGCTTGATGAGGCCCTGTCCGGTGCCGATGCCGTGCTGCATTTTGCCGGGGTTAATCGAGGCACGGAAGAAGAGGTCAAAGACGGCAATCCCGCCATCGCGCGGCGCTTGGCCGATGCCTGCGCCCGGATGGGCGTGAAACCACATGTTGTTTACGCTAATTCAACCCATGCCCGGTTAGAGACGCTTTATGGGGTCTCGAAGCGCCGCGCGGCGGGTATCCTTGGTGGCATCGGTGGCGGGCTTACCAATCTGATCTTGCCTCACATTTTCGGCGAAGGCGCGCGACCGCGCTACAACAATGTCACCGCGACCTTCATCGAGGCGGTGATTGCCGGAGAAAGCCCGCAAGTCGATCCGAATGGAAGGGTGCAACTTCTGCATGCCGGGGCGGCAGCGCAGATCGCCGTCGACGCGGCGCTGTCGCGCCATAACGGCGAACTGGTGCCGGAACCGCGCGCCACCGAAGTCAGTTGGCTTTTTCAGACACTTCAACGGTTCCATAGCGATTATGCGGCCAATCTCTATCCCGATCTGTCGGATAACTTTACCCGCGATCTGTTTAACACCTATAGGGCTGCGCTCTATCCGGCAGGCTTCCCTCGTCCGCTAAAGCTTTATACCGATCAGCGCGGCACACTCTTCGAGGCAGCGCGCGGCGGCGGTGGTGGCCAGACCTTCCTTAGCTGGACAGAGCCGGGCGTGACGCGTGGCGATCACTTCCACCTGCACAAGGTGGAGCGCTTCCTTGTCCTACAGGGCGAGGCAGTGATCCGCATCCGCAAGGTGCTGGGTGATACGGTCATGGAATACCGCGTTAGCGGCGATCAACCCGCACCGATCGATATGCCGACACTACACTCCCACTCCATCCAGAACATCGGAGAGCGTCCGCTCCTTACGTTGTTCTGGACGCATGACCTCTTCGATCTGGCGGCGCCAGACACCTATTTTGACCCTGTATTACGAGTGCAGCCATGAGCAGACTGAAAGTAATGACGATCCTCGGCACAAGACCCGAGATCATCCGCCTGTCCCGTGTCATGGCCCGGCTTGATGCCTTTACCGACCATGTCATCGTCCATACCGGGCAGAACTGGGACTATGCGCTGAACGAGGTATTCTTCGAGGATTTGGGCGCGAGGAAACCCGACCACTTCCTCGGCACCGGCGGCGGTTCTTTAGGCGAAACACTGGGCAAGATTCTGATCGAGAGCGAGAAGGTTATCCGCAAGGAAAAGCCCGATGCAGTTCTGATTCTCGGTGATACCAATTCGGCGATCTCGGCTATCATCGCGCGCCGACTGAAAGTGCCAGTCTATCACATGGAGGCGGGCAACCGGTCTTTTGACCGTAACGTGCCCGAAGAGACCAACCGCAAACTCGTCGACCATATCGCAGACTTCAATCTGGTCTATACCGAGCACGCCCGTCGGCATCTCCTGTCCGAAGGTATCCAGCACCGCCGGATTTATCTGACTGGATCGCCAATGCGCGAGGTGCTGGAGCATTATCGTGACAGAATCGAGGCATCCGATGTGGTATCGCGGCTCTCGCTAAAGCCGCAGGGCTACTTCATCGCCTCTTTGCACCGCGAAGAGAATGTCGACAATGCCGCGCGGCTGCGCTCTCTTCGGGACTCGCTTAACAGCCTTGCGCAAGATTACGACATGCCGGTGATCGTCTCCACCCATCCGCGCACCCGCAAGCGACTGGAAGCGCTGGGCGAGGATGGCGCTTTTGATCCGCGCGTGCAGTACATGACGCCCTTCGGTTTCCACGACTACAACGCCTTGCAGATGAATGCCTTCTGCGCGATCTCCGACAGTGGCACTATTGCCGAGGAAAGCTCGATCCTGCAATTTCCGGCGATCACACCGCGCGATGCGATCGAACGCCCCGAAGGCCTTGATGTCGGCTGCATCATGGTGACCGGTCTCAACAGCGGTACCATCAGCGAGGCGATTGAGGCGGTGACCAGGCTGCATGCAGAGCGTCAGGCCGCAGGGCGTCCGCATCCGTTGCCCGAAGATTACGCAATCAACAATACTTCCGAGCGTGTTTTAAGTCTGATTCTCGGCACGGCGCGGCTATCGAACGGCTGGGACGGCATCCGGACGAACGATCTGACATGAGTGGTTCAGCACCGTTCGGGGCAAAGAAGCTGTCCATCGCTTTCGTCTCGCAGTATTTTTTTCCTGAGCAGTTCAGCAACAACGCTATAACCACAGAATTGATCCGTCGCGGCCACGCCGTCGATGTGGTGACGAACGTACCCAACTACGGGCGCGATACCTTCTTCGAGGGCTGGTCAAACAGCCAACGGCGCGAGGAAGAATGGAACGGCGCAAGAATCCACCGTGCGCGCTCCGTTGCCCGCGGGAAAAGCAAGCTGCGGCTCCTGCTGAACTACATCACCTTTCCAGTGACTGGAACCTGGACGGCACTGCGAAAGGTTAAGCGTAAGCCGGATGTGATCTTTGTTTCGCTTTTATCTCCGATCTTTCAAGCCATCCCTGCCATCGCACTCAGCCGCTGGTATCGGGCTCCGCTTGTCTATTGGGTACAAGACATCTGGCCCGAAAGCGCGATCTATACCCTTCGGTTGCACAATTGGTTCGCCGTAAAGGGGCTGACCGCTATTTCGGCTTGGATCAGCCGTCGCGCGGATCTGGTGCTCGTGCAAAGTGAGGCCTTCCCACCAATGATAACCCGCTTTGGCGTGCCGCCGGCGCGGATAAGGGTGCTGCCAAATACCGCGCCGGCGATGTATCGCCCGATGGCCCCAGAAGATGCTCCGGACGCGATGGCCTTGATGCCAAAGGCCGATTTTCGGGTGATGTTCGCCGGCAATATCGGCGAGAGTCAGGATTTCGACACGCTGCTTGCAGCTGCACATCTGCTGCGCGAGTTTGAAGGGCTACACTGGGTCATCATCGGCAGCGGCCGCGATTTAGAACGCGTCCGCGCGAAGGCAGCCGAACTGGGGCTTGTCGGACGCTTCCACCTCCTCGGGCGACACCCCGAAGAGACCATGCCGGGCTTCTTTGCCCAAGCTGACGCCGTGATCGTCAGCCTTCGCCAGAATCCGATCTTCGATTTGACTGTGCCTTACAAGGTCCAATGCTACATGGCCTGCGGCCGACCTATCCTTGCGTCCATCGGTGGCGAAGGAGCGCGTGTTATACAAGATTCCAATTCCGGAATTGCCGTCCCGCCGTCTAGCCCCCAGAAACTGGCTGCTGCTGTGTCGCAGATGATGGATATGCCTGCGGTCGAAAGACAAAAAATGGGCAGATGCGCGCGCAACTATTATGACAAGCATTACGCCAGCATTAAGGTCTACGATAATCTGGAGACTTGGCTTCAGGAGGCAGCGTCGCAGCGGAACTGAGCAATAACGCCCTTAGGTCAAATTGCTCAGCGCAGGCTTTTGAACACGGTCTTTAACATGATAACCGCATCCATACAAAGGTTGCGGTGCTTCTGATAGATCAGGTCCAGTCGAGCCTTTTTCGGGACGCACGTGCGACAGTAGATCTCGTCGGTCTCGGCG
>Ga0228701_1002369_pt1 | contig 11265 bp, 7 predicted proteins | sample McNCre117_Aug_MG_2_FD_178017 | JGI IMG/M metagenome (GOLD analysis project Ga0228701, IMG submission 178017) | Freshwater microbial communities from McNutts Creek, Athens, Georgia, United States - 11-17_Aug_MG | ecosystem: Environmental > Aquatic > Freshwater > Creek | place: USA: Georgia...
TGCAGATGGTGCGCAATTATTCAAATCTCGTTGTAATATGTGTCATATGGTGGACAAAAACTCCACCGGGCCAAAATTACAAGGAGCGAAACAAAAATGGATGGATGCCGGCGAAGGTGACATGATTTATGAATGGATAAACAATTCTAGCGCCTTGATTTCTTCTGGGAAAAGTGCAAGAGCGAAAGAAATTTCCGCGTTTAGTCCAACAGCGATGCCGCCACAAACGGTTTCTAAAGAAGAAATCGATGCCATTTTATCGTACGTGGATGCTCCTCCAGTTGTGAGCACGAATCCAAGTGACACGACCGCTACAACTCAAGGGACAAGCACGGAAGCGAAGCCAGATTACAGCACCAATTTGTCTATTTTCAATTGGATGATTTTTCTCATGGTCATCTTGATCATCATCATCGTCGTTTTAGCGGGATCCATCATGACGTTTGTTAGATCTGATTACTTCAAGAAAAAAGTAGCTGAGATGAGCGATAAATCAAGTGTGTTGATTCTAATCATCACCGCAGGATCCTTATTCGTTAGCAACCAAAGTTACGCCCTGAATTTCATGCAAGCCGGAGAAGCTGAAAAAGGAATGCCTTGGTTATTGGTGGAAAATACAGATTTATATGCCTTGTTATCTGTAAACATCATTTTATTAATTGTGGTCCTTTACCTCCGTCATTTGTTTTTTCAAATGGTCAATATGGTGAAGGTAAAAAAAGAAGAAGAAGTTCGTCCGGTGGTAACGGATACGTTTAAAAAGGTGAACGCCATTTTAACGGATGCGGTTCCCATCGAAGAAGAACATAGAATTTTAATGGAGCATGAATACGATGGAATACGTGAATTAGATAACAACCTTCCTCCATGGTGGGTTTGGGGATTCTTTGCAACGATTGTGTTTGCTTTTATCTATATCATTAATTACCATGTTCTAGGTGTTTCGGATTTACAAGAAAAAGCCTATCAGAAGGAAATGGCCAAAGCTGACAAAGAAATTGCCGCCTATCGTTCCAAAATGGCCATGAACGTAGATGAAACCAATGCGACAATCATGACAAGTCCAAGTGATTTAGCGGCAGGCAAAGTTACTTTTGGTGAAAAATGCGTAACGTGCCACAAGGCAGATGGATCTGGAGATGTTGGTCCAAACTTAACCGATAAAAATTGGATTTATGGGTTCGATATCAAGGATGTTTTCGCGACGATTAAATTGGGACGACCAAACGGTATGCCCTCTCATGATGCCTTATTGAATCCAATACAAATACAACAGGTAGCATCTTACGTTCTTTCGTTGAAAGAAGTTGCCAATGGAAAACCAGCACAAGGAGACATGATTGAGAAATGACGAAATACCGAAAACTATGAGCGAGCAGGATGAAGCATTCCGAGATCGGATTGCTACCGTGAATGAAAAAGGAAGAAGAATATGGATTTTTCCTAAAAAACCGGTTGGATCTTATTACAATAAGCGAAAGATCTTAAGTTACTTTCTACTCGCACTTTTATTCGGTGGTCCACACATTCGCATTGGATCAGAACCTTTTTTGATGTTGAACATCATAGACCGAAAATTCATCCTATTCGGTCAAGTATTTTGGCCACAGGACATGTACCTCTTCGCCATCTTGTTCATCATCGGAATTGTCTTTATCATTTTCTTCACCATTATTTTCGGTCGTCTTTTTTGTGGATGGGTATGTCCACAAACCATTTTCATGGAAATGTTGTTTCGACGCATTGAATATTGGATTGATGGTGACTGGACCGAGCAAAAGCGCTTAACGAATAGTCCTTGGACTCGAGAAAAAATTCTTAAACGTGTTTCAAAACATGTCATTTTCTGGTGGATTTCTTTTCTGATCGCAAACACCTTCCTCGCGTACATCATTGGATCCGATATGCTATGGAAAATTCAAACGGATCCTTTGGGAAAACACCTGGGTGGATTTATAGCCATCATCATTTTTACCTATGTGTTTTATGGCGTTTTTGCTTTTCTGCGCGAGCAAGTGTGCACGACCATTTGTCCTTATGGGCGCTTGCAAGGTGTACTATTAGATCAAAATACAATGGTTGTTGCCTATGATGAGGTCAAAGGAGAAACCCGCGCGAAAATTCACAAAGGAGAAGATCGCAAATCCGTTGGAAAAGGCGATTGCATCGATTGCAAACAGTGCATTCATGTTTGTCCGACAGGAATTGACATCCGTAATGGAACACAATTAGAGTGCATCAATTGCACCGCGTGTATCGATGCTTGTGATCATATGATGGAATCGGTTGGACATGACAAAGGATTGATTCGCTTCGTCTCCGAAAATGGCATTAAAGACCGTACACCTTTTCAATGGACTAAACGAGTGAAAGCGTACAGTTTCCTTTTGATTGGATTATTGGTGACCTTGACGGTATTATTGCTTACTCGAAAATCCTTCGAAACCAATGTGACCAGACAGCGCGGATCGACCTTTCAAGTGGATGAACGTGGACTCGTTTCCAATGTCTTTGAAGTCAGAATGTTGAATAAAACACATGATACCTATGCCATTCGATTTAAGTCCGATGATCCATCCGCAGAAATCGAATTAGTGGGTGAAGATATTGTCCTGAAAAGTGAATCAAAAGAGAAGGCTTTGATTGTGGTGAAAATGCCGAATGCATCCTTAGAAAACGGAATGAAAAAATTTAAAATCCATATTTTTGGTAACGGACACGAAATCGAAGTGATTCAGACCAAATTCATTGGCCCAATGCTATAGGTTATGAAATTTAGAAACGGAATTATTATTGCCATGATTGCATTTGTGGCGTTCATTGTAACGATGGCACTCGTCATTAATTCAAAGAAATCAGAACTCATTAGTGAAGACTATTACATCCAGGAAAAGTCTTTTAATGCGGACTTTGATGCACAACAACGATCAGCGGACATGAAAAATCCCATCAAACTCATACAAGAGGCAAATGGCATTCGCTTCGTCAATCAATCTAAGCTGAACATTCAAAAAATAGATTTGTCCTTTGTCCTCATGAATGATGGAGGAGCAGACTTTTCTCTTAAACATTACAACGTAAACGACCTGATTACAAAAGATAATTTCACTAAGGGAATGTATGAAATTCAAATGCGTTATTCCGCAAATAAGCTTCCTTTCATGCAAGTTGTTACTTGGCAATACAAATGACCTCACTACTAATTTTTGGATTTTTAATCGGCCTCGCTTCCAATTTCCATTGCATTGGCATGTGTGGGCCATTGGCCTTTGCCATGCCGATAGATCGATCCAGTACACTAAAAAGTGTGTTAGGGGTACTTAAATACAATCTTGGGCGTATTTTTAGTTATAGTTTTCTTGGGATGCTCGTTGGAATGTTCGGGATGAGCATTCAACTATTTAGTACCATGCAATGGTTAAGTATCCTCTGTGGGTTCATCATCCTTCTTATGGCTTGGTCTAGTCAAGTGGAAAATTGGTCCTTTCTCGGTAAATGGACAAAACTCATGAGTTCCTTCGTACAATCCATTTTCGTGAAAACAAAAGAATTGCCACTCGCGTATCGTTCCTTCAGCTTTGGACTAGCGAATGGACTTTTACCATGTGGATTGGTGTATGTTGGATTAACGAATGCGCTAGGGACAACTAGTATTTTAAATTCTACTTTAGCGATGACGGCATTTGGACTAGGCACACTTCCAGCCATGTTTTTCATGCCACTCATTGCAAAGAGTAAATGGAAAGTGAGGATTCCAAAAATCGTTATTTCCATTGCTTTAAGCCTCATTGGACTTTTAACGATTGTCCGAGGAATGAATCTCGGTATTCCTTATCTAAGTCCAAAAATCAAACTTGAAATTCCTGCACGACATGTACAACCTACGATGCAATGTTGCGAGGAAAGTTGTTCGACAAAATAAGTGCGAATCAAATCGTTTCGTGTTTCATATCGATTCATTCAAATAAACACTTTCTAAATTTATGGGACAAAAAAAAGGCGACTAGAAGTCGCCTTTTACTTTTTATCAATTGTCTTACATTTTGATGAATTTCACAGATTCAGTTTGTTTTCCTGAATTGAATTTCACGATGTACGTTCCATTCGCTAAGTTATCCCCTTCAATTTCGATTGAATTCGTTCCTTCGTTCATTGATTTTCTAACTGATTTCACCAAACGTCCAGTGATTGAATACACTTGAATTTCCACCATTCCAGCATTTGCCAATTCAAACGTTACAGTTGTATTGTCACGTGTTGGATTTGGATACGTTTTCAATTTGCTGTCAAATTTACCTGTCGCTCCAGCGCCATTTTCGTTTACGCCTAAGAATGCCGTTGTTCTCCAGATTCCACGTCCAAATGTACCTAAGTAGATTTCACCCGGACGATCATTTCCTTCGTCAAACGTTCTCCATGACTGACGTACTTCGTACACTGGTGTTCCTTCGAAGCCAGTAGATGAATTCTCCCAAGAAGCTCCACCATTTGTAGAAATAAATGCACCATTAGACGTTCCAACAACAATCACATCAGAATTGTTACGGTCGATGATACCATCATAACAAGCCACACCTGGATTCGTAATCGATGTCAATGCGGTAAATGTTGGTGTTGATGCATTGGCATTCAACGAACGTTTATTTGTTCCACCAAATCCAGCGAAACAGATAATGTCATTTCCATTACTTGGATTCACAGCGATTCCTTCATAACTAGCGGTTGTAATTTTCGTTGCCGTCGTGAACGATGGTGTCGTAGAGGTACTTCCTGAGGTAATGTATCCAACTTTCGTTAAGAAGTTAGGATCACTTGTATACACAGAACCTAAATTATCAATTCGCCATACACCATTTCCTGCACTTACATAACAGTGATTAAGGTCTTTAGAGAATTCAACATCAATTGAGTTGAACAATCCACCGCCAATTCCTCTTGCGACACATACCCATTGAGGATTCGTTACCGCCAAACGAAGTGCATTTCTTGTACCCCAAAGTTCTCCATTATTTGCATTTACATACACTAAGAACCAAGATTGGTATGGATCCTGAACGCGAACAGTGTCCCAAGCTACATTGTAGATAACGGTATCCGTTCCCATCGCAACTGTTTCACCCGTCGCAGCATTTAACCCATAGTTTACATTTCCAATGGTTAAAGATGGATCGTAAACCAGTGTATCATCAAAATACAACGCAGTTGGTGTAACATACGTAATGGAATCTCCTGATGACATAGAAGGCACACGAATAATAGATCCAGAAGTGTAATTTTTAGTTGGAATTAATGTCACTGAATCTTGTGAGTTCAAGTCATAATATTCCGCCAAGAAAATCTCTGAGTGGAATGGGTGATTTGCACTTCCATCTGTTCCTGCTGCATCATACGACGCAGGAAGCGTTGGAACAAAGCTTGTAAATGTTTGTCCTTTATCTCCGGAACGAGAAATAGAGTTGTAATAAACAGTGGAGAACATCACACGTGGATTGAAGTAAGAAATCTCACATTCGAATCCATCACCACCATTTACTTGACTAAATTCTTGCGGTGTATTTAAACTAAAGTCGTTGTAAAGTGTCCCATTATCTTGAGCTCCACCCATTACCGCTCCTGTGCGGTCAAATGCGATTCCGTAGAATTGAGTAACATTATATCCTCTATTCGAAGGATGCCATGTTTGACCAAGATTTGAAGTAACACCAATTCCACCGTCATTACCAATGTAAAAACGATTGTTTGCGTCCCATTTCATTTCGTGGTTGTCCGCATGGGCGTAAATTGGAGAGTTTGGTGAGGCAAACCATTGACTGATTTTCTCAAATCCACCTTGAGGAGGATTATTCACCATTTGTTTCCATTTCCAAATATCAATTCCACCGATTAAAATCATTTCTGGATCATTCGGAACAACCGTCACAATGCTGTTGTAAGTTCCTTGATCACGGTAAATATCGAATTCACTTGGAGGAGCAGATGCACCAACAAATTGATTCCATGTCTGTCCATCGTCATGTGACACGTGCATACTCATTAAGTTGCTATTCGTACGAACTGCATATAATGAATAGTGATTGGAAGAATTTTTAATAGAAGAAATCGCAAATTCGATACGAGCAGCACCCGTTGGTACTAAGTTGTTTGCAATTGAACCTGATTTATCTGAGAAACTTGCTCCACCATCCGTAGAAACAAAAGGCTTGTTTGCACCAAATGCAGCAACGATTACTTGTCCATCTGGAGAAATTTTTAAGGCTGAACATCCACCATTTGAAACAGGTACTGTTGTCATGTTGGCATCACCCACTTTCCATTTTCTTACACCAGAACTGGAAGCCATCCAAACATAGTTGTCCGCATTTGAACTCACTACTTCCGTACAACTTGATGTTCCTGGAATTGAACTCCATGTTGATCCAAAATCAGTTGAATACCAAACACCATTTCCGTTCCATCCTTCTTGGTCTGAACCTGTTGAAACGAATAAGGTTCCATCTGGCGTTTGTGTCATCGAAGAAACAAATGGATTTGCACCTGCAGCGAAGTAAGAATCTACACGGTTCCATTGGTTCCCTTGATTCAAAGAAACAAAAAGTCCACCAGAAACACCACCCGCCCATACACGGTTAATGTTTGTTCGATCCGGTTGAATCGCACGTGTACGACCACCAATATTATCTGGACCCATTGATTCAAACACAATGGATTTCGATTTTTTCATTTTACGGATTTGTCCGTCAATCTGTGCAATTTTTTCAGCCGAAACTGGTTGTCCAGTCGTTACATCAATGTAACGCGCTCGCAACCACGCCATCGCATCATCTGAAGATTTCTCTTGCAATGAGGATAAACTTTCTTGCTTGTATTTCCCTTCCGTTGGAAACAACATAAATGCACCAACAGTAGCAGCAATTACACCTGCAACCATCAGAGAACCAAATACATAGACTTTCTTATTCATAAACTATAATAATAAATATACAATATGTGACGACCAAGTTAAGTAATATTTCTTTAAAACCAACATAATATGAGTGTTGATTTCAAGAAAAATTCATTTCAATCTATCGTGTTTTAACCTTAATCAAACAAGTGTTTTTCCGCGTGATAAGAAGAACGTACTAACGGACCACTTTCCACAAAACGGAATCCCATCTCCAAACCTAAGATGCGGTATTTTTCAAATTGCATAGGTTCAATAAACTCGAGCACCGGTAAATGCTTCGGTGTTGGCTGTAAATATTGCCCAAGCGTTAGGATATCCACCCCAACAGAACGTAGATCCTGCATCGTTTCAATGACCTCTGTTTCGGATTCACCCAATCCAAGCATTACTCCTGATTTTGTGCGCATTCCACCTTTTTTCAAGCGAAAAAGCACTTCCAAACTGCGATCGTATTTTGCTTGAATGCGCACTTGTTTGGTCAGGCGTCGAACCGTTTCCAAGTTGTGAGAAACGATTTCAGGAGCAACATCAATTATCACTTGTAAATTCTCCCATTTCCCTGCAAAATCTGGGATCAATGTCTCTAAAGTTGTCCCTGGTGATTGTTGACGAATGGCTCTCACCGTTTGCGCCCAAATTTCTGACCCTCCATCTTTCAAGTCGTCTCGATCGACAGATGTAATCACCGCATGTTTCACCCCCATGATTTTCACGCTATTCGCCACCCTACCCGGTTCAAATTCATCCACCGCATCGGGCTTACCAGTTTGTACAGCACAAAATCCACATGAACGTGTACATATGTTCCCTAGGATCATAAACGTTGCCGTTCCTTCACCCCAACATTCACCCATGTTTGGACAACTCCCGCTCTCGCAAATGGTATGTAATTTATGCTGATCAACTAATCCACGAACAGTACGGTAATTCTCACCTGTTGGCAATTTTACGCGTAACCATTTTGGTTTTTTTATGCGGATATTCGTCGTTTCTAATTCGTTTTCCATGTTGATAGTTAAGACAACTAAAGTGAAGAAATGTTTACTGGTATCGTTTGTTCCATGCGCGAAATCAATGTTGCTCGCTCCTCCCACAATTGAGTCTCGCTTGCTTCATTCGATTGTTTGCTATCCGAAATGAACATGAAAAATTGTTTTCTCCAATTATACCAAATCAAACCAATCAAACCAATCGATAAGTAATACGCAAAGACAGACCAGAATCCAACGGACAATAATCCAGGAAGGATAAATAATAAAGGAAGATTTATCAACTGCATGAGCACCATCGTTACAACCATTTTTACCGAACACCAAAAAACCTTGCGTTTGAAGGATTTCTCCACAAAACGTTTAATTAAGATATAGGGGGTGTACGCATGAATAAATCCTAAAAGCGCGATGGGAAACAATATGATCAACTGGAGTATTCGTACAACTTGATTGGAATTCTTTCTTCTATATAAAACGTCCTCGGATAATTGATTTTCCTTCAATTTCTCAAAATATCCTTTCACGTCTTGACTGAGCTGACGAAGTTCATTCGGATAATCCCCTTTAAATTGATTGATGAATTTTGCCAATTCCTGAGAATAACGCCACCTTTTTTCCAAAGGTATATGCTGATCGTAGCACAAAGGACTCATCCCCGAGCGAGTCAACATCATGACTTGTTCATGAAATTCAAAATCACTGTCCAATTCAATATTTGTAATCACGCTGATTAAATGGGCTTCTACAACGCGGTTCAATTCGTTGATTGTTTTAGAAGGATTCTCCAAGTAGGCGTCCTTGTAGTCATTTAAAATGATGGGCTCTGATTCCGCCATTAAGATGTCACTGCGCATTACACCCGGATTACTGTAATTGCATCCAATTCCAACAATCCGAATTTCTTTCTCCCAATTCGTTGCCTCTAAAGCCGTAAATCCAATGCGCACAGCACCTTTTTTTAAGGGCTTTAAACGTCTTTCAAAAATATCATCTGTTAATCCTTCTCCGAAAATCAATAAACTTCTATTTCGATTCAAAACTTCCGTTGCCTTGCGAAATGTTTCTTTGTTTTTCTCGACCGCATTTACTCCATCATTTTGACGGTAGATGGGAATCATATGTGCACTTGACAGGAAGGGAGTCGACCATTTACTAAACACATCCGAGCGTGTCATAAAAAAGACAATCGGTTTTCGCAAAACTGACACAATCAAAGGATCCATAAACGCGGATGGATGATTGCTGACAAATATCGTTCTACTGAACCTACTTTTCGTTGAATTCACCAATCGAATGTTTCGAAAATACAAGCGAAGTGAATAATTTAGAAATATGTTAAAAATAAAATAGAGTGTGCGCATCGTTCGCGAAGTTACATAATTTCAAATTTCTGTTTTAACAATCCGAGGTATAATAACTTTTTCCTTGTTGATTTTTTCTCGTACTCAGAAATCGTACTTTCGTTTTGTAAATCAACTTAACATGAAACGAATCGGCTTATTTTGCGGGGGACTATCATCAGAATTCTCCATTTCCATTTTGAGTGCAAACACCATTCAATCTTATTTTCCGGCTGAATTTGAGGTTGTAAAAATTGTCGTCTCTACCAATGGTTGGTTTGCAGAAGTGAACGAAGAGCAGTTGCCTTTTGACCTGAATTCTTTCAGCTATTCATTGCATGGCGCAGACCAAACAATCGATGCTGGACTTATTTACATTCACGGAAATCCAGGTGAAAACGGAAAAATTCAAGCGCTTTTTGACATGAAAGGGATACCCTACATCAACTCTGGACCGCTCGCATCTGCCTTATCCTTCGATAAATGGTACTGCAATCAATTTCTTCGTGCATTCGACATTCCCGTAGCAAAATCTATTTTCCTCACTTCGGTTTCTGAAAAATCGAACGAAGAAATCGTTCAAGCATTGGGCTTACCTATTTTCGTTAAACCTTCTGATTCTGGTTCGAGTTATGGCATTTCGAAAGTGAAAGAAGCGTCTGAATTAAATGCGGCTTTGGAAACTGCGTTCAAAGAAGGGAAAACGGTTGTACTTGAGTCTTTTCTCGACGGAATAGAAGTGACGTGTGGGGTCTATGGGACAAAAAATGGCTTAATCGCTCTTCCGTTAACGGAAATCGCTTCGGAAAATGAGTTCTTCGATTACGATGCTAAATACAATGGAAAATCCCAAGAAATTACACCTGCAAGAATCTCCGAGGACCTAGCTCAAAAAGTGCAAGATCGTGCCAAGAAAATTTATCAATTACTACAACTGAGATCCATCGCTCGCATCGATTTTATGATCGTAAACAACGAGCCATTTGTAATTGAAGTCAATACCACGCCTGGATTCTCTCCCGCAAGTATTGTCCCTCAAATGTTGGCTTGTGCCGGGACATCCATTCACGACTTTTGGCAAGAAATCACTTCTTATGAGTTGACTGCTTAGTAAGTCGCTAACGCATTTAGTATCTTCTCCATTTTAACGGACAGTTGATTTCCTGTGCATGAAAAATCATTCACGGTGATGGAGAATGCGATTTTTTTACCCGAGGTCGACTCAATATAGCCAGCATACGATTTCACACCTTTCATGGATCCACTTTTCGCAAATACACGCCCCTCTCCTACCTCACCTTTACACAGGTATTTCGCCGTCCCTGACACACCCGCAATCGGGAAGGTAGACTTAAAGTTTTGATAATTTGCAGAATGAAACATATAAGTCAAAAGTGAACAAAAATGTGTCGCTGAAATCGCATTAGAACGAGACAAACCACATCCATCGTTCATGATTAATCCTTCCGTTGAGGAGCGCGTTTTCCAATACTCCATTTCGATTTTCAAAGCGGACTCCATAGACGCTTTACCATATTTCTGATAAGCAAGTGCTAACAACAATCCATCAGCAAATACATTCACACTTTTTAAATTGGTCCAATTCGCAATTTCCTGCACGGATTTTCCAGCAACTTCAAATAACATTGTTTTATTATCGTACTGCGTTCCATGCATTTCTTTTTCAATTAATCGAAATCCCTTCGCACCATCTTCGACTTGAATGCCATTCAGTAGCAGTACTTTTTGCCATTCCAAAGCCAATTGAAATTCTGGATCCGGCATGCTTCCTTTCACAATGAATGAAGATTGATTGCTTGGCAATTGTCCTCTGATGGATCGATTTAACTCGAATGCATCTCCATAAACAATGGTTTCATCGCTACTGACTCCAGCCGCGGTGACAAAGTTCGCCAATTGGAATCCTTGAACATCCGGAAACATTCCAAGGAATTCTGCTTTGGTTCCATTCGCTCCTGTCTTGAAT
>Ga0228701_1002373_pt1 | contig 11250 bp, 9 predicted proteins | sample McNCre117_Aug_MG_2_FD_178017 | JGI IMG/M metagenome (GOLD analysis project Ga0228701, IMG submission 178017) | Freshwater microbial communities from McNutts Creek, Athens, Georgia, United States - 11-17_Aug_MG | ecosystem: Environmental > Aquatic > Freshwater > Creek | place: USA: Georgia...
GCCCGCAGCGAGCAACACGATGGCTTTCGGCTGAAGAGTCTTGAGCCATTGGTCAAGCAGATATAGGTCGACCGAGTTTTGGGCGGCTGAAGGGTTGTAGGCTCCCGAGATTTTCGAGACACTGCCATCGCTGCTCGTCGTGGTTTCTGAGTGAGTGCTGATTGCCTTCCAGCTGTCTAGCGTGAAAACGGCGGTGGCAATGCGTTTGGTGTCGATGGCCCGGTCATAGATCGTGTTGCCATTCGAGTCTTCATAAACGGTAGCCGTGTAGGTGCCGGCCTTCGAGTCAAACTCAGCTGGCGGCGCGACTGGGTCAGATGGCAGACCGTGCGGGCCGAATTGGTTCACAAAATTTTGGTAGTCCGCCCAATTATTGATCTGCACCGTTGGGGCTTGGCCCGCATTTTGGTCTGGCTGTGCCCCAGCGCAGCTTGCAAGTGCAATTGTTGCGGCAACTATGAGTGAGCCAGCCGGCAAGCGTGATGGCTTGAAAAGTTTTTGCACTTGTTCCCCCTGAGTCGAACAGAGCTTATTCTCGGTTCGTATTGTAATAATACAACATCGCTTGCCGTTGGGGTTGCCGGCCTGGAGAACAACAAAACCCCCAACTAGGTTGGGGGTTTTGGCATGTCTGGTGCTTGGCCAAACGTACTGGCCGAGACGAGAGCGAGGCCCGAGCGTGGTGCGATGAGCAATCGCGACCAAGCGATTGCAGCAACACGCTGGACGACGCCTTACAAAACGTTTCTTTAGTTTGAGTGTCGGGAGCGCAAACACGGCTCCGCGAAAAACAAAACCCCCAACTAGGTTGGGGGTTTTGGCTTTGAGCGGAGACGAGAGGATTTGAACCTCCGAAGGACTTTAGATCCTTACCTCATTAGCAGTGAGGCGCACTCGACCGGGCTATGCGACGTCTCCTCGAGCGTGTCTAGTTTAGTGCATTTGGGTAAACGCTCAAACCCAAGTTTTTAGCCGCTGCTAGTTTGAGCAGGTTTTGTCGTTGGCTGTTGAACCTAGAACACCGTCTGGCAAGGCTGTCGGCGACGGCGTTGCTGTTGCTCCCGGTGTCGCGGTAGCGGTTGAGTTTGGCGTTGGGGTTGCCGAAGCTGTTGCGGTAGCGCCTGGGGTAGCGGTAGCAGTCGGGTCTGGCTGAACCACAGCGCCCTGCCCACCGTTAGCTTTGGCCAGCACTAGGGGCTCATCCGCTTGAAGCTTTTTATAAATGAGAGCCGCGAGCTCATCGTTGGGCTTGACTCGGCCTTGGTTCGGGGCAGGCAATCCGCTGATTGATGGCAGCTGCATAAAGACCATTTTGTCGAGTGAAACGTCTTTGAGCGCGCTGGCCAATGCAATCAAGGTGTTTGGGTCTGACATTGTGCTGCTCAAGGTCATGTTGCGACCGGCGGCGGTTGCCAAAGTGTATAGATAGACCGGGTTGGTGAGCACACCTTGGCTCTTGATCTTGCGCACGAGCGACGACAAGAAAACCTGCTGGTTGCTGATGCGAGAAAGGTCGCTGCCGTCGCCAACGCCGTGTCGGGTGCGCAAGAACTGTAGTGCGGCTCGACCCTGAAGCACCTGCTCGCCAGCTGGCAAGAAAGTGTGGGTATAGGTGTCGTTGATTGGCTTGGTCAAACAGACCGAAACGCCGCCGATGGCGTTAGACATTTCGATAACACCACTGAAGTTGATCATTGCCAAGAACGGAATCTTTAGGCCAGTCATCGACTCAACAGTTTTGAGTGTGCAGCCTGGGCCACCGTTTGCGATGGTGGCGTTAATCTGACCGAGGCTCTGCGGCAGATAGCCGGGGCCGCCGCTAGTGCTTGGGCAGGCTGGCCAAGGCACCATCAAGTCACGCGGAAAACTGAGTGCAACAGCGTTTTTGCGGTCTTTTGAAATGTGCAAGAGGATGATGACGTCGGCGAGGTTCGAAGTGATGCCCGAACCAAAACCGCCACCCTGGCCTTTACGGGTATCTGAACCAACCAAAAGAATGTTGATCGGGCCCTCGATGTCATCGGCCGAAATCTGAATCGCCTTGCCATTGGCATCTAGCAGCTGAACCCCATTGGTCTTGAACTCGTTTGAAATCTGCCAAGCGCTAACGCCAATAATCACAAGCGATGAGCTCAACACCAACGCCAAAAACTTAAACGCCAAGCCGGTCAACGCCTTAGCGCGTGACTGCGGTTTAAGAGGTTCGTGGCGAGCAAAGGCGCGACGCATGCGACTTGGCTTTGGGCTGTGACTGCCGGTCAAATGTGATTCCTAAAAATAGTGTTACTTCAAGTTTAAGAAGAAGCGGATGTTTGCGTAACCCCGCTCAGGCAATTCAAAGGAATCACCTAAGCGCTGCCGCTGGGTTTGCGCATTCAGAACTTCGAAACTAAGAGGTTTTTTGGCTAAAAAGAATGCCTTCGAAACCTGCGAGCACTTGAGCCACACCATCAGCTTCGACGGTGGCGGTGATTGCGGTTGCATGCTCTTGAACATCGTCTGGTGCTTGACCCATGGCAAAGGCGTATCCGCCGTTTTCTTTAGCCCACTGGAACATGGCGATGTCGTTGCGGCCGTCGCCGATGGTGATTACCTTGTGCGGGGCTATGCCAAGCTCGGCGCGCTGCTTTTCAAGCGCGCTAGCTTTGGTTACTCCGGCTGGCGAGATGTCGAGCCAGGCGGTGTAACCGATCGCATAGCTCACCGAGTGCAAACCAACACCCGAAATTAGACCGAGAAACTCGTCGACATCGTGCTCTGGTGATAGAACAACGACGCGTGAAACTGGGTGGTCCATGAGCTGCTCTAGCGGGGTTTCATAGTTTTGTTCACCGAGCGCGTAGGTCGGAAAAGGCTTGTGAAAACGATAGCTGCCATCGGCGTCTTCAACCGCAAAGTGCGCGTCGGGCAGAGTCGTAATCAGCTGCTGCAGAACCTCGCTCGGGTCGAATGTGATGACCTCGAGTGGGCGGTATCCTCTGTGATCTTGCTCTTCGATTTCAATCGTCACCGCACCGTTTGAGCAGACACCGCGACCTGATTCGAAACCGACCTCTTTGATTACGGGAATCGCGTTGGCAGCCGAACGACCCGTCGCGATGATTACCTCATGGCCAAGGTCGCGAACACGGTTTACTTCTTGAACAACAACAGGCGACAAATAGCCATCGTCGTGCACAAGCGTGCCGTCGATGTCAATGGCGATTAGCCAGCGGTCGTCACCGGTTGCGATGCTCATGGGCGAATGAACTCTTGACCGCCAAGGTACGGTCGAAGCGCTGCAGGAATGCGCACTGAACCGTCGGCTTGCTGGTGGTTTTCGATGATCGCAACCAACCAGCGAGTGGTGGCCAGGGTTCCGTTCAAAGTTGCAACCGGGGCGGTCTTGCCGTTTTCGGTGCGGTAGCGAACGTTTAGGCGGCGAGCCTGAAAAGTTGTGCAGTTCGAAGTCGAGGTGAGTTCGCGATAGGTCTCTTGCGAAGGCACCCAGGCTTCAACGTCGAACTTGCGGGCTGCCGAAGAGCCAAGGTCGCCAGCTGCGGTGTCAATCACGCGGTATGGCAGTTCACACTTTTGCAGCATCTCTTCTTGCCAAGCCAATAGGCGAGCGTGCTCAGCCTCGGCCTCGTCAGGGTGAATATAAGAGAACATCTCAAGCTTGTTGAACTGGTGCACGCGCAAAATGCCGGTGGTGTCACGGCCAGCCGAGCCAGCCTCGCGGCGATAACAAGTTGACCAACCGGCGTAACGCTTTGGGCCCTTCTCGAAATCGATGATTTCATCTCGGTGATAGCCGGCGAGCGCAACTTCGCTGGTGCCGGTTAGATAAAGCTCGTCAGCGGGTAGGTAATAGATTTCGTCGCTGTGCTGACCCAAAAAGCCAGTGCCAGCCATGACCTCTGGGCGAACCAAAGTCGGGGTGATCAAGGCAGTGAAACCAGCAGCCGCGGCCTGGTCGAGCGCCATCGTCATCAGTGCGATTTCGAGGCGGGCGCCCCATCCTTTTAGAAAATAGAAACGTGAACCCGAGATTTTCACACCTCGAACGATGTCGATGATGTCTAGTTCTTCGCCAAGAGTTTGGTGGTCTTTGAGTTCGAAATCGAAAGCGGGCTTCTGACCAACCTCGCGAAGCACAACAAAGTCGTCTTCGCCGCCGGTAGGCACACCGTCGACCACAACGTTTTCGATCTGCCACAAGATTGCATCGAGTTCGGCCTGAGCCTCGCCAGCGAGAGCATCGGCAGCCTTGACTGCAGCAGCCAACTCTTGAGCCTGAGCCACCAAAGCAGCTTTCTCTTCTTTAGGTGCGGCCGCAACCTGCTTGCCAAACGCATTCTGCTCAGCACGCTTGTTTTCAAAGCTCTGCTGGGCAGCACGCCACTTAACGTCGGCAGCCACGGCCTGGTCAACGAGGCTTTCGTCGCCTAGGCGGGCACGCTGAGAAGCTTTGATGGCGTCTGGGTTTTCGCGCAAAAGGTTTAGGTCAATCACGCTTTCTAGGTTACCCGAGGCTGGTGACTATTAGGTGTCTAGCTATCCAATCAGCCGCATCTTCAAGGGTCAATTCATCGGTTGCCATTGCAAGAACGAACTCAACTATTTCATCTTGGGTCGCTTCAACCGTCATGTCGTTTAGTGAGGCGAAAATTCCCAAAACAAACCAAGAGCTGCGCTTGTTTCCATCAATCATTGGATGATTCTTGATTACCGAGTGCACCAATGCGGCAGCTTGTAATTCAAAAGAGTCGTAAAGTTGCACCCCACCAAAGGTCGCTTGGGGCCTTGCCAGAGCGGCGTCTAGCAAACCGTGATCACGAACCCTGAAGCCAACTTTTTCAAGCAGCGGCAACACCAATTCGAGGGTTGGGTAAAGCATTAGGCGTCGGCTAGGCGTTCTAGTGCTTCAGCGTCACGCACCAAGATGAGGTCTACAGCCGCCGTGGCTTTGGCCTTAAGGTGTTCAAGTTCAGCAGCACTCGGTGCTGCCGGCTCAGGCTCGGTCGCAGCCTGGGCTATTTCGGCTTTGAGCTCTTCTAGCTTGGCTTTGGTGGCTGGGTTGATTGATTGAGTCATTGTCATTCCAAAATACTCGCTCGGTTGATGTGGGGCAATTAAACCTGAAACCCAATCTGTTTGTAACTCTTGTTAGATTAGGCATGTGAGCAATGCGGCAAACCAGGGGGCGGCGGCACAGCCATCCCCTCAAAAACGCGCGGCCATCATTTATCGAGCTGACCGCGTTGACCTAATGCGCCTGCATGCGCTCGTTGACGAAACGCTCGAGCACCTCGATTGGGCCGAAACCGTTTGGTTGCCAACCGCCGCCGAACAACCTGGGCAGAGCCAAGTCGTCGATGCTCTTCGCGCTGGCGCGACAACCATCGTGATTGTTGGTGGTGACGGCACCGTGCGACACGCACTGCAGGGGCTCTTCGAAAGCCCAGTTGACCCCGACAGCGTTGCTATTGGAGTCGTTCCCGTTGGCACAGGCAACGTATTAGCGCGCAATCTTGGCATTCAGCTCGGCAACATTCCCCGTGCAATGAGGCGCGCACTGCTTGGCGAAGAATGGCGTATCGATTTGGGTGTCGCAACACTCCAAGACGCCGAAACCAACTCGAGCCGCACCCAAGTTTTCTCTGTGATGGCTGGCGTCGGTCTCGATGCCAAAATCTTCGCCAACACCGACAAAATGCTCAAAAACAAATACGGCTGGGTTGCCTATATCGACGGCGGCATCAAGTCGCTGCCTACTTTTTTTGAGAGGATGACCGTCTCGGTCAACGGCGGCCCTGAGCGCAGGCTCAAGTTGCACTCTCTGATCGTCGGCAACTGCGGCTTGTTGCCCGGAGGCATTTTGCTTATGCCAGATGCCGCCGTGGATGACGGCACCCTCGACGTAGCAGCGGTTGGCCCGCGTCGCTTCTGGAACTGGATGGCCTTTTGGTCAAAGGTCACTTGGCAAAACGGTGTTTTGCGTCGCATTCCAGCTGGGCGTCGGCTCATGGATGCAACCGCCAACGTCAAAACCATCGAGAACCTCAGTGGTCAAAACATTCTGGTCAAGCCAGACCGTGCCGTCGACATGCAACTAGATGGCGACCCAATCGGTTCTGTAACCAAAGTCGAGTTCAGCGTGCTGCCGGGTGCCGTGCGCGTGCGCATTTAGCGTCTGACTGAAAAGCTAGTGTTTTTTGCTGAGCTCCGCGAGCCAAACCTCTGCGGCAGCGAAAGCCGCGTCTGAGTTGTTTCCGACGTGCACTGACGCCTGACGGTCGGCGCGCGGGTATGAGCCTAAGAAGATGATGCGCGGGCTGAAGCGGTGCAAGCCTTTGACCGCTTCGGCTACGGCCGCGTCGAGCACGTGACCTTCGGCGTCAATGTTGAAGCGATAGCGGCCGAGTCGGTCTCCAACCGGGCGTGACTCGATTCGGCTTAGGTTGACGCCGCGAGTTGCAAACTGTTCGAGCATCTCTAGCAGGGCGCCCGGGCGGTCTTCTGGCAGCTCAACGATGACCGAGGTTTTGTCGGCGCCGGTTGGGGTCGGCAGGTTTCCGGCCGCTGAACCTTGCAGTGCAATTTGAATGAAGCGGGTTTGTGCGTGCTCGTATTCACCGATGTTGCTAGCTAAAACTTCAACGGGATAGTGGCGAATGATCGATGGTGCGGCAACCGCTGCGTCTGCGAGGCCTAGCTTGCCAAGGCCGTCTAGGTCGGCAACCAGTTCGGCTGCGGCTGCGGCCGTTGAAGTGGATGGCAGGTGTGAGTGACCTGGAAGGTTTGCGAGTAGCCACTTGCGGGTTTGGGCATAAGCAACTGGGTGGGTTGCGATGGTGTGAACGTCGCTTAGATTGGTGCCCGGTCTTGCCACAAGGTCGAAGGTCACCGGCACGAGGTATTCGCCAACGATGCGAATCTGCGCGTCGGCGGCTAGAGCGTCGAGGGTGGCCGAAACGCCGCCTTCGATTGAGTTTTCAACCGGAATGACAGCGCCGACCGATGCGCCCGAGAGCACATCGTCGATAGCGTCTTGAACGTGCGAAACGGCGCGCCAAACTGCTCCGGCGGCATCAGGCACTTGTGCGAGCGCAAGCTCGGTGAACGTGCCGATAGGGCCGAGATAAGAATATGTTGCGCTTTGGCTACCATTCGACAAATTTGCTGTCATAGCTCAAGGTTAGCTGTCAAAATGACTTTATGAATGTGCGTGCAGGGCAAAAAGCTTCATCAGCTGACCTTATTGATGTTTCGAAACTTATCGACGACTATTTCGAGATTAAGCCTGATGTGACCATCGCCGAGCAGAAGGTTGCTTTTGGCACCAGCGGGCACCGTGGCACTGCGCTGAATGGCTCGTTCAACGAAGACCACATTGCCGCCATCACTCAGGCCATTGTTGAGTATCGCCGCAACGCAGGCATTGGCGGCCCGATCTATGTTGGCAAAGACACTCACGCTTTGAGTGGCCCTGCCGAGCAAACCGCTCTTGAGGTTTTGGCCGGCAACGGCATTGTGGCTTTGATTGACAGCAACGACGGATACACCCCGACGCCTGCGGTTTCTGTGGCGATCATCAACCACAATGCTGGCAAGGCATCCGATGCTTCTGATTTGGCTGACGGTCTAGTGATTACGCCTAGCCACAACCCGCCTACCGATGGCGGTTTTAAATACAACCCGCCTCACGGTGGCCCGGCCGACAGTGATGTGACTAACTGGGTTGCCGCTCGTGCGAACGAAATCATTGCCGGCGGCCTGCGCGAGATTAAGCGCGCCAAACCAAACGCGGGCAAGTTTGATTTTCGTGAGAACTACGTTAGCCAACTCGGCGATGTGCTCAACCTCGACGCGATTGCAGGGTCGAGCGTTTCAATCGGTGCCGACCCGATGGGTGGTGCTTCGGTTGATTACTGGGGCCTAATCGGCGAGCGCTACAACCTGAACCTCACCGTGGTGAACCCAGACGTTGATTTTCAGTTTGGTTTTATGACCCTCGACTGGGATGAAAAAATCCGCATGGACTGTTCGTCGCCCTATGCGATGGCAAGCCTGATTGATGGCAAAAACCGTTTTGACATTTCAACGGGCAACGACGCCGACGCTGACCGTCACGGCATCGTCACGCGCGACCACGGTTTGATGAACCCGAACCACTTTTTGGCTGTGAGCATTGGATACCTCTATAACAACCGCCCAGGTTGGAGTCCTTCGGCTGCTGTCGGCAAGACGATGGTTTCGTCTTCGATCATCGACCGTGTGGTTGCCGACCTTGGTCGCAAGTTGATTGAGGTGCCAGTTGGTTTCAAGTGGTTTGTGCCTGGCTTGATTGATGGCTCGGTTGGTTTTGGTGGCGAAGAGTCAGCCGGTGCATCGTTCTTGCGCCTAAACGGCAAGAGCTGGAGCACCGACAAAGACGGCCTAATCTTGGCACTGCTAGCGGCCGAGATTACCGCGGTCACGGGCAAGACTCCGAGTCAGCACTACGCCGACCTAACTGGCAAGTTTGGCGCACCTGCCTATGAGCGCATCGATGCGCCTGCCAACACCGAACAAAAGAGCAAACTTGGCAAGTTGTCGGCGAGCGCGGTTTCGGCTGCCGACCTTGCGGGTGAACCAATCACCGAGATTCTGACCCACGCCCCTGGCAACGGTGCAGCGCTCGGTGGCCTCAAGGTCGCAACTAAGAGCGCGTGGTTTGCGGCTCGACCTTCAGGCACCGAGAATGTCTACAAGATTTACGGCGAATCGTTCTTGGGTGCTGAGCACCTTAAGCAGGTTCAGATCGAAGCTAAAGCGTTGGTTGATTCGGTGCTCGAATAGTCGGGCGCCCAAGGCAAACCAAACACTTCTTCTAGCGTTTTTAGCTTGTTCGCGTGCATGTAGGCTGCGAGCTCTTTGCCCACATATCGGTAGTGCCACGGCTCAAAGTGGTATCCCGTTTCAAAAGTCAGCTCGTTAGGGTATCTCAGAACCCAACCGAACTTATATGAGTTCTCGGCCAACCACGAGCCAGCTGAGGTGCCCGCATAGCAAGGCTGAGCGAGGCAACCCTGTGATGGTGTGACGATGTCTGCCGCTAGGCCAGTCTGGTGTTCGCTATAGCCTGGTCGCGCAGCTAGGGCTTCGCCGCCAGTGAGACCGAGGCGATTGATGAACTGGTTGTGCACTGTCGTTTGCGAAACAAATGAACGGTATGTCGAACTCAGCACTAGGTTGCCCACACCTGCATCGCTGGCAGCTTTGGCCATTTCTACCATCGCGTCGGCTGCGCGGGCATCGAGCACCTGCTTTTTTGGGTTGTAGATGTTTGGATTCTTGTAGTTCGGCAACACGAGGTTCTTGGGCACATAGTCTGCGGTGCGCAACGGTCGGTTCTTGTTCACAACAACCCAGAGGCTGGCTGGGTCGTCGATTGAATACTTATTGATGTCGAAACCGGCGGCTTTTGGCGCAATCAGTTTGCTCGGCGCAGAAAACTGCGCTGAAGGAATTTTGTGAAAAGTGTTTACCGAGGGAAATAAAAACCCAAGCAAGGTAAGTTGAGATAGTAAGAGAACTATCCAAACAACTCTTTTGGGCTTCAACACAGAAATAAGCCTAACTTTAACGACGAAACGAGTTTCACTTGTCACGCGAAAAACGCAAAGCAGAGGCCGCAGCATCAGCGGTCAGCGGTGTTATGACCCACCGCCAAATCATGATGGTGCTATTCGGCCTGATGGCTGGTATGTTCCTTTCGGCACTTGACCAGAGTGTCGTAGGAACCGCAATCACAACCATCGCTAACGACCTCAAAGGTCTTGATGTTCAGGCTTGGGTAACCACCGCCTATCTGATCACATCAACCATTGCTACTCCGATCTATGGCAAGCTTGGCGACCTCTTTGGTCGTCGCCGACTTTTCATCATCGCAATCTCGGTGTTCATCGTGGGCTCAGTCGCTGCTGGCTTCTCAAGCTCGATGTATGAACTCGCTGGTTGGCGCGCACTTCAGGGCGTCGGCGCCGGAGGCCTATTCTCGCTAGCGATGACCATTTTGGCCGACATCGTTCCGCCACGCGAGCGCGCCAAATACATGGGTATGTTCCTGGCCGTATTCGCAACCTCATCAGTGCTTGGCCCACTAATCGGTGGCCTTTTCGCTGGCATGCCTGAGCTTTTGTTTATTGCCGGCTGGCGCTATGTGTTCTTGATCAACTTGCCTATCGGCATCGCGGCTCTCATCTTTGTGGTGTCGTATCTTCACGTGCCGCATCACAAAAAGAGTGGCCGCATCGACTGGTGGGGCGCTCTCACCATCACAGTTGCTGTTGTTCCTATTCTTATTGCAGCCCAAGAAGGCCAGAAGTGGGGTTGGTGGAGCGGCATCGCTACCGATAAAAACGGTGACTTCTCGAACCCAGGCACGATTCTTTTGTATGCCATCGCACTCGTCGGTATTGTGACCTTTATTTTGGCCGAGCGCCGAATGGGTGATGACGCACTTTTGCCTGGCGCTCTCTTCAAGTCGAGCACCTTCACCATGTCAACGATTCTTGGCGTTGTTGTTGGTGCCGGCATGTTCGGCGGCATGATGACCCTGCCTCTGATTCTGCAGATCGTTTATGGCGCGAGCCCTACCGAATCTGGCTTCTTGATGTTGCCAATGGTTCTGGGCATGATGACCGCATCGCTAACCAGTGGTCGCATCACCTCAAAGACTGGTCACTACAAGATGTTCATGATTAGCGGCACCGCCTTTATGACTGGCGCGTTCTTCTATTTGTCATTCTTGACTGCTGACTGGCAGATTTGGCAGATGTCGATTGGCATGGTCATTTTGGGCGCCGGTCTGGGTCAGCTTATGCAGACGCTAACCACTGCAGCTCAGAACTCGGTGGATGCGCGAAACATCGGTGTAGCAACTTCGGCAGCGACCTTCTTCAGACAAATGGGTGGAACCCTGGGTGTTGCCGTGTTCATCAGCCTTTTGTTCAACTCATTGAAAGACAAAGCACCTGGAATCTTCAAGGTTGTATTTGGTGAGATTGCCAAGAATCCTGCACTGCTAGACAAACCAGAAAACGCCGCATTCAAGCAGACTCCTGAACAACTCATGAGTCAGATCAGCACCGACGCATCGTTCTTGGCTGACGCCGACAAAGTTTTGGCTCACCCAATTCAGGCTGGCTATGCTGAAGCAGCAACCACTGTGTTCGGTGTTTCAACACTCGTGATGATCGTGGCTTTTGGTATCTCGTTCTTCGT
>Ga0228701_1002378_pt1 | contig 11225 bp, 9 predicted proteins | sample McNCre117_Aug_MG_2_FD_178017 | JGI IMG/M metagenome (GOLD analysis project Ga0228701, IMG submission 178017) | Freshwater microbial communities from McNutts Creek, Athens, Georgia, United States - 11-17_Aug_MG | ecosystem: Environmental > Aquatic > Freshwater > Creek | place: USA: Georgia...
GGCCCCGCGCGCGATCGCCTGGAGCGCGCTGTCGCGCGCACCATGGCCCGAGGCGACGATCACCTTGGTATCGGGCTTGAGCGCCATGATCGCATCGAGCACCGCAAAGCCCTCGCTGGTGCCATCAGGATCGGGCGGCAGGCCCAGATCGAGCGTCACGACCGCCGGTTCCTCGCTGCGCAGCGCCGCCAGCGCGCGGGCGCGGTCACCGGCAACGATCACCTCGAAATCAGGCCAGGCCCATTTGAGCTGGGCCTGCAGGCCAGGATCATCCTCGACGATCAGAAGCTTGGGGCGAATTTCGGTCATCAGGCGACTTTCGAGCCAGCCTGCCCGGCCAGCGACTGGAGGATCTGCGCGGCCTCGGCCAGCGGCAGGCGAATGGTGAAGCGCGACCCGATCGTCTCGCGCGATTCCACGTCGAGCCGGCCCTTCATCGCCCGGACCAGTTCGCGCGCTTCGTAGGCGCCGATCCCGAAACCGCCGCTCTTGGTCGAATCGAACGGACGGAACAACCGGTTGCGGACGAACTCGGGGCTCATCCCGGTGCCCGAATCCAGCACGTCGATCACCCCGCTTGCCCCCTGGGTACCAACCCGGATGAACACCGGCAGAGGTTCCGCCGAAGCATCGAGCGCATTCTGCACCAGATGGGCCAGCACCTGTTCGAGCGATTCCCGCGCCGCGAGGACCACGCATTCCTCAGCCTCGATCACCGTTACCGGGCGGCGGCCATCGCAGCGGGCCTCAAACTGGGCCGCGACTTCGGCGGCAACCAGATCGGCCCGCACCGGCATCAGGGCTTCGACCGTCATGGCGCCATAGCGCGACAGACGGGCCAGCAGGGCGGAAAGCTTGTCAGCCGAGCTACGAAGCGTGACCAGCATATCCGCTCTAAATTCTGGATTTTCAGAATATTGTTCAGCGTTTCTCGCAAGCAAGTTAAACTGACTTGCAAGGTTCTTGAGGTCATGGATCACAAAGGCGATCCGGCGATGGAAGTCATCGAACCGGGCCGCTTCGGCCAGCGCCTCCTGCCCAGTGTGTTCGGCCAGATAGCTCGCCAATTGCTGCCCGGCGACCCGCAGCAGATCGAAGTCTTCCCAATCGAGCGGGCGGGCCAGCGCGGGGCGCGCCAGCACCACCAGCCCAACCAGCCGCTCGAAATGGAGCAGTGGCACCAGCGCCCAGGCGCGGGGTTCCTCGACCAGCCATTGCGGAACCGCGAAAGGCGGCGCCATTTCCGCGCGCCCGGCGCGCAGTTGATCAAGATCGGCGATATAGCCGCTGGCCTCGACCGCGCGGGTAGCTTCGCTGGGCGCAGCTTCGGCCGGAACTTCAAGCGTGGGCCAGGCCCAGCGCGCGGCCAGTTCCAACTGGCCGCGATCCCCCGGCGTCAGCAGCAAGCCCGCCGGGCTTTCGGTAATGTCGGCCAGCGCGCGGATCACCCGCTCGTCGAGCGAGGCCTCGCTGCCGCTGCCCTGAGCGATGGTGCGGGTAAAGCGCAGCCATTCGCTGCGGTAATCATAGCGGTGCTGGAACAGGTGCTTGGCCAGCATGACCCTGAGCCAGCCGCGCAGCCGCCGCGAGGGCAGGATCATCAGCGCAAACGCCAGCACCAGCGCCACAAACCCGCGCTGCGAAGCCTCGGCCAGATCGCCCCCGGCATAGGCCAGCCCGCGCGCCGCCGCTCCCATGGTGACAAGATAGCCCCCGATCAGCAGCAGCGAGAGCGACTGGAACGTGACCGAGCGCGAGGGGCGAAAGCGCAGTTGCTCGCCCCCGCGGATCGCGCCGAAGGCCAGCAGCGCGCCCAGCCCCAGCGCGGTCGCCCCGCGCAGTGCCGCAAAACCGGCAGGCACCGAGCCGGACAGGTAAGCTACCGTCCCGAAGTTGAGATCATAGCCCCACAGCAGCCCCAGCGCGAGCGCGGGCCAGCGCAGCACGGTGCGCGCCAGGCTCGATGCCCCGCCGTAGAGATTGTGGACCAGCACCAGCCCACCGATCGCCACCAGCAGATCGAGCAGCACCGCCAGATGCAGCCCCGGCGCGCCGGGAAGCGTGCGGGCGCCCGCCAGCAGCACGCCCTGGACCGCGCCTTGCAGCAATTCGGCAAAGCCCAGCGCTGCAATCATCGGGCGGACCTGCATCATGCTGGCGTGCCGCCCATCGACCGCGAACAGCCGGTACAGCGCAAAGATCCAGCCCAGATCGCGGCCCACCTCGGCCAACCCGGTCCATGCGGCCCCACAGGCCCCGCTCGCAGCCCACAGCGCGGTCAGCGCCAGCGCGGAAACCACCGCCCGGCGCGCCGCGCCATAGCCGCCCCGCCGGCTTTCGAGCCAGACCGCAGCCACGGCGCAGGCCAGCGCGCCTGCGCCCCAGGCGGCGGCGCCAATCGCGCTCCAGGCTCCGGCCAGATCGCCCACGGCGTCAGCGCGCTCCTTCGTGCCAGAGCACCACGCGCAGCGTCTGGAGCAGGATCAGGAGGTCAAGGAAGGGGGTGTAGTTCTTGGCGTAGTAGAGATCGTATTCGAGCTTGTGACGCGAATCCTCGATCGAGGCGCCATAGGGATAGTTGATCTGCGCCCAGCCGGTGATCCCGGGCTTCACCATGTGGCGTTCGGCATAGAACGGCAGCTGGGTTTCAAGGTCAGCAACGAATTCGGGGCGCTCCGGACGCGGACCAACGAAGCTCATCTCGCCCTTGAGCACGCTCCACGTCTGAGGCAGCTCGTCGATCCGCACCTTGCGGATGAAGCGGCCGAGGCGCGTCACGCGCGGATCGTCCTTCTGCGCCCACTGCGCGCCATTGGCCTCGGCATCGGTGCGCATCGAGCGCAGCTTGATGACATCGAAACTCTGGCCGTAGAGCCCGACCCGGGTCTGGCGGAAGAAGGCCGGCCCGCGGCTGTCGAGCTTTACCAGCAGCGCGAACAGCGCGATCACCGGGGCAGTCGCGGCCAGCAGCAGCGAACTGGCAAAGACGTCGAACAATCGCTTGGCCGCGCTCGAAATCGCCCGGCCCGAGGAAAAACCATCGGAAAAGATCAGCCAGCTGGGATTGACCGTCCCCAGATCGACCCGCCCGGTCTCGCGCTCGATGAAGCTGGAGAAGTCGTTGACGTGGACCCCGGTGGTCTTGATCCGCAGCAGATCGCCCAGCGGCAGCGCGTTGCGGCGCTCTTCCAATGCCAGAACCACTTCGCTGACGCTGAGGTTTTCGACAAAGCGGGTGAGGTTGTGGATCGCCGAGCGGTTGATCGCCTCGGCGATCAGCGGCGGGGTATCGGTCATGGCGAGGTAGCCGACGATGCAGAACCCGCTTTCAGGCCGCTCCGACAGTTCGCGCAGCCGGATCGCCCGCTCCCCGGCGCCCAGCACCAGTACCCGGCGGCGAAAGGCCGAAGCGCCGAGCACCCCGCCGACCACCAGCCGGTTCATCACCAGCAGCACCACCGATCCGGCCATCGCGTAGGCCAGGGTCGAGCGCCAGAAATTGTGCCCGCCGATCACGAAGTCGACAAAGGCAAGCGCGATGATCCCCAGCGAAACCGCCACCAGCAGCCGCGCCGTGGCAAACCGCATCGAGCGCAGGGCATCGCCGCCATAGACCCCGACCGCGATCATCGCGGTGAGGATGACCCCGGCAAAGCCCGCGAGCTGTCCGCCGCGCTCGGCGATGCTGCCCGGGTCCATCCCGATCTGCCCGGCGCGCAAGCGCCACGCGAAATCGGCCGCCACCACCAGCAAGGTGATGTCGATCAGGCCCAGCAGGATCACTGCATGGGGGATGTAGTGCTTGAACAGCCGGATCATGGCCCGAGGCAGACCTTCCCTTCGAGTGCGAAGCGGCAAGCCTAGGGACCAGAGGTGAAATGTCGGTAAACTTTACAGGCCGGCAGGCCCCCGGCGATCAGCGCGAAAAAGCGAAGGCGCTGATCCCGCGACTGCGTTCATCGAATTCCAGCGCCGCGCCGCGCGGGGGCAGCGAGCGCTGGCGGCAATCGGCGATCAGACAGCGCGCGCAGCCCGGCCCGATCCGGGTCGCAGCCCCAGCAGCCTGCGGAGCGCTGCTGCGCGCCTGGGCAAGCTGCCCGGCGAGCCGCGCCTCGATCCCGAGGACGATCGCGAACTGCGCCGCCTCACGCTCGATAGCGCCGGCACCTTCGACGGTTGCAGCGATCATAAACCAATCTGATTTTGATCCATTTTCATCATTATATTCAATATATTGAATTATATTTTTGCCAAATTGCTCGAATGCGCTGTGCGCCTGCCACAGCGGGCAACTGCCCTCCCCATCGAGCAGGCTTGCCCCGCTCGCCCCGGCGTAGCGCTTGGAAAACTGCCCGGCCCGGTCGACCCGCGCCATGAAGAACGGCAAGCCGCGCTGCCCGACCCGCTGCAAGGTGGTCAGGCGGTGGGCAAGCTGCTCGAACCCCACCCCAAAGCGGCGCTGGAGCAGCGGCAGGTCATAACCGGTCGCCTCGCAAGCCCGCAGAAACCGGCCATAGGGCATGATCAGCGCGGCGGCGAAATAGCTCGCCAGATGGCGGCGCAGCAGCCGCCACGCGGTTCGATCAGTGAACTGGGCGCCATTGGCGATCGCCGCGATCGCGTCGCGCTGCTCAAGCAGGGCCAATTGCACCGCGATCTGGAAATTGCGGGCCGCCGGATCGAGCAGTTCCGAGAGTTGCAGCTGCCGGGCATGGAGATCGAGCCGCCGCAGTGCATCGGGCATGACGTCAACCGGCAGGATTCGCACCGAAAGCTGATGCTGCTGGCGCAGCCGTTCGGCCAGCGCCTGCCCGAGATCGGCGTTAGACAGCCGCAATTCGTCGGCCAGAGCCTCGGCAGCGGCGTCAAGATCGGCAAAATGGTTGCGCCAACGCTCGATCTCCCGGCGCACGAGATCCATCGGATCGCTGACCGGCGCCGCGCCGCCGGGATCCCCGGCGTCATAGAGCCGGGCAAAGGCCAGCGCCGCGTGCGGCGCGGCGGCGAGCCATTCGGCCAGCTCGTCCCGGTCGATAGAAAGGTCGGAAAACCGCAGATCTGCAAGCCTTCGGCGCAGTCCATCAACCCCGCCGACAGCCTCATCCTGACGCAGGCTGCGTGGATCGAAATCGAACTGTTCGGCCAGGGCGACGACCAGTCGCGCCGAGAGCGGGCGCTGGTTGCGCTCGACCAGATTGAGATAGCTGGGCGAAATGCCAAGCCGCGCCGCCATAGCGGATTGGGTCAGCCCTTCGCGGCGGCGCAGGCGGCGGATCGCTGGCCCAGCAAGGATCGAGGCATCAGTCATGACACAATGCATTGTAATATTTTTGACAGTTTGACAAGCTTTTTCGGCAAATCATCGTCATGAAGACAAGTTATTTTGTGTATTTTGTTACCACTCCAATCCGGTTTCGGCATACCTCTTGGGCAACGCCACCCCTTCAAGGAGCCGCCCGATGACCCTGACCGCTCAGCCCACCCAGACCGAAGATCGCACCCCAGCGCGTGCCCGGGCGTTGCTCTCGAACAACGACTTCCGCCTGCTCCGCACCGCGCTGGCCAGCCATGCGCAGGTTTCGGAAGACCCGGAGGAAATCGCCCGGATCGCCGCGCTTTATCACCGGCTCGGCTGCTACGCCTGACCCTGTTTCTATTGACGGCCGTCCCTCGCGACCCGGGCGGCCGTTAACCCTGCGCTAACCATAAGTCCGCCCGCGTGGTTAACCTTCCCGCGCTATGACGGACACCATGCGCCGCGCTGCCACCACCCTGCCGATCTCACCCCGGATGCTGCGGCACTTTGCCGTGGCCACGGTGATCCTGACGGCGCTGGTGGCGATGTTCGCCGATGGCGAAAGCCGCGATGCCGCGGTCGGCGCGATCGAGGCGCGCGAGGCCAAGAACCAGGCCATCGCCGCCGATGCGGCCAAGTTCGGCGCCCCCAAGCTGCATCTGCGCGCGCCAGACAGTCAGGCCGGCGAATTTGGCGACGAGCCGGGGATCGAAAGCCCGCAGCTCAACACCTTCCGCGGCGCACCGAGTGGCGCGGCGCTGGCTCAGGGCAACCAGTCGGGCTTTCTCCCGCCGCCATCGCTGCCGATGGTGCCCGGGGCCACGGTTACCGTGCAGAATGTCCCGGGCGAAAAGCTGATCGACCTGCGCCCGGGCGCTGCCCCGGCGACCAAACGCCGCGCCAGCTTTCGCCCCGATGCCCAGCAGATGGAAACCATCCGCCAGAACTCGCGCGAGCGCAGCGGCAACCCCAACGGGGTCGACTGAGTCTCAGATCTTCACAAGCAGCTTGGCCGAAGTAAATTTCTTTACTTCGCCGCCGAACCGGCTCCGCCACGCGGCATCAGGTGGATCGCGCCGCTGACCATCGCCTCTGCCCCGGCGGCGATCACCTTGTCCGCCTCGGGCGCCCAGAACGGGCTGTGCAGACCGGGCAGCACCTTGCCCTCGGCGCGGGCGGCTTCGATCACGCTGGCGGGGCGCCCGCCGACCCACAGGATCAGCGAACGGGTGTGCTCCTTGTCGCTGCGGGAGAATTCGCCAAAATCCTCACCCGCCATGACCGGACCGGTTTCAACCGCGCGGTCTGCCCCGAACTGCGTCTTGAAGAAACCCAGCATGTCCATGCTGAAGCCCGGCGTGTTCCAGGTCGAGCGGGTATAGGGCTCCAGCACGCTGACTTCGGGCATCAGGTTTTCGGGCAGGCCCGAAGCCTCACCCTCGGCATGGGCGATGCGGCGGATGCCATCGAGCAAGGCCTTGCGCGATTCGTCGGAATAGCTGCGCACGGTGAGCTGCAGGTGGGCGCTATCGGAAATGATGTTGTGCTTGGCCCCGGCATGGAAGCTGCCGACCGTGACCACCGAAGGCTCGAACGGGCTCGCCTCGCGGCTGACCAGGGTTTGCAGGCGCATCACGATCGCCGCGCCCAGCACGATCGGATCCTTGGTGAGGTTGGGATAGGCCCCGTGCCCGCCCAGCCCGTGAACCGAAATATCGACCGAATCGACATTGGCGAGCGCATAGCCCGGCCGCACCCCGATCACGCCCGAGGCGAGATCGGCGGTATCGTGGAACGCCAGCGCATAGTCAGGCTTGGGGAAGCGGGTGAACAGGCCGTCCTTGATCATCGCCTCGGCGCCCAGCCCCACTTCTTCGGCCGGCTGGCCGATCATCACCAGCGTGCCCGACCAGCGATCCTTGCTGGCGGCCATCACCCGCGCGGTTTCGATCCAGGCGGTCATGTGGGTGTCGTGGCCGCAGGCGTGCATGATCCCGCTTTCGACCCCGGCGGTCGACGTGCCGCGCGCCTTGCTGGCATAGGGCAGCCCGGTCTGCTCGACCACGGGCAGCGCGTCCATGTCGGCGCGGATCAGCACCACCGGCCCGGGGCCGTTGCGCAGCACGGCGACCACCCCGGTCTTGCCCACGCCCTCGCTCACCGCGAAACCGGCGGCGCGGGCAGCAGCAGCCATGATCCCGGCAGAACGCCGTTCCTGGAACGACAGCTCGGGGTTCTGGTGGAGATCCTTGTAGACCGTCATCAGCCCCTGGAGATCGGCGGCGATGCGATCGCGCACCGGATCGGCGTGGGCCACGGAGCTGGCGGACAGCGCGGCAAGCGCGGCGGACAGGGTGAGCATGGGCTTGATCATGCCCGCAGCCTAGGCGGCAAGGCCGCGCGGCGCAATCTTGGGAGTGGTGCCCCTGGCCAGACTCGAACTGGCACGGATCTCTCCAACCGATTTTGAGTCGGTCGCGTCTACCATTCCACCACAGGGGCACTGCAGGGCAGGTCGCGCTTAGCCGCCCTGCCCCGCCGGTTCAAGCGCGCTTACTTCTTGAGCGCGCCGACCAGTTGCTTGTGCAGGCGCGAATGCAGCGCATCGTTGCCGGCCAGCACCTGGGCATCACAGATCGGCTGCGAAATCCCGCGCCAGTCGGTGACGAAGCCGCCAGCCTCGCGCACGAGCAGACAGCCGGCCGCCGTATCCCACGGGGCAAGACCGGTTTCCCAGAAGCCTTCGTAGCGCCCGGCGGCAACCCACGCGAGATCGAGCGAGGCCGCGCCAAAGCGGCGGATCCCGGCAACCTGCGGCGCGAGCGCGCCATAGATCCGGGTCCATTCGGCGCTATCGCCGCGCCCGGCAAAGGGAATGCCGGTGGCAATCAGGCTTTCATCGAGATGGCGGCGCGCCGAAACGCGCAGGCGGCGATCGTGGAGCCAGGCGCCGCGGGTCTTTTCAGCCCAGAAGCTTTCGTCGGTGACCGGCTGGTAAACCAGCCCGGCGACGATATCGCCCCAGCCGCTGCCATCCAGCTTGGGTTCCTGCACCGCGATCGAGATCGCGAAGTGCGGAATGCCGTGCAGGAAGTTGCTGGTGCCATCGAGCGGATCGATGATCCAGCGCGGCTTGCCGGGTTCGCCGTGGATTTCGCCGCCTTCCTCCATCAGGAAGCCCCAGTCGGGGCGCGCAGCGAGCAGCTCGTCATAGATCGTGCGCTCGGCGCGCTGGTCGGCCTTCGAAACGAAGTCCGCCGGCCCCTTGCGACTGACCTGAAGGTGCTCGACCTCGCCGAAGTCGCGGCGGAGACGCTGCCCGGCCTTGCGGGCGGCCTTCTCCATCACGCGGATCATGCCGGAAACAACCGCCATGATCAGTCGGCCTTGCTGACGTAGGTGCGCTCGTACACGTCGACGATGATGCGGGTGCCGCTCGCGATGTGCGGCGGAACCATGACGCGCACGCCGTTGTCGAGGATCGCGGGCTTGTAGCTCGACGAGGCGGTCTGCCCCTTCACCACGGCATCGGCTTCAACGATGGTGGCTTCGACCTGTTCGGGCAGCTGGACGCTGATCGGACGCTCGTCATACATTTCGAGCAGCACGGTCATGCCATCCTGCAGGAACGCGTCGGCGCCGCCGAGCAGATCCTTGGGCAGGTTGATCTGGTCGTAGGTTTCCACGTCCATGAACACCAGATCTTCGCCCTCGGCGTAGAGGAACTGGAAGTCCTTGGTATCGAGGCGGACGCGTTCGACCGTGTCGGCGCTGCGGAAGCGCACGTTGGTCTTGCGGCCGTCGATGAGGTTCTTCATCTCAACCTGCATGAAGGCGCCGCCCTTGCCCGGCTGGGTGTGCTGGGTCTTGGCAACTTTCCAGATGCCTTTTTCGTATTCGAGGATGTTGCCGGGACGAATGTCCACGCCGCTGATCTTCGCCATGGGGATGCCTTCAAGGTTGAGAAAGAATCCGACCGCCCGAGGAATTCGGGCAAAGCCGGGGAAGGCGCGCCCTTAGCGCGGCATTGCGCGCAGGGCAAGCATATGCGCGATGCGCGGCGGCTGATGCGCCGCGCTGGCGAGACCATTCAGTTCCTGCTAATCGCGCCTGCATCATGGAACACGCGATGTCCAAAGCCCTGCGCCTTGCCCTGCCGCTGCTGGCCCTTGCCGCTGGCGGCGCGGCGCTGGAAGCCGCGCCCGGCGGCCCGATCGACTATCTGCCGCTGGGCGATTACATCTGCGAACTGCCCGGCGATGCCACCGGCCCGGCGGGAATCCGTCAGGCGGATCAGGGCTTCAGCGTGATCAACGCCACCACCTATACCACCGCCAGTGGCCGCGGCAGCTATCTGCTGACCGGGGACCGGCTGGTGCTGACCAGTGGCCCCAAGCGCGGCCAGCGCTTTCACCGCCTGTCGCAGAACTTCCTGCGCGAAATGACCGCCGATGGCCGCGATGGCCCGCTGCGCTGCGTGCGCCAGGTCACCAACAACCGCTGATCAGGCCGCGGATCAGGCGGGCGCCCCGCGCGCCGCGCGCACCATCCGGGCATAGGCCAGCGCCACCATCCCCGCGAACACCGCCGTGCCGAGCGGCAGCGCAAAGGCGTGATCGCCGGTCACCGCCAGCACATCGGGATTGTCGCTCGCCGCGACGACGAAGGCATAGCCGACATTGAACAGGCTATCGCCGACGATCAGGCCGGTGGCGGTCAGCACCCCGATGCGCTCGGCAAAGTCGGGATTGGCCTGCCGCGCCGCCCAGCGGTTATAGACATGGCCCAGCACCGCGCCGACCACGACCAGCGCGGTGGAATCGGTCGGCAGGTACATCCCCATGCCCACCGCCAGCGGCGGCAATGAGCCGCGCCCGGTCTTGCGCAGCGCCTCGTCGATGGCGACCGCGATCACCCCGACCAGCACGCCCGCGCGCACCAGCCCCCAATCAAGATCGCCGCCCAGCACGCCCTGCGCGATTGTAGAGATCAGCGCCGCCTGCGGCGCGGCCAGCGCATGTTCGCCCGCGCCCGGCGCGCCCTGGAACCCGAAGGTCGTGTTGAGCAGGCCCAGGATCGGCGGGATCACCACGGCCCCGAACCCCACGCCGAGGATCAGCGCGACCTGCTGGCGCCACGGGGTCGCCCCGATCTGCTGCCCGGTCTTGAGATCCTGGAGGTTGTCATTGGAAATCGTCGCCACGCCGAAAACGATCGCGGTGACGAACAACGCGAAGGCCACCAGCGCGCGGGTCGCATCGCCTTGCAGGCCATGCCCGAACACCGCGAGCAGCAGTAGCGAGATGCCGAGGCTGGCAAGGATGCCCACCCCCGAAATCGGACTGTTCGACGCCCCGATCAGCCCCGCCATATAGCCGCAGACCGAGGCGATCACAATGCCCGCCACCAGCACGTAGGCCACCGCCAGCGGGATCACCACCCACGGCTGGGTGCCCACCGGACCCAGCGCGCCAAAGCTGTAAAGCAGCACCGCCACCGGCAGCATCAGGATCAGGATCGTGCCGCCGACGATCCCGATTGGCAGATCGCGCTCGGTCAGATCGAGCGCGGCAAACCCGCCAGCCGCCTTACGCGCGCGGTCTGCGGCGAGCGCGCCGGCAATGCCGCGCGCAATCGGGCCGATCACTTTAAGCAGGGTCCAGATCGCCGCCACGCCAATCGCGCCGGCACCGATCAGCCGCACCTTGGCGCGGAACACCGTGTGCGCAAGTTCGCCCAGATCAGCCGCCGTGGCCACATCAGGCGCGGTCAGATGCGGCAGGATGAAGCCATAGCTCAGCACGATCCCGACCAGCATCGCGATGCCCACTGACAGGCCCACCAGATGCCCCACCCCCAACAGCGACATCGAGAAGGTCATCGAGGCAAAGCTCGCCCCGGCGCCGAGCCGCACGGTCTTGTCGACCGC
>Ga0228701_1002381_pt1 | contig 11220 bp, 13 predicted proteins | sample McNCre117_Aug_MG_2_FD_178017 | JGI IMG/M metagenome (GOLD analysis project Ga0228701, IMG submission 178017) | Freshwater microbial communities from McNutts Creek, Athens, Georgia, United States - 11-17_Aug_MG | ecosystem: Environmental > Aquatic > Freshwater > Creek | place: USA: Georgia...
TTATCCGTAAGTGTCGCGCGGACCTCGTCCGGGAACCGAACGCGGACCTCTTTTAAAGCTTGGACCGGCCGGTCCTAGAAGGCGCAATTCCGTCACTTTTAGTGAAGGAAAATCGGCCTGAAGTTTCTCAAGAATGGTCGACTGCATAAGTTTCAATTGGGTGGCCCAAGCGGTTGAACTGCAGCGCACGGTTAAGACACCGTCTTGCAAACCTTCTGGGATCGATTTGGCGGCGGTGTCTTCTCCCACAATTTTTGACCAGCTCACAAATAGCTCGGCCTCACCAAGCTCATTGGTCCATTTGAAGTCTTTGATAAGCGCATCGAGTGTGTTACCCGCGGAAAGCGGGTCGCGACCCTTATCGAATGGTCGGCTTCCGCCCTTTTTCTTTCTCTCGATGATGCGTTTGGCATCGCGGCTAAGGCGACCGGTAACCGCCTCGCGCATGCGCCAGTAAAACTCTTGGGCGAAGCCATCATGTTCAGACACGTGTGACGACTCCCTTCGAAACCTCGAAAACGCTTGCCTGCAAGCTAGCTGGTACATCTTCTCGCACGGCCGCAGTAATGATTACCTGTTCATTATCGGCGACCAGGCTGGCAAGTCGATCGCGCCGACCGGCGTCCAATTCGGCAAAAACATCGTCGAGGATGACCACCGGGTCGCCAGTTTTACTTTCGTCACTCAAAAGTCGCGCTGAGGCAAGGCGCAGAGCCAAGGCATAAGACCAAGATTCACCATGACTGGCATAGCCCTTGGCCGGCAGATCACCGAGCATCAGCACTAGGTCATCGCGATGTGGGCCAATTAGTGTAATTCCGCGCTCTAGTTCTTTGTTTCGAACCATCGCCAATTTTGCTCGGTAGAGTTCGGAAATTCTCGGCACATCTTGTAATTCCAAGAATTCCAGTTCGGCCTCTTCAAAATCATCAACGATGGCAGCACCAAGCAGGGAACTCTTCATCAAAATGGTTGGTTCATTGTTGGCAATTGCTATGGCCTGGTAGGCGTTGCTGAGATAAGGCTTGATCCGGTCCAAAAGTTGTAGGCGTTCGACCACTATTTCGGCGCCGAATTTCACCAGGCTTTCGTCCCAGGCATCCAAGGTGCTTAGAGCTGAGCCTTTGGCGCCGGTGGCTCTAGCGGTTTTCAGTAAAGTGTTGCGCTGTTTGAGAACTCGCTCGTAATCACCGATTACGCCGGCCATTCGAGGTGAAAACTGAACTAGCAGCTGGTCTATGAAACTACGACGATTACTCGGATCGCGTTTCACAATGTCGATATCTTCCGGAGCAAACACCACCGAATTCACAGTTCCCAGAACATCGCGCATGCGGGGAATGGGAGATTGGTTGATTCGTAGCTGGTTTGCGTTGTTTTTGTGTAATTCGAGATCTACGATTACGTCGCGGGTTTCATGTGAAACCTTGAGTCTCACGATGGAACTAGCTGCATCTTTGTGAATTAGTGCCTGATAGCCGGCAACTCGGTGGGAACTGAGGGTGCTGACATACTCGATTGCCTCAACCACGTTGGTTTTACCCTGACCGTTTGGTCCAACCAGCAGATTGACTCCTGGCTGGAGCTCAATTTCGGTGTTCTTGTGATTCCGGAAATCGATAAGGGTGAGGTGTTTTACAAACATCCCTCACCCCATCGATAACAAAAAGTTGTTATTCAGCCTTTTTCACGGCGTGACCACCGAATTGGTTGCGAAGTGCCGCAACTGCCTTCATAGCTGGTGAGTCATCCTGGCGTGAAGCAAAGCGGGTGAATAGCGAAGCGGTGATAACCGGCATTGGGACCGAGTTAGCAATACCTTCTTCAACGGTCCAACGGCCTTCGCCCGAGTCTTCAACGTATCCACGGATGTTTGAAAGGTGTGGATCTTCTTCCAAAGCGATTACTAGAAGGTCTAGTAGCCATGAGCGAACTACGGTTCCACGCTGCCAAGCGGCGAAGGTTCCGTGAACATCCTTGATGATGTCCTTCTTTTCCAAAAGCTCGTAACCTTCAGCGAAAGCCTGCATCATTCCGTATTCAATACCGTTGTGAACCATCTTGGCGTAGTGACCTGCGCCTACTTCACCAACGTGTACGAAGCCTTCTTCGCGAGCACCTTCCGGGCGAAGCGCGTCGAAGATTGGCATTGCCTTCTCAACTAGAGCTGCGTCGCCACCAACCATTAGGCCGTAACCGTTTTCAAGACCCCAAACACCTCCGGATACGCCACAGTCCAGGTAGCCAATACCCTTGTCGGCGATCTGTGCTGCGTGACGTGCGTCATCTGAGAATCGAGAGTTTCCACCTTCGATGATTAGGTCGCCGGAGTCAAGGTACTGCTCAAGCTCGTCGATAACTGCATCGGTTGGCTTGCCGTGAGGCACCATTACCCAAACCACGCGAGGGGTTGGAAGCGACTCAACTAGTTCCTTGATCGAAGCAACATCAGGGTTGCTGTCGGCGCTGCGGGCGTAACCCACAACTTCGATTCCCTTGTTGCGTAGACGCTGGCGCATGTTGCCGCCCATTTTTCCCAGTCCAATTAGACCAATCTTCATTTGGTTACCCTTCTTGTAGTTTTTAGAGACGGTGTGGCTGAAGAACGTAACGGAAGTTGTCCGTGTCTTTTTCGTCCTTCGGGTTGTGGCTAGAAATCAAAACAGGGCTTGGCTTGTTTGGGTTTCCGTTATTCATGAAAGAAATCTTGGTGAATTCGGTGCTGACACCGGAAAGTCCGTCGATCACGTAGCGAGGACGGAGTTTGATTACCTTGTCTGGGCCGGTAAGTTCGATAGCTACAGACTCAGATGCCTGGGCTACTTCATTTTCCGAGGCCTCAAGAATTAGCTTGCCGTTTTGGAAGTCGCACTTCATTGGAACATCATTTTCCAATACCAAACCAACGCGACGAGTCGAGTCGATTAGATCCTGTGTGTTTACGATGGCGAAGTCTGGGATGTCGGTGTTTGGAAGGTGTTCCTTGACATCAGGGTAACGGCCCTTGATCAGCAACGAGGTGATGGTGCGGTTGTTTGCCTTGAATGCAATCAGTCCGCGAGCTTCGTCGTTGTTGATTGAAAGAGTTAGTTCGCCCTGGTGACCGAAAGTCTTGGCAACTTCGCTGAGAGTACGCAGTGGAACTACAGAAATGTAGCCAACTAGATCTGGCTTTCCCGCCCAGGATACTTCTTTGACGGCCATACGGTTGCGGTCGGTGCCCAGTAGAGAAATTACTTTTTCTTCAACTTCGAACAGGATTCCGTTGAGGGTCATAACGTGATCGTTCTTGGCAACCGCTGGGGTTAGCTGGTGGACAGCCTTAGAGAAGTCTTCGCCAGAAACTGTGATGCTGGTGGCTGGTATTTCTGGAAGGTTTGGGTATTCCTCAACTGGCATGGTTAGTAGCGCAAACTTAGATGCTCCACAGGAAACCTGGACCTTGTTGCCATCTAGTGAAACTTCGATCGGTGCGTTTGGTAGCTTCGACGTGATTTCTGCAAGCATGCGGCCGGAGACCAATACGCGGCCTGGTGCATCTACTTTGGCCACAATTTCAACCTGCGCCGAAACTTCGTAATCGAAAACCGATAGGCGAAGAGCGTTGGCATCGGCTTCGATGAGAATTCCGTTGAGAATCGGCATCGGGATGCGCTGCGGTAGTACGCGAACAACAAATGAGACAGCTTCGTTGAAGGCGTCGCGGTTTACCTGAAACTTCAAAACAGTGCCTGTTCTGCTAAGTGGGGTTAGAAAGTGCTTGAAAGGTAATTCTGCCACAAATAGCCGACCAAAGCTTTAGCCGGATTATTTGTTATTTGTTTCCTTTTTATCTTTCTAGTTAATAATCTTCTTAACCCCTGTGGAGAATGTGGATAACTCGAGCCTGGTCAGTAAATTGTTGGGAACTACAAGCGTGAAAGTTGTTCACAGTTCTGTGTATAAGTCTGTGGATAACTCACTTGGTTGTGGATTGGTTTTAGATAATTCACAGCCGAAATGGGGTTATTCATATGTTTATGAAAGAAGTTAGATAGTTATCCACAGGTTATCCACATAAAAAGCTGTGGATATTTTCAAAACTATTTGTGTTTTGACTTGATTGTGTCGGTTAGATCAGCAACAACGTTGTAAATACTGCGACGTTGGCTCATCATTTCGGCAATCTTTTTAGCCGCATACATCACAGTTGTGTGGTCACGATTACCGAAAAGCTGGCCTATTTTTGGCAGCGAAAGGTTAGTTTGTTCGCGACAGATGTACATGGCAACCTGGCGAGCGATAGCGATCTGGGATACGCGTGAGTTACCGGACAGCTCATCAACCGTAATTCCGTAGTAACCAGCAACTGCGTTCATGATTTCAATCGGAGTAATCATGGTTTCTGACTCAACCGGGGAACGGTCTTTTAGAACCTGCTTCACCAAGTTCATGTCGATTGCGATGTTGCTCAAGTTAGCAAATGCGGTGATGCGAATCAGGGTTCCTTCTAGCTCGCGAACGTTACTGGAAACGCGTTCAGCGATGTATTCAAAGATCTCGTCGTCGACTCGAACCTTGTCGATTTCCGCTTTTTTACGAAGAATGGCGATGCGTGTTTCCAAGGCCGGAGCCGAAACTTGAAGCATTAGGCCCATTTCAAAGCGCGAGCGCATGCGGTCTTCGAAGCCGGTTAGCTGGTTAGGGCTAACGTCACTTGAAATAACAACCTGTTTATTGTTTCGGTACAGGTTTTCAAAGGTGTGGAAGAAAGTTTCCTGTGTTTGGTCTTTACCTTGCAGGAATTGGATATCGTCGATGAGAAGAATGTCTACCTGGCGGTATTCGTCCTGGAATTCGTGAGCTCGGTTGTTGGCGATCGCGTTGATGTAGTGGTTTGTGAACTCTTCGCTAGAAACATAGCGGACCTTGTAGGTCGGATAAAGGTTCAGTGCCTCGTTGCCAATCGCGTGAAGCAGGTGAGTTTTACCCAGACCGCTGTTTCCGTGGATGAAAAGCGGGTTATAGCCTTGGGCTGGGGCATTGGCAACAGCCCAAGCAGCAGCGCGGGCAAAAGAGTTTGACTCTCCGAGAACGAAGCTCTCGAAAGTGTATTTAGGATTGAGTCGGGTTTCGAAGCCATTGACCACAGGAGTGTAGTTCTGGCGTTCGTTGTTTCTGGCCTCGGTAATTATTTCAACCGGCGGTGCCTCAATGAAAGAAGGCTCGATCTCCGGGTTAGTGGTAACTCGGAACTGGTAGTTCGTGCCGTCTTCAAGGTTGAGGGCAAGAGCTTCTTCGATGTAGCCGCGAACGCGCTGGTCGAGCATAGATCTGGCCAGGTCGTTTGGAACCTCGAGATACAAGGTCTCGCTAATGATTCCCTTGGCCTCGGCTAGTTCTAGGAAGCCGAGCATTTGTGGAGTGATTCGAGGATCAACCTTCAAGGTTTCGAGAGCGGAGCGCCAGATGCCCTGAGTCTTGGCTAAATCGTCCAACTCACTCCCCTTCCTCAAATCAACAGAACTATAGGTTATCCACAACTTGAGAGCCTGTGTATAACATGTGGATAACTTCGCAAAATATGTGAATAGTTATTCACAGGGGGCGAAATCCACCAGAGCAATTCTGTGGAACAGGGTTCGATTAAAGCAAATCGAAACGGCGTGTCTGTCGTAATTTTTCTAAATTGTGATGTAAGTGAACAATTTTTTCAGAAATTGTGGCTAAAAACTTGACCAAACCGCCCTCGAACCCTTAGGTTTAATAGGTTGCTCTGCTTCGAATCTAGCTGAGCTCGTAAATACCAGTCGGGTTTCCGGCACTAACCAATGATTCGAACCAGATTTTTGGAGTGATCACCAATGTCAAAGCGTACTTTCCAGCCGAACAACCGTCGTCGTGCAAAGACCCACGGTTTCCGTCTACGTATGAAGACTCGCGCCGGCCGCGCCATCTTGGCTGCCCGTCGTCGTAAGGGTCGCGTCGAGCTTTCGGCGTAACCAACCTACGACGGTGCTCGCAAGCGAGAACCGAATAAGAACCGGGGCGGACCTTCGCCACACAATGAAAACCGGTATCAAGATTTCGGGTCAGGCAACCGTCCTCTACCTACAGCGGGATGAGTCTTTGACTCATGCCCGCTTTGGTTTTATTGTGAGCAAAGCCGTGGCGGGAGCGATCGGGCGCAATCTAGTTAAACGCCGCCTCCGAGCTATCGCCAGGGAACTACTTCAAACCCAAGGCGCCGGCTTCAACGCCGTCATCCGTGCATTGCCAGAGGCCAACGGGTTTGAGTGGAATAGACTTCAACAAGAAGTGTTGAGCAACGTGAAAGCAGCGCTCAGCAAGTGAAATGGTTCACACAAGTGATTCAGTTCATCTGGCTAATACCCAGGAATGCAGTCATTGCTTTTCTGCTGGGATACCGAAAGGTAATTTCCCCGCTTTACGGTGATGTGTGCAGGTACTACCCAACCTGTTCGGCTTATGGCCTAGGACAGATTCAGCAACGCGGTGTGTTGTTTGGTTCGGTTCTAACGGTTTGGAGAATCTTGCGCTGCAACCCTTGGTCGGCCGGTGGCTTCGAGCCGGTGAAACCCGGATCAGGCTTCTTCAAGGTTTTAGCAAATGGTTTTGTTTTACCGAAATAGAGAGTATTTGAATGTTTGATGCAATTCTTTTCCCAATCAAATGGGCGGTTGAGTTCCTACTAGCCATCTTCCACGGTGGACTCACGGCTATTGGCTTTGTACCTACAGACGGATTGACTTGGGTGCTGTCAATCATGGGTATGGTTCTAGTAGTTCGTGCAGCGCTAATTCCACTGTTCGTTCGCCAGATCAAGAGCCAGCGCAACATGGTTTTGGCTCAGCCAGAACTGGCTGCACTTCAGAAGCGTTACAAGGGTAAGACCGACCAGGAGTCGCGCCAGAAAATGGCTCAAGAGCAGATGGAAATCTACAAGCGCACCGGGTCTAACCCGCTGAGTTCGTGTCTACCGCTTTTGGTTCAGATGCCAATCTTTACTAGCTTGTTCTTCGTTCTTACTAATGCCCAGCAGGGCAAGGTAGGTGTCGGTTTCATGAATGTGACTCTCGCCGACTCATTCCAGCACGCACAGTTCTTTGGCGCCCACCTTTCCGAGTCTTTCTTTAGTCCAACCGCTACTTTGCAGGTGCAGATCATGGCAGGTGTAATGATCGTGGTTATGACTGCCACACAGTTCATCACTCAGAAGCAGATCATCTCGAAGAACCAGAACCCTGCCAGCGTGCAGAGCACTCAGTACATGCAGACCCAGAAGATCATGCTTTGGATCTTCCCAATCATCTTCGCTATCTCGGGAACCAACTTCCCGCTTGGCGTTATGTTCTACTGGCTAACATCAAACTTCTGGACCATGGGTCAGCAGTTCGTAGTTATCCGTCGTATGCCTACCGAAGGCTCTAAGGCTTGGCACGACCGCCAGGCTCGCCTAGCTAAGCGCGGAAAACTAACCGCCGCAGCCACCACCGAAGCCATTGAAGAAGAAACCCCGCGCCAGCGCAACCAGCCGGTTGGCAAGCGCGGCAAGAAGCGTAAGTAATAGGAGATACAAATGAGCGAAAACGAAGAGATTCAGGTAGAAGCTACCGAAGCACCGGAACAGAGCGTAAAGGCTCTTGAGGAAGAAGGCGACATTGCTGCCGACTACCTAGAAGAACTGCTCGACATCTTTGATCTTGATGGCGACATCGACATCGACGTGCGTCAGGGCCGCGCTTACCTAGAAATTTCATCTGAACAGGGCGGAAATCTACGTTTGATTTCTGAGCCAGACACCGTTGAAGCACTTCAGGAGCTAACCCGTTTGGCCGTGCAGGTAAAGACCACCAGCTTTAGCCGTCTAATTCTGGACGTCGGCGGTTCTCGTCAGAAGCGTGCCGATGAACTTGGACGCATCGTGAACAAGGTAATCGAGAAGGTTCGCGAATCAGGCGAGGCCAGCCCACTTAAGCCAATGAGCTCATACGAGCGCAAGATCGCTCACGACATCATTGCCGAAGCCGGTCTAACCTCAGAATCTGAGGGCGAAGGCCGCGATCGACACATTGTGATCAAGCCTGCCTAAGTGCTTTTAGAACGAGGCCGGGCGAGTGCTCGGCCTTTTTCTTTGGATGTTTCACGTGAAACATGAAAGATTAGATAGCGATGACTGAAGAAGTATTTGAGTTAGAAGCCGCGCCGACGGAGGCAACGGCCGTATTTGGCGACCGAATCGAACTTGCCCGCGGTTACGCAGCGGCCTTAGTGCGCGACAGTGATCTCTTGGGCCTTCTGGGTCCTCGTGAAATGCCGAGACTTTGGAGCCGGCACATACTGAATTCTGCTGTGGTTGCTCAATTAGTAGAACCAGGCAAAACCGTGTGTGACATTGGTTCCGGGGCCGGACTACCAGGCATTCCTATGGCAATTGTTTTGCCAGATACCCGCTTTACCCTGATTGAGCCGATGGAACGACGTTCCGACTGGCTAATCAGCATTGTTGAAGAACTTGGGCTCACCAACGTTGAGGTTCTGCGAGCCAGGGCAGAGGAAGTCGGCGAGGCTTTCGATATTGCTACCGCTCGCGCTGTTTCGGCACTACCGAAGCTGCTTCGCATTTGTGTTCCGCTAGTTCGTCACGGTGGAGAGATTTTGGCACTCAAGGGCTCAAAGGCAGCCGAGGAGATCGAAGAAGCCAAGCGCCTACAGAAGAAACTCGGTATTTCCAGCTTCAAAATCGAGTATGCCGGCGACGGATTGCTACCTGAGCCTACTTTGGTTGTTCGAACTAAGTTAGTCTGATTTCGGGGAAGTTTTGGAGAAGCAAATGTCTAATCAAGCGGCGGCTGAAGCCACAGCGGTAACACCTGCAACGGTTGCGCCGGGCTTAGGTTACCCAGCAGATCGCATTGAGCAGAGCCCAGAGCCTACCGGCTGGCAGCACACCATCGACGCCAACCAAGTGACCAATGTTTCACGTGAAACATCACGATAATCATGAGCGAAATCAACGACACCCCCTTAGCGCAAGAACTTAGTCAGAGCTTTCGGAGACTGGCCCAGATTGACGCCGCCGTAATCACCAAGCCGGCCAACACGCGCATCTTTACTGTTTCCAATCAAAAGGGTGGAGTGGGTAAAACCACCACAACCGTGAACATTGCCGCAGCTCTAGCTAGCAAGGGCATGCGCGTCTTAGTTTTGGATCTCGACCCACAGGGAAACGCGTCCACCGCTTTGAACATCCCGCATCACGCAGACATTCGTAGTCTTTACGAAGTTTTGATGGGGGAGGCTGAACTCGAAGACGTAATTCAGATCAGTTCGGAACTGCCAGGGCTTTACTGCGCACCCGCGACCATTCACCTCACCGGTGTTGAAATGGAAATGGCTTCGGGCGTGGCCCGCGAACACCGACTAAAGACGGCAATCGAGCGTTACCTAGAAACCACGATGACGCCGCCAGACTACATCTTCATCGACTGCCCACCGAGCCTGGGTCTTCTAACCATTAACGCCTGGACGGCTGCACGCGAAATCTTGGTGCCAATCCAGTGTGAGTACTACGCTCTAGAAGGCGTCGACCAGCTAAAGAAGTACATTGAACTGGTTCGCCAGCAGTTGAACCCGAAGTTGGAGCTTTCAACCGTGCTACTAACCATGTACGACGGCCGCACCCGCCTGGCTGAAGACGTAGTGAACTTTGTTCGCGAGAAGTTCCCAACCGTTACCCTAAATGCCGTTATTCCGCGCGCTGTGCGCGTTTCCGAGGCCCCTAGCTTCAATCGAACCGTAATTACCCACGATCGCCGCTCACCAGGTTCCGTTGCGTACCTTGAGGCAGCCATCGAAATCGCAACCAGAGGAGCACAACTTGGCAGATAAGCGAATCGGACTTGGCCGCGGAATCGGCGCATTGATCCCAACCTCAGACAACCCAAGCGAAGCACCGATCGACGTGTTCTTCCCAGCCGGTGGCAGCACCGGTGAAAACCTAGTGGCTGTGCCGGGCGCACGCTTTGGACACCTAAATGTAGAGGCCATTCGCCCAAACTCCAAGCAACCTCGTAGCGTTTTTGAGCCAGAAGCATTCGCCGAACTGGTTCACTCCATCAAGGAACTTGGCGTGCTTCAGCCAATCGTGGTTCGTTCGATTTCTGGCGAAGCCGGTAGCTATGAGCTGATCATGGGTGAGCGTCGTTTGCGCGCGTCCAAGGCAGCTGGGCTAACCAAGATTCCTGCGGTTATCCGTGAGACTGCCGACGAGAACATGCTGCGCGACGCACTACTAGAGAACTTGCACCGCAGCGATTTGAACCCGCTGGAAGAAGCCAGCGCCTACCAGCAACTGTTGGAAGACTTCGGCATCACCCAGGAAGAGTTGGCCACCCGCATCGGCCGCTCGCGCCCAAAAATTACCAACTCGATTCGTTTGTTGAAGCTTCCAGCCGAGGTTCAGCGCAAGGTTGCGGCCGGAGTCTTGAGCGCGGGCCACGCTAGAGCTCTTTTGTCAATCGAAGATTCCGCTCGCCAGCTCGACCTTGCCAACAAGGTAATCAACGAGGGTCTTTCGGTTCGTAGCCTTGAAGAGATTGTTGCTATTGCCAAGCCTGCCCGTGAGACCAAAGCCACGGTTCGCCCAGGCTCACGCCAGGACATGTTGAAGGGCCTAGCTGATCAGGTTGGAGACCACTTGAGCACCAAGGTGAAGATTTCGATTGGCTCCGGGAAGGGAACCATTGCCATTGAGTTCGGCAGCCTCGACGACCTTAAGCGTATCGTGAAGGAAATCGGCGTCGAAGCCGAATACTAGACTCAAAGTCTAATTTAGCCGCGTCCCCGCAGAGCTGACTCAGCCAGCGAGTAATAAACCTCACCAAGCCCGTGACCGGCAGCCACAACTGCTTGCGGCAGCAATGAAGTTTCGGTCAAACCAGGCAAAACATTGGCTTCTAGGAACCACGGGGTTCCCTTTTTGTCGATGATTAGGTCGATTCGCGACAAGTGACGCAAACCAAGTGATTCGTGAGCTTGAATAGCTACCCTGGCAGCTCGTTCGGCCACAGCCTTGGTCAAACGAGCCGGCACGTAATAGTTGGTTTCGCCAGCGGTGTAACGCTCCTGGTAACCAAACTGCCCATTCGTGGCTTCGATTTCGACCGCAGGAAGCGCAATTGGTCCGGCGCCAAGGTTAATAACGCTGATTGCCAACTC
>Ga0228701_1002384_pt1 | contig 11214 bp, 12 predicted proteins | sample McNCre117_Aug_MG_2_FD_178017 | JGI IMG/M metagenome (GOLD analysis project Ga0228701, IMG submission 178017) | Freshwater microbial communities from McNutts Creek, Athens, Georgia, United States - 11-17_Aug_MG | ecosystem: Environmental > Aquatic > Freshwater > Creek | place: USA: Georgia...
AGGTCGCAGGGGGCAACTTCGGCGCTGGGGAGACTGGCGGCAAGGGCCTGTGCCGCGCTGCGAGAGGTGTTGCAGTGGATGATCACATGCCAGCCGGCGGCGGCGAAAGTGCGGGAAACCGCTTCGCCGATGCGCTTGGCGCCGCCAGTGACAAGAACTGCAGGACGGGTCATCGCCCCGGTCCATGCGGGGCGATGCGCGTCAGGTCAAGGTCAGCGGCAGCGGGTCGGACCCTTGGCCAGTTCGTTGCCGATCAGCGCACCGGCGGCAGCGCCCAGCACCGTGCCGGTCACGCGCTCGCCGCGAGTGTCGACCGCGCGGCCGACCAGCGCGCCCAGCGCACCGCCGATCAGCAGGCCCACGGTGCCATCGCCGCGGCGGCAGTAATAGCGGCCATCGCTGCCTTCCCAGTACCGGATGCCGTTGTCGGTGCGGCGATAGCGGATATCGCCATCGCGCTCGCGCCAGCCGTGGGCCGGAGCCCAGCGCGGCGGATCGGCCAGCACGGGCGCAGCGGCCGGGACAAGGGTGGCCGCAAGCACCGCGGCCGTCAGGAACTTACGCATCGAAACCTCCTTGCGTGTCAGGTCCGCAAGAATGGGATCGCCAAGCTGAACGCCTGATTTCCGGGGGTGGTGAAGCGTGGCCTAAGCGCGATCAGCCGAGCGCGGCCTGCTTTTCCTCGGCCAGCCGGTCGAGTTCCGCGCGGCTCAGCTTCTGGGCCGTGGTCTTGAGCTGGCCGCAGGCGGCATCGATATCGCGCCCACGCGGGGTGCGAACCGGCGCGCTGATTCCGGCTTCGAACACGATTTCCGAAAAGCGGCGCACGCGCTCGGGCGTCGAGCATTCGTAGATCGCGCCGGGCCACGGGTTGAACGGGATCAGGTTGACCTTGGCGGGCAGCTTGTAGTGCTTGATCAGGCGAACCAGTTCGCGCGCATCGGCATCGCTGTCGTTCTTGTCCTTGAGCATCACGTATTCGAAGGTGATGCGCCGGGCGTTCGACGCCTTGGGATAGTCGGCGCAGGCTTGCAGCAGTTCCTCAAGCCCGTACTTGCGGTTGATCGGCACGATCTCGTCGCGGACCTCTTTCGACACCGCGTGGAGCGACACCGCCAGGTTGACGCCGATTTCCTCGCCGCACTTGGCCATCATCGGCACGACGCCGCTGGTCGAAAGCGTAATGCGGCGCTTGGAGAGGGCGAGGCCATCGCCGTCCATCACCAGCTTCAGCGCATCGCGCACGTTGTCGAAATTGTAGAGCGGCTCGCCCATGCCCATCATCACGATGTTGGTGAGCAGGCGCCCGTCCGAGGAATAGCCGCCATCGTCATCGACCAGATCATCGCCCAGCGCGGCGAGGTCGGCTTGCCCCGCGCGCGGCCATTCGCCCAGCGAATCGCGTGCGAGCATGACCTGGCCGACGATTTCGCCCGGGGTCAGGTTGCGCACCAGTCGCATCGTGCCGGTATGGCAGAACCGGCAGTTGAGCGTGCAGCCGACCTGGCTGGAGACGCACAGCGTGCCGCGATCGGCATCGGGGATGAACACCATTTCGAATTCGTGGCCGTCCGCCGTGCGCAGCAGCCACTTGCGGGTGCCGTCGCTGGAATGCTGGGCCAGCACGATTTCGGGGCGGCCGATCACGAAGCGTTCGGCCAGCCAGGGGCGCATGGTCTTTGCGATGTCGGTCATCGCCTCGAAGTCGGTCACGCCGCGGTGGTAGAGCCAGTGGAACACCTGCTTGGCGCGCAGCTTGGCCGCCTTGGCATCGAGCCCGGCGGTTTCAAACAGTTCGCGGATGCGCTGCTTGGGCAGGCCGATAAGGTCGATGCGGCCATCCTCGCGCGGGGTGATGTCGCGCGGGGCGGGGACGGGGTCGATTTGCCCCGGGATCGGCATGAGTGCGGTGTCGGCCATAAGGGCGCGCGATATAGGGCCAAAGGGCCAGAAATGCTAGCGCAGTGACGCGCAGCCCACCGCAGCGGCATCCATCGCGGTCGCCGCGCCCGCCAGTTTCCACGTATTGGAAAAGCCCCGGCCGCTGGCATCGCGGGCATTAACAGTCATTTCGCTGGCCGAACGCAGCGCCGCGACGATCGCGGCATCGCCGCGCTTGTCGGCCGCCCAGGCATCGCCGCCGCCGCCGGTAAGAGCAATCCGCTGGCCGCCGATCGCGAGGCTGATCGGGCTGCCCGCCGCCAGCTTGCGCGACAGGCGAAAGTGGACCTGCCCGCGCAATTGCTGGCGCGGCCACCAGGCGATGTCGGCATAGGGCTGATAGTCGCGCTGGAGGGTCGAAGGCTGGGCCATCGCGATTGCATAGCAACGCGGCACCTGGCCATCGCGGAATGCGGCCCATTCGCCAAACACGCCCAGCGCATCGCGCGCCAGTGCCGGGGCGGCGATCACGGCGGCGCTGGCGGCGAGGATCAGCGGAAGGCGGCGCATCGGCGGCTATTCCCCGATCAGGTCGAGATAGGCGACCACATCGTTGTCGGTCGCGATGAACAGCCCGTCCTGCACCGGGGCGGGCTGCTGCGCGGCAACTTCGAGCGCCTCGGTCAGCGGGCCGTAGAACAGGGTCGAGGCCGCGCCGCCTTCAACGTCGCCATCGAGGTGATAGAGCCGCACGGTGGCGTGGTCATAGGTGGTGCGCATCAGTCTTCGTCTCGCTTGTTGCCGTCGAGCTGCCGGGCGGCGCGGGCCGCTTCGGCTTCGCGCAGTTGGCGCGCGGCCTTGGTTTCACCGTGACGCGCGCGGTTGGCATCGGCCTGCCGCGCGGCGTCATCGCGTTTGCGGGCCTTGCGGGCGAGGCGCAGGTTGATCACATCGGCCATCGTTCAGGCCTGCTCGGGATAGGTGATGGCCAGCACTTCCCATTCCTTTTCGCCGCCGGGCAGGCGCACCCGGCGCAGATCGCCAACGCCCGCCCCGCGCAGCGCCCGGGCGAGCGGTGCGCTCCACCCGATCAGGCTGGCGCTGGCATCCTGTTCGTCATCACCGACCAGGGTCAGTTCGCGCTGGTTGTCGTCCTCGTCCGCGATGGTGACTGTCGCGCCGAACCAGGCGCGCGAGCGGTCCTCCTGCCGGGCGGGATCGATCACCCGTGCGGCTTTCATCCGGCGGGCGAGGTGGGCCAGCTCGCGGTCAATCTCGCGCATCCGCTTGCGGCCATAGAGATAGTCCCCGTTTTCGCTGCGATCGCCATTGCCCGCCGCCCAGCTGACGATCTCGACGATCGCGGGGCGCTCGGTGCCGAGCAGGTGATCATAGCGCGCGCGCAGGCTGGCCATGCCGGCGGGCGTGATCGGCGGTCCTTCGGGTTTCATGGCGCCCTGTTAGCCCGGATACGGCTTGCCAAGGAAGTGGCTGAGCGGATTGGCCCCGCGATAGCTGGCCCGATCGGGGTGCATCGCTTCATAGACCACCGCGTTTTCGAGCACCCGCTGCACGTAGCTGCGGGTTTCCATGAACGGGATGCGTTCGACCCAGTCGATCCAGTCCACCCCGCCGCGGCGCGGATCGCCATTGGCCGACAGCCACTTGTTCACGTTGCCCGGCCCGGCGTTGTAAGCCGCCACGGCCAGCGGATAGCTGCCGCCATAATAGCTCAGCATCCGCTGGAAATAGGCATCGCCTAGCAGCATGTTATAGCCCGGATCGCCGATTAGCGCCTCGGGGACATAGGCGAGATCATTGCGTCCGGCCTGATCGCGCGCCGTGCCCGGCATCAGCTGCATCAGCCCGCGCGCGCCGGCATGGCTGATCGCGTTCTGGGCGAACTGGCTTTCCTGCCGCGAGATCGCGTGAACCATGGTCCAGCTGGCGCCCTGCGGCACGGGGATCATCGGGAAGGCAACATGGCGGAAATTGCCATAGCCATCGGCATGGGCCGACTGGCCAAGGATCACCCCCAGATCGCGCCGTCCCAGTTCCCCGGCAAGCTGGGCGACCAGCACGTGGTCGGCCTCACTGGTGGCCTGTTCGCTGATCTCGCGGAAAAAGCGCACGCTGGTCGGCCAGTCGCTTTCGCGGGCAACCTCGCGCACCGCCTGGGTCAGCGGACGGGCGTTGAAGGCGGCGCGGTCGGCCGGGCTTGGCACGGCGGCGGGGCGATCAGTCAGCGGTGGGACCGGCTGGCCGAGCCGTTCAAGCGCGAGCAGGCCGTAGAACTGGTCAGGATAGGCCGCGGCTTGCTGGAAATAGCGCTGGGCCCCGGCCGCATCGCCGGCCTTGGCCAGTGCGCGCCCGGCCCAGTAGAACCCCTTGGCGCGGGTCTGGGGCGTGCGCGCCGCCGCGCCATAGCGCCAGAACAGCGGCGCGGCCTGAGTGCCGTTACCCAGGTTCCACAGCGCGCGGGTGCCGCCCAGCCACATCAACGACGTATAATCATCGCGCAGCGCGTAAGAGAGCCCGCTGATGTCGGTCCCGGGGGCAAAGGCTTCGTCGATCCCGGCGGCGATCCGCACGGCGGTTCCATCGTCGGTGCGGCGCGCCACGGTCAGCAGTTCGGCCACCCATTTGCGCGGATCGAGCACCGGGGCGGTCAGTCGCCCGCGGGAAGCCAGCACCGCGCCGGCGGCCTGATACTGGCCATCGGTGCGCAGGCGGTGGGCGCGGTTATAGACATAGCCCGGATCGTTCATCGCGCCGGCCGGCAGCGGCGGAGCCACGATCACGGGCGCTGCGGCAGGGGCCGGGACGGCGCCCGCGGGCAGCGGCTGGATCACGGGTGTGCCCGGAGATGCTGCGATCTGGGCGGCAGGCGGGAAGGCCACCGGGGTGACCGTGCTGACCAGCGCGAGCCGGGCGGCGAACATCGGCCGGGCTGCCGGGCTGGTAAAGCGCAACAGCCGCGCGGCTTGCAGCCCGCTGCTCGACCACAGCAGCTGGTCCATCCGCGCGTCATGATCGGCATAGGTGAGATAAGGCCCCAGCTTCGGGAACAGGTTGGCCTCGGCGGCATCGCTCATCGCCCCGCCGCGCCAGGCAGCACGGCCGGCTTCGGCAGCGTCGCGGCGGCCCAGCGCAAACAGCGCCAGCGCATATTGCGCCCGCGCCGGGTTCGAGAGCGGGGCAACCTTGTCAAAATAGGCAGCGATGCGCGCCGGATCGGCGCCTTCGCGTTCCAGCGCGCGTTCGGCATAGCCGCGCAGCTTGGCCTCTTCGGGGAAGCCGGGATAGCTGGTGAGGAAAGTGGCATAGTCGCCAAAGGCGAAGCGGTCAGAGGCGGTCAGCTGCTTCCAGCGGGCGATCGCCATGGCCATCGTGCCCGTGGGATTGGCGCTGAGCGCGGCGCGCGCGCGGTCCCACTCGCTCCCGTCGGACACGGGCTGAGCGGCCAGCGGCTGGGCGGCTAGTGGCTGCGGTGCGGACTGCGCCAGCACCGGCAGCGCGGCGAGGGTGCTACCCAAGGCCGTCCCCCAAGCGGTCATTGCCAGCGTAGAAGCAATTGTCTTGCGGACCATGCTGGACATTCTGCGCAAAGGCTCCTTATGGGAAGCTGAACAACGGCCCCTGACAAGCGAGGCGGGCGGGCTGCCTCTATGGGACAAGTGCAAGGATGAAGTCCATGTTTTCCGGCTCGATTCCGGCTCTGGTGACTCCTTTTCGCGATGGATCGATCGATGAGGAGGCTTTTCGCCGCCTGATCGACTGGCAGATCGAGAGCGGCTCGAAAGCGCTTGTTCCCTGCGGCACCACCGGCGAAGCGCCGACCATCACCAGCGAGGAACAGCACCGCCTGTTCGCGGTCTGTGTCGAGCAGGCGGCGGGCCGCGTGCCGGTGATTGCCGGCTGCGGATCGAACGACACCCAGACCGCGCTGTGGCACATGCGCGTGGCCAAGGATTGCGGCGTCGATGCCGCGCTGATGGTTGCTCCTTATTACAACCGCCCGAGCCAGGCCGGGCTGCTCGCCCATTTCAGCTATCTGGCCGAACAGGTCGATCTGCCGATCGTGCTCTATAATGTGCCGGGCCGCACCGTGACCGACATCAAGCCCGAAACCACCATCGAACTGGCGCGGCGCTATCCCGAGCGGATTGTCGGGATCAAGGACGCCAGCGGCGACATGACCCGAATCACCGCGCACCGCATGGCGCTGGGCGCCGGTTTCGATCAAATCTGTGGCAACGATGACATGGCGCTGGCCTATAACGCCGGCGGTGGGGTGGGCTGCATTTCGGTAACCGCCAATGTCGCGCCGCAGCTTTGCGCCGATTTCCAGGCCGCCAGCCTGGCCGGCGACATGGCCCGTGCGCACGAACTCAACGAGCGGCTGTTCCCGCTCCACCAGTCGCTGTTCACCGATGCCTCGCCCGGGCCGGTGAAATATGCACTGAACCGCGTGCTGGGCTGGATCGGCGAAGAAGTGCGCCTGCCGCTGGTGCCGTGCAGCGCCGAAGCGCGCCGTGCGGTCGATGCGGGGCTGGAGCACGCCGGACTGGTCTGACAATTGGCGCCGGGGCATTTCCTTTTGCCCCGCCGCACCCTACATCGGCCCGATCATGGCACGCCCAACTCACGCCCAGTTCGACAAGAAGACGGTCGTCGCGGAAAATCGCCGCGCGCGGTACGACTATCACATCGAGGATACGACCGAAGCCGGCATCGCGCTGACCGGGACCGAGGTCAAAAGCCTGCGGTTTGGGGAAGGCTCGATCGCCGAGTCCTATGCTGAGGTTAAGAACGGCGAGGTCTGGCTGATCAATTCGAACGTGCCCGAATTCAGCCACGGCAACCGCTTCAATCACGTGCCCAAGCGTCCGCGCAAGCTGCTGCTCCACGAACGCGAGATCGCCCGCTTTACCGGCGCGGTCGAACGCAAGGGCATGACGCTGGTGCCGCTGTCGATCTATTTCAACGGCCGCGGGCGCGCCAAGGTCGAGTTGGCGCTCGCCAAGGGCAAGAACGTTGCCGACAAGCGTGCCACGATCAAGGATCGGGACTGGAAGCGCGATCAAGCGCGGATCATGCGGGACCACAAATGAGCAGTTTCAAGTCGCGCACCCTGAAATGGCTCAAGGGCCACGTCCCGACCCGCGAACAGCTTGAACAGAACCGCTTCGTGCGCCCCTTTGCGCACCGCGTGCTGCGCTCTGACCTGTGGCGCTTCAATCGCCGGTCGGTGCCGCGCGGGATCGCGCTGGGGCTGTTCGTGGGGATCATGATTCCCTTCGCCCACAGCGCCGTTGCCGCGCTGACCGCGATGTTCGTGCGCGCCAACGTGCCGATCGCGATCGTCTCGACCTGGACCAGCAATCCGGCGACCTGGGTGCTGATCTTCCCCTCGGCTTACAAGATCGGCCAGGCGCTCCTGCGGCTTGATGCGATGACCGGCGTTGCCCCGCTCAGCGAAACGATGCAGCAGACCGAAACCGACCGGCTGCTGGAAAAGCTGACCGGGGCGGGACTGGAAACCGCGTTTGGCCTGCTGGTCATTGCCACGGTGCTGTCGGCCATCGGCTATCTCGTCACCAGCTTTGGCTGGCGCTGGTGGATCGGGCGCAAGCGGGCCCAGCGGCTGGCCGAAGCCCGGCTGCGGGAACCGGCGGGATGAAACCCGCCCGGGCGTTTCCATCGGGCCTGTCTGCCGACCGGATCGTGCTGGGCGGCGCGCTGCTGATCAGCCTTGCCGTGGTCTGGATCGCGACCAGGCAGGCGGTTGCCGCCGCCGGGTTCGCCGCTGGGCTGCTCGCACTCGGCGCGATCGTCTGGGCGGTCACCCGCGTCCGCCGCGAACCGCGCGAGGTTGAATTCGCCAATCCCGATTGGTCGGTCACGGTCGCCGCGATTGATCGCAGCGACAGCGCGGTCGCGATCACCGACCGCGCGGGCCGGCTGGTCTGCGCCAATCCCCGGTATGAGGAATGGTTCGGTGTGGGCCATGCCCCGCCGCGCCTGCCGGTTGACAATGCCTCGCTCGAACGGCTCGGCCGGGCCGCCCGCGCGGGCTGGCGTGAAGGCTCGGGCAGCGCCGACCTGGTCGAAGGGCTGGGCGCGCGCTGGAAGGCCCGCGCACTGCGCGCTGGCCGCGGCGAGGACTATCTGGTCTGGACCCTGACCCCACTTTCGCCGCCCGATCCGGTGGCCGAACTGGTGCCGCATCTCGATGGCAAGCTCGGCCGCGCGCTGGCTCAGGCCGGGATCACCGCGGCGATTGTCGATCCCGATGGCCGGATCCGCGCAACCAGCGCCGGCTTCGCGCTGCGCGCCACGGGGGACGGCGCGGCGCTGCTGACCGGGCAGGATTTCGTCGCCCTGCTGCGCCAGGATGACAACGGGCGCATCACCTGGGCCCGCGATGGCAAGCGCGGCGCGCCGCTGACCATGTTCTTTCTGCCGGTGACCGATCCCGATGCGCCGAGCGCGCCGGACTACGATTCCACGCCCTCGCTGATGCTGCTGGCCGATCACGGCGTCGGCCTTGGCGGCGGGGCGAGCGAGGCGACCGCCGCCGTCCCGCATCTCGAAGCGCTGCTGGGGCAATTGCCGCTGGGTCTCGCCATGGCCGACCGCGATGGCCGCCTGCTGTTTGCCAACCCCGCCTTCATGCGCGCCGCCGCCCGCGATGGCGAAGTGCTGCCGACCTACCCGACCGATCTGGTCGTGCAGGAAGACAAGGGCGCGCTTTCCGACGCGATCCGCCGCTTTGCGCAAGGGCCTGTCAGCAGCGGCGATATTGCCGTGCGGCTGCGCAGCCAGCCCGAGGAACCGGTGTCGCTCAGCGTTGCCGGGGTGCGCGGGCTGGGCGATGCCGCCGTGCTGCTGGGTCTGACCGATTCGACCGAGGAAACCCGCCTCAAGCGCCAGGTTGCCCAGGCCACCAAGATGCAGGCCGTGGGCCAGCTTGCGGGCGGCGTGGCGCACGATTTCAACAACGTGCTGACCGCGATCCTCGGCACCTGCGATCTCATGCTGCTGCGCCACACCCCGGGCGATAGCGACTATGACGATATCCAGCAGATCCGCGCCAATTCGAACCGCGCCGCCAGCCTGACCCGCCAGCTGCTCGCCTTCTCGCGCCAGCAGACCCTGCGCCCCGAAGTGCTGCAACTGCCGGATGTCGTTTCCGATGTGTCGCACCTGCTCAAGCGGCTGATCGGCGAAAAGATCCAGCTGATCGTCACCCATGATCGCGATCTGGGGCCGGTCCGCGCCGATCCCACCCAGCTTGAACAGGTGATCGTCAACCTTGCGGTCAACGCGCGCGATGCGATGCAGGCCCGGGGTGAAGGCGGCGGGCGGCTGACGCTCGCGACCCGCAGCGTCAGCGCCGCCGATGTGCGCGCGATGCGCCATGCGATCATGCCGCAGGTCGATTATACCGTGCTGGTGGTCCAGGATACCGGCACTGGCATTCCGGCGGATCACCTCGGCAAGATCTTCGAGCCGTTCTTCACCACCAAGGAACTGGGCAAGGGCACTGGGCTCGGCCTGTCGACCGTCTATGGCATCGTCAAGCAATCGGGCGGGTTCATCTTCGCCGATAGCGAGCCGGGCCGGGGCACGACTTTCAGTGTCTATCTCCCCGTCCACCACGCCGCGCCCGAAGAGGCCGCCGCCGCGCTTGCCGCGCCGCGCAGCGAACCCGCCTCGAACTGGGCCGGGGGCGGGCGGGTGCTGTTGGTCGAGGATGAGGACATGGTCCGCACCGTTGCCGAACGCGCACTGACCCGCGCAGGCTATACCGTCACCACCGCGGCGGACGGCGATGAAGGGCTCGAACTGGTCGAGGCTGGCGGCGAGTTTGATCTGGTCGTCTCCGACGTGGTCATGCCGGTGATGGACGGCCCGACCATGGCCCGCGAAATCCGCAAGCGGCTGCCGGCCATGCCGGTGCTGTTCATGTCGGGCTATGCCGAGGAACAGCTGCGCAAGGAGATCGATATCGAAGGCGCGCATTTCCTGCCCAAGCCGTTCTCGGTGCAGCAGATCAGCGACAAGGTTGGCGCTGTCCTGGCTGCGCAAGATGCGGGATAGGGCGGTTTCAAAGCGTTAAAAGGCAATGATTTAGGGTTGCAGAAAAAATTTCGTTCCCCCCTTGTTCCATGAGAACAAACGCGATACATAATGCGCAGTTGACCTGCTGGGTCGGCAGCTTACGCAAGGGGACGAACAATGGGTGCACAGCTCAAGCTGATTCAGGAAGGCAAGGAAAGCATGGACCGTCAAAAGGCGCTTGAAGCCGCGCTCGCGCAGATCGATCGCGCGTTCGGCAAGGGCAGCGCGATGAAGCTCGGCTCGAAGGAGACGATGCAGGTTGAAGCGATTTCAACCGGCTCGCTGGGTCTCGACATTGCGCTGGGCGTGGGCGGCCTGCCGCGTGGCCGTGTGATCGAAGTTTATGGGCCGGAAAGCTCGGGCAAGACCACGCTGGCGCTCCACGTGATCGCCGAAGCGCAGAAGGCGGGCGGCACCGCGGCCTTCATCGACGCGGAACACGCGCTCGATCCGGTCTATGCCAAGAAGCTGGGCGTCAACATCGATGACCTGATCGTCTCGCAGCCCGATACCGGCGAACAGGCGCTCGAAATCACCGACACGCTGGTGCGTTCCAACGCGATCGACGTGCTGGTGGTGGACTCGGTCGCCGCGCTGGTTCCCCGGGCCGAAATCGAAGGCGAAATGGGCGATAGCCACGTTGGCCTTCAGGCCCGCCTGATGAGCCAGAGCCTGCGCAAGCTGACCGGTTCGATCAGCCGCTCGCGCTGCATGGTGATCTTCATCAACCAGCTGCGCATGAAGATCGGGGTGATGTACGGTAATCCGGAAACCACTACCGGCGGCAACGCGCTCAAGTTCTATGCCTCGGTCCGGCTCGACATTCGCCGCACCGGCCAGATCAAGGACCGCGACGATATCGTCGGCAACGCCACCCGCGTGAAGGTCGTCAAGAACAAGGTCGCCCCGCCGTTCAAGCAGGTCGAATTCGACATCATGTACGGCGAAGGCATCTCCAAGATCGGTGAAATCCTCGATCTGGGCGTCAAGGCCGGTCTGGTCGAGAAGTCGGGCGCGTGGTTCAGCTACGACAGCATCCGCATCGGTCAGGGCCGCGAAAACGCCAAGACCTACCTCAAGGAAAACAAGGAAGTCTGTGACCGGCTGGAGGCTGCGATCCGCAGCCGCACCGAAGGTCTCGCCGGGGAAATGATGACGGGTCCGGACGCGGACGACGACGCCTGATCCCCAAGGGATGCCCGTGCC
>Ga0228701_1002388_pt1 | contig 11196 bp, 9 predicted proteins | sample McNCre117_Aug_MG_2_FD_178017 | JGI IMG/M metagenome (GOLD analysis project Ga0228701, IMG submission 178017) | Freshwater microbial communities from McNutts Creek, Athens, Georgia, United States - 11-17_Aug_MG | ecosystem: Environmental > Aquatic > Freshwater > Creek | place: USA: Georgia...
AAACTTATGTCGATCTTTTTGAACAAAGACTCCAAGGTTATCGTCCAGGGCATCACCGGCGGTGAGGGCTCGAAGCACACCGCCCGCATGCTCGCCGCTGGCACCCAGGTTGTTGGTGGCGTAAACGCTCGCAAGGCTGGCACTACTGTTACCCACGGCGACGTTGAGCTTCCCGTTTTCGCAACCGTTGCTGAGGCAATGGCGGCAACCGGCGCCGACGTTTCGATCGCGTTCGTTCCGCCGGCATTCACCAAGGATGCTGTGGTCGAGGCTATTGACGCTGAGATTCCGCTTCTCGTGGTCATCACCGAGGGCGTTCCCGTTCAAGACTCCGCTGAGTTCTGGGCCTACGCGCAGGAGAAGGGCAACAAGACCCGCATCATCGGACCGAACTGCCCCGGCATCATCACCCCGGGCGAGGCACTCGTTGGCATCACCCCGGCAAACATCACCGGCAAGGGCCCGATCGGTCTCGTTTCGAAGTCAGGCACCCTGACCTACCAGATGATGTTTGAGCTTCGTGACCTCGGCTTCTCGACCGCGATCGGCATCGGTGGAGACCCCATCATCGGCACCACGCACATCGATGCGCTCGCCGCTTTTGAGGCAGACCCCGAGACCAAGGCGATTGTCATGATCGGTGAAATCGGTGGTGACGCTGAAGAGCGCGCGGCAGACTTCATCAAGGCCAATGTCACCAAGCCGGTTGTCGGATATGTTGCCGGCTTCACCGCACCCGAGGGTAAGACCATGGGTCACGCGGGTGCCATCGTTTCGGGCTCGGCAGGAACTGCTCAGGCCAAGAAAGAGGCCCTCGAAGCTGCCGGTGTGAAGGTAGGAAAAACCCCGAGCGAGACGGCTCGCCTGATGCGTGAGGTCATGGCTTCGCTCTAAGGTGAAGTCATGCCTACTGCGAAGAGTTCAGCCACCAGTTCGGTAAAAGCGCCGGCCAAAAAGCCGGCCACCGCTAAACCGGTTGCTGTGAAGCCGGCCGCCAAGAAGCCCGCGGCCAAGAAACCTGCTGCCACCAAGGCAACGCCTACGGTCGCTGTGCCGGTCAAGAAACAAGGACGCGGTCGATCCTGGCTTGCTGGCGTCGCCGTAGCCATTGCCGCGTTGCTGTTGCCGACGGCCGTGGTGGGTAACTGGGCGACCAGCCAAATTGTAAACACGAACAACTTCGTGAACACTCTGGCGCCGCTGGCTTCAAACCCCGCGGTTCAGAAGACCGTTTCCGAGAGCATTTCGAACGCCATCGATAACGCAATCGACATCAACAAAGTCACGAGTGAAATTGTGGATGGCATCGGCAACGCGCTGAACCTGCCTCCCGAGTTGAAGAAACTCATCAACGGCATGTCCGGCCCGATGGCGAGCGGTGTCGAGGGGCTCGTGCACAGCACGGTCACGAAGGCCGTGGAATCACCGGCCTTCTCCAAGGCATTCACCAAAGCTCTGACGTTCACCCACGCGCAGGCCATCGCTCTGCTTGCGGGTGACCCTAACTCGGTGGTCAAGCTGGGCAACGATGGCACGCTGACTCTACCCCTTGGCCCGCTGGTTGAGGACATCAAGCAGCAGCTCGTCGAACAAAAAGTTCCGTTCGCGAAGATGATTCCCGCTATCAATGCCACGGTCACGATTGCCAAGATTCCTGACCTGGCGTTGGCACGCATTGCGTACCAGATTGGCGTCGGCGTTGGAATGTGGCTTCCGTGGATTGTGTTCCTGCTCTTCGCGCTCTCCATCGCGCTGGCTCGCAAGCACTGGCGGCAGCTCATGGTCGGCGGCATTGTGACCTTCGTGATCGCCGCGGTGCTCGGCATTGGATTGTCATTCGGCAAGATCATCATGGTTGCGTCATTGCAGTCTTCGTTGGCAGCTGCGTCGGAGGCGGTGTACGCATCCATCGTGAACTATGTCGCGACTGTGACGGTCGGACTGCTGTTTGCCTCGGCCATCGCAATCATCACCGGCGCGCTGCTGGGCCTCAAGTCCACAGCAGGTGCTCGCAAGTGGTTCCACAAGGGATTCGCTTACGGTCGTAAGTCGCTCGATGGGCTCGGTGTAAAAACCGGCTCCTTCGGAGTATTCCTGCACAAGAACCGAGTCGCCGTGCGCACCGGAATCATCGTGCTGATGATGATTGTTGCTTTCCTCGCAGGGGCGTTCAACCCGGCAACCGTCATCGCGGCGACCTTGCTCGGTTGTGGACTGCTCACGGCATCTGAAGTGCTCGCACGCACGAAGTGAACCGCTTCGTCCTCATCCTGACGAGCGCGATTGAAGCGCTCGTTGTGCTCATCGCTGGCCTCGCGGTCAGCTTTGTGCCGCTCACGGTGTGGTGGTTGAGCCGCATCGGTCAGGGCGTGGGTTATGAGGTTTACTGGCGCGGCGCATCCGACGTGTGGTTGCTCGGACACGGCGTTGATTTCACCTTCACATTGCCGGCTGCGATAGCTGCCAAGGCCGGATTGCCCAACGCTGCGCTGCCGTTTTTAGTTTCGATTACCCCACTCGCGTTGGCGTTGCTGACCTTCCTTCTGGCCATGCGCCTGGGTCGCCGCACAGTCGAAATTGGTGCACGCTTTATCGGCCCGATTACCGCAATTACCACCTTCGCCACGGCCACCGCGATTATTGTGCTCTTCACGCTCACTCCCGGTGCCATGCCCACCCTGTGGCGTGCGTTCTTGTTGCCTCCCGCGATCTTTGCTGTGGGCGTCATCCTCGGTGCTCGGGGTGAGATTGGCCGCTCGGGTGGAACTGCCGAACGCGTCAAAGCGGCGGTTACCGGATGGGCGAAAGCCTTTGACGGCCATTGGCGCGCTGTGATTGTGCTCGGGGTGCGTGCTGCCGCGGGAACACTCATCTCTCTAGCCGGAGTCGCCGCGGTGATGCTGGCTCTGCTCGTCGTGGTCAACTTTCCCCGCATCGTGGCGCTTTACGAGGGGCTGCAGGCTGGGTCTGGCGGCAGCTTCGTCATCACGCTGGGTGAACTCACCCTTATTCCCAACTTTGTGATCTGGATCATGTCCTGGCTCACCGGGGCGGGTTTTGCGATCGGGGTGGGCACTTCAGTTTCGCCTCTGGCAACACAGCTCGGCCCCATCCCGTCGCTGCCGATTTTCGGTGTGATCCCTTCGGGCACCATCATCGGTGGGTACGCCTGGCTGGTCATTCCAATTGTCATCGCCCTGATTTGGACCATCGCGATGCGGCGCCACCTCGTGGTTCGACTCGGTGGACCGCACCTGGGCGGGTGGGCCATTCTTGCGGCGATCTTTACGACCGTGTCAGCGACGCTGCTCGCCGCGGGGCTTGCCTGGATTGCCTCTGGCGCAGCAGGCCCTGGCCGCCTGAGCCTGGTTGGCGTGGTTCCGTGGCAGATTGCGGTATGGGTTTTCGCCGAGGTCGGTATTGCCTCTGCGGTGGGGTGGCTCGTGCCCATGAGGCCTCCCGCAAGCAAAGTAAACTAGACGCGTGCTGTCTGTCGTCGTCCTGATCTCAGGATCCGGGTCCAACCTGCTGGCTTTGCTCGACGCGACGAACCACGCGGACGCCCCTTTTCGCATCCTCGCTGTCGGCGCAGATAACGACGCACCGGGACTGAACCACGCGCGCCAGGAAGGCGTTCCGACTTTCGTAGTCTCGCCCAAGGATTTCGCGTCACGCGAGGAGTGGGCAGTAGCGCTTCTGGCCCAGATTCACGAGTGGGATGCTGACCTCGTGGTCTTAGCCGGCTTCATGCGCATTCTCCCGGCCGTGTTCGTTCGCGCGCTGAAGCCGAATCTCATCAACATGCATCCCGCGCTCCTGCCGAACTTCCCCGGTGCACACGCGGTGCGTGACGCCCTTGCCGCGGGAGCCACCGTCACCGGAGCCACCGTGCATGTGGTCGACGAGGGCGTCGACACTGGTCCGGCTATCCGCCAGGTCGAGGTCGCCGTTGAGCCCAACGACACCGAAGAAACTTTGCACGAGCGCATCAAACAGGTGGAACGCAGCCTCATTGTCGCGACCGTGACAGACATCGCCAACAACACAATCAACCTCAAGGAGATTGCCCGCTCATGAGTGGACCAAGCCACGACCCCAGCCTGTACCGCGAACGTGACCGTGTGGCCATCAAGCGCGCACTCATCTCGGTGAGCGACAAGACCGGCCTGCTCGAACTCGCGAGTGCTCTGGCTGCGTCGGGCGTCGAGATTGTCTCGACTGGCTCGACCGCGAGCACAATCCGCGACGCCGGGCATGAAGTTACTGATGTGAGTTCGGTTACCGGGTTCCCTGAGTCGCTTGACGGTCGTGTGAAAACGCTGCACCCCGCCGTGCACGCGGGCATCCTGGCCGACCTGCGTCTCGAGTCACACGAGGCGCAGCTCGAAGACTTGGGAATCCTCGGCTTCGAGCTGGTGGTCGTTAACCTGTACCCTTTCCGCGAGACCGTGGCTTCGGGCGCACCCGAAGCTGACATCATTGAGCAAATCGATATCGGAGGCCCGGCTCTCGTTCGCGCATCCGCTAAGAACCACGCCAACGTGGCCATCGTGGTCTCACCCGAAAAGTACGGCACGATCATCGCCGAGATTGCCGAGGGTGGCACCACCCTGGCAACGCGTCGCAAGCTCGCTGCCGCTGCATTCACGCACACCGCAGCTTACGATGCCGCGGTTTCGGGGTGGTTCCTGCGCGATGAAAAGTTCGCCGATGCCTACTCTGTTGCTGCTTCGCGCAAACAGATTCTGCGCTACGGCGAGAACTCGCACCAGGAGGCTGCCCTCTACGTTGAGCAAAGTGGTCACGGTATTGCCCAGGCCGAACTGCTCGGCGGCAAAGAGATGTCATACAACAACTACGTGGATGCTGATGCAGCAGTGCGCGCCGCCTACGACTTCATCAACCCGGCGGTCGCGATCATCAAGCATGCGAACCCCTGCGGTATCGCGGTCGGTCGTGACAAGGCGGTCGACCAAATCGCGTCGGCGCATCGCCTCGCCCATGAGTGCGACCCGGTGTCAGCGTTCGGCGGCGTGATTGCGGCCAACCGCACGGTCACGCTCAAGATGGCGGAGCAGGTCAGTGAAGTGTTCACCGAGGTTCTGGTTGCCCCAGATTTCGAGCCGGATGCACTGACTCTGCTCAAAGAAAAAAAGAACTTGCGCCTGCTGCGCCTGCCGGCTGACTTCTCGCGGGCACCGCGAGAAATTCGCCAGATCTCGGGTGGATTCCTCATCCAGGACGCTGACCTGTTCGACCCCGAAGCCAAGATCGGTGCTCAGCGCCAGACCTGGACCCTGGTGGCCGGCGAGGCGGCCGACGAGGAGACCTTGGTCGATCTCGAGTTCGCGTGGAAGGCCTGCCGCTCGGTGAAGTCCAACGCGATTTTGTTGGCTAGCGGCGGCGCATCTGTCGGTGTGGGCATGGGACAGGTCAACCGCGTTGACTCGTGCCACCTTGCCGTGACTCGTGCAGGCGCGCGAGCTGCTGGCTCGGTTGCCGCATCCGACGCTTTCTTCCCGTTTGCTGATGGCCTCGAGGTTCTCATCAACGCGGGTGTCAAGGCAGTGGTTCAGCCCGGCGGTTCAGTACGTGATGACGAGGTCATCGCTGCCGCTGCCAAGGCCGGCGTGACCATGTACTTCACTGGCGAACGCCACTTCTTCCACTAATCCACCACAACAAATGAAAAGACGAAACATGAATTTCACTCCTCGTAACGCGCTGGCATCGCTGTTCACCGCGCTCGCGGTCACGCTGATTGCTATCGGCGCCAACGGTCTGGGCTTCTTCTTGGGTTACCAACTGAAGACCTCAATCCTGTTCGACATCTACGGCCCGTTCCTCACCGGTTACCTCGTACTGTTCGTGCTGGTGTTCGTGGCAGCGTTCTTGGGTTGGCTTCGTAGCCGCTGGATCGCTCTCGCGGTTGGTGTGGTCGCTGCAGGTGTCGCGGGTGCCTTGAGTATCTACCTCAACATCGCTTCGCAAGACCTCTCGGGCGCTACCTTCGCTCAGATCTTTGAGTACTTGTTCCAGCTGAACGTGATCTTCGTCTCGGCTGCTACCGTGGCTACCGTTGCCGCCGGACCGGTTGTGTACCGCCGCGTCTCGGCCACGGGCGTTGGTCGCTCGCGCCAGGTTGCTTTGGTGCGCGCACCGGCTGCAACGCTCGCAGATGGCCTGGTCACGCACATCCGTCGCAAGAAGGTCGATGTCGAACTGGCCAACGAGCAGTGGGATGCCTACGTCGAAGCCCTCAACACCTGCGGTTGGAACACCGTCGAGGTTGAGCCCAGCGAAACACTGGCTGATTCAGTATTCGTCGAAGACACCGTAGTCATGCTCGGCAATGTTGCCGTGATCACCAGCCCGGGTGCTGCTGAACGAGAAGAAGAAATCGTGGCTACCGAGGTCGCTGTTCGCGCTCTGGGTCTCAAGGTTGAGCGCATCGAAAAGCCGGGAACGCTCGACGGCGGCGACGTGCTCAAGATTGGTACGACTGTTTATGTCGGCAGCGGCGGACGCACCAACGGCGAGGGTATTCGCCAGTTCCGCGCAATTGCGACCAAGCTCGGATACACCGTCGTTGCTGTGCCGGTAACCAAGGCGCTGCACCTCAAGAGCGCTGTCACTGCGCTGCCTGATGGCACCGTGATCGGATACGCACCGTTGGTAGACAACACTGAGCTCTTCCCGCGTTTCCAGCCGGTTCCTGAGCAACACGGTACGGCAGTTGTTGTTCTCGCTGCAGACTTGCTGCTCATGTCGAAGGCGGCGCCGAAGACTGCTGCCCTGCTCGAAAGCCTGGGCTACAACGTGGTAACGGTCGACATCTCTGAGTTCGAAAAACTCGAGGGATGCGTTACCTGCCTGTCAGTACGCGTGCGGTAGTTCAACAACTGCCTCACTGGTTGAGCCTGTCGGAATGATTCGGCAGGCTCAATCGCCATTAAAGGGCGAGTTCAGAGATGGTTTCGCCGTAGCGCGATGACCCGATGTCGACGAAGCCGAGTTTGTGAAAGAACTCTCCGGGGCCTTCATCGCCCTCATCCCACATCACCGTGAGGCGGTCGAATCCGCGGCTTTTCGCTTCGCTGGCAAGCGATTCGACGGCGAAGCGACCGACACCCCGGCCCTGAGCATTTCCGGCAACCGTGATGCGCCAAATACAGGAACGGAATTCCGGCTGCTTGCTCTCGGCATCAAAGTGTCCGCGGATGAATCCGACGACAGTTTCTCCCTCGAGCACTACACGCGGCCATTCCGTTGCCGGATTGAAGTATGACTCAGCCAAGGCATACGACGTGGGGGCAACGAACGCCTCTTGACCTGGCTTCAGAATCAGGGAGTTGGCAGCCACAATCGTGCTTGCAGAGAGCTCTTCAAGTCGTAGTTCACTCATAGCTTTAGGCTAACCGTCAAACAAGACAGTGAGGTAACAGTTACGTAAATGCTCAGCCTTTGTTTGCCTCGAATTTGGTCAAGCTGGCATGTCGGTTTCGCGATAGTTTGAACATGATGAAGCGCTTGTTGACTGGGATTCGCCACTATCCGTCGTTTGCCGCCACAATCCTCGTGGGGCTCGTCGGTGTGATTTTGGCGCTGTCTTCTCTAGAGCTCGCGGCGCGGTGGTTAGTGAGCGGTTTCGCGCTCGTCATCGCCGGCATCGAGTCGGTGGGCATGATTCGCTCAATTCTCAAGAAGCACTACGGCATAGATATTTTGGCGGTCACCGCGATTATCGCCACAGTGCTTGTTGGTGAGTATTGGGCGAGCATCATCATCGTGTTGATGTTCACCGGGGGAGAAGCGCTCGAAGACTTCGCTGAGCGTCGGGCCAAGCGCGAGTTGACCGCCCTGCTTGAACATTCGCCGGTGCTGGCTCATCGCCAGGAAGGAGATCGCACGGTCGATATTCCGGTTGGTGAGGTCAACATTGGTGACATTTTGGTGGTCAAGCCGGGCGAGGTGGTCCCGGTTGATGGCAAGTTGCTCAGTGATGATGCCACGCTGGATGAATCATCCCTCACGGGTGAGAGCCTGCCCATCGAGCGCATTACCGGCGACGACATGATTAGTGGCTCAGTCAATGGCGCGAACGCGTTGACCATGATTGTCAGCCATCGCGCCGAGGACAGTCAGTATCAACGCATTGTTGCGCTCGTGGCCCAGGCTGCCGACAGTAAGGCCCCGTTCGTGCGCATGGCGGACCGATATGCCGTGCCGTTCACGATCATCGCTTACGTGCTTGCCGCGGTCGGATGGATTATCAGCGGACATGCGTCGCGCTTCGCGGAGGTATTGGTCGTCGCCACCCCGTGTCCGCTGATTATTGCTGCACCGGTTGCTTTTATTGCCGGCATGAGCCGAGCGGCCAAACACGGAATCATCGTCAAAAACGCTGGCACGCTGGAGCGCCTTGCGCGCGTCAAGACTGTTGCCTTCGACAAGACCGGAACGCTGACGCACGGGCAGCCCGAACTGGTAGACATCCGCGCCGTGGGCATGAGCCCGGAAGAGTTGCTGAGCCTGGCCGCCACCGCCGAGCAGTACTCAGCGCACACGCTCGCGCAGTCGATTGTGTTGGCGGCGAAGTTTCGCGGCGCATCCATCGTTCCGTGTGAGAACGTCAATGAGACCACGGCTCATGGCCTCACCGCTGTGATTGACGCCAAGACGGTTGTCGTTGGTAAGCACGGCTTCATCGAGGATGTCGCTTCGAATGTTCCGCTGGCCGAGCTCAATGCGGGTGAACTGGCCGTCTATGTCGCGGTGAATGGCGCTTACGCCGGTGCTCTCATTCTGCGTGACGAGATCCGCACAGACGCGGCCGAGACCATTTTGTGGCTCGAGCGACTCGGTGTGAAGCACACGCTCATGCTCACTGGCGACGGCAAAGCCACCGCCGAGCACGTGGCCAAGTCACTCGGCGTCGAACACGTTCGCGCGGAGTGCCTGCCCATCGACAAAGTTCATGCCGTGCAAGAAATCACCGATCGCCCCGTGATGATGGTGGGCGATGGCGTGAATGATGCGCCTGTCCTTGCGGTGGCAGACATCGGCGTGGCCATGGGCGCGCGCGGTTCAACCGCGGCGAGCGAGTCGGCCGACGTGGTCATCATGAAGGATGATTTGCAGCGGGTCGGGCGTTCCGTGCAGGTGGGCGTCGAAACCGTGCGCATCGCTACCCAAAGCATTTGGATCGGCATGGTGATGAGCCTCGGTCTCATGGTCATCGCGGTTTTTGGTGTGGTGCCAGCGATTCTCGGTGCAGGCTTTCAAGAGATCATCGACCTGGTCACGATCCTCAATGCATTGCGTGCCCTGGGCGGGCGCGCCAATGTGGCTCGATACGTTGGGACCAACCGCCTCGAGCGCCCCAGCCTTATTGATGGTTGAGCAGCGCGCTGAACTTGGGATTCGCCTGTAGTTCGCCATCGCTCATCACGACCAGAACCGCGATATCGCAGGTGTGGGTGAGCAGGTTCATGGTGTCGAGGCCGCCAGCGATGATGGCGGTGGCGCATACGTCAGCGGTCACGATGTCGGGAGCCACCACGGTGGCCTGAACCACGCGCAAATCGGTATCGGGGCGACGCCAAATGTGATCACCGCGCTCGGCATTGCTTGAGGTCGCGCAGGCCGGCCGCTCGGTGTTCATGCGGATGCTGGTGAGCTGTTTGGTGCGATCTGCCGGGTCAACGATTCCGACCGTCCACTGTTCCGCGTCGTCGGGCTGGCCTGCGAACAGCATGTCTCCACCGCAATTGACGGCGAAGTCGGTCACACCGTGCTCGCGAAGCGCGTCAGCGGCTCGCGAAATGCCGATAGCCTTGACCGTTCCGGACAGGTCGAGAACGCCGTCGGGGCGATGGGGGGTGAACGCACCGCCGGTCGTATCGCGCCACTCGAGCGAGTCGGCGTAGGCCGCACGCATCTCTTCGCTGCTGGCAGGCAATGTGAGCTCGCCACGAGCCAGCAACGAGATCTCGGAGTCGTCGCGGTACAGGCTGAAGCGCGCATCCAGACTGTCAAACTCGACGCGTGCAGCCGCAACGGCTTGGTCGACATCGACGCCGGCACGTTCGACCAGACGAAGACTGACGACAGTCCCCATGGTTTCGAAAATGCGGGTGAGCATTAGCCCTTGAAGCCGGCTTGGTCGAGTGCGCTTTGTAGCGACTGCAGATAGGCCTGCGTCGTGTAGGTGCCGCCGCTGATGTTCGAGACATTTGCGCTCTGCGCCGAGACAACTTCTTGCTTGAGCAAAGGCGCCACCTGGCTACTGATGTCAACTGATCGCGGGTCGGCATCAGTCAGCTTGACGGCGACGACATCGGTAATCTTTCCGCCTGAGATGACGGCCTTTACCTGAACGGTTCCGTAGCGCCCGGTGTCTACGACCGAACCGGTGAAGGTGCCGTTCTTGACTCCGGAAGTGGAACTGCTCGACGAGCTCGAACTGTTCGAGCCTGAAGAACTGCTCGACGAACTCGAAGAGCTGGTCGAGGAATTGGATGACGCCGTGTTCGAGGTGCTCGAGCTGGTGCCGGCGGTGGCTGCGGTCTGCGCCGCAGTCTGTGCGGCGATGGCCTGTGCACCCATCGACCAACCGATGGCGACAATTGCTGCCGAACCTGCTCCGGCGAGGAAAGCTGCGCGTTTACGCATTACATATCGAACCTTTCTGCGTGGATGCGCTCGGCGGGTACGCCAGCGCGTTTGACGTCACTGATTACGAGATCCATCCAGGGGAGGGGTCCGCAAATGAAGACATCAGAATCTTTGATGTGGGGAGCCAGCGTGACCAATCGGTCGCCGCTGTTGAAAGCATCGGCTGACAGCCAGGTGTGGACGCCGCGCGGGCGGTGTCCCACCAACACGCGGAGGGAAGCATTCTTCGCCACACAGAGGTCGTAGACCTCCTGCCACAGGTAGACGTTCTCCTCATTGCCTCCGCGCAAAATCACGGTGATGTCGGTGGCGCCGAAACGAGGGTCTTCAAGCAGGGCGCGGATGGGCGTGATGCCAATGCCCGAACCGATGAGTACGGCCGATGAGGTCGTACGCGAAGCTTCGGTGAGCATCCCATAGGGGCCTTCGAAACTGACCGGGGTGCCAACCTTCATCTTCATAATGCGGTTGGTTTGGCGGCCCAGGTTGCGCACGGTGATGCGCAGAGTACGGCCATCG
>Ga0228701_1002389_pt1 | contig 11195 bp, 10 predicted proteins | sample McNCre117_Aug_MG_2_FD_178017 | JGI IMG/M metagenome (GOLD analysis project Ga0228701, IMG submission 178017) | Freshwater microbial communities from McNutts Creek, Athens, Georgia, United States - 11-17_Aug_MG | ecosystem: Environmental > Aquatic > Freshwater > Creek | place: USA: Georgia...
GAACGGAAACGGGTGCGCGGGGTCAATCGCCAAGGGCGACAACACCGGAAACACCTTGTTCAAAAAGTGATCTTCCAGAAACTTCAGATCCCGCGCGGTCAGCTTGGACCGCGTCAGCAGGGTAATGCCTTCGGTTTCCATCAGCTTTTTCAGCTTGTTGAACACTGCTTGCTGGGTGTGCATCAGTCGGCGCGCATTGGCGTTGATCAGCGTCAACTGTTCGGCGGGGCTGCGGCCATCTTCTGACGGGGTCGCGTTCTTGGTGCGCACCAAAGCCCGCAAGCCTGCCACCCGCACCGTGTAGAATTCGTCAAGGTTGGTCGCCGAAATCGACAAGAACCGCAGCCGTTCCAGCAAGGGCACATTGGGGTTAGACGCCTCGTCCAGCACGCGCCAGTTAAACGCCAGCCACGACAGTTCGCGGTTAAAGAACCGCCGTGGGCCGACAATATCGGACTCGGGCACATCAACCGCTGCGGGGAACGGCGCTTTCAGAAAGTCAGCTTGGGTCATGGCTTCGGCTTATGTGCAAGAAATGTAACGACAAGGTGACACTGTTTCACTGTGCGCCCGTTCTGTCCAGAATCTCGGCAGCCAAAGCGCGGGTGACGGGGCGGCCACGGGCCAAAGCGATGGCGTCCAAAAACCCCACCACCTCGCGTGCGGCGGCAAAAGACCGATCAATGCGTTGCGCCAGATACGGGATCAGGTTGGCAGGCACCGCAATCTGGCGGTCGTTGAACAGCTTGACCAGCACCACCGACAGCAGCGCATCGTCGGGTGCCTGCAACGCGGTCAGCGCGGTGCCCTGCATCCGGCTTTTCAGGTCGGCCAGATCCAGCCCCCAGTCGCGCGGCGGGCTTGCGGCCGTGACCAAAAGCCGCCCGCCCTGCCCCGGCTGCGCCCCGGCCAACAGGTTGTGCAAGTGAAAAAGCGCGGTTTCCGCCGCACGGTCGCCGCCGATGCGGTCGGCATTTTCAACGCAAACCGCCGCATAGGCAGCCAGACTGGGCAAATCACGCTCTGGCAAGGCGGCGGCATCGACAATCACCGCCCCCGCCATCTCGGCCCAAAGATGCGCCAGATGCGTCTTGCCCGCGCCTTCGGGGCCAACCAGAATCATCTTTCCCAAGGGCCAGTTCTGCCACGCCTCAATGCTGGCCAAAGCTTCGGCATTGGCCACCGATGGGAAGAAATCTTCCCGCCGAAACGCCGAAACCGGCGGCAGATCAAACGCCAGTTGCAAGCTCACGCATGATCCTCGTCTTCCACGATGCGCCCCGCAACGCCTTGATACAGCAGGCTGGCCTGGTATTGCGCCAAGGCAAACCGCGTCAACACGCCAATCGCCGCCGCCATCGGCACCGCGATCAACATGCCGACAAATCCAAACAACGACCCGAACACCGACAGCGCGAACATCAGCCAGACCGGATGCAGACCCACCGATTTGCCCACCAGTTTCGGCGTCAGCACATTGCCTTCCAAAAACTGGCCAATCGCAAAGATCGCCGCCACAATGCCGATCGACAGCCAATCGCCCCAAAACTGAAACAGCGCCAAGCCAATCGCCAAACCACCGCCCACCAACACCCCGACATAGGGAATGAAGGTGAACGCCCCGGCAATCGCCCCAACCAGCAGGCCAAACTGCAAGCCTGTCAGCATCAGCGCCACCGAATAAAACGTGCCCTGCAACATGCAGACCGTCAACTGCCCGCGCACGAAAGCCGCCAGCACCGCGTTTATCTCTGTCGCCAAGCGCCGCACCACCGGCGCATAATCGCGCGGCAGCATCTGGTCAACGCGTTCCATCATATGGTCCCAGTCCAGCAGCATGTAAAACGCCACCACCGGCACCACCACAATGAACAACACCGCCGACAGCAGACTTAGCGCCGTGGTCAGCACACCTTGCGCCAAACTTGCGCCCTTGGCCTGCACCGCCACACCAATTTCCGCCAGCGTCTGCCGGATGGCCGAGGTGGAATCGGTCAGCGCCGGAAATTTCTCGATCAGAAAGGCTTGCAGGTGCTGCGCGATATCGGGGGCAGAATTCACCAGCGCGGTTGTCTGGCTGATCAAAGACGGGATCACCGACAGCATCAGCAGCACCAGGGCGAGCGCCGCCACCAGCGTGATCACCGACGTGGCCGCAACCCGGCTTAGCCCTAGCCGTTCCAGCCGGTCGGCCACCGGGTCCAGAAAATACGCCATCGCCCCGCCCACCAGAAACGGCAGCATCACCGCCGCAAGATACCAAAGTGCCAAAAAGAACACCGCCAACGCGATACCCCAATATTTCGCCTGCTCGCGCAATTGCAAAGCCATCTCCAAATGCCTTTCCTTACCTTTTGCACATATCGCCGCTGCATCGCCCCCTTGCAAGGGGCCGTCCCGCTTGCGAGGTTGCCCGCCGCGGGTTAGGAACGCGGGAAACCCTATGCAAAGAGGCCGCACGATGCGTCTGTCCCGTTATTTCCTGCCCGTCCTGAAGGAAAACCCCGCCGAGGCGCAGATCGTCTCGCACCGTTACATGCTGCGCGCGGGCATGATCAAACAGCAGGCCGCCGGGATCTATTCGTGGCTGCCGCTGGGTCTGCGGGTGCTGAACCGTATCCAGCAGATCGTGCATGAAGAACAGGTGCGCGCTGGCCACATTCCGCTGTTGATGCCCACGCTGCAACCGGCAGACCTGTGGCGCGAATCCGGCCGCTATGACGATTACGGTCAGGAAATGCTGCGCATCAAGGACCGGCAAGACCGCGAGATGCTGTATGGCCCGACCAACGAAGAGATGATCACCGACATCTTCCGCAGCCACGTCAACAGCTACAAAGACCTGCCGCTGACGCTGTACCACATCCAGTGGAAGTTCCGCGACGAGATGCGTCCGCGTTTCGGCGTGATGCGTGGCCGCGAATTCCTGATGAAAGACGGCTATAACTTTGACATCGACAAAGACGCCGCCCTGCACGCCTACAACCGCCATATGGTCAGCTATCTGCGCACCTATGAACGCATGGGCCTGACCGCCATTCCGATGCGCGCCGCCTCTGGCCCGATCGGCGGCGACAACACCCACGAATTCCTGGTGCTGGCAGCAACGGGCGAATCCGAAGTGTTCTTCGATTCTGCCGTGACCGACCTGAAACTGGGCAACCGTGAAGTCGATTACGACAACCGCGCCGAAGTGGCAGCGGTGTGCCAAGAATTCACCACGCTTTACGCCCGCACCGATGAAACCCATGACGAAGCGGTGTTCAACACCATCCCCGAAGAGCGCCGCAAAGTCGCGCGCGGTATCGAGGTTGGCCAGATCTTCTATTTCGGCACCAAGTATTCGGAATCGATGGGGGCATCTGTTGTCACCGCCGACGGATCGAAGGTTCCGGTGGAAATGGGGTCGCACGGCATCGGCGTGTCGCGTCTTTTGGGCGCGATCATCGAAGCCAGCCATGACGACAAGGGCATCATCTGGCCCGAAGGGGTCACGCCGTTCCCGGTGGGCATCGTCAACCTGAAACAAGGCGACGCGGCGGCAGATGCGGCCTGCGACAGCCTGTACAAGGCGCTGGCCGCCAAGGGCCTAGAGGCGCTGTATGACGACCGCGACGAACGCGCTGGTGCGAAATTCGCCACAATGGACCTGATCGGTCTGCCGTGGCGGATCACCGTTGGTCCGCGCGGGCTGGCAAATGGCGTGGTGGAAGTCACCTCGCGCCGCACCGGCGTTTCGGAAGAAATGACTCCCGAAGCCGCCGTGGCACGCATTGCGGACATCTACGCAGGCATCTGATGGAAACTGTCGCCGCCGCACTTTACGGCCTAGACATCCTGATCCTGTTTGCGTTCCAGGTCCTGAACAAGGACTATCCCCTGTTCTCTCACGCCGTCAGCGATTACGGCGTGGGGGCCACGGCCCGGTTGTTCAAAGTTTATGTGGTGTCGGGCAGCATCGCGGCACCCTTGCTGGCGTGGCAATTCTGGCAGGCCGATACCCCCGGTTATCCGCTGGCCATTCCGGCCTATCTGCTGCTGGTGGCGCTTGGTCGGCTGGGGATTGGGCTGTTTCCCAATGACCTGCGCGGCACGCCCCGCACCGGCCGCGGCCAGATCCACCATCTGGCGACGCTGTTGGCCTTCACCTGCGCCTTCATGACGGTGGCCGAAGCCACGCCGCTGCTGGCGGCCAGCATTAGCGGACCGCTGGCGATTGCCTTGGTGCAGTTGAAGCACCTGATCAGCTTGGGCTTCATTGCCGTGGTGGTGACAATCTCGCCGCCGCTGCGCCGCTTCTTCGGCCTTGCCGAGCGGTTGTTCTTATACGGCACGGCGATTTGGTTTTTGACGGCGTCGCTGACATTGCCACCGCTATAGGCGCTTTGATTGCGATGGAAAAAGAAAGGGGGCTGACTGCCCCCTCGCCCGTTCCGGGCTCACCCCCGTGGATATTTTAGCCAAGAGGATGAGGCAGAGAGGTTAGCCGCGTGCTTTGCGGATCAGGTCAAGGATGTCTTTTGCCGCCGCAGGGATGTTGGTGCCGGGACCGAAGATTGCCTTGACGCCTGCATCATACAAGAACTGGTAATCCTGTTGCGGAATGACGCCGCCGCAGATCACCAGAATTTCACCCGCGCCCGCATCTTTCAACGCCTGCACCAGCTTTGGTGCCAGCGTCTTGTGACCAGCGGCCTGACTGGAGATGCCGACGACATGAACGTCGTTGTCGATGGCATCTTGCGCGGCTTCTTCCGGGGTTTGGAACAGCGGGCCAACATCAACATCAAAGCCGATATCAGCAAAGGCAGTGGCGATCACCTTCGCGCCGCGATCATGGCCGTCTTGCCCCATCTTGACCACCAGCATGCGCGGGCGACGGCCTTCTTCTTCGGCGAAGGCTTCGACATCCTTTTGAATGGCGGCAAAGCCTTCGTCGCCCTCATAGGCGGCCCCATAGACACCGGCCAAGGTTTTGACCTCGGCGCGGTGACGGCCAAATACCTTTTCCATCGCCATGCTGATCTCTCCTCCGGTTGCCCGCGCGCGGGCAGCTTCGACGGCCGCTGCAAGCAGGTTGCCGCCTTCGGCTGCGCGGCGGCTGAGTTCGTCAAGCGCAGCCTGACAGGCGGCCTCATCGCGGTTGGCGCGGGTTTGCGCGATGCGCGCGATCTGGGCTTCGCGCACCGCGACGTTGTCGATATCAAGAATGTCGATCGCGTCTTGCTTGGACAGTTTGTATTTATTGACGCCGACCACGACCTCGTCGCCGCGGTCGATTGCGGCTTGCCGTTTGGCAGCGGATTCTTCGATGCGCAGTTTTGGCATGCCAGAGGCGACCGCCTTGGTCATGCCCCCCATGGCTTCGACCTCTTCGATCAGCTTCCACGCCTCTTCGGCCAGATTATGCGTCAGGCTTTCGACGTAATACGACCCGGCCAGCGGGTCGACCACATGGGTGACGCCAGTTTCTTCTTGCAAGATCAACTGGGTGTTGCGCGCGATGCGGGCTGAAAATTCGGTAGGCAGCGCGATCGCTTCGTCCAGCGCGTTGGTGTGCAGGCTTTGCGTGCCGCCCAGGACCGCCGACATCGCCTCATAAGCCGTGCGAATGACGTTGTTATAGGGGTCAGCCTCTTGCAGCGACACGCCAGAGGTTTGGCAATGCGTGCGAAGCATCAGGCTGCCCTGCTTTTTCGGGGCGAATTCCGACATGATGCGGTGCCACAACATCCGCGCGGCGCGCAGTTTTGCCGCCTCCATGAAGAAGTTCATCCCGATGGCGAAAAAGAACGACAGGCGCCCGGCGAAATCATCGACGTTCATGCCGCGCGCGATGGCCGCACGCACATATTCGCGCCCGTCGGCCAGCGTATAGGCCAGTTCTTGCACCAGATTGGCACCGGCCTCTTGCATGTGATAGCCAGAAATCGAGATCGAATTGAACTTCGGCATGTGTTCCGAGGTGTATTCGATGATGTCGGCAATGATGCGCATCGACGGTTCTGGCGGGTAGATATAGGTGTTGCGCACCATGAATTCTTTCAGAATGTCATTCTGAATGGTGCCCGACAGATCGGCCCGCGCCACGCCCTGTTCTTCGCCCGCAACGATAAAACTGGCCAAGATCGGGATCACCGCGCCGTTCATCGTCATCGACACGCTGACCTTGTCGAGAGGGATGCCGTCGAACAGGATTTTCATATCCTCGACGCTGTCAATCGCCACGCCGGCCTTGCCGACATCGCCAAGCACGCGCGGGTGATCGCTGTCATAGCCGCGGTGGGTGGCAAGGTCGAAGGCGACGGAAACGCCCTGCTGCCCTGCCGCAAGGTTCTTGCGGTAGAACGCATTCGAGGCTTCGGCGGTGGAAAACCCGGCATATTGCCGGATCGTCCACGGGCGGCCTGCATACATCGTCGCCTTCACCCCACGGGTAAACGGCGCAAAGCCCGGCAGTTCGCCCATTTGCGGCAGATCTGCCACATCGGCTGCGGTGTAAAGCGGTTTGACGGTGATGCCTTCCAGCGTTTGCCAGTTCAGGCTTTCGGGGTTGCCACCCTTCATTTCCTTGGCGGCAAGCGATTTCCAGGCGTTAAGATCGGTCATGGTGTCGTCCTCATACGAGGGGGGTTTCGCGGCGGCAGGTGCCGGGGGTTTCACACCCCCGGACCCCCGTGGGATATTTGAGCCAAGAGGATGGGGTTATTCGAATTCGATGATGACTTCGTCGACCTTGAGGCTGCTGCCTGCCGCCGCCTTGATCGCCTTGACCACGCCTTTGCGTTCGGCCTTGAGAATGTTTTCCATCTTCATCGCCTCAACCGTGGCAAGCGCCTGCCCTTCCTGCACTTCGTCGCCCACATCGACCATGATCTTGGCGATCAGGCCGGGCATCGGGCAGAGCAGGAATTTCGAGGTGTCAGGGGGCAGTTTTTCCAGCATCAGCTTGGCCAGTTCGGTCTGACGCGGGGTGCGGACGTGGCATTTCAGATCGGCGCCGCGCAGGCGCAGACGGAAACCGCCCGAGATTTTGCCGACCTTCATCACCAACGGTTCGCCATCGACGGTCAGGGTTGCCAAGGGTTGCCCCGGCACCCAATCAGAGGCCACGCGCAGGGCGCGGCCGTTGATCGTGACGGTCGAGCCGCCATGGTCGGCTGCGATCTTGGCAACGTGATCGACGCCTTGCAGCGTGACCACCCAATCATCGCCGACGCGGCGTTCGTGGTTGTCCATCGTGCCGGAAATCCGGGTGCGGCGAATTTCGGCGACGCGGTTCATCGCAGCCGCCGCTGCCGCAACGCGGACCAGCGTATCGGCGTCAAGGCTGACGCCTTGGAAGCCTTCGGGATATTCTTCGGCGATGAACGCCGTGGTGATATTGCCCGACTGAAAACGCGGATGGTCCATAACCGCACCGACGAAGGGCAGGTTGTGGCCAATGCCTTCGACTTCGAACGTATCCAGCGCCAGCCGCATTTCGTTGATCGCGGCGGCGCGGGTCGGCCCCCAGGTGCACAGCTTGGCGATCATCGGGTCGTAGAACATCGAAATCTCGCCGCCTTCGAACACGCCGGTGTCGTTGCGCACGATGCCACCGCGTTCTGTGGTGCCTTCGACCGGCGGGCGATAGCGGGTCAACCGACCGATCGAGGGCAGGAAGTTGCGGTAGGGATCTTCGGCATAAAGCCGGCTTTCCATCGCCCAGCCGTTGATCTTCAGGTCTTCTTGTTTGAACGGCAGCGCTTCGCCATTGGCGACGCGGATCATCTGTTCGACCAGATCGACGCCGGTGATCAGCTCGGTGACGGGGTGTTCCACCTGCAAGCGGGTGTTCATTTCCAGGAAGTAGAAGTTGCGGTTGCCGTCAACGATGAATTCCACCGTGCCCGCCGATGTATAGCCCACCGCCTTGGCCAGCGCGCAGGCCTGTTCGCCCATTGCCTTGCGGGTAGCGTCGTCAAGGAACGGCGAGGGCGCCTCTTCGATCACCTTTTGGTTGCGGCGCTGGATCGAACATTCGCGTTCGTGCAGATAGACGCAGTTGCCGTGCTTGTCGGCCAAAACCTGAATTTCGATATGGCGCGGTTGGGTGACAAATTTTTCGATAAAAATCCGGTCATCGCCAAACGATGCCGCAGCTTCGTTTTTCGACGACTGAAAGCCTTCGCGGGCTTCGGCGTCGTTCCATGCAATCCGCATGCCCTTGCCGCCACCGCCGGCCGAGGCCTTGATCATCACCGGATAGCCGATCTGGGTGGCGATTTTCACCGCCTCATCCGCGTCGGCAATCAGGCCCATATGGCCCGGAACCGTGGACACGCCGGCTTCTTGCGCGATTTTTTTCGAGGTGATCTTGTCGCCCATCGCTTCGATTGCGGGCGACGGCGGGCCAACGAACACCACGCCTGCGGCTTCAAGCGCTGCCGCGAAATTCATGTTTTCTGACAGAAAGCCATAGCCCGGATGCACCGCTTCGGCCCCGGTTTCCTTGATCGCTGCCATGATCTTGTCGATCACGATATAGGACTGGGCGGCGGGCGACGCCCCGATATGCACGGCTTCGTCGGCCATCTTCACATGCAGCGCGTTGCGGTCGGCGTCGGAATAGACCGCCACCGTTTTGATCCCCATCTTGCGCGCCGATTTGATGACACGGCAGGCAATTTCGCCCCGGTTTGCGATCAGGATTTTCTTGAACATGGCTCTCTCCCATCAGTGTCTGTGCCCCGATCCGGGACAGAGGCGTAGAAATGCAAACGGCCAGCCGGGGAATTCCCCCGACTGGCCGCCAAAGCGAAATGAACCTCTAGAGAGGTTGTATCAGCCGCACATGCCTTGGTTGCCTGCCAGCACGCCAAGCGCGCCACCGACCAACGCGGATTCCGCGACTTTGTTTTCGGTGATCGCACCCAGGGCCGCACCGCTGGCAGCGCCAACGCCGGCGCAGGTCGTGGTCGGGTTTGCACCGACACAGCCGGCCAACGGCAAGGTGACAAGGGCGATAAGGATAAGAGATTTGCGCATTTTGAACTGCCTCTAATGGTTGTTGGTCTTGTTGCCAATTCTACAACAATCACATCGGAAGCAAACCAAAAAATGCAGATTTTTGCACAAATGGCAGCAAGCCGCCGAACCGGACGGGCGACATTTGCGCAAAAAAATGACCTGACCCGAGAAGGGTCAGGCCAGGGGGAAGGGAAAGGGTAACAGTCTTGCCCGTGCACAGCAGAATAATGCGCGCCAGACACCGCAGTATCATTGCGCAAGCCCGCCCGCATCGCAAAGCCGATTTCGCCGCCGCCAAAGTGTTGCGCGAATACCTGCCAAGATGCCAAAGACTTGCGCGGATTCATGCCTAGTCCTGATCCTCGTCATCGTCCCAATCGCCGAAGTCATAAGGCTCGGCGTCTTCGGCGAAGATTTCAGGGAAAGACACTTGCGCCCGCTTCAGGTCGATCTTCAGCAGGGCCTCATAAGACGAGGGGTCGAACGGATCTTCGGCGGCCACGACTTCGCGGCCAAACAGCCACGACAGCCGCCCGGCATCCAAGTTGCCACGCTCGAACGGCTCTTCGCCGAAATGCGCCCAAAGCGCCGCCATAAAGCCAGCGTCGGCCATCCGGTCAGCGTGCTTGCGATCTTTGAAACGTTCCCGTTTGATGATCTTGGTTGCGCCCTGTTTCACATTGGCGCGACGGATCACAAATTGGAAATCTGTGCCGGTCAGGCGGCCAGGAAAACCGCGATGCTTCAGCATAATGCCACCTCATAGCCCCCAAATGAAGGTTGGGTCGGGGTGGCGAAGGCGGGCCACAGGGCCCGCCCCGTGTTTAGTGCCGTCAGATTACTTGTATTTGCCGGTTTGAGTCGGTTCAACCGACAGGTCAGCCGGAGCTGCTTCGACCGGAGCTTCTTTCTTGGCGCAAGCCGCGAAGGTGCTGAGGGCGATAAGGGCGATGATGGTTGCGGAACGCATTGTATTCTCCAGGTTTCATCTTTGCAGATGGGCGCACCATACGGCAGGCCAACGGAAGGTGCAAAGCGGTTCCGCGACAATTGCAGGTTTTTTGCCGAATTTTCGCTGCAAGGCAGAATAAGGGCGGGCCGGGCCATCAGGCCCGCAAGCGCCCGCCCTGTCGTCTTACTTGTATTTGCCGGTGAAGGTCGGCTCGGTGGTGACAGCCGGTTGGTCAACGTAAACCGTTTCTTCAGCTTTCTTTGCGCAACCGGCAACGAAAGCGACCATGCACAGGGCCAATACGGTGATTTTGGTGCTCGACATGCTCTACTCCTAAGTGTTTTCGAGAGCGCGCTTTGTGCCGCCCCCTTATTCAAGCTACGGGCCGCAATAACCCGGCCCGTATGAACATTAGTCGATAAATACCCGGATTGACACGCAAATTGGCCAAATGCCTGCCCCTGTGGCACAGCTACATCAGCCGCCAAAGCCGCACCCACACCCGTCGCAAGATTTAGTGGCTGCATCAAAATGCCTCCCATATGCAGCGCTCGTCCTCGATGCGATAGGCTTCGAAAAACTGCGTTACGTCGGGGGCCGCCTCGCCAAACGGCACGGCGCTGTCGGAAAGTGAGATGATGATCTGGCTGGGCACCGGGCCAAATTTTGCCACCCGTTGCAGCGCAAAATTCTGGCACAGATGCGCCATATCGGCGCTTGCCACTTCGAATTCTACCGCGCCGCCCTTGATCTGCGGCGCGACAAACCGAAAGCGCGCCGCCAACCCTTCTGGCCCCGGCGCGTTCAGCACCACATCCAGAAACGTCACCGCCAACCCTGAGGGCACCGGCACGGCCAAGCCGTCACCAGATACCACCAATGGCCCCGCATCGCCCTGAAGGCCCGCGTCGTCACTAAAGGTTGGATCGGTCATCGCCGCACCATCGCTTGAAACATCCCCGCCTCCTGCTGATTACAGCGGGATGTTATCGTGCTTCTTCCACGGGTTGCTGAGTTTCTTGCCGCGCAAGGATGCAAAGGCCCGAGCCACGCGCCGCCGCGTTGAATGCGGCATGATCACCTCGTCGATAAAGCCCTTTTCGGCCGCGACAAACGGGTTGGCAAAGCGGTCTTCATATTCCTTGGTCAGGCGGGCGATTTCTTCGGGCGACTTGCCGCGATGGATGATCTCGGTGGCACCTTTGGCCCCCATCACCGCGATTTCGGCCGT
>Ga0228701_1002394_pt1 | contig 11170 bp, 13 predicted proteins | sample McNCre117_Aug_MG_2_FD_178017 | JGI IMG/M metagenome (GOLD analysis project Ga0228701, IMG submission 178017) | Freshwater microbial communities from McNutts Creek, Athens, Georgia, United States - 11-17_Aug_MG | ecosystem: Environmental > Aquatic > Freshwater > Creek | place: USA: Georgia...
GCGCATCCTCATGTGGTGCGTCGTGTCACCGAGGCCGCCGCGCGTTCGTTCTCTTTTGGTGCACCCGGCCCGGGTGAGGTGTTGCTGGCCGAAGAGATTGCATCCCGCGTTCCGATTTGTGAACGAATTCGCTTTGTCTCGACCGGAACCGAAGCGGTGATGACGGCCGTTCGCCTGGCGCGTGCAGCAACCGGTCGCAATGTGATCGTGAAGTTCGCTGGTTGCTACCACGGACACGTCGACAGCCTGCTGGTTCAAGCTGGCTCCGGAATCGTTACGCTTGGTCTGCCAAACTCTCCGGGCGTCGCGCCCGGAGCGGCAGCCGACACCGTGGTGTTGTCCTACAACGATGAGGCAGCCATTACGGAGCTCTTTGCGGAGCGCGGTTTAGAAATCGCCGCGATCATCACCGAGGCGACACCCGCGAACATGGGCGCCGTGCCTCCGCTTGCCGGGTTCAACGCGTTCCTTGCAGAGACTGCGCACCGCCACGGCGCACTGTTGATCATGGATGAGGTCATGACCGGATTCCGCATCTCGCGCGGAGGGTGGTGGGCCAAGTATGACGCCGACACGGTGGCCCCCGACCTGTTCACGTTCGGCAAGGTCATTGGTGGTGGCATGCCGCTTGCCGCGGTGGGCGGACGAGCCGAGATCATGGAGATGCTCGCTCCGAGTGGATCCGTGTATCAAGCGGGCACGCTCAGCGGCAACCCAGTGGCGACGACGGCCGGTCTGGCGACCCTCGAACTGTGTGACGACGAGATGTATCGCAAGCTCGACCGCACGGCACAGGCCGTTGGGTCACAGATTTCGGATGCCCTCACTGGGGCTGGCATTTCCCACAGTTATCAGACCGCCGGAAACCTCTTTTCGTTCTTCTTTACAGAAAGTTGGGTCAACAACTTTGAGCAAGCGCGGGAGCAGGATGTTGCGCGATTCGCCGCCTTCTTCCATGCACTACTTGCCGAAGGGATTTCTGTTCCTCCGTCCGCCTTCGAAGCATGGTTTGTTTCCTCAGCTTTGAATGACGACGACATCGAAAAAATCGGACGAGCTGCTCGTGTGGCAGCTCAAGCGGCCGCGTCACTCGGCTGAATTGACGCCAGTCGCGTTCCCAGGTTGGAACCGTACAATGTAGGGGAAATGACCCCCTCCATTGCAGATACCCGACGCGTCGCAATTCTTGACGCCGCGTTAGCGATTATCGAAAGTTCGGGTGTGGAGAGCGTCTCCATGGCGCACATCGCGGAACAAACTGGTTTGTCACGCCCGGCGATCTACCAATATTTCGCATCGCGTGAGCACATCCTCGGCGAACTGCTCATCAATGACATGGCCGACCTCAGCAACGAGATTGACCGAATTCTGGCGACGGTAACCGCGCCCATGGAACAGATTCGACTCTGGATTCACTACTCACTCGCCCACATGGCGAGTACCGAGCACATGGTGGTTCGCGAGATATCGATGACTCACCTACGCGAAGAAGATCGCGGTGAGATGCGGGCCATGCACGGTTACTTTATGACCAGCTTGATTTCGCCTCTGCGTGAGCTGGGCGTGCAGGATCCCTCACCCGTGGTGAGCATGATTTTCGCGGCAGTGAACAGCGCAGCCGAGCGAATCGCTCAGGGTAAGACCTTTGTTGCTGAAGCGGCGACGCTCGAGAAGTTCGTTATCGCCGGGGTTGAATCGGCGCTCGACTTCTAGCCACCCATTCCGCCGTCGATGCGGAAGATTGTGCTCGTCACGTTGCGCGAGTGCGGGCCGGCGAGGTACAGCATGCCATGGGCGATGTCGTCCATCGGAATGTGGCGACCGAGCGGAATCATGGTGTCGAAAATCGCGTTGGCGTCGGCGCCATCGGCGCCCGTAATGCGCTCTTCGAAACTGGTCTGAAATTCGTTGTCGACTGGACCGGGGTTGATGGTGTTCACCCGGATGCCCCGCGGCGCGTAGTCCGCAGCGAGCGAGCGCATCAGGCCAATCTGGGCATGCTTCGCCGTGCCGTAAGCGGCAACCTGCGGGGTGCCGACGAGGCCGGCGACGCTCGAGGTGATGATGATGGAGCCACCATCGGGAACGTGGGGGAGCGCGGCCTGGATGGTGTGGAACGCACCAACCACGTGCACCTTGAGCACGCGCTCGAAGCCGTCGAGAGGGTACTCGGTGAACGGGGCTGCCGGGCTCGAAATGCCCGCGTTGGCGATGACCACGTCGAGGGGGCGCCCACCCGCGGTTGCTACGGCGACGGCCGCATCGACCTGCTCGCGCACAGTCACGTCACACGCACTGACCGAGCCGCCGGTTGATCCGACAACGCGCGCGGCCGCATCCAATTTCTCGCCTGGAAGGTCGAGAATGTGCACGCTGGCACCCTCGTTCACGAACAGGTTGGCGGTAGCCAGGCCGATACCGCTTGCGCCGCCGGTGAGAAGAACGTTCAATCCATCAAGTTGTCCCATGGGGGCAACGCTAGCGAAGTGCGAGCGCACCGGCATTGTCTGCGCGCGCAACATTTTGCGGTTGAATGGATGCATGACTGACGCAAACCTGTCCAAGCCTGAAATTGACCTTGCCGAGCTGGCAGCCTCGTTCGAGGTAACGCCCAATGAGCTCACCATCATCGACCTCACCGAGGGAACTGGAGCCGAGGCTGTTGCCGGCTCGACCGTTGACGTGCACTACGTCGGCGTGGAGTTCGAAACCGGTGACGAGTTCGACGCTTCGTGGAACCGCGGCGAGTCGATCAACTTTCCGCTGGCTGCGCTCGTGCGCGGCTGGCAAGAGGGTATCCCGGGCATGAAGGTCGGCGGTCGCCGCATGCTCATCTGCCCGCCGATGTGGGCTTACGGTCCCGCCGGCGGAGGACACTTCCTCTCGGGCAAGACCCTCGTCTTCGTGATTGACCTGCTGGGCGTTAGCTAACGTGACTGCCCCCGCGGTGGATGCCGCGCGCATCCGCTGGTCTGTCGACCCCGCACGCTTGGCCGCCGAGCTCGAGAGCAAGCGTCTGCTCGTCGTGCTCCACGGTTATGGCTCGAACGCTGCTGACCTGTTTGGTTTGCGCGAGTATCTGCCTGCGGATCTCGTGATCGTTGCGGTCGAGGGGCTCGAACCAACGCAAAACGGTGGATGGGCCTGGTTCCCGATCACGGTCAACCCCGAGACCGGCGAATTGCAGCGCAACTCGGCCGATGTTGATGCGGCCGCGCAGTCGTTGCTGACGTGGCTTGCCGAATTGGATGCGCAGCTCGCGCCCGCGCTCGGAGAGTTCCCCGTCAGTTTGCTCGGTTTCTCGCAGGGCGGAGCGATGTCTCTCGAGTTGCTGCGTCACGCACCCGAGCGTTTCGACTCTGCCGTTGTGCTTGCCGGTTTCGCCGTGCCGCACGAGTCGGCCGAGTCATCGGCGCGCGATGCCGCGCTCGCCGCAGTCAAGCCGCGTGTGTTCTGGGGGCGCGACCCGCAGGACCCGGTGATCGCACCGCGCATGATTGAATTCACCCGCAAGTGGCTGCCCGAGCACACCGACCTGGATGCGCGCCTCTACAGCCACGTCGGCCACAGCATCTCGCTCGAAGAGCTCGATGACGTGAATCGCTGGTTGAGCGCTGGATTGAGTAGCGATTAGCGCGTACCGAAATCTCGCCGTAGGCCGTATCGAAACCTAGTCGCGAATCTCGATGCGCTTGATGCGCGCAGCGGCCCCACCGACCACGATCAAGCGTGAGGGTGCGATGCCGAAGTGTTCGGCCAGCGCCTTGATGACTCCTTGATTCGCCTTGCCGTCGATGGCCTTCTCTTTGACGTACACCACGTAGTTGCCGTCAGACTCTTCGACGAGCGGGCCGCGCGTCGAACCAGGCTTCACGTGCACGGTGATTTTTTGCGCATCCATGTCTTTAGCTTAAATAAGTTTGTGCCCGCCACCGAAGTGACGGGCACAAATTTGTGTGACGTGAGCTACTTATTGAAGCGGTTGCCCTCGTTGACTGGCGCCAAGAACATGAACACCAACAGGATGATGGACCCCACGAACGGGATGAGCTGAATCCACCACCAGCCGCCAGAGCGGTTGGTGTCGTGAAGACGTCGAATGGTCATGGCTAGGGTCGGCAGAACCAAAGCCAGAGCTACGAGTGCGTAGAGCACGGTGCCAAAGCCGTAAGTCTTGTTGTTGACCTCAGCCAGGTACCAAGCGTTTGGAATGATCATCACGAGGATGCTGAACAGGTACCACCACCAGAATTCTGAGCGCGAGGCTCGACCGCTCCAGGTGGTGTAGTTCCTAAATCCGCTTGCGATTGCTTGACCGAAAGTCATGGCAACTCCTTTTTGTTAGGGGAGGAACCAGCATGATTTCCCCCTCATCGGCAGTCTAAGCCGAGCCCTCGCCGCCAGCGGCGGTTTTTTGGGCGTGTTTTGGTCTGGTAGTCTTGACAGGTTGCCGTCTAACGGCCGCGGATTCAGAGCGCTTCATCCAATCGGGGTGAGGCACCGCGCAACGAAACGAGAGGGAACCACTATGGCTCTTCCTGCAGATGTAAAGAAAGCAATCATCGACGAGTACGCAACTCACCCGGGTGACACTGGTTCCCCCGAAGTTCAGGTTGCCCTGCTCACTAAGCGCATCAAAGACCTCACCGAGCACCTCAAAGAGCACAAGCACGACCACCACTCGCGTCGTGGCCTTCTGCTGCTCGTGGGTCAGCGTCGCCGCCTCCTCGGATACCTGTCCGACGTGGACATCAACCGCTACCGTGCTCTCATCGAGCGTCTCGGCATCCGTCGCTAATCGAGATTTACGCTTTCGAAACTGGCCGTCCCCACTCGGGGCGGCCTTTTTCTTTTCCCCAGCAGGGCATGCATGCAATAATGCATGCATGAAGAACGTGCAGATTCGGGATGTGCCAGACGACATCCACGCCACTCTCGTTGCTCGTGCTGAGAGCGAAAACAAGTCGCTCCAGACCTATCTCGCTGAGATCCTTGCTCGCGAAGCGCGAGCTGCCGAGACGATTGCGTTCCTGCGGTCACTCAAACCAGTCCGCAGAGAATCGGTGGTCTCGACCGACGAAATCGTTGCAATGATTCGGGCGGATAGAGATTCTCGGTGATTGTCCTTGACGCGTCGGCAGCGGTGCGATTGCTTGATGATGAAGCCCAACTCGGCGCGCACGTCGAACTCATTGTGGACGCCAGTGGTGGCCGCATCCATGTGCCAAGCCACTTCAAGGTCGAAGTGCTCAACGCCGTGCGGGGTATTTATGTCGCGGGACGATTCACCGAGGATGAATTTATTTCGCGGGGTTGCGCTGTTGCTCAATTCCCCGTGATCAGCCACGACGTCGAGCCGTTGATCCCACGCGTCCTCGCATTGGCGAACAACGCCACTGCCTACGATGCGGCCTATGTGGCGCTCGCCGAAACGCTCGACGCGCCACTCGTAACAGCGGACAAAAAGCTCGCCGACATTCCGGGGATGCGCGCAAAGGTGCTTGTGATCTAAACCCCTGCTAACCTTGAACACGGAGTAGCAAGCAGTTCGCTGGTCCTCGGTGGTGGTTTACCAAATAAATTTGGTGGATTTCTACTGGTGGCCAGCACGAAGCTCAAGAATTATTCGTGCAATCTGCGCGCTTCACTTAAGCGTCGTACTGCGTGCAACTCCTTGATGTATGCGTCGGATCCACACGGGATACCGACAAAAAACAAAGGAGAAAGACCTCAATGGAAGGTCCTGAAATCAAATTCGCCGAAGCCGTTCTCGACAACGGAAAGTTCGGCAAGCGCACGGTCCGCTTCGAGACCGGTCGTCTGGCACAGCAGGCACAGGGTGCCGTCGCTGCGTACCTCGACGAAGAAACCATGCTGCTCTCGGCCACCTCGGTCAGCAAGCAGCCGAAAGACCAGTTCGACTTCTTCCCGCTGACGGTTGATGTTGAAGAGCGTTCGTACGCCGCCGGCAAGATTCCCGGCTCGTTCTTCCGCCGCGAAGGTCGTCCCTCAACCGAGGCAATCCTCGTCTGCCGTCTCATCGACCGCCCGCTGCGCCCGTCATTCGTTGACGGTCTGCGCAACGAGGTTCAGATCGTTGTGACGGTGCTGTCAATTGCTCCCGGTGAGTTCTACGACGCACTTGCAATCAACGCCGCTTCGGCTTCGACCCAGCTTTCGGGTCTGCCGTTCTCGGGCCCGGTCGCCGGTATCCGCATGGCGCTTATCGACGACCAGTGGGTTGCGTTCCCGAACGTTGACCAGCTCAAGGACGCCGTGTTCGACCTCGTTGTTGCTGGCCGCGTTGCCGGTGACGACGTCGCCATCATGATGGTTGAGGCTGAGGCCACCGAAGGGGCCTGGGATCTCATCAAGTCGGGCGCTACCAAGCCGAACGAGAAGGTTGTCGCTGAGGGTCTCGAAGCTTCGAAGCCCTTCATCAAGGCACTCGTCAAGGCTCAGGAGGAGCTCGCTGCTCAGGCCGCCAAGGAGCGCGTCGAGTACCCGGTCTTCCTGCCTTACAACGACGAGGTCAAGGCTGCCGTTGAAGGCATCGCCAAGGCTGAGCTCGAGAAGGTCTACCTAATCGCTGACAAGATCGAGCGCCAGAACGCTGATGACGAGCTCAAGGCTCGCGTCAAAGACGAGATCGCTGCTGCGGTTGAGGCCGGCAAGCTCGGCGACGAGGCGAACGCTCAGGTGAGCGCTGCTTACAAGTCGGTGACCAAGGACGTCGTTCGCGGCCGCATCCTCACCGAGGGTGTTCGTATCGACGGTCGTGGCCTCCGCGACATCCGTTCGCTGGATGCTGAAATCCACGTGATTCCTCGCGTGCACGGTTCGGCTATCTTCCAGCGCGGTGAGACCCAGATCATGGGTGTGACCACGCTGAACATGCTCAAGATGGAACAGCAGATTGACTCGCTGTCGCCGGTCACGAGCAAGCGCTACATGCACCACTACAACTTCCCGCCTTACTCGACTGGTGAGACGGGTCGCGTGGGTACCCCGAAGCGCCGCGAAATCGGTCACGGCTTCTTGGCTGAGCGTGCTCTCGTTCCGGTTCTGCCGGCTCGCGACGAGTTCCCTTACGCCATCCGCCAGGTATCTGAGGCTCTCGGATCGAACGGTTCGACCTCGATGGGTTCGGTCTGTGCATCGACTCTGTCGTTGCTCAGCGCCGGTGTCCCACTGCGCGCACCTGTTGCCGGTATCGCCATGGGGCTGGTTTCCGACCAGGTCAACGGTGAGACCCGCTACGCCGCGCTCACTGACATCCTCGGTGCTGAAGACGCACTCGGTGACATGGACTTCAAGGTCGCCGGTACCAGCGAGTTCATCACCGCGATTCAGCTCGACACCAAGCTCGACGGTATCCCCGCATCGGTGCTTGCTGGCGCACTCGACCAGGCCAAGGAGGCTCGCACCACGATTCTCGGTGTGATCAACCAGGCCATCGACGCTCCTGACGAGATGGCACCGACCGCTCCGCGCGTGATAAGCGTGCAGATTCCGGTCGACAAGATTGGTGAGCTCATTGGCCCCAAGGGCAAGACCATCAACGCCATCCAGGACGAGACCGGCGCTGACATCTCGATCGAAGAAGACGGAACCGTGTACATCGGTGCTGTCGACGGTCCGTCGGCTGAGGCTGCTCGCGCACAGGTGAACGCCATCGCGAACCCGCAGAACCCTGAGGTTGGTGAGCAGTTCCTCGGAACCGTCGTCAAGCTCGCCACCTTCGGTGCGTTCGTTTCGTTGCTTCCTGGCAAGGACGGCCTGCTGCACATCTCCGAGGTGCGCAAGCTCGCCGGTGGCAAGCGTGTCGAGAACGTCGAGGACGTGCTCAGCGTGGGTCAGAAGGTTCTCGTCGAGATCACCAAAATCGACGACCGCGGCAAGCTCTCGCTCGCACCGGTTCTCGAAGACTCGGGTGAGGCAGAGGCCGAAGGCCGCGACGCCGAGTAACAAATCAGACACGAAAGCCCTCCCTGCTCCGGCGGGGAGGGCTTTCGCTATTAGTGTGAAAAACATCATGGGGCTGATGAATCAACTGGGGCAGTCGGACATTGCCGTGCACCCGGTCGCGCTCGGCACGGCGGGCTTTGGCTGGAACATTTCTGGTACACAGGCAACCGCACAGTTGAACCGATTCGCGGAGCTCGGCGGTAACCTCATCGACACGGCAGACTCCTATTCGGCCGGTCGTGCCGAACAAGTCATCGGCACGTGGATGCGCACCGCCGGTACGCGCGATCGCATGGTCATCGCTACCAAAGTCGGCAAGAACCTCGATGCTGCGGGTCTCTCGGCCCGGTCGATCGTGGCCGCGGTGGACGCTTCGCTCGAGCGACTCCAAACCGACCGCATTGACGTGCTCTACTTTCACGCTGAAGACGACCAGGTTTCGCTCGAGGAGTCGCTCTCGGCCGCTGCCGAGCTGATTCGGCAGGGCAAAGTGCGGGTGCTCGGCGCCTCGAACTTCTCGCCGGCCTCACTCACGCAAGCGCGCATTCTCGCCTCGCAGGGGTTGCCGCGCTTCGAGGTGGCGACGGCAAACTACAGCTTGCTCAATCGCAAGGCTGTCGAAGGCGAGTTGAGCTTGGTCTGCGCGGCACAAGAGGTCAGCATCGCGCCTTATTTCGCACTGGCAAACGGCTACCTGGGGCATCTCCGGGATCGACGGGTGCGCGCGGGTGACAGCACGCACTTGCGCGCCGCGCACAGTCACGACAATCGACACGGTCACCGCGTTCTGCAGGCACTTGATGACGTCGCGATAAGTCACGGTGTCGATATCTCGACGGTGGCGCTCGCGTGGCTACTCGACCGCCCTCAGGTTGCTGCGACCGCGGTGGGGTGCGATTCGATTAGCGACCTCGAGGCGCTCATGCACGCGCCGACCCTGCACCTCACCTCGGCGCAGATAGCGGCACTCACCAAAGCCTCCAACTAGTTCGGCCCCGCAGGCGTAGCCGGGTTGTTGTTGCGTAGCCGAAGGGTAGACTGAACGACCGTATGTCTGAGCCGATTCTGCTTCCTCTCGATGTTCCCGAGATGGCGTTTGGCGTATCCGGGGGCGGTTCGATTCAGCGCACCATCTTGCCGGCGGGCGTGCGCATTCTCACCGAGTCGATGCCCGGTGCCGTGAGCGCGACGCTCGGATTCTGGGTCGCCGTGGGCTCGCGCGACGAGGTGGCCGCAGCCGAGGGCGCTGATGGTTCACACGCCGGAAGCCTTGGCTCCACGCACTTCTTAGAGCACTTGCTGTTCAAGGGCACTCCCACGCGCACCGCGTTTGATATTGCCGAGGCGTTTGACTCGGTGGGTGGCGAGCACAACGCCATGACCGCCAAGGAATACACCTGCTACTACGCCAAGGTTCGCGGCAGCGACCTCGAAATGAGCGTGCGCGTGATGAGCGACATGATCACCTCGAGCCTCATCGACGCGGATGAGTTCGAGACCGAGCGTGGCGTCATTCTTGAAGAACTGGCCATGGCCGAAGACGACCCGAGCGATGTAGCGCACGAGCGCTTGGCTGAAGCGGTGCTGGGCGCGCATCCGCTGGGTCGACCCATCGGTGGCAACGCCGAGACGATTGAGGCCGCGACGCGTGACGCAGTCGTCGACCACTACCGTGCGAACTACCGCCCGAACGACCTGGTGATTTCGGCCGCAGGCGCGGTTGACCATGCCTCGCTGGTGGCGTGGGTCACACGCGAGCTTGAACTTGCCGGATGGGATCTGGGCGTCACCGCCGCACCGGTTTCGCGTCGTTCGCGTGAGCGGGCCACCCTGTCGGGTTCGGTGCCGCTGGTCACTGTCGCCAAGCCCATTGAGCAGGCGAACATCGGCATTGGTTTTCCGGGGCTCACCAGCACCGACGACCGCCGCGCCGTGATGTCGGCCATGAGCGGCATCCTCGGCGGTGGCATGTCCAGCCGCCTCTTCCAAGAAGTGCGTGAAAAGCGCGGCTTGGCCTATTCGGTTTACTCGTTCTCGTCGGCATATTCCGATGCGGGAATGTTTGGGATGTTCTCCTCAGCTTCTCCGAGCAAGGCCGTCGAGGTCGCTCAGGTCATGCGCGACGAGTTCTTGGCGCTCGCTGACAAGGGCGTGACGGCGAAGGAGCTCGAGCGCGTTAAGGGTCAGCTCGCCGGAGCATCCGCCCTCGCTCTTGAAGACACCGACACCCGCATGACCCGCCTGGCGCGTGCCGAAATCGGAAGCGGCGAATTCTTCTCGTACGAAGCCAGCATGGATTGGCTCAACGCGGTCACTGCCAAAGATATTCACGACCTCGCCGGCGATATCGCCGCGGGCCCGATGTCGCTCGTGGCGGTCGGCAAACTTAATGCCGGCGAACTCGAGCACCTGGTCGAGGGCGCGAACCGATGACGCACACTCTGCTTCTGGTTCGCCACGGCGAGCAGCTCGACGCCGAGCACGGCATCGTCGACGGCCCTCTGTCACCGCGAGGTGTTCGTCAGGCACAGGCGTTGGCTGATCGCCTGAGCGGTCTGGAGATCGACAACGTGTGGCACTCACCGCTCGAACGCGCCTGGGACACCGTTCGGGTCATGAAAGAGCGCATGCCGTCGCTTGAGGCTGAACCCTCGGCGCTGCTCATGGACTGTGTTCCTACCGGTTTGCTGCCCGAAATGCCGTCGACCTACGAGCCTTTTCTCAAGTCGTTTAGCGAGGCCGAATTCGAAGCCGGCGCGGCTCAGATGGCTGATGCGGTAGATGAGTTTCTCGCGCTCGGTCGCACCGGCGCGACCGACCTGTTGGTCACCCACAACGCCGTAATTGCGTGGTTTGTGCGCGAAGTGATGGATGCGCCCGACTGGAAATGGATCACACTCAACCAAGCCAACTGTGGCATCACCGTTCTGCAGCACAAGCCCGGTCGTTCGTGGAACCTCATCGCCCACAACGACCTCGGCCACCTGCCCATCGAACTACGCACCGGATTGCCCGAGCCCTACGCCATTTAGCGCACCCGCCAATCGCTAGGCTGGTGTCGTGAAAACTTCTGTCGCCGTCGTTGGAGCTTCGGGCAAGCTCGGTACCTTGGTGTGCCGTCTCATCGAAGAATCCGATGATTTCACGCTGGCCGCGAGCCTCGGTTCGCGCAGCGATGTGAACGAGATTCTTGCGGCCGACA
>Ga0228701_1002395_pt1 | contig 11168 bp, 10 predicted proteins | sample McNCre117_Aug_MG_2_FD_178017 | JGI IMG/M metagenome (GOLD analysis project Ga0228701, IMG submission 178017) | Freshwater microbial communities from McNutts Creek, Athens, Georgia, United States - 11-17_Aug_MG | ecosystem: Environmental > Aquatic > Freshwater > Creek | place: USA: Georgia...
ACGAGCCTCTATGGCCAAAAATAATCCGCCTGGTGACGGGCAACGTATCGGCGCAGTTCGTGGACGCAGCCAAACACAAACACCTTCCGGTCATTACGTCAAACGTGATACCGACACAGGTCGTTTCATGGATGTGAAGACAACAGATAAAACCCCATTCAAAGGCGTTCGTAAAGAACGCAAAGATTGAGGGCCCCTGTATGTCACAAACTGCAATTTGGAGTGGGTACACATTTAATGTGCACCCAGCCAACGCATCCTTCTACGACGTAGCGGGCATTTACATCTTTGCTGGTGTCAATCAGCATAACGTGTGGGTTCCTCTTTATATCGGTCAGGCCACATCGCTTGCGAATCGATTAGCAGGGCATGAAAAATGGTCTCCAGCCACAAAGCTTGGAGCTACGCACATTCATGCAATGGCTGTATCTAAGCAGGCAGATCGTAACTTTATCGAAGAAACGTTAATTAAACGTTGTCAACCGCAACTTAATTCCCAGTTGAAATAAGCTCGGCTACTAAGCCCTCGCTGCAAAACAGCGGGGGCTTTTTCGCAGCTGCCAGCACAACATATCTTGATCACAATTTTTCTTGAAATTTAGCTACATCCACGAGCTTGTAAGCACGCACGAGTTCATCCTGAATTGCACGCATGATCGCGCGCACATCACTCCAGTGTGAAATGAATGTTTTCATATGAGGGTATGACTTTTGCCGCTCAAAGGGCGGCAAGCTCTGGTCAGCCTCATGTTCCCACCAATGCCTGTAATCTGCTTGCCACGTTTCGAGAAATGGGCGTAGGACATCTCGCATAGCTCGATGAATCATTGCACCCAGATGATTCTCGACCTTCAGCTGACCAATAGTTCCGACGGGGAAGTTACGCATGATTTTTCGAGCTTCGCCAAAGAAGATGTAAACAGAGCTAAGGCTTTCTGAAAGCACTTCACCCGAAAAATCTATGCAATCAGGATCCTTCGTTTTACCCGTCAGTGCGACACGAGTTGCGAGCTCGGTATAAAGCTCCCAAGCACATTGACGATCAGCCTCTTCAAAGTCCGCACCAAGTTTTATAAACCCAATGTCAATTGCAAAAGTGCCTTTTTTGATTACTGCCATTTGAACTACCCGTTCTTCGATTTCATTGGTGATGAGTTGTCAATCAATCGACTTGGGGCGCTGACCGCAGCATTAACGGCATTCGTTAAAGATTCAGCGGTTAATTGCTCCCAAAACATATACGAGGCATACCCTGTGTTTACGTTATGAACAAATCTATCAGGAACCAAGATTTGATTATTGGTATTTTTAATATGAGACGGCAGGATGATCCCCAAAAGCCCATGCACTTTATCTAAAGTCGCCTTAACTTCCCAGTCAACATACTTCCGTTGATAAGTTTGACCGCCAATCAAAAGAACTGTACAAGACGTTCCTGTGATGTGCTTGTCGCGAATCCGTTGCATCACGTACGCAGTGTTATCACTGTCAATTTGGCGCTCAAGGGAATTGTCATAAACAGTTTCCCATGCATCATGGAAAAATCTAGAAAACTCATCGTAGTACCACTGATCACCACCATGGTGATAACTCACAAATATTTTTCGACGCACTTGCTTGTAAAGCGCATTAGCCATCTGCTGCCATGAGTTTCCACCTAGCAATCCATTCATGCATCACCTCCCAAAAAGCATCAATCCAGCGATGACCATCCCAAGAATGACTACACCTTTTTGCTTCTCGGATTTGATGGTTTCTGAAATTCGTTCAATAGCAGCGCGGGCCTCTTCTTGATTCGCTCCACCTAGATTGACTGCTTGATACTCCCTCATCCAACCTGGTAGTTCTTCAGGTGAAACATCCCAAACGATAGGAACTAATTTTTTGTTAGCGCCAATCGCAACACCCATTTCTTGCATGACCCATTCAGACTCACATGCAGCACGACTTGCAAGACAAATAACCCAAGTAGATGAACGTAGGCTATCAAGTATGGCTTGCTTCCATTGCTGACCAGGTGTCATTGAAATATTTGCAAGATAAGCACTCAATCCTTCCTGAGACAAATGTCGATGAAGAAATTCGGCAAGTGGTAGATCAACCTGCGCGTGAGAGATAAAAACGTCCATATAGATGCCCTCTCAGTTCATGTGTTTAGCTAGTTGACGATGCAAATTGAAGATATGTATTTATTGTTTGCGCTAGCGCCGCTATAGCGGCAAAAAAAGCTGCACGCTTATTCCATTTCGATTGTTTAGAAAGTGTTTCAACAACATCGTTTCCGTCACTATCTTGTATTGAGCCGCCACTCCAGCCATTGGCATCAGGTGCTTCATTCGGCTTAGCATATGTCAAGGAAGAAACAGCCCAAAAGACCGCAGAGATGAGGCTAGAAAAAACTGTGATCCACAAGGTCAGGTCTTTCATCTTTATCTATCTCGTTTAAATGTTAGAGCTCCACTCTTCACCAAGTGCATGTGCCTGCTGAAGAACCAATTCAACTGCTGCATCTTGCAAATCTGGAGGGTATTTGTATTTCCGCAAAATGCGTCGGACCATCAAACGCAGACTAGCTCGCACGCTTTCACGCTCATTCCAGTCGACCTTCAAATTCTGACGAAGGTTTTCAGTCAATTCGTGGGCAATTTTTTTCAAGATCTCATCTTGTAGAACGCGTACAGCAGACTCATTGTTTGCAAGCGCATCATAAAAACGCACCTCATCTTCCGTCAGGCCCAAGGTTTGACCGCGAGCCGCTTCTTCGCGGAATTTCTTTGCCATGGTGATCAGCTCTTCCATCACCTGGGCAGTTTCAATGCTTCGGTTTTGGTAACGCTGAATCACATTCGCCAGCATGTCCGAGAATTTCTTATCTTGAACCACATTGCTGGAGAAACGACTTTTGATCTCTCCGGCGAGGAGTCGCTCAAGAAGCTCAACGGCCAAGTTACGCTCTGGCAGATTTTTGACCTGCGCCAAAAAGTCATCATCAAGCAATCCGATGTTTGGCTTATCCAGACCGACTGACTCGAAGATGTCAACCACATCACCTGACACAACAGCCGAGTTGATGATCTGACGAATGGCGAGATCTTTCTCGTCATCACTTTTTTTCTTGAGGCTAATTTCTTTCTTGGTCAGAAGAACTTTGACTGCTTGCATGAACGCAACTTCATCGCGCACAGCTTTCGCTTCATCCAAAGTACAGCAAAGGCTGAACGCCTTGCTCATTTCAAGAGCAGCCGTGGCAAAACGTTTTTTTCCATCTCGTTCCTTATCGCCCTTGATGCCCAACACATGGTTGGCTGCACCAGCCAAAGTCTTATGACCACCAGTCTTAAAGCCAGAATAGTCAAACCCATGAAGCATGGCGCGCAAGACATCTAACTTTTCGGCCAAGACCGCATACGCCTCAGCAGCATTGACCGTTACGTTGCCACGACCCTTGCTTCCGGTGTAGGCCTTCATTGCAGCCTTCAACTCATTGCCGATACCGATGTAGTCAACGACCAGGCCACCTTGCTTGTCTTTGAAAACTCGATTAACCCGTGCAATCGCTTGCATCAGGTTATGCCCTTTCATCGGCTTATCGACATACAAAGTGTGAACGCACGGAGCATCGAACCCCGTTAGCCACATGTCCCTCACAATCACCATTTGCAATGGATCAGTAGGATCTTTGAAGCGTTTTTCCAAACGCTTCTTCGTCTGACTGCTATAAATGTGTGGGCGTAAAAGCGCTTTATCACTAGCAGATCCAGTCATGATGATCTTGATTGCACCCAGCTCCGGATCTTCGTTGTGCCAATCAGGTCGAAGCTTGACGATCTCGTTATATAGGTGGACGCAAATCTCACGGCTCATGGCAACGACCATGGCTTTTCCGTTTTGAGCTTTTTGACGCTCTTCGAAATGAGTGACTAAATCCGCAGCCACGCTGGCAATGCGAGGTTCTGCGCCAACTACCTTTTCAAGAGCCGCCCAACGGCTCTTCAACTTGGATTGTTCGCTGTCTTCTTCATCTTCGGCCAGCTCATCAACCTCATCATCAATTTGAGGCAAATCATCTTTATTCAGACTTAACTTAGCAAGACGAGACTCATAGTAGATGGCGACAGTTGCACCATCTTCCTTGGCCTGCTGCATGTCATAAACGTGGATGTAATCACCAAACACAGCACGCGTGTCACGGTCCTCGCCGCTGACAGGTGTCCCCGTAAAAGCGACAAAAGTCGCGTTTGGCAGTGCATCACGCAAATGTTGCGCATAGCCCGCTTGATACGTTTGCTCTCCGGGTTTACCTTTGAGCTTGGCTTCGAAACCATACTGGGTGCGATGTGCTTCATCGGCCATCACCACAATATTGTGACGATCAGACAAGACAGGGAAAGTGTCTTCATCCGCACCCGGCATGAATTTTTGAATGGTTGCGAAAACGATGCCACCAGCTGGACGATTTGCCAACTTGGTACGTAAATCTTGCCGTGTTGCAACTTGGACTGGTTGTTCGCGGAGCAGATCTTGAGACATGCTGAAAACGCCAAACAACTGGCCATCTAAGTCATTGCGATCGGTGATCACGACGATGGTGGGATTTTCCATCGCAGTTTCTTGCATCACCCGCGCAGCAAAGCAAGTCATGGTGATGCTCTTGCCACTACCTTGGGTATGCCAGACAACGCCTCCCTTGCCACGAATATTCAGATCGCTATTTGATCGCGAGGCTGAAACCACCTGACCAATCGCGGCACGCACAGCATGAAACTGGTGATAGCCAGCAATCTTCTTGACCAAGGTGCCATCATCTTCAAACAAGACGAAGTAGCGCAAGTAATCCAGCAAATACGCGGGAGCTAAAACACCTCGAACCAGCGTTTCGAGCTCGTTGAACTGACCTAACGGATCAAGTGTTTCGCCATCAATCGTGCGCCACTGCATAAAGCGTTCAGCATTGCTCGACAGAGATCCCATCAACGCTTCTGTTCCGTCAGCGATCACCAGAACTTCGTTGTACTGGAAAACATCAGGAATTTGTTCTTTGTAGGTTTGGATTTGATCAAAAGCTTTCCAAACATCAGCATTGAGATCTGCTGGATTTTTTAACTCCAGAAGAACCAACGGCAGCCCATTGACAAACAAGATGATGTCGGGACGTCGAGTGTGCTTTGGGCCCCTGATGCTGAACTGGTTAACAGCCAGCCATTCGTTGCGATCAATGTTTGCCCAATCAATCAGTCGAACAAAATCGCCACGCGTTTCACCATCTTTTTGGTATTCAACAGGAACACCCGCAACCAAAAGTTTGTGAAAGTGTCTGTTGCTTGAAAGTAATGCGGGGATGCCTAGATCAACTACTTGCTTAAATGCATCTTCGCGAGCCGAAGCCGGTACTGACGGATTCAAAGCATCAATTGCTTTTTTAAGTCGTGTCGATAACAAGACCTGCCGGTAATCAGAGCGCTCTGGTGTAACTCCATCGAAAGCAATGTCGGGGCCGTACAGATGTCGATACCCAACATCACCCAGCCACCCTAGCGTTTCTTGTTCGAGTTGATCTTCAGTCATTGATCAGTAGCTTTCTTCTGCTTTGGATATGAAAAGATCCACTTCCTCAGATGACAAAACTGGAGCCAAGGAGTCTCGTATCGTTTGATTAACCACTGAGCTGGCATCTACCGCCGACTTGAGATCTTCAGAAGATATCCAATCATTGTTCCAAAGTTGCGTTATTTCTCCGGTAATCAGTTTGCAGAACGGTTCTGTATAAGAAAAATCTCTATCTAATGGGAGAGTAACGCGCTGCAACCATATTTCCATGTGCCCCGTGTTTGGGATCTTTGAAAATTTATTACGTATCCTGCCTGCTATATCTAATTTTTCTTCTGCTGAAGGCATGAAGGTCAGCAGCTTACTTAATATTGCCGTACAAATTGGGTAAGTCCTAGGATTGCGATATGCGATGTCAACAACGATTGCAATTAATGGTTTTGGTTCTTCTACCGAAAGCTTACTCTTTAGAATTATTTTGTAGAAATCATTTAAACCGACTTGCAAACTTCCAGAATTGGAATGTTGCAGCGAATGATCATGAATGATCAATAGCTGCTTTTGCAGACTACTGGCAATTTGCTTTCTCCCGAACCAAGCTCGCTTATCTGATTTGATCGAAGATTTAACAACTTCACTACTAGATTTTGTCTTCGAAGGGCTCAGCTTCAATCCCAACGTTGTCATGGTTTCTGTAATCAACTTAACAATTAGCTCTCCGATTTGCGGACTATTAACAAAAATCCGAAAATCGTCGCGATAGCGAAGAATTCGATAATCCGTAATCCCCTGCTCATCAAGACGTGCTGACAAATCTTGATCAGCGAGACCGAGAACCATTTCAGCGATTAGATCCATTAGTACAGATCCTTGCGGTATTCCGTTAGTCTGCCCATGTCGCATATCCTGAATACTCGCATCTATGAAATTTCCAATCAGATGCTTTTGCTGCCGAGTTTCTTGCTTCTTAGCTTCAGCTTTCGTATGCAATGCCCACGCTATTGAATGTGTATAGATTGCACCGTAACAATCTGTAATGTCTGTCTCTAACAAATAGTCATAGTCAAGTGATAGCTCAATTGAACGCTGCTCAACTTCCGTCCACCAATGCGAGATTTGTTCAGCTTTATCCTTTTCAATCGAAATCGAAACAATCGGCAAACTGAGACACCTCAATTTTGAATTCGCTGAAAACGCATTAAACCTACTGCGAATTAGGCCCCAATTTTCATCTTCTGTGATCGCATGAACAACCGATACGTACAGAGCTGGGTGTATGAGCTGAAAAGGTCGCCACGCATACTTTCCATCCTTATTGTTAAGGATTGTGTAATTGACGTCATCGTAATCTCTTGGCTTGGTTATGCAATCTTTGAGCTTTTTTCCTGCAAGAAACAAATGAACTCTCGTGAGCAGCTCATCAAATTGGATGTAGGGTGGCAAGTCGATGTTGCAATAACTCTCTGCTTTCAATAAAAATACTCGAGCCTCGTCATGCGAGAGCTCTAAGATGGATTTTCGCGTAGGAACAGCAGCCTTAGCCTCGGAAAGTTCTTGATTCATTAGCGCGCTCCCTCAACGAGAGATTCCTCGCTCGAAACTTTTAACGTACCAGAAATCAAGCGTGGAAGTAATGCATCGCGAAGTTCAACAAGCAATCTAATTTGCTCTTCATTGATGACAATCCGGCCATCCAGCGCCTTTGAAAACTTATCAAACGCTAATAAGACCGGATGACTAGGCTCCAGCACAGGCAACGCTTCAAAATCCTTCTTGTTGATTGAACCGAACACAGTCCCCTCAGAATTGAAGTTCTTAAATCGCTCACCAAGGTTTCGCATTGTGTAGAAGGTGTAACCAGAGCATCCATCTGGATGTCTAACCGCTGCAACGCCACGACCAATGCAACAAGTTTCGATGGCCATGTTTACATCACCGACCGGGGCTCTAACGCTAACCAACGCATCACCGATTTCCGCCAATCTTGTAGGCGCATTGCAATAAATTCGTTTTGTGGGAAAACGAAAACCAAAATCAGTTCGGCCTTGATAAAAAGGCAAACCATCTGCCTTTTGGTTATAGGTATCACCAGGTGGCGATTGCCCCATTGTTAAAACAAACGCTTTGCCAACCGTGGACAATACCCACCCCTTTGGGACAGACCCCAACTCCGACTCTTCAAAGCCGTAAGGAAATAAGGCGATGGTGGCTTCATCCATGCCTTCGGGCGCGCGACCTTGCATCTTGGCGTGGACGGGGTCGAAATCAACAAACCAAGACTTGAACAACGCTTGGGCGATAGCTTCGAGGGTGGAGTTTGTTTCGCGCAAAAGGGTGATACGGTCGTCGAGTGCCCCCAAAATTTCTGCGACCTCATGCTGATACTCAATAGGTGGCAACGAAAACTCAAATTCACAAATTCGACTAGGCGACGTGTGCTTAACAGTTGACCCAGTGGCAGTTGAAACCACCCAATGACGATACTCTGGACTTCGCATCAAGTAGTGTGCAAAGCCTTCAGATATTGGCGCCCCCTTCTTAATGGAAATCAAACCAACGCGTTGGTTATGTAGCCAAGTTGTCCCTAGTATCTTGGGTACAACGGCAGCGTAACCTAACGTATCAGCAGCTTTGCTTAAGTCTGTCATCGTCACTAATAGGTCATCTGCTTTCAAGACGTAATCGTCTGGCACAGGACCGTTATAGAACTTGCCCTTTCCTGCTTGAAAACCACCACCTATTGCGAAATTACCCGGTGTAGTTAATTGAAACGGAGTCGGCATCTCGCTGAAGTACTCACCCTTGAAGGCATAGCCGTGCTTGATTTCTAATAAGTTACCAAGCGTCATCTGACTCCACTCAGAACTCATACCCAAATCCAGTGTTTGAAATTTACTAGGACGCTGCACTACCACTTTGTCACGCTTAATGATTTGTCTAAACGATGAACTGATAGTCGTCCAATCAACAACATCGACTTTCCACGGCAGATCAGATCCAGCGAAAGCATCAGCAAGAGCAGAAGACTCATCTAGAGTTAGAGACTTTTCACCCAAGACCGCCAAGTCAAGATCAGAAAACTCCTTGGCTGTCCACTTGGCCCTCGAACCAAACGCCCAAACTTCGCGGTCAGGTACGTGTCGTTGAAGAATAGTTTCAACAATGTGCCATTCTTCGTCGCCAATATCTAATAACGGCTTGGGACTCACTTATGCTGCCTTTGTTGCAGGTTAGCCAACAAATGTTTGGCCTCGCTAAGAAAACTAGGAATGGCATCGACAACAGTCAGCGCCACTTCTTCGTCATATGTATGACTAGTTTTCGAACGCATATCTCTAAAGTGCCGCCACTCGGGCCATGCACTAAGCAACAAGCCTTGCTCATTACCAGAACGAATCAGATATTGAAAATCAGCAACATCAAACTCTGTTGGGTTGGCTGATGCTGCTTCCAAGTAACGTTTGAGCATCTTGTGAGACAACTCATATGTGAATTCAAAGCGCTGAATCAATCCGTCGCGAATTTGGATATCTGCCGTGTTGGTTTGATAACGAGTCAGTCCCTCTTCAAGGCGTTGTACTGCATTGCTCAAGGGTGTTAATTCGAGTGTCATGTCGCCTTATTCCTTAAAACTCATATCCAAGCTGTTTGAATTTCTTACGAATCAGATCATCTAATTCAGCGCCCTTAGCCATCTGCTCACCTAGTTTTTCTGTGAGCTTTTGCATCTTTTCAGAAAAGGCCTCGTCGTCATCTTCAACATCTTCAGCTCCGACATAACGACCGGGTGTCAACACGTGACCATGCTCGGCAATTTCAGCTAGCGGAACGCTGCGGCAAAACCCTTTAATGTCCTGATATTCGCCAGCCTCACCACGCCATGCAGCCACAGTTTGGCTAATGCGATCAATTACTTCATCAGTCAGTTCACTTTGAACACGACTGATCATGGAAGCAAGTTTGCGTGCATCGATGAACAACACTTCGCCTTTGCGCTTTTTCTGCTTGGCTAAGAACCATAAACAAGCAGGGATTTGTGTGTTGAAAAATAACTGTCCGGGCAGCGCGATCATCACTTCGACCACATCAGCCTCGACCATGGCAGCGCGGATTTGACCTTCGCTGTTTTGGCTAGAACTCATGCTTCCGTTAGCTAGCACTATTCCCGCACGTCCAGTGGGTTTAAGGTGGTGCAGGATGTGTTGTAACCAAGCGTAGTTGGCATTACCCTGAGGTGGCGTACCGTAAGCCCAACGCACATCCCCATCCAGACTCGCATGCCACCAGTCACTAATGTTGAATGGTGGATTAGCCAACACATAATCTGCACGCAGGTCAGGATGCTGGTTTTTGGTGAAGGTATCAGCAGGCTCTTTGCCTAGGTTGTAGTCCATTCCTCGAATAACGAGATTCATCGCTGCCAAACGCCAAGTTGTGGGATTGGCTTCTTGACCGTAGATAGACACATCGCCCAACTTGCCGCCGTGGTCTTCGATGAATTTCTCTGACTGGACGAACATGCCACTTGAGCCGCAGCATGGGTCGTAAATTTGACCTTTACTAGGCGAGAGAACTGCGACCAATGTTTTCACGATGCTGGCAGGCGTGTAGAACTGTCCACCACGCTTGCCTTCGGCACTGGCAAACATGCCAAGAAAATATTCGTACACCTGCCCCAAGATATCTCGAGCCATTGATGGATCGTCACCGAACCCGATTGTCGAAATCAAGTTGACCAACTCACCAAGCTTGCCATCAGGCAATTGCGCCCTAGCAAAGCGCTTATCCAAGATGCCTTTGAGCTTCGGGTTATCTGCCTCGATCAGAGTCAAGGCATCATCGATACGTTTCCCGATATCAGGCTGTGGAGCTGCTGCACGAAGCTGTTCCCAGCGGGCACCTTCAGGCACCCAAAATACGTTAGCGGAGGTGTAGTAATCGCGATCTTCGAGCTCTGAAGCAATGTCGTCATCAGAGGGTGTGTCCCCATAAAACAGTTCGTCGCTTGGATCTTTTAAACGCCGAGTAAGTTCGACCTGACGGGCCACAAATGCATCAGAAATGTACTTAACAAAAATCAGGCCTAAAACCAGATGTTTGTATTCAGCCGCGTCCATGTTGGCACGCAACTTGTCAGCTGAAGCCCATAAGGTTTTCTTGATGTCGTCAAGCATAGTTTTGTTTGTATTTTTAATTGCCAGATCAGCTTGTCATTTTGCCTTGAGTAGGCCCCCAAATAGCCTTGCACAACTCAAATTCGATTTTCTCAAGGAAAAGCGCACGACAGGAAAACATGAATACTAATAACTACTGCGTACCCGGTGCGTACCGCGTACCCGGATTTCGGCCCTATCGGTAGGCAAATCTGGCGCTGATGCCCCCCGCATAGGTTCTTGGCAGGGAAGGACCCAGAAAATCTAGAACCCATCTGCTTTTTGCTTAAATATTGAGCACTTTCGCAGAAATTCGCACGGGTTCGCATTGCATCAAAATCAATGGCTACGCGATCTTTCGCGGGATTCGCACGTTTCGCAACGCAACAGCCAAATATTGAATGAGTACATCACCGATTGAAGACGATTCAGCTGGTCACTTTGGTGTACCGGTGGGAGCATTCAACC
>Ga0228701_1002398_pt1 | contig 11155 bp, 12 predicted proteins | sample McNCre117_Aug_MG_2_FD_178017 | JGI IMG/M metagenome (GOLD analysis project Ga0228701, IMG submission 178017) | Freshwater microbial communities from McNutts Creek, Athens, Georgia, United States - 11-17_Aug_MG | ecosystem: Environmental > Aquatic > Freshwater > Creek | place: USA: Georgia...
TAGTCGTGCGTCGACGAGTCCTTGCCGCTTCGACCGGCGGCAAAGTCAAGACCGTCCTGCAGGCGGTGGCCGTAGGTTTCTACATTTCGCCACTTGCCTCGCTCTGGTCGCCTGTTGGCGTGTTTCAGGCCGCGGTGCTTTACGCCGCGCTCGCCTCGACGCTCTGGTCTGGAATTCAGTATGTGTTTGCCGAGCTGAAGGTCGCTCGTGGCCGTTAGCGTCGCAGAGTTGCTGACGGCTCTCGAGTCGCGCGGCCTGCACCTGGCGCTGGGGGAGTCGCTGACGGGTGGGTTGCTCTCGACGGTCATCGTTGCGGTGCCAGGCGCATCCAAGACGTTGCTCGGTTCAGTCGTCGCCTACGATTCGGCGCTCAAGGTGCACCTGCTCGGTGTCGACCAGCATCAAATCGATGCGCTTGGCCCAGTGAGCCCTCAGGTGGCAGCTCAGATGGCGGTTGGCGCGCGTGATCGCATGGCTGCCGCTAGCGGGCTCGACCGCGAAATGACCATTGGAGTTTCGACGACCGGCGTGGCCGGACCAGAGGCCCAGGGGATTGCCCAGGTGGGCGAGGTGTTCATCGGGATCGCGGGATTCTTGGGTGACGTAGAAGACGTTCGCGTGTACCCGCACCAATTCGAGGGAGATCGCGACTCGATCCGAACCCAAACGGTGGTCGCCGCGCTCGAGCACATCGCGGCGTTCATTGGCCTCTAGGCGACCTTTGACCGGCGGCTCTCTGGCTGCCATGCGGCGCGAATCGCGACGGCGCTCGCACCGGTGACTGGAATAATCCGGGCAGATCGAATGTTTATATCCCTCAGAGCGAACTGCCAGCAAACATTCAGGCGACAAACGTATTCTGAATGGCAACTGGCACTAAGTTATTGCTATTGACCCTCGAAGGAAGGAGGCCCCTCAATGGTTTTGGTTCGTCAAGAAATCGGCGACGTACTGCGCGATTTTCGACAGCAGAAGGGTCGTACCCTGCGTCAGATTGCATCGCGGGCGAGTGTTGCCCTCGGCTATCTGAGCGAGATTGAGCGCGGGCAAAAAGAAGCGTCGTCAGAGATTCTGGCTTCGGTTGCCGACGCGCTTGGTGTGCCGCTGTCGGTCATCATGCGTGAAGTCAGCGATCGGCTGGCTACGGTCGAAGGCATCGTGATTCCAGACCGCGTTCCAGACGAGCTCGTTTCTGAGTTTCCGCAAGACACACGCGATTCGGAACTAGCCGGAATCTGGCTCTAGAGCACTCATTAGTTTGAAACCCCCGCACGCAATGCGGGGGTTTCGGCTTACCTGGACTAGTTTTCTGTTGTGCGCCTGAGTCAGTTCAATCAACTAATGTCCGATGAATTCGGCGCAGCCTATGCTCAGGTGATCCTGCGCGATCTCGCTCTGACTGAATTCAAGGATGCGACCGGCGCCACTGCGATTGCCGCCGGCGAGGAGCCGCGCGAGGTCTGGTTTGCCATTTGCAGGGCCAATGGCGTTCCAAAGAGCCGCTGGCATGGCTTCGACAAGAAGAAGCGTTCCGAACATAAAGACGAAAACTAGACACGCCGTTTGGTTTTTTATCGAAAATCTGTTCGAATATTGCTAGTATCCAAATGAGCCAGTTTTGAGGCAGTTCTCCACAGAATTGGCATGGGTTCGATTCAATGTCGGAGCCACTTCATAAAGTCGGAGCAACCAAGATTCGATAAGGCACCTGGTGCCAGAAGTAGAGGAAGAAATGCCATCACCAGCAGATCGCGAAAAGGCGCTCGACACCGCACTGGCTCAGATTGACCGTCAATTCGGCAAGGGCACTGTTATGCGCCTCGGTTCAGACGAGCGCGCACCGGTCGAGGTTATTCCCACCGGCTCCATCGCACTCGACGTAGCGCTAGGCATTGGCGGTCTTCCGCGTGGCCGCATCATCGAGGTCTACGGTCCTGAATCCTCAGGAAAGACCACGGTCGCGCTGCACGCGATCGCAAACGCACAGCGCGGCGGCGGCATCGCGGCCTTCATCGACGCCGAGCACGCTCTCGACCCTGAATACGCCAAGGCTCTAGGTGTCGACACCGACGCGCTGTTGGTCAGCCAGCCAGACACCGGTGAGCAGGCCCTCGAGATCGCCGACATGTTGATTCGTTCGGGCTCGATCGACATCATCGTTATCGACTCGGTTGCTGCACTCGTGCCTAAGGCCGAAATCGAAGGTGAGATGGGCGACTCGCACGTTGGTCTTCAGGCTCGACTCATGTCGCAGGCGCTCCGCAAGCTGACCGGTGCCCTCAACAGCACCAAGACCACCGCAATCTTCATCAACCAGTTGCGCGAAAAGATCGGTGTCTTCTTCGGTAGCCCAGAAACCACCGCCGGTGGTAAGGCGCTCAAGTTCTATGCGTCGGTTCGTCTCGACATTCGTCGCATCGAAACCCTGAAGGACGGCCAGGAAGCCGTCGGAAACCGCACCCGTGTGAAGGTCGTCAAAAACAAGATGGCGGCGCCATTCAAGCAGGCCGAATTCGACATCATCTATGGCGTCGGCATCTCTCGCGAGGGCAGTTTGATCGACTTTGGTGTCGATCAAGACATCGTCAAGAAGTCGGGTGCCTGGTACACCTACGACGGCGACCAGTTGGGTCAGGGCAAAGAAAACGCTCGTCGATACCTGCTCGAAAATCCGGCAACCGCAGACGACATCGAAAAGAAGATCAAGGCCAAGCTCGGCATTGGTGTTCCTCGTGCGGTGGCCGACCTCCCTGACGAGGCTGGTGCCGACGGCGCCAAGGCCGCAACTGCCTAATCGAGACCCATTTGTTCGATTCAAACAGCGAGGTAGCCCCGGGATTCCCCGAGGGCTATTTCGCTGTTTCAAGCTTTGATCCCGACGAGGATTCGATGCCAAGGAGCACGCCCGGCGCCAAGCGTGGTTCACGGTCGATGGGCCGCCAGGGGCAAAGCCGTAGGCGGCCCGTCGCTCAACGATCCACCCCATTTGGCGCCGGCTCTGAAGGTACAGATTCCGACGGCGACGCGTCGGCGGCAGCAAAACCCGTGAATCGCGAGAAATTGGAACAACGGGCAAAGAACGTGATTTTGCACCAGTTGAGCCGCCAGGCCAAGTCGCGCTTTCAATTGGCTGAGGTGCTTGCCGCTCGCGAGATTCCCGACGACATCGCGGCTGCGGCTCTCGACCGCCTAACCGAGGCCGGCCTGATCGACGATCAGGCCTTCGCAAACACGATTGCCAGCACGCGGTGGGCAACCCGTGGTCTATCGACGGCGAGCATCCGCCGCGAGCTGATACGCAAGGGTGTCGCCGAAGAGCACATCCTGATTGCTCTGAGCGCCTTCACCGCCGAAGAAGAACTCGAAACCGCAATCAAGTTTGCGAGCAAGCGTCTGCGTACCATGCAGCATCTTGAGCCAGAGGTGCGTCGCCGTCGCCTGCTCGGCTTCTTGGCTCGCAAAGGTTATGGCGGCGGGGTCGCCTACCAGGCGCTTCGGGCGGCCGAAGCCGACCTTTAGCTCGTCACAAAGTAAAATCCTCTAGTGACCACTTCAACCCAGCCTCGCACCTATGAGATTCGCACGTTCGGATGTCAAATGAACGTGCACGACTCGGAGCGCCTGTCGGGCCTGCTCGAGTCGGCTGGCTATGTCGAGGCGAGCGACTCTGAATCGGCCAACATCGTTGTATTTAACACCTGCGCGGTCCGCGAAAATGCCGACAACAAGCTGTACGGAAACCTAGGCCAGCTTGCGCATCGCAAAGACTCCGACCCTGATTTTCAGATTGCCGTTGGCGGTTGCTTGGCTCAGAAAGACCGCGACACCATCGTCAAGAAGGCTCCTTGGGTCGATGTCGTGTTCGGCACTCACAACATCGGTGCGTTGCCTGCGCTGCTCGAACGAGCGCGCCACAACGAAGAGGCGCAGGTTGAGATTCTCGAGTCACTCGAGACCTTCCCGAGCAACCTGCCTACCAAGCGCGATTCGACCTACGCCGCCTGGGTGTCAATCTCGGTTGGCTGCAACAACACCTGCACGTTCTGCATCGTTCCCTCGTTGCGAGGCAAAGAGCGCGACCGCCGACCGGGCGAAATCCTGGCCGAAATCGAGGCTCTCGTTGCCGAGGGCGTCATCGAGGTCACGTTGCTGGGGCAGAACGTGAACACCTATGGCGTTGAGTTTGGCGACAAGGGCGCCTTCGCCAAGCTGTTGCGCGCATGCGGCCAAATCGAAGGGCTCGAGCGCGTTCGATTCACGAGCCCTCACCCAGCGGCCTTCACCGACGACGTCATCGAGGCGATGGCCGAAACGCCGAACGTCATGCCTACCTTGCACATGCCACTGCAGTCGGGCAGCGATCGCATCCTCAAAGAAATGCGACGCTCGTATCGAAGTGAAAAGTTCTTGGGCATTCTCGACCGAGTTCGCGCGGCGATTCCCGATGCCGCAATCACCACCGACCTAATCGTGGGTTTCCCAGGCGAAACCGAAGAAGACTTTGCCGAGACCATGCGCGTTGTGGCAGAGTCAAGATTTGCTGCCTGCTACACGTTCCAGTATTCAAAGCGCCCAGGAACGCCCGCTGCCGAGTTGCCAGAGCAACTACCGAAGGCCGTCGTGCAGGATCGCTATGAGCGTTTGATGGCCCTCGTAAACGAGGTTGCTTGGAACGAAAATAAGGCCCAGGTCGGCAAGCAGGTCGAGGTTCTCGTGGCCAATCATGAGGGCCGCAAAGACGCAGCAACCAATCGCATGTCGGGTCGTTCGCGCGACAACCGCTTGGTGCACTTCGAGGTGCCAGAGGGTGCGATTGTTCCTCGACCGGGTGACCTGGTCAACGTCACTGTTACCGAGGCCGCTCCGTACCACCTGCTGGCCGATTCGTCGGTTGGCTATTCGGTGCGAGCAACTCGTGCGGGCGACGCTTGGGATCGCGCCTTGGCCGCAAGCTGCGCAATTCCAGCCGGTGGGGCCAACGCGAGCGGCAGCGGTGTGAACCTCGGTCTTCCGACTCTGCGCCGAGCAGAGCACTAACTTGTCGAAACTTATCGCCGTTGTCGGGCCAACCGGAACCGGCAAGTCTGACCTAGCACTAGCGATCGCCGAATCGATCGTCAAAGCGGGCGGCAAGGCCGAGATCGTCAATGCCGATTCAATGCAGCTCTATCGCGGCATGAATATCGGCACGGCAAAGCTGAGCGTGCCAGAGCGACGCGGGGTGGCACATCACATGCTCGACGTTCTGGAGGTTCGCGACGAGGCCACCGCGGCCGAGTATCAGGCCCAGGCGCGGCCGATTATCGAACGACTGCAGAGCGCAGGAACGGTGCCGATTCTGGTTGGCGGATCGATGCTCTACGTTGCTGCCGTGCTCAATACCTTTGAGTTTCCTGGGCATGACCCCGATTTGCGCGCAAGCCTCGAGGCCGATCTCTTGGAACACGGCTCCATCGAGTTGCATAGACGCCTGGCCGCCATCGATCCCGATGCAGCAACCAGAGTCGATCGCCATAACCCGCGTCGCGTGGTGCGCGCACTCGAGATCGTTCGCCTAACTGGCAAGCCGTTCGCGGCGGCCTTACCAGAGGTGCCTGAAAACTGGCAGCCGGTGCTCGAACTTGGCCTCAACTCAGACCGCGCGCATCTGGTCGAGCGCCTCGGCCATCGAGTCGAAAAGATGTGGCACCAGGGCCTAATCGACGAGGTAGCCGGTCTGGTTCCAGCCGGCATCCGCGAGGGCAAGACCGCGAGCCGCGCAATCGGCTACTCGCAGGCGCTCGCGCAGCTTGATGGCGCCATGACCCAGGAGCAAGCGATTGCCGAGACATCCATGCTCACGGCACGATATGCTCGCCGCCAAATGAGTTGGTTCCGACGCGACACACGCATTGACTGGCTCGACTACCAAGATCCGGCTACCACCAAGGCGGCAATCGCCAAGTCACTCAATTGGCTCGAGGAATAGGCTTAAGGCATGGCAGAGCTAGCTTTCACCAAGGGGCACGGAACCGGAAACGACTTCGTGCTCTATCTCGACCCGTACGGCGACCAGCCACTCACCGCCGACCAGATCGCCAAGATTTGTGACCGGCATTTTGGTGTCGGTGCCGATGGCGTCATTCGCGTGATCCGCTCCGAGGCACTCCAGCCTGGGCGTGAATTGCTGGCCGAGGCGCCCGAGGCGATTTGGTTCATGGACTACTACAACGCCGACGGCTCAATCGCCGAGATGTGCGGCAATGGCACGCGTGTTTTTGCCCGCTACCTGACCGAGAAGGGGCTCGTAGAACTAGCCGATGGCGAGACCCTGAGCATTGGAACCCGAGCCGGCGTTCGCGACATCCAGCGCAATTTGGCTGGTTTTGCCGTAAACATGGGGCGTTGGCGTCTCGAAGCGGACGAACCGACTGTGCACGCGAACGGCCTCTCTGTCGCGCGTCCAGGCCTTGGCATCAATGTTGGCAATCCCCATGTGGTTGTTGCTCTCGCTTCGCAGGATGAACTTGTCGGCCTCGACCTAACTCAGGCGCCTCAACTAACGCCGGCGCCCGCCGCTGGTGCAAACGTCGAGTTTGTCGTGCCAGCCGATCCGATGATTCGCGATGGCGTCGGCTCGATCAGCATGCGGGTTCATGAACGCGGTTCTGGCGAGACTCTTAGCTGTGGCACCGGAATCGTGGCTGCAGCGCTAGCCACGCGCCACTGGGCCGGCGCTGGCGCTCCGAATCAATGGACGGTGCGGGTGCCTGGCGGAACCCTCGGCGTGCGAATGTTTGCCACCGAGGACGGCGAACAGGTTGGCCTGTCGGGCGCGGCCGAACTCGTGTTTGACGGAGTGCTAGATCTAGAAGCGCTTTAGCGCGCTGTCGCTAAATGCGCACCGTGCGCAGAACTCGAAAACCCTTGTCGGTGTCGACACGGTCTACGACGAAACCGCCACCAAGTTCTTGCGCCAACCACTTCTGCAGCGAATCCGCGCCCAGCTGCTTGGCAACCACGAGGTAAGCCTCGCCACCCTCGCACAGGCGCGGCAGCCAGGACAGCAGAATCTCGTGAAGCACATCCTTACCGACTCGAATCGGCGGATTTGACCAGATTCCAGCGAATTCGATCTCGGCCGGCACCTCTTCCGGGCGACATACGCGCACGTTGTTCAAGCCGAGTTCGTCGACGTTTTGGCGCGTCAGGTCAAGCGAGCGTGAGTTCACGTCAACCGCCCAAATGGTCGCCCCCGGATTTTCTAGGGCCAGGGCGATAGTGATCGGCCCCCATCCGCAACCGATATCGAGAATGTTGCCCTCGGCTGGCGCCTGAGCGCTGTGGTTGAGCAGCACACGAGTGCCGCCATCGACGTGCGCCGGGCTAAAGATGCCGTTCGCGGTGTTCACAAACAACTCGCGCTCGGCCAGCCAGGCACGAATCTTGTGGGGGCGAAATTCGCTATTTGGGTCGTCCGAAAAGTAGTGTTCCGGGTTGGTTGGCTGCTCAGGCATGTGGCAACCCTATTACAGCCCAACCGCGCGTGGTTATCAGCGCCGAGGCTACGCCAAAACGCGAAGTAGTGTTGTGACCATGACTCAGTGGATGCGCGACGACTCCGAAGACTCCGCCGATGCGGCCGCTCCGGCGACCACACGCGCCGAGGCGGCGGTCAACCGAATCCTTTCTCGCGATGCGCGTGCGTTGGCTTTGGGAGCCGACGAAGGGCACGGCCACACGAGCTTCGATGGCGATCAGCTAGACCTCGAAGAGCGCAACGCTCTTCGTCGCGTGGTTGGTTTGTCGACCGAGCGTCAAGACATCTCTGACGTCGAGTATCGCCAACTTCGCCTTGAAAAGGTGATTCTTATTGGCCTGTTCGGCGAACGCTCGCTTCAGGATGCCGAATATTCTCTGCGTGAACTCGCGGCGTTGGCCGAGACTGCGGGCGCCACGGTGCTCGACGGACTCCTTCAGCGTCGCGCGCACCCAGATCCGGCGACTTTCTTGGGCAAGGGCAAGGCTCAGGAGCTCAAGGAACTGGTTGCGTTGCTTGATGCCGACACCGTAATCGCCGACACCGAGTTGGCGCCATCTCAGCGTCGCGCGCTTGAAGACGTGGTCAATGCCAAGGTCATCGACCGCACGGCAGTCATTCTCGATATCTTCGCCCAGCATGCCAAGAGTCGCGAGGGCAAGGCGCAGGTCGAGCTGGCCCAGCTGGAATACCTTCTTCCGCGACTTCGCGGCTGGGGTGAGAGCATGTCGCGTCAGGCCGGTGGTCAGGCAGCCGGTGGAGTCGGTATGGGTTCGCGAGGTCCGGGTGAGACCAAGATCGAGTTAGACCGCCGTCGCATCAACACGCGTATGGCCAAGCTCCGCAAACAGATTGCGGCAATGAAACCCGCGCGCGACACGAAGCGTGCGACGCGTGAGCGCAATCAGGTGCCGAGTGTTGCCATTGCGGGCTACACCAATGCCGGCAAGTCGTCGCTGCTAAACCGTGTGACGCAGGCGGGCGTGCTCGTGCAAAATGCCCTGTTCGCGACCCTTGATCCAACCGTGCGCAAGGCGGCCACCCCTGACGGCCGCGCCTACACGATTGCCGACACCGTGGGATTTGTGCGAAATCTGCCGCATCAATTGGTCGAGGCATTCCGGTCGACTCTTGAAGAGATCGCCGGCAGTGACCTAGTCATTCACGTCGTCGATGCCTCACACCCTGATCCGGCGGGGCAGATTGCTACGGTTCGCGACGTAATCGCCGACACCGGCGCGCGCGATATTCCCGAACTGATCGTGTTCAACAAGATCGACCTGGCCGACGAGACGCATCGCATGGCGCTGCGCGGTCTCGAACCGGGGGCAATCGAAGTTTCGGCTCGCACAGGCGAAGGCATCGATGAGCTGCTCGCCAAGATCGCCGAGCTTCTGCCCGAGCCTGATGTCGAGATCGAGGTTGTCATTCCATATGACCGCGGCGACATCGTCTCAAGATTGCACCTGTCGGCGCGCATACTCGAGCTTGACTACCGCGAGGGTGGCACGCACGTTCGCGCGATGGTGAAGCCAGAGCAAGCCGCCGAATTGCAGCCCTATCGCGTCTAGAGCTTGCGCAGAACGGTGACGACCTTGCCCTGGATCACCGCGTTGTCACCAGGAATAGGTTCCATGGACGAGTTTCGAGGCAGCAGCCAAACGTGACCGTCGCGCTGCTTGAATACCTTGACCGTGGCCTCGCCATCTAGCATGGCTGCCACAATGTCGCCGTTCTCTGCGGTGTTCTGTGAGCGACAAACCACGAAGTCGCCATCGCAAATGGCAGCGTCAATCATTGACTCGCCATGAACCTCGAGCATGAACAACTGGCCCGATCCCACCATGCTCTTAGGCAACGGGATGAGCTCTTCAACATTCTGTTCGGCGGTAATCGGAACACCAGCGGCAATGCGGCCGACGAGCGGCACCATCGCAGCTTCTGACATGGGTGTGGTGAATTCGGCGAATTCATCGGTAGTTCCTGGCAGTTCGGGGGTAATCAGCACCTTGATGCCGCGAGCCAAACCCTCGAGCTGAATGTAGCCGGCGTCTTCGAGCAACTGCAGCTGGTATTTGACGCTGGCTGCCGAGCTCAGGCCGACCGCGTCGCCGATTTCGCGCATCGAAGGGGAGTAGCTGCGCTCGTTCTTGAAGCGAACGATGAAGTGCAGGATTTGTTCGCTTCTCGCGCTCAACGAACCGCTGTTCTTGCCAGCCATTTGTTTCCTCTCGATCGCCCAGACATAAATGTCGGAGGTGTCAGCTGTAATGCCTTTATCGAAAGTTTATTCGGATTTGCACTTGAATCCAAACAAATTTTCGAGAGATTTCGAAAAATACTTGACAAGATGTCGGTCCATATTCGTAATCTTGTTCTAAATCGAACAAGCGTTCGAAAATTTTCAGCAGAGGAAGAAAGGTCTACTGAGATGTCACAGTTCCAAACCTCAAGCAACCGTCGTGCGGCAACCAAGCCATCCGCAATGGCCACCGCGTCGCCTCGCCAGCACAGCAATGGCCGCTACATGGCGCGTCGCCTAACCGCGCTTGCTGTCGCCGTTGCGGGCATTGGCTTCTTTATTGCAGGTCAATCGGCAAGTGCATCGAGCGACGCAGTGAGCGTCAACTTCCAGCACGTCACCGTTCAATCGGGCGACACCCTATGGCGTCTCGCTGAGACTCACGCTGCGGGCCAAGACGCTCGCGACTGGATCGCGTCGGTCGTCACCTTGAACGGCCTGACCTCGGTCGACATCCAGCCTGGTCAAGAGCTGGCGCTGCCTAACAACTAAGCGCAGGTCCTAGCGCGCGCTAACCTTAAGCGATGGCAACGCTAGACGACCTACCAATCCGCGACGACCTCAAAGGGCAAAAGCCGTACGGAGCACCGCAGCTCGCCGTGCCTGTTTCGCTCAACGTGAATGAAAACACGCATCGCGTTCCCGAAGAGGTTGCCGTCGACATCATCCAAAGACTGGCCCAAGCGGTTCTCGACATCAACCGCTATCCCGACCGCGAGTTCGAGGGCCTAAGGGCTGCGCTTGCGGCCTACCTTGGCGGCGGGCTCAGTGTGGCTAACATTTGGGCCGCTAATGGTTCCAACGAGGTGCTGCAGCAGATCTTCCAGGCCTTCGGTGGCCCAGGCCGTTCGGCATTGAGCTTCACGCCAACCTATTCGATGTATCCACTACTGGCCCAGGGAACAGGAACCGTCTGGATCCCGGTTGCAAGACCAGACGACTACGAACTCGATGCCCGATTCGTGCGCGAAGCAATTCTCGAGAACAAGCCAGACATCGTTTTGATTTGTGCACCTAATAACCCGACCGGAACCCCCGTTGACCTTGAGGTCATCGAGGCTGCGTACGAGGCCTTGACGTTGGCGAGCGGCGGCATTCTGGTGATCGACGAGGCCTACGCCGAATTTGCGGACGGCAGGGTAGGTTCCTCGCTGCAACTACTCGAGGGGCGCGAGCGGTTGTTGGTATCGCGCACGATGTCTAAGGCGTTTGCCTTTGCGGGTGCCCGTGTCGGCTACCTGGCGGCAGATCCGGCAGCAGTCGATGCATTGCGGTTGGTGCGATTGCCGTACCACCTCAGCGCCTTCACGCAAGCTGCGGCTGAGGGCGCGCTG
>Ga0228701_1002399_pt1 | contig 11152 bp, 16 predicted proteins | sample McNCre117_Aug_MG_2_FD_178017 | JGI IMG/M metagenome (GOLD analysis project Ga0228701, IMG submission 178017) | Freshwater microbial communities from McNutts Creek, Athens, Georgia, United States - 11-17_Aug_MG | ecosystem: Environmental > Aquatic > Freshwater > Creek | place: USA: Georgia...
AAGAGGGCTAGTACCCACCAAATTAGTAAGGGCAGCGTAACTGATATTCTCGCAATTTCCGACATAAGTTAATCCACAAGTGCCGTTAAAGAACTCACCAGAAGGAGGATAGTTTGTATAGTTGTTTGTATTGTTAGCTGGATATGGTGGCGCTGTATCGCTAGTAGTTCCTGTGGTGGTTACTTGATAAATGAAGATATTGCTAAAAATAAACCAGTTTTGGTTAAATGTAGTGTTGGCAGCCCAAGCTACAGGATTGCTCGGAGTTGCTCCACCAACGGTTGCTGTAGGCGCTACTTGGCAAGGGGTCTGCGTAACAATAATTTCACGCAGCGCTCCAGTATCTCGGACTACTCTTTCTCTAGCCGAGTTGATGTAATCGGTTAACTGTGATGTGCTGTAGAAGTTAGCATTAGCATCATGCAGTAATCGTTGAACCTCTGTGATATAGGTATTAAGAGTTGCCACAGTTTATCCATGTCATGCTGCCACCGAGAGGATCTTTCCCCCTCCCCGCTTTTGGGCAGGTAGGGGTACTCTTTCCACCAACGGGGATAACGATTGGTTCTTTTTGGGCGGTTCTGTGGACAGCTCCCAAAGAGCAAGGATCTTTAATCCTTCTTCAAAATCATTGGAAGTTTTAGCCCAACCTAACCGTGCTAAATACGGTAATTTATTTTCATCTCTGTAACCAAATATATGAGCAGCAGCTTCTTCTGGTATCTCCGTTGTAGTACCAGGAAAAAACTCATAAAAAATACCAGAAAAGCCGTCTTTCAACGGCTTCTCTGATCTATTGGTTACATAAATGTTTGCCATTAGAAACTTACTATATCTCCGTAAACGCTAAAGTTTACAGTATTAGTGTTACCTGAAGCTGTGTTTACTGTTACAAATAATGTGGAAGTATTAGCACCAGACACAAAAGTGTTAGCGCCATACGCTCCAGTAATAGGAATATCAAGATAACGACCAGCAGCAGAAAGCACAGTAAGTGCTGTATTTGCAGTAATCAAGTTTCCAGCGTTGCCGTCAGAACCTAAAGAGATTGCCACATTTGCAGAACTTACACTTCCGACAGGGCTAGTAACCGTAATTTTACGGATAATAACCCCGCCAGAGTTGCTTACTGCGCCACCGTTGGTTAACCCGCCACCTGCAATTGGCAATGCAACTACAGCGTTACCAGCAGCCAAATTGACTGCAATAGCAGACGCTACCTTTACATTACCAAAGCTATCGAGATATAACTCTCCTACTGAATTTGGGTTAGCCATCGCTGTTCTCCTTAACTGTTAAAAGTACCAGAGGCAGCCTGACCACCATTGACAGTAATCAATTGAACGGTAGTGTTGGTAGTTGCCAATGCTTGAACATTCACGCCATCAGACACAACAAAACCGCCAGAGTTGATTGGATACACATTTGAGAATGTAGCCACATTGGAAGTTGAGTTGTAGTTAGATACAGCTTGAATTACCACATTGGATGTATTAAATACATAGTAAGTACCAGCAGGAATCACATTACCAGCCGTTGTTACGGTCAGGTTAGATGCACCTTGCCAATACGCACCAGGGGTATTTTCATAAGTACCAGCGATGAGGATTTTATTTAAACCGAGTGCCATGACTTTAGCTCCTTATAGTGAAATAGAGTTATAGCCAGAAACACGGGTCATTGACTTAGGCTTGGTGCTTACTAATTCAGCAATCATCAAGACAGCGCCAACATAACCGATCTGCCAGTTAGGTAATGTAGATTCAAAACCAGTAAATACGAATGAGCCTTGATCGTGGATATACAAGGATAAGTAGTTGCTGTTAATGAAGTAAACAGTTCCCTCTGGGCAATATGGGTCTGGATAGATTGGCACGCCAGCGACCATCAAAGCACGGAAAGCTGCTTGAGGACCGTTGGAATCACCGTCAAAACCGTTTCCTGGGGTGATTACATATTGCTCTTGACCAACATAGTCTTGAGCGAGCAAAGTCCAAGTACCAAAACCGCAAACACCGAAAGTTGGAACTTCAGCGCCATTCTTTACAGTACCAGAGATGTACTGGAGAATATTTTGACGAGTTGGATTTACGCTACCAGCGTTATACACCTTAGATTTCCACCATGTGTAGGTAGAACGGTTGATGTTACCGTAGGTAGTCATGTTTGTACCATCATCAATTGCGCCTGGCAAACCGATGAATTGTTGAGTGTTCGTGTAGTTGGTGTACAGAGCAGTAGCCATTGCATCCATCATCACATTAGTTGCATCGTTCATACGAGCTTCAATGAGAGGAATAATTGCATAGTCTTGTTGTACCGCACCTTCCATACCGAGGAATGGAACTGGAGCAATCATCAATTTAAGGTTGAACTCAGCGTTAAATGCACCTTGCTGAACTGATGGCTGTGTGAAAGAGCCAGAGTAGTCAGACCATTGTGCGTTAACGAACTGTGCGCCTTGAACTGGTACAGTTACTTGGGATACACCACCTGAAGCCTGTTGACTGTTAGCAATCAAAGCAGCCATCAAAGGTGTGCTGTTATAAAGTTGTACGACCAGCTTTGGGATAAACGCTCTACGAGTTACATAAGTAAGTTCGTTATATTGCGATGTACCCGATGCTGGAAGAATACCTCCGCCTATAGGCATAGTTTATCTCCAAACAAAATTCAAATATCCCCTATTTACTGCAAACTTCAAATACCAATTGGTCGAGTGTTTTTACGCAACTCACCCAATGCTTTTGCTGCTTCATTCCTTGCGCCCATTGTAGGATTCTTCCAGTACTCGCTCAAGTTAAATCCTTTGAGTGGGCTTGGATTGTATCCGCTAGGTGTAGGCTCAGCAGCTTGTTTCATCCAGTCAAAATACTCAGCAGCAGTTTCGTGGTCGGATATTTTCTTTTCAAGCATAATTTTCTCGATTTGTTCAATATCTTCTTCCGATTGAGCTAAACCTTTTTTAATCAGTTTATCTCTACGCTTTTGGAGTTCTTCTAACGCTTCTTTTTCACGCAGCTTAGCTTCTAACATTTCCACCCGTTCTTCAGCTTTGGTAGTACGCTTATCAGCGTAGTCCTCAATCTCAAGTTCAGGAATGTTCAAATTAGGTCTGAGTTTTTTGGTCAGACGCAGCATTTCTTTGCGTGTAGCAGGATTATCTGACATTTCTTTTGCAAGAAGCGCCAGTTCATCACGCTGTTCAATACTTAAATCTTCTAAAGACATTTTTATCCCCTAATTTCCGTTAAATGACTTTTTTAGTATCGCCAGGCTGTGACAAGGTCATCATGTTCTTGTAACCAGCTTTACCAGAAGCAGACAAACCACCAAATTGAGAAAAGCGTGGAGTGTTAATCACTTGACCATTCTTTTGGTTGTTGTCAGTTGGTTTGCGAGGTGCAGAAGCGCCTCTTGGCTTAAATAGTTCCATTTTCTTTCCTTTTACATGGGTGGAGGCATACCTGCACCGCCTCCAGGCACACCTGTAGAACCTGGCAAAGCTCCTGGTGGCATACCAGTAGGCAATGGTGGAGGTGCGGGAGGTGCTGCTGTAGGTGATCCAGACATACCTGGAATTGCGGGTGCTTGGGACATTACTTTAGCTTCAGGTGAAGCACCGCCAGCCTGAGGTAAAGTTTGCAACATCTGTAAAATCTCAGCAGGTTGCAATTCTGCTGTTTTTGCTTTCTTAGGACCGAGCAGTTTAGTCATTTGACTAATAGCCGACAAGATTTGCCGACCTTCTTCGGTTTCACTACCGATTGCTGGAAGCGATTGTTCTAGCAAATCCATAGCCATAGAAATATTAATCATTGCTGCTTCACGATTGCCCATCTTTGGTTCAGGAGTGGACATTGGCGCTCCCATTGGGGGCGCAGAAGCGTCAGACATTCCTGGAGCTGGCATTTCGGGGGCAGGTGGTACTCCAGCGGGTGTAGCACTATCCCGTTGGCTTTTAATCATATTCATCAGTTGGTCTGAAGGTACGCCCATATAATTCCTATCAATTTTCCGTTAGGTTAAACCTAATACAACAATTGTCAAGTGGGGGATATATTTCTATTCCCTCCCCCATGGGAGGTTTGTTCGGTCAGTCCGAAGCAATCCTAAAAAGGATTACTTGCGAGCTTTACGACCTTTACGAGCTTTGCGTGCCATGTTGGAAATCTCCTAGTTAGCAGCGGTCACTTACTTTAGAGGGGAAGCAGCCATACCCTTTTCTCCCGTGAAGGAAACCTTATCTACGACTTTTACGACCTTTTTTAGATGACTTGCGATACATATTACTCTCCTATCGAGTTGAACGATTGTAACTACGGGTTTTCGGTGAACGAGCGTAAGACTGCACACCTTGAACTCGGTACTCTAAATTTGGGCTTGCTTCAGCACGCTTGAGCGTATCTGTAGATACCCGTGGTTGATCTGCTTTGGGTTGAACATTAGCGGTTGCTCTTGATGCCATTACTCACCACCCTTTTCTTTTTTCATTTTGGGTTCAGGGGCTTTTGGCTTAGGGGCTTGCGCCTCTTTTGCTGCGCCTTCCTGTTCCCGCTTCTTCAATTTATCTTTAAGCAATTGTTTCATCGGAGGTTCTAATAAGTCAAGCAAAGATTCTTTATCAATTGCTTGTGCTTTAAACAGATTGAACGCCAGAGTTTTTAAGTCCTCCGTAAAGATCGGGCTATTAGAGTGAGCATCCACCTTAACCACAAAATCTTTAGTAAATTGCTCGGCAATAAACGGCTGACCCTCAGTATCAGTAAAGTGAGTAGGATCGTAGGCTTGCATGAGTTTGAGGTAGAGAGTTGCGACCTTTTCAAGACTATCCTCCACAATCAATGCCCGTTTTTTAGCACGGGAAGATCCAAGACGAGCCAGTTGTGAAGCGTGTCCTTGAGAACGAACACCAGATTCGCCACGCCCACTAAGCACATTGCTAATACCTGATACTTCTGAGAACATGGCATCAATTTCGTGTATCACTTCAAACAAATCTTGTGGCATGGTAGGACCAAGACGCTCTACTTTTGCGTTAGGCATATCAGTTGCCAACACACCGCCAGCACGATTTAATGCAAAATTCTTTTCATCCAAAATGCCTGTAAAACCAATCAAGCTGGTAGGTGGTGACACTTGCTTGGATAGCAAATCCAAAATCTCGGTCATGCGAGAGTTGCGTAACTGTTGTAGCAATATAAGTTTTTGACATTCCGATGCTCCCCAGTAGTAATCGTACAAAGGATTAGGACAAATCTGCACAAAAGGACACTCGCCCTTTAAGAACATAGATGCACCAGGTCTGTCATAAATAATGACATGAGGATTAGCAATCGTAACTACTTGATAGTCCTCTGTTTCATCATTCCATACCCACAGTTCGTGCATCTCAATGGTTTCTTCAGCAACACGGGGTTTATAACGGTTCATACCGTATAGATCCATGTTGATGTTGCCGTAAATCGTAGGATTAGTCTGGCTCATCACAATACGGTTTACTGCATCAGGAATATCTGATTCGTTAGTTTGATAACTAGAAGTTACACGGCTAACGATTTCTTCCCTGCGTGGATGGGTGTACAGACGGGCATAGAGGTCCGACTTGGTAATGTAGTATGTCTGAACGATGGCTTCTTGCCTGTCTGTATAGGGTGTATCCTCACGCAGCACACCAATAGCTGATGGCTCAATCATGTAAGGATGAATACCGTTTTTCATCACTAGCTTGATAAAGGTTGTGTTGTACACCAACGCCCAGTTCAATGCGGTAGCAAAGACTTGGTCAGCGTTGGAGTTTAACCATTCATCGTTAAGCGCTAGTGTGAGAGATGGAGATTTGCGATGTTCAATCGGATTGACTGAAGCACCTAAAGCAATTGAGAACCGTGTGGTTTCTGCTGAATATAAAAAGCTAGTTAGCTGATCTAAGTGCGGATTAATTTTATTAAAGTAGGCTGGAGGTTCTTCTGGTCCAGCCCCAAACAAGTAATACGCTCTTAGTGTCGAGTAATCAGCCCTTCTTTCTTCTTTAGATACCAGGCATTTTTGCATGATCTCCAAGTAAAAATTTTCACGGTCTGCGTTACTTGACGGTATTCTCATGTCTTAATCTTTAAATTATCTGGATCTCGCAATGTTGACTTTGGATCTACTCTAGGTCCTGAGTTTATACCAGCCTGTGATGGTGTCAAGCCCACTGCTTCACCTTTTACTGATTGAATTGCACGACCAGCTAAAAGTGATTGCATATTCAATCCTTGGAAGCCACCGCCCCATACTGCTGCATCTCCTGGTCGAGCTTCTTTTTGTACTGGCGGGATATCGGTGTTGAGCTTGTCTTTGTTGACACCTTGCTTGCGGGTTGCGTACTTCTCGGCTTCTGCGTAGTCCTTTTCCTTGAACTTGTTTTTGCGGGTGAGGTAGCCACTTTGGTTCTCGCCTTCACGGGTGGTTTTGATGTCTGACATATCAAACTCCATAGCCAACTGCTTAGTTGACTTATCCGTGAACCTAGTCTTTGCGCTAATGAGGCTTGGCGCTTGGAGGAATACTTGTAAGACTTCTTCATTGCATCCTTTCATGGGGCATTTAGCCTCCCTGCTTTCAAAGTAACCGTGTTTTGCACAATGGTAATCGTGTAGTACAGCCATGTCATCCCCTTTTCAATTGCTCATCTAAATCGTTAACATCATAATCGTATTTGTTTGTAATACCCATTCGAATCTTAATACCGCCATTCACAAATTGTAAAGCAGTAGTCTTTTCTAGTACAGGCTTTGCTTCCTTGCGATATTGAATAAAACGGGTGTTATCACGGTTCTGCATAATCGCCACTTCCCCGTCACGCCATTCTTCGTAGGCTTTAGATACCCGTCTTTGGACCATTTCAGTCAAGGGTTCGGATTCGTAAAAAAACACATCCATCAAATGTCCTTTACTAATGCCAGCTAGGTCAGCAAAAAGCTGAACAGAAATGCCTCGGTCTTTGTCTTTTAAAAACCGTTTAATGATTGTCTTGAGTTCTCGCTTGGGTAGCGAATACTTAGCTTTGTCCATAAACCCCGATGCGTTTTAAGTAATCGCTCACATTTCTTCCGACTGTGAGTTGTTCAGGCGTGAAGTCGTCTTGTACCCGAGATACATTGCGGGTAATCTTCTGTGCAATAAGCCTGGGCTGCACCTGTTCGGCAAATGCAGCACAAGCTAGGGCAGCAGCGATCACACGGTCATCTTTATTGCGACCAGACGCTTCAATCGAGCTGCCGTCACGGACCATGGTTTTCATTTCCTCAATGGTGTCCATATCGTATATGTCCATCATGCCACGCTCGAAGTAGTCTTTCATGTAGGTCAACATACGCTCTTTGGTAGCGCTTGTAGTGAGCCAGCCAATCGAGTTGGAGATACCGCCAAGGGTGTCGTTCCTACGCCAGATGTAGTTTTGCATATTGGCGTACACATCCATGAGGTCTTTACCTAGGGCGCTACCCATAGCAGAAGCCTGACGCTTAAGGTTACGCAGCTCATTAATGACTGCCTGACCTGGACCGTTGACTTCTAGGTTCAATGTTGAGTTTTTGTAAGCACCAGCAAGGTGGGCAATTACCCAAGCAAACTGGTAGGTATTGAGTTCTGAGGTAGCAAAGGAAGCGACCTGCTCTAAACCGTCTGCATAAACTCGGAAAACTTGGATACAAAAGCGGTCAGCCCAATCGCTAGATCCATAAGCAGGATCAGCGCCAATAACATAATATGCCGTATCAACAGGTTCTTCCCAGACTTTGAGAGATGATAAGCGCTCAGTCGATTTAATAACCTCAGTATCCTGAAAATTAACGCCAAAGCTATAACGGTAATGGTCACAATGAGTACGCTTAATACGCTTAACGGCATCTGTACACCTCGCATTTGAAAAGAAAGAAGTGCCTGTCATCACGAAAGCGTAGTCCTCAGTAGGCGGAAACTCCTGATACATGAGTTGATCGTCTTTCATGCCCTCAAACAATTTCCAACGCCACCAGGCAATTTGGCGGGAATTAATTTCAAAGTTGTATAGCTTTTTAATGTCCTTGACCCATTCTTTTTCTTCGCCAGTCAATCTTCCATCCCAATAGACTTTGTAAATCTGGCTATCAGGATCAGCCATGTAAAGTTCGTTACGCCACCAGCCACAGAAAATAGCACGCTGCGTTCTAGCCTTCTTAGCCGTCACATACATATCGTGAAACATATTGAAGCCACGGGCAGTAGATTCAAAGGTGTACAGACGATCTGGATTGGTTTCCGCAAGGGAAGCTAGTAGGGAGGCTAGTCCTTCTTCGTCACCCCAGGATGAGGTTTCCGTTCCATGTAGGTATGTAATAGCCTTGCCACGACCCAGACTTCCTTTGGCTCTAAGTCCAGCGACTTGATAAAAGATACGGCTGCGGTTCTTGAGGGAAAGCTGATTTCGGTTGTGAGCAAGGATCGGGATGCGGTACTCCTTGGGCAAACCATCCATATACATGGCAAGGGTTGATCGGAACATATCCCGATTTTCTTCCGTATCTGTTGTAAGTGTTCCCTGAAGCCCTGGGTGTGTAAAGTGCCAGTAGAGATCGAGTGCGAGTGAAATTGTGGTGATGCCAAGCTGCCTCCCTTTGAGAATGACGAAAAAATGAACATCCTCATCCAAACCCTTTTTGATTTCATCCATCACATAGGTTTGGCTACCAAGTAGGTTGCCCATCTTCTTTAGACCCTGCTCCTTTGTTTCAATCTGGAGTTGGGCGCAAAAGTGATAAAACTGTTTTAAATTGAAATCCACGGTAGTTGTCCGTTGTGTTTTTCTAGCATGGCTTTATTGCCGACTTCAAAAAATTCTCTCTGTACGCCACAGCTACCGCCAAGGCGGAAGTTGAAGGTGTGCTGCTTTGTACCTGTAAAGTTTGGGAAAAGCTGTTTGGCAGTAGCGTAAAACATACGATCTACTTGGGGGCTAGGATTGTTTAAAACAATAGCAATCTGCTTTAGCAGGTCGGTTTTCATACCCCACATACACCAGTCAACAAAGTGATGACCAGGTATATTCCAAACGGGGCTTTCCTCCCCAAGTGCCTCGCAGTTGTCCAGACACACCAAAGCACCTTCCTCATCACGAATCTGGCGCAAAGAGTAAGCCCAGTCATACCCTGCTTCGATCTTCTCCATAATGGTTTGGACATGATTCTCCTCGTACCAGTCATCATCGTTGCAAAAGAAAGTGACATCTTCGGTAATTAGGTGAGGGGCTGCGGATAGCCAGCGCTGACCCGCCCAACCGTTGCCACCAATCACATTGTCCCAAAAGCAAACAGAAGTATTTAGGTTCTGGTATTTATCACGAATATCGCAGTATGTTTCAAAATCTCCGTCACACAAAATATAGTGAAGTACTTGATAACTTTGTTCTGCAACAGAATCAATACAATTCTCAAGATGCTCAGGTCTTTTTCCGTTAGTAACGGTCACTACGGCTGCGGTTTTCATTGATGTTTACTTAATTTCTTGGTTTCAAAGTTGGGCAGATCCCAGTACGCCACCTTTAGCCTAGCCGAATGATTACGGGCGAGAAGGATCAATTCCTTGACCAGTTGCTCGGAGTAGTGCTTTTTCCATTCTTCCACTAGCTTAATCTTTGACCTCTTGGTTCGGCAAGAGAGGGCTTTCATCATTTCGGTCTTAAAGATTTGGCGTTGCTTGCAAAGGTATTCCCAGTCCTTAGTGCCTTGCGTCACCGTCATCGGGGTCATCAAGTAAAGATTTAAGGTACTCAATTTCAGCTTGGGCTTTTAAAAGGAGCTTTGAACTCTCGCCATGCACTCGCATCAGCTCATGGAAGATTTGATCTTTGTCCATGCGCCAGATCCGTTCCATGTACATCTTCTTGGCTTCATCGTTGGCTTTTTCAATGTATTGCTCTACGGTCATTGACCCGTTGGCTTGATCTAAGCGATTCTCCATACCCGTACCCCATCCCCTTCTTTTCTAGCTGTAAATTTCATACCTGTCTGTTTTGTCACTCGGTACTGCAAATTGCACATCACCGTAATCTTTGAACCAGGCGCAAAGAAGCTGTCACCCACATCCATTTGCTTGTAGGGATAGACATTTCTTTTCTTTTGTTCTGGCAGGGGGATTCCCTTATCAATCTCTGGTGTCATATACTCTCCTTCATCTACTTATCACATAATACACAATATGATACATACATACAATGAATATCATTTAGGCGATAACCTTGTTCACCTACATTACCTACGCAAGGTGTGTGAGCAAAACCCCGACCTAGAGTTCACGCACCATTGCAATCCCGCCCTTCACTTCCAACTTGAACCGCTGGTGGAGTTTATGCCAATTGAGATCGCTGATCTCAACATCCCGCCTGGCGCAATTAACGCATGGATTGGGCGAGAGAACTTCTTTTACAACCATCCGCTGCGGGAGAACTGGGTGACTTTCCACATCTGCTGGTTTGATTACCTATCGGACCTACTTGAAGTGGCTAACCCAATTGCTTGCAAGGAGGACTTTTGGTTTGATTACCCAGGCTTGAAGGTCATTCCTCCAATGAATTACGACTATTTGGTTATCAACTCCCCTCCCGCAAGTGGGCAATTGCCAGATTACTCACCTGATTTCTTCAATAATATGGTTCGTAATCTCTGTAATGCAGGTAAAAAAGTCATCACAACAGCCCGTACAGGGATGGCGGAATGTACTTTAGACCACGGCATTACCGTTACAGGGATCGGTGCGCTCTCTAAGGGGGCGAAGCATATCGTGGGTGTTGCCACAGGACCGATGTGGACTACCTTCAATGTCTATAACGCTTCCACGGTTAAGTCACGCACTTTCTACTGCGCTCATCAAACGGTAAACCTGACCAATAACACGATTACGAAACATCGCCTGATTTAAGAAAAACCTATTTTTTTTCTGGGGGGACTCAGTTGGGGGGCACGCCCACCACGGGGTCAAGTCCATTCTAAAATAACCAACTCTCTGCGAGTTATGGATTATGCAGTCATGGCAAGCCAGCCCATCCCAAAACTGAGCGCTGAGCAGTCATCACACGCAAATTCAGGGCGACCCCATATAAAACAAAAAACAGAGCGAGGGGCGAGTGGCA